>ENA-UOXG01000687-UOXG01000687.1-mixed-culture-metagenome-genome-assembly--contig:-NODE-687-length-22894-cov-40.557555_pt1 | contig 22894 bp, 7 predicted proteins | sample MGYA00238159_ERZ761634 | MGnify/ENA primary metagenome ERZ761634 (study PRJEB28908, sample SAMN08776845) | mixed culture metagenome | isolation source: Freshwater growth medium | place: USA... | reverse complement strand
CGCAGGGGCGACCGGCGGGCCATTCGGGGCTCTCCTGAAGGCGTTCGAAGCATCCGCCAAAGCCGGAGAAGTGCGCCCGCTACAGCCGCGTCGCCCCCGGCCTTTGCTCGCAACTCCCCTCCTTGCCGCCACGTTCGCCCATCCGCCTCCGCACGTCACCTCACCCCCTCCCTCGCCGCCCTCGTCAGATGAAAAGCCTATCACCCGACGACCAGCGCATCGTAAGCATTGCCCTTCGGCTGGCTGCGACGCCGGGCCATCTCGACGTCAACTGCCATGGGTCGGGGACCAAGCACTGCTCGCGGGCACAGATAGTTTCGGTTGCGAGGCCGTCAAAGACTCGGCCCTACTTTGATGGTTCCTTTCTGCTCGAAGGGCAGCCAGCCAAGCTCGACGCCAACGGCAAGCGCGTCGTCGACCCGTCCAAAACGACCGAGGGAGTGGGCTCCTCCTTCGAGCTCCTCCAGCAGTGGAAGGCAGGCAGCCGCTTCCTGCCAACCTTCCCCGCGGGCCGCGTCAGTGGAACGCCGGGTAATGACACCCACTTCGTAATTGGCGTCGGGCAGGACGGGCAACGCGTACGAGATGTCCAATATCAGACGGCGAGCTTTGGTGGCCTCGCACGCCGATTGGCGAACATGAACCCGGAGGCCTTCGAACCCATTGAAACACTCGTGCAGAAGGCGGCGTCCCTCACGATGGCGCAGGAGACGTGGCTCACCTTCGCCCCGCCCTTCGACGCGGACGAAAACTTTGCGAGGATCATCACGTACCTGTTCGGCGCGTTTCTCGTCGAGCGCCAACACGAGGAACCCGACCTGTGGGCGGCCGGTCGGCTCCAATGCCTGCGCCCGCAGACTTCAGGGGCGCCTGGGCCGTCACAAGACAAGGAGGCTACCGCGCGAATGGAAGGCGACGCGCATGGCGAAGACGATGGCGAAGCCGAGGACGGAGGAGACGACGAAGACGACGGAGACGAGGACGAGCTGGGCGAGGCGAACGACGACGAGCTGGACGGCGAGAAGCATCACGGCGTTGCACTCGTCACGAAAGCGAAGGCAACAGACCAGGACCTGCAATGCCTTGCAGAGCTGCAGGCAACGGCCAAGTACATGGAGACGTTGCGCCTCTTCCTCTTCGCGCAACCAACAGCAGCGCTCGTGGTCGACCAGCGCGACATCTTGCAGCACTCGTACTACTTCTGGAGCTCGCGGGCAGATGCCCTCTACACAACGTACACGTCCAAGCTCCAAGGCCTGTGGAACGGAGCAGTGGCTCCGGTGGCCATCGTGACGGCCTTTGCGGCCATCCACCATCTGCCCCACGTGAACAAGGAGGTGTTCGACAACATCGACTGGACGAACAGGAAGTTTAGGGAGACGGCGATGGGACGCGCCCTCGAGCAGCTCGACCGCGACGTCCAGCCCTGGTTCAATCTGCTTACTCCACTGACGACCGGAATGCCGCCGAAAATCGAGCAGCGTAAGGAACGCTTCGAGCTCAGGGTTACCCAGGAAGGCCATAAGCCCGAGGAACATTTGGCAAAGCTCCTTGCGTTCGCCCATCGTGCCCGTAAAGCGATCACGGAGAAGACCAAGTCGTATGCGGAGCTCTACGACTGCCTCGTGGGTCATTTGCCAAAGGGAGTGAAGCCGTTCGGACCCCTGCGTGCGGTGCTCATCGTGCGGGAGATAGGGCATGCCTTGAAAGGAGTCGTCAGCGACGGCACGGGACTCGAGGTCGATACCATGCCCTCGGCCAATGAGCACAGAGTTGCAATGAACTTGACGCTCCGCGACGGGCAGCGGGCCACGTTACAAAGTCACCTCGGCCGGGTGGACGCGCACCTCGCCAGCCTGCACAAGTCGCACGCAGCCACCGCGATGCTGCCTGCGCACGTGTACGAGAAGGTGGCGGAACTCCACGACGCCGCCGCCGTGGTCGTGGACAAGGAGCCCGTGTCGTGCGAGACGATGCGCGAGCTGCGCGACCTCCATGCGGTCCTCATTCAAAAGAAGAAGATCTCGTCGAACTGCTTGGGGCGCCAAATTATCGTCCACGGCACCGGCCCGGGCGCCAACAAGGAACTCGACTATGTATACCGCGGGGCCCGAAAGACCATGTCTCTCTCTCTCTCGGCAGCAGAGGTCCGACAGGTTCGTGGCGCTCTCACGGTGGTGTACAAGGACCTCGTCGGGAAGCTAACGCGGGCCACGGAGCTGGTTCATGCGATGCTCCGACGGGACCAGAGGAGGGCGAAGCGGAAGCGCGCGGCTGAGAAGTTGAAGGCCAAAAAAGCACGCCGATGAGCGCCGAGAGCCCAGAGATGCAGGCGCGGTAACTAGGTAACTAGCAGTGCCGCTGTCACTAGCAGTGCCGCTGTCGATGCATACGCCTGACACGTCCTGTCGCTCGTAACCGGTACGCATACATACCCTTGCGGTACCCTTGTAACATCGGCCTGTGCTGCTGTCGCGTGCGCGTGCTCAGGGTCGTGAGACGTGGGGCCCTGTCGCATACTGTCCCTTCCTTGCTGCAACCGTGGCAACAGCACATCCGGTGAGCGCCGTGTTGCATCACACCGCGCACAGCCCATGCCCGCACGTCCTCACGCCATGCCTCCCGTGAGGCACCCCACCCCGCCCGTCGCCCGCAGACTCCTTATGTACTTCTGCCGCAATCGTCGCACCCGTGCGCTCCGCATGCCGCAGAGCGCCTCGACCGCGGAGCTGCAGCCCTTCATCTTCAACAAGGCCGCGGAGGTGAGCGCGAGCAAGGAGACGGTCAGCGGCACGGGCTTGTCCGCGCTCAAGGCGGCGCCGAAGACGATGTCCTCAAAGGGGGTGCACAAGCCGATCTTGACGAGCATTAAGACGAGCAGTTCCTGTAGGCGATGGTCAACTCTCCCGCTCTCGGTATTCCCTCGGTAGGGCGAGCCTAAAAAACTCCCCATCGTCGAGAACCTTGATCGGGAGGGGTTGCTGCGACTCTAGTTCATCAAATTAGCATGCATCGACAACAAGTATGAGCCAAGTTTGAGCATGCTTCGACAAAGAACCAAGCAGAGCGTGCCTTCTCAGTATCGATCAAGGCGTGCCCTGATCCTCTACGCGTCCAAGCAGCCCGCCGGGATCATGTCCGACGAGTCTGACGAGTCCGACGACGTCTCTCCACCGATGGCCGAGCCGCTTCTCTTCGAAATCCTCCGCACGATCGAGACCGCCAAGGAGATGCCGGATGACTGCCCGATGCACCTGCAAGACTTCTTCGCTCAGGTGAGCGCGCGCGAGCCTCACGCCATCACAACTGAATTGCTTGCGAATGGCTGCAGCACGCCGCCTGCGTGTCTGGTCCTGCGTCCATCGCGCACTCTGGACACTGCAGGTTCGTGGGCGTGCATGCGCGTGCACTGCTTGCACATACACACCACAGCACGCCGCACTGGGCAAGATGTTGCGATCCCGCGCTCGGCCGGTGCTGCACGCGCTCATCTCGAGCACATCTGGTTCCCATTGCTCCAAGTTCAACGCGCTCACTGCTTCTCCCATCCGCCCACTCGCAGGTCTGCCGTCTCGTACATGGCAAAAAGGGCTGCACAGGCACCAAGGCGTGGCTTGCTGAGTTCATCACCCCGGCGTTCACGAATGCGGTGTGCAAGCTGCACGACGTGCTGCGTCTCGCGCGCACGTCCGGTCACTACATGTACCCATGTGACGATCAGGTGCGTCCACTCGCGCGCGCTGCCCGCAATGAGTCAGTGCCCGTCCACTTGATCGAGTGCCCGCCCGGCACCGCTCGCCCATCCGCCGTGCACTCACACTGTGCGCCGTGCGCACACATATCTGACCTAATCTGACCGAGCCTGCACCGTCTCTCCGCACGTTGCGCTCTCGCAGAACCTCATGCACCACCTGAGCACGATGATCATGTGCATGCTCGGCAACACCGACCAGACCATCGAGGAGGACGCCAAGCTCGTGGACGACTCTCGCGTCGCGTGCACGGCGCTGCAACACTCGGCGTACCGCGTGGTCACGTGCGCCGAGCCGACCCCTTTTCACGCCGACGTGCGTCTCCAGGCGGCCTCCATCCTTTGCAAGTTCGACCGCGTCCAGTTCCACACGCTCCCGGAGTCGCTCTGCTCCGGCTTCGCGAGCATGCTCGACCAGCTGCTCCTCTCGGCGGGCCTGTTCAAGCTGCAGGAGCTGCTGATCTCGACGCTGCAGGTCTTCGCCAAGCACTCGGCCGCGTGCACCGACAAACTGAGCGTGCTCCAAGCGCGCTACGCGCCCCTCGAGATCAACGAGCATGCCTCGTACGTGGCGCGCTTGTTGGGCGAGTCCAAGATTCTGGGCGTCAAGAGCCAGTCCGCGCGCAAGCTGCTCGCGGCGCTCAACGCGGGCGACGTGAGCTCGCGCGTGCTGTCGCTTCGGCCGCTCACGCAGACGAACTTCGGCGAGCAGTGCGTGTGGGGCTCGCGCCGCGACCACCTTGGCTGGTTCGACTTCAACCTCTCCACCATCGACATGAACTACGACCTGGGCAACCAGCAGACGTGCCGTCGCGAGCTCTTCCTCGACACGGAGCTCGAGTCTGGCGTGGTCGTCGAACCTGACGACGGCGAGCTTGAGCTGCGCGCGGGCCTCTCGCCGGTCGTGAGTGGCGCGCGCGAGGCGGGGCGCTACTACTGGGTGCGCTTCTTCGCCACGCCCGTTGCGATCCCACTGGAGCCTGTGCCCGAGGACCTCTCGATCGCCTTCTGCGTGGACGCGGCCGAGGTGGTGACGATCGCAGATCGAATCTTCCCCGCGCTGCCCGAGAGCTGGCGTCCGGTGCTGCTGCGGCTCCTCGACGAGCAGCGCGCACCCGCCAAGGTGCTTGAGCGTGCGGCCCGCAAGCAGTCGGTCTCCTCTGTCTCTCTCCCCGTCGGCAGCGGCGCGCCAGCTCGCTCAAGTGGCAGCGCGGGCAGCTCGGGCAAGGGCGGCGGTGCCAGCATTGGCGCGGGCGCAGTGCTGCTCGCCGGCGCGGGTGTCAAGAGCCCTGCGCCGCGGATGCAGCGCGACTTCGAGCCTCCGAGCACCGTTGGCAGCGCGCCTCGCACGCCAGCGCCGGCCACCGATGCCGGCGCGAGCAAGGTGAGCGCAACCAAGGGGCTTGCAGCCGGAGTAGGCAGTGGCGCCGACGGCAGCGGCTCAGGCGCCAAGTGGAGTGTCTTGAAGCTGGCCGCAGTCCGCAGTGGTGGCGCCAAGGGCGGCAGTGGCTGGATCGGCGCGGCGGCCATGCCGCGACTGAGCAAGCTGGCAGTAAGTGGCGGCGCGGCCCCCTCTGCCGCCACGACCAGCCTTGGGCGCAAGATGAGCACGACCTCCCTCGCGCTCGCGGTGGGCCTCGGGCGCACGCCGCCGCCCTCCTCGTTCAACGTGTCGCAGTCGGCGCTCTCGGACGTATCCGAGACCGAAGACCACGTCACCGCGCAGGAGCAGCTCACAGTGGCCGAGCGCGAGAAGAAGGCGTCCCCGCCCCCTTCCAAGCCGGCGCCACTGTCACCCCCTTCCAAGCCGGCGCCACCGTCGTCCGAGCACGACACGCAGCCGCTGCCCGCAGAGGACATGGGCGCGCCAATGGATGAGACTGAGCCGCCGCTCGACACCGCGGACGAGCACGCCATCGACGATACACCCGCCGCTGAGGAGGCACCGGCGCATGGCGCGGTGGAGGGAGCTGCGGAGGCTGACGAGCTTGAGGACAGCAAGCAGGCGCTCGAGGATCTGCTCGAGCGCATCCACTCGCTCAAGCTCGCTGAGCTGCGTGCGGAGCTCACCCGCGCAGGTCTCGACACCAAGGGCGGGCGCAAGGCCGTGCTCGCCGAGCGACTGCAGGAGCACCTGCGGTCGAAGCTCGCGGCGCTCGAGGCGGCGGATGGTGAGCTGATGGCGCAGCAGCAGGACGAGGAGGTCGACGAGAAGGCGCAAGAGCCGGCCATGGTCGATCGGGTAGCGATGGAGCGGGACGAGGAGTCCTCGTGCCCTCGAGGTGGCCAGGGGCATCGAATCGCCCTCTCCGCGGCGCTTAGCTGCCAAGTAGACCAGGCGGCCACGGCGCACGAGCAGCAGCGGCAGGCGAACGAGGCGGCCGAGGCTGCCGAAGAGGCTGCCGAGCGGGCAGAAGTCGAGGTGGTCGCAGTGCGCTTGGCGCGCGCTGCACGCTCCACGCGTGCGTCTGCCGCGCTCGGCCCGCCACGGCCTGCCGCTCCCGCGCTGCCGCCCAAGCTGGCGCCACCGTCGTACGAGCAAACCGCTGCGGCAGAGCGGTCGCACGTGCAGCTGACTCCGCTGCAGCTCGTGCTCAAGATGTGGAATGCGATGACCATCCCGCTCCACAAGTACGCTGCACCACTGTTCAGCACCATGCCTGCGCTCAAGAACCGTTTGGCGCCTCCGATCCACGGCGCCCACGAGGACAAGATTGCGGAGGTCAGCCGGTGTGAGAGCGGACCACAGCCGGTGAGTGAAGTGTGCCTGATTGCACCTAATGAGTGCCCCTCCTGAGTGCCTGATTGCGCCTGATGAACTCCAACCGTCTGCGGCTGATGCACCTGATGACCTCCTTCATCAGGTGCCAAGATGGCTGCAGAGGCCGGATCGGCTCCAGACTGTAGAGGAACTTCCACCAGACCTACCATCAGGACCTCCGGGGGATGTTCCTGGAGAGATGATGGTGGGAGTGGAGTTGCCGGAAGGACTGCCACCGCCAGATAAGGCAGCTGCTGGCGGCAGCGGCTTCAACCGGCACCCAGGAGGCATTTACGGCGGCCTCAGTGGCTTCAGCAGCAGTGGCTTCGGCAGCGTCCAGGGCTCGAGGCCAATGTCAGCCTTGGACGTGCCGCTGCAGCGTGCCCAGCCCAGACATTTGCTCTCGGATGGCATCAGCACTGGCGGCAATTTCGGCAGCTTCCAGACCACTCTCACCACTGTCTCCACTGATGTTTCGGACCCGGATCTCTATGCGTTCGATCTTGAAGGCGCGTGCGCCGCCGCCGCTGCCATGCGCCATAGCGGCGACAGCTTCGGTGGTCGAAGCGGTGGCAGCACCCAAAGCTCGCGGCCAATGTCCGCCTTGGCCGTGCAGCTGCACCACGCCCAGCCCGAACATATGCTCTCGGATGGCTTAGGTGGCGGCAGTAATTTCTGCGGCAGCGGCTACAGTGACAAGGCCGGTGGTGGCTTCTGTTCAGAGATGGGCGGAGCATGCGCGGGCGGGGCAGTTGGTGTCAGCACACTGGATACGGCTGAGACTGAGGAGGCCCGGCTCGTGCAAGCAATAGCTCTGTCCATGGAAGGCCAAGCAACTCGGACCTCTCTGGTGGCCCGCAAGGAAGGCAAGAAACGAGTCAACTCGACATCCCTTGGACGTGACTTAGTGCCAGTCGTTGACAGTGACGAGGATGGGGATGCAGCACAGCTGCAGAAGGCCCTTCGCCTTTCGCTCATGGACAGTGATGAGGAGGTGGAAGTGTACGAGATCCCACCAGAGCATTGGGCTGCCCACGGCGTTCCCGAGCATTGGGCCGCACAGCACAGCGTTCCCAGTGGCGTTCCCAATGGCGGCAGCAGCGGTGGCAGCGGCAGCGGCAGTGGCGTTCCCAGCAGCTGTGGCGACAGCGGCGGCAGTGGCGGTGTTCCCAGCAGCCATGTTGAGGCTGGGGCCCTTGTAGCAGCATTTGCTGCTGATGCTGCTGCTGTGCCAAATTGCCGGCCGATGGGCTCGCCAAATTTCACGACGCTGCTGGCAGGGCTGCAAGCCTGCCTGGAGCTCGCCCGCAGCAGCCACGTGGCAGGCCCGGATGTGGCGGCCGTGCAAGCCGGGGTGGCCAAGGCCCGTGAACTCTGCCTCAAAGGCTTTCGAGTTGAGACCAACCCAATGGGGTCCTCTGCGTTGCCCAACGCCGCGATCTGGAGTCTGCTCACGTCCTGGCCCTTGGCCCAACAGTTGGAGACAACTCGTAACCTAGCTGACGTGGGCATGAGCCGATTTCCGGCCCAGAAGGGCCCATATGTGTGCCACCAGGACGGCTCCACAGTGCCAACGTTCCAGACCGCCATGCTGGAGGCCGCCCTTCTCTCGCCGAATCCGTCAGACCCCCCCTTCACGGCGGTCCACCTCAATGACGTCTCCTTCGCGACCGTGTTTGACGAGAACGTGCAGGCGGGCAAGGGCTCGAGACCATCGACGTACAAGGAGCCGCCGAAGACGGACGAAATCGCCCGCGCCTGCGCCAGCGCCTCGGTGCTGCCCACGCTCTGCAGCCCAGAAAAGCCCGGCGCGCTCGCCCAGGGCGATAGCCAGCTGCAGGCTCTGCATCAACTTGTAGAGGATGGCTCCGTCGCCGCTGTCTTGCACGCCGGCCCCGCCGTCTACAAGCTCTTCGGCAAGAGCGTGGCCGAGTGCGAGATGACCCCGGGCCAGGCCAAGCACCTCTTCGGCCTCAAGCTGGTGCAGATGCCGGACAACACGTGCAAGCTCGTCGGCATCGTGGTATCCTCGCCCAAGCTCAAGGGCCCAAACGCAGAACCTGCGGCCGCTGTCCAGACCACGATGGGCGTGATCAACATCCTCCGCGTGCTGAGCGGGCTCGCGGAGATCCCGGTGGCGAATTCGCCGTTGTGGGGGCGCACGTGCCACGCCTCCCACGACGAGCTCGCCCGCCTCTCCACGCTCATGCCGCGCCTCGCCGAGGCCTTCAAGGCGGACACGACTGCTCAAGCCAAGGGAGGAGGTAAGTCTTGCACTGATTCCTGTGATAGATTCTCTCCTGTTCTCTCCTCTAACACCCATTCGCACACCATCGCCTGCTTTTTGCTCAGTGGCCCGTGCTATTGAGAGCAACGCAGCATTTGACCTACAGGTCACCTGCAATGAATGCAACGCAACAGCAACAGTGACGGCACGCCGAGTGGCTGAGTCATCTGGTGTAAAACCTTACAACCAGGTAACTTTCAAAGGCAGCCTTCACAGCCATGACTGCCCACTCTTCGGCATCGCAAAGCAAGGCAAGAAGGTACAATTTCCCACCCTGGGCCGCAGCTTCACCCTCTGTAACGGCGCCCTCACAGCAAAGCGAATCTGAAAAGTCAGGTTCGAAAAGCAGCCGATCCTACGGCTACGCGGGACCATCGCGACAGAATCGTGAGGTGGTGAAGAACCGGCCCGGCTGTAAGTTCGCTAGAGTGACCCCGGGACGGTGCAGAGCCGAGCAGCTCGAGCTGCGGGGAGGGGCCGAGGCGCAGGCGGTTTCAACCGGTACCCGCGACTGGAGAGGTCACGGGCTTGGTCACGGGCTTGGTCACGGGCTTGGTCACGGGCCGGCGTGCGGCGAGGCAGCGTACACGGTACAGCGTACACGGTACAGACGGCCGTGAGGCGGGGTGCGGGGTTTTCATGTTTTTTATTGGACCTTGGGCTCCATCGCAGAGCTAGGCTATGGGAAGAAGAAAGTGCCGGAAAAGAAAGCGCACTACTCTACTCCCTACTGAAACCACCCTCAGCTGCCTCAAGCGATTCTCACGCTCTCGCCCGTTCGCGATGAAGGGCTCGAACGCCTCGCGTTCGGGCTGGGCGTGCGCTTACGCTGTGGCTTAGCTCTCGACGCCCCTCCAGCGTTCCCTGTAGGCGCACGCTCTGCCGAGACACTGGGCGAGCCAGCGCGCGCGCTGTTGAGCGGCGAGCCGCTGCGCGGCGAGACGTTGCGCGGCGAGCCGTTGCGCGGCGAGACGTTGCGTGAGTTGACCCTCGAAGAGGATCGTGAGGATGGCCGCGAGTTGTCACGCGATGCGGCGCCCGTCTCGCGGCTGCTGTTCGGAGCGCTTGAAGTATCTCTGGCCGCCACTGGCGTCGTTGTCGGGGGCTCCTTGTCCTTGGCGCCACTCTTGGGAGGCCGTTTGCTCGTGCGCTTCGCCTTCGGCGTCTTGCAATGGTCATCAAGATTCTCGTCCACCTCCGCCACTGCCTTGGCAGCTTCGTACGCGGCAGCAGCCTTGGCGAGCGCCGCGGCGAGCGCTTCCTCTCCCGCTGCCCTGGGAGGCGGGGCCGCCTCCTTCGAGGTCTCCGTCGCTGCCGCCGGCACGCCCTTATCGAAGAGAATGGCGCCATTCTTGAGAGGCGCATTCAGCTTGGCGGCGGCGTTCGCGGCGACCACGGCCGCCTGCAGCGACACCTTTTGGCTCTTGTGGAGGTCTGTCTTCTGGAGATGGATCTTCCGACCGACCTCCGCATCTGAGGGGGGTGCGAACACGTCGAGCTGGTTGAGCAAGTTGACGGCCTGCGTGCGCAGCCACGTCTGAGGCCCCTTGGAGATCTCTTGGAGAGATTTCACAGCTCCGGCGTCGACGAGCTGCTGGCGCGCGTGCGCATCCTCGGCCAGGTTGCACAGCGCCGCGGCGGCGAAGCCCTGCGCCTCACTCTCGTTCCCGAGAAGGCTGACGAGCCGCGGCACCGCTCCGGCGGCGGTCGCGGCCGCTTGATGTGCCGACACGCCGTCTGTGAGTCCCCACAGTGCGCATGCCGCGTGCTTCTGGGCGTCGACAGATGACGCCTCGAGCAGCGCGACGAGCGGCGCGATGCCGCCCGCGGCCACGAGAGTCCCCTTGGTTGCGTCACCCTTGTGGCCGGTGCGTGCGAGGTCCGCGAGAAGCGCCGCTATGGGCTCCTTGGCCTCCGCCGAATCCGTGCGCAGCAGCAGCGCCACGAGTTTCGTCAGCCCACCCGCCTTGATGATGGCGCCCTTGGCCGCTGCAGTCGAGGCCACCTGCCAGAGCGCTCCCGCGGCGTGGTTGGCCGCACACAGACGCTCGGAGTCGAGAAGGGCCACGAGGAGAGCGATGCCGTTGCGCTCGACGATGCTCGTCTGCGCACTTGCGAGCGACGAGAGGTGCAAGAGCGCGCCCGCCGCCTTGGCCTGCGCCTCCATGTTGGACGCACGCAGCATCTCGACAAGTGGACCGACGCCACCCGCACTTGCGATCGCCGCGCGGTCCGAGGCCGCGCGTGCTAGGTCGGCCAAGGTGGCCGCGGCGGAGATCTGGGATTTGTTCGCGTTCGTGCCGTCGCCGAGCAGCCGCACGAGCGGCGCGATGGCGCCCGCCTGGGCAATCGCCGTGCGGTTGGCGGTCGAGCGTGCTGCGAGCATCGAGAGCGTCTCCGCAGCCTTCATCTGCGCCGTCGCGAGCCGGTACTCATCGAGCAGCTCAACGAGGGGCTGAACCACGGCGCAGCGCGTCTGCGGGCACGAGCTGGCCATGAGCACGAGCGCCGCCTGCGCGTAGAGCTGGGTTTCGTCACTGGGCGAGCCGATGAGCGACACGAGTCTTGGGATCGCGCCAGCTCGTGCGATGGCCACTTGATTTTCGGCGCAGTCGAGCGAGAGGGCGGAGAGGGCCGCCGCAGCCCATTCCTGTGTCTTGGGCGCCTCGGCCGAGAGCATCGCGACCAGCGGCGCCAGCCCGCCCGCGCGTGCGACGCTCAACTGGTTGTCGGTGTCGGCTGCCAGGTGCCAGAGTACGCGCGTCGCATTCTCGTGCGCGGCGCCCGACGTGGGGCACTTGAGAAGATCAACGAGCGCACCGATGGCTCCTTCCTCCGCGATGGTGATCTGGTTGACCGGATGGTCCTGCGCGAGCGCCGCGAGTGCGCTCGCCGCCCAGCGCTGCGCCTCGTCAGAGGGCTCCGCTGCCTGCAGCATCGCCACGAGCGGCGGGATGGCGCCCTCCTCCGCAATGAGAGTCTGCGTGTCTGCATTGCGGTTGGCGATGCAGGCGAGCGCCTGCGCTGCGAGCTCTGGAGGGCCGAGCGACGGCTCGCGAAGCCACGCGCCGAAGGCGGCCGTTGCGCCCGCGCGTGCCATCTCGATCTGCATGCTGCTCGAGCGCCCCATCGGGCCGCACGCGAGCTGCGTGAGCGCCGTGGCGCTGTGCCTCTTGGCGCCGTCGGTCCCGTCACGCAGCAGCCTCACCATCGGCCGAATGCCGCCTGACGCGGAGATTTCGAGCGAGTTGCGCGACCGAACCTCCTCATCGACGCCCGGGATGTCGGAGGCGAGGAGCGCGAGCACCGCCGCCGCGTGCTCTTGCGCGAGGGCGCTCAGCACGGCGCCCTCGGGTAGGAGCTCCTTGCCCGCGGCGGCGCTCGCCGCTGCAGCGGAGCTTTTGCGGAAGACTTCGACGACGGCGCGCGTGCATGGGGAGTGCGCGATCGAGCTCTTGGAGGCCGCGTCCGTCATCACCGCGAGCATCCAGAGCGTGTACTCTTGCGCCTCGACAGAGCCCTCGCGCAGCAGCGCGACGATGCGCTCGATACCGCCGGGCATCGTGGCCACCGTCACCTGCGACTCGGCGCTGCCCTCGGCGGCCATCTCGCGCAGGGTGGACGAGGCGCATTGACGAACCTCGGGCTCGGGCGCGCCGAGCAGTGAGATGAGCTGCGCCGTCACCTGAATCCGCACCTGCGGCGACCTGAGCGCAATCTGCGCGAGGGCCGCCGCGGCGGCGACCATGGTGCGCGGCGCGCCGGGCGCGCCCGCCTTGGCAGCCTTCTGCATCTGAAGGGCCAGCGCAGGGATAGCGCCGGCCTTTGCGAGTGCGGCGCGATTGTTCGAGTCGAGCGAGAGTCGGTGCACCAGATTCGTCATCTCGCCCTGCGCCTCGGCCGTCGCCTTCGAGCCCTCGCCCAATTTGGCAACCAGCTCGCTCGACACGGCGCTTTGGTTGGCGGAGTTGGCCTGCACAAGAGTGAGCAGCGCTCCAGCGGCCTGCTCCCGTCCTTGGGCGGAGCCACGCTCGACAACTCCCACGAGCGCCGCAACGCCCTTGACCTCAGCGATGATGGTCCGGTTCGTCGCGAGGGATGCGAGGCTATAAAGTGCACCCGCGGCGGTCTCTTGAGTGGGCACGTGGCTGCTCGACAGCAGACCCACGAGAGGCGCCAGTCCGCCCGAGTCCGCAATGCGCCGCTGGATGGCGGGCAGCTGCGAGGCCAAGGACCATAGGGCTCCGGCGGCCTCCCGTTGCACTGCCGCCTCAAAGTCCTTGCTGAGCAGCGCGATGAGCAGCGGCACGCCGCCCTCAGCGGCGATAGCCTCCTGGTTGGCGGACGAGCCATCCGCCATGCTCCAGAGTGCGCATGCGATCTCGCGCCGCAGGAGATTGCTGCTGAGGGAGCGCGGCGTGTGCAGCGGCGTGTGCAGCGGCGTGTGCAGCGGTGTGTGCAGCGGCGTGGCGATGGGCGTGCCCCCAACAATCATCACTTCGCGGCACGCGCGGAGTGAGCCTAGCGCGGCTGTGACGCCGTCGGGCAGGTAGTCGAGGCATGTGCATCGTAGCAGGCGCACGAGCGACACGAGGGCGCCGTGAGCCGCGAGGGCCGCTTGGTTGGCCTCGTGCGCGCGCGCAAGCCGGGAAATAGCGCGGGCGGCCTTCGTGCCCTTGCTCTCGTCCACCTCTCCTTCCGCATTGAGCAGCTGCACGAGCATGCTCGCGATCTCGCTTTGGTTGGTGCTGTGCCCGAGGGCCATCGAGGCGAGTGCGCTCGCAGCCTGCGCCTGCGCACGCGTGCCTCCCGCTCCAAGCATGGCGATGAGCGGCACGATCGCGCCCGCCTCGGCCGAGGCGGTCTGATTGGGCGGATGGCTGGCCGTGAGCGCCCACAGGGCTGTCGCTGCCTCCTCCTTGGCGTCCTCTGCGCCCGCGTCGCGAATGATGGCCACGAGCGGCTCGATGCCGCCCGCGGCGGCGACGGCCGCCTGGTTTGCGGGATGGTTCGCCACGAGCGCCGCCAGCGCGGTCGCGGCTTGGGCCGCGGTGCTGCCTTGGGTGCGGGCCGCCGCCGCATCGAGCAGACGGACGAGGGGCTCTATGCCCCCCGCGCGCGTGATACTGCCCTGGATCGAATGTCCTCCGACAGCCAGCGCAGCGAGGGCAACGGCCGCCTGGCGCTGCGCGCCTGCGTCGTCGGTGCACAGCAGCTGCACGAGCTCGGGGATCGCTCCAGCGGCGGTGACGGCCGCTTGGATGGCCGCATGACCGACCGAGAGGCTCCAGAGTGCACCCGCCGCGGCGGTCCGTGCCCGGAGGGGTCCAGTGGCGCTCAAGAGTTTCACAAGGATCTCGACCGCTCCCTCGGCTGCCACTCGAGATTGGATCTCGGTCGAGCGGCGCGCCACGTCGCACAGGACGTCCGCGGCGTTCACCTGCGCCTCCTCGCTCTCCGCGCTCAGCAGTGCCACGAGGTAGCGAAGGCCGCCGTGCGCCACGATGGCGTGGGCGTTGGCCTCGTCGTCCCGGGACAGGCGCAGGAGCACTTGAGCGCCGAGCTCCTGCGCACGCAGGCTGGTACGTGCCGAAGCGGCCTCAAGGGCGCCGCCGCCGCGCAGCTGCACGATCAGCCGTTGCACCGCGCCCGCGTGGGCAATCGCGCGCAGGTTGTCCGGCTGCTCGGACAGGCCGAGGAGCATGCACGTGACATGCTCCTGCGACTCGGCCGTTCCAGAGCCAAGCAGCGCGACCAGCCCAGTCGCGATCGCGAGTTGGCTCTTCGGGTCGTTGGTGGCCAGGCAGGTGAGCGCGCCGACGGCCTCACTCTTGGCCTCCATCGAGCCTGAGCCTAGAAGTGCGACGAGTGGCGAGATGGCACCCGCATTGACCACGCGGACGGGGGCGCCCTCGTTCTCGTCGGCGAGCTTCCAGAGCGCGCGCGCCGCGCGCCGCAGCGTTCCGTCGGGTCGGTCGACCTCGAGGAGCCCGACGAGCTTCTTCGCGATGGCCGCCTGGTTGTCAGCATGGCCGCGTGCGAGGTGGGTGAGTGCATCCGCCGCAAAGATGGTGCCTTGCAACGTGCCGTCGTCAAGGAGCTGAACCAGAGGCGCGATGCCGCCCGCCTTGGCGATCGCCACTTGGCTGGATGGGTCGTTGGCCAGGTGCCACAGCGCCGAGGCGGCGCGCTCCTTACCGGCTTGGCTGCCCGACTGCACCAGGCTCACCAGCGGCACGATGCCGCCCGCCGCTGCGATTGCGTTCAGCCTGTCGCCGGGAGGCGGCTTCCAATCAGTGCTGGCAGTGCTCTGCGCCGAGCCCAACAAAACCTCGCTCGGGGCCTGCGCGATGGGCGAAGGCAGGAGCGGTGCCTCGCCGTGGAAGACGGATTTCATTGAGGGCTGGAGCGCCAGCGGCGGGATCGGCACTGGTGGCAGGGGCGAGGCTGGTGGTGGTAGGCTCTCCTCAGGATCTGTCGTCTCATCCGCCAGCATCGACTCGAGCCCGATGCCCGAGTCGCGTGCTCGCCGTTCACGTTCGAGGATGGCGCCCTTTGCGAGGTCTGAGATGACTGCCGCCGCCGTGTCCTGCGCGGCGGGTGAGCCATTCCTGCTGAGCGCGACGAGCTCCTCGACCGCACCGCACGCCACGAGCACACCTTGGCTCTCGAGCGATGCGCACAGATGCCAGATGGCACGGGAGGCCGCCTCTTGCGAGGCGGCCGAGCCCTCGCGGATCAGGCGCAGCAGAGGCGGCACGCCGCCCGCGGCGAGAATGGCGCTCTGCATCGCGCTGTCACCGTACGCCAGATCGGCGAGCGCCAGAGCGGCTTCCTCGCGCGCCTCCACGACCTCACGCTGCTGCGCTTGCTGCTGCGCCGCGTCGGTACGCGAGGGACTCGCAGCGTTGGCAATGGCCTGCCAGCGCTTCTGCGACGGGCTCCCCTTGTCCGATACGCGCTCCTTGTCGGGCACGGCGTGTTGGGCACGATGCTGCTGCTGCTTCTCGACCTTCTGGGCGAGCGCGGCCTTCTCAGTGGCACGTGCCTTGACCATGGCGGCGATCGCCACGCTCTGCATATCCAAAATCGAGTTGGTCTCGCCGTTCAACACCTCGATGCTGTCTTTGGAGCCGACAATGGACGAGATCAGGTCCCACATACGCCGTGCGAGACCCTTATTTGGGATGGCCCAGAGCATCGCGATCAGCCGGTCGATGCCCCCGCACGCGAGGATGAGCTGCCGACGAGCCGCGCCAGGCTTCGCGCCGCTCGCCGCCTCCACGGATGCCTCCATGGCCTTGACGCCGCCGTCGTTGGCGCACTCGGCTTCGTCACGCGCCAGCTGCGACAGCGCACGCGCCGCCACCTCAGGCGTACCGGCCACGTGGCTACCGAGCAGATGCACGAGCGCCTGGATCGAGCCCTCCGCGCCAAAGGCGATGGCGTCGCGATGCGCGGGCACTGAGCCAATGTCGGCCAGCGCCGACGCCGCGTGCTGCTGCGCGGCGTGGCTGCCCATCGAGATCAGCTTCGTGAGTGGTGCGATGCCGCCCGCGACCGCCACCGCATGCGCCGAGAACGTCGTCAGGCGTGAGATGACGACGGCGCCCACGTCGACGAGGTGGGGATGCTCTGACGAGAGCAGGTGCACAAGCGGCGCCACGCCACCCGCCGCCTCGATCGCCTCGACGCCTTCGAGCGTGGCGGCCAGATGGAAGAGCGTGCGTGCGGCGTAGGCTTGCGCCTGCTGCTCGGCCTTGATGATGAGCTCAATCAGAGGAGGGATGGCATCGAGCTGCACGATGGCTGCCTGCAGTGTGGCGTTGTTCGCCACGATCGAGAGCACGGCGTGCGCCGCCTCGCGCTGTGCATCCGGATTGCCCCCGAGCCAGCGCGCATCGGCGCTGCCCGACAGCCACGCTATGAGGGACGGCAAGCCGCCCGCCTTGGCGAGGGCGAGCTGATTCGCGGGGTACGCGCCCTCATCGCACACCATGCCGACGGCCCGGAGCATACGCACGGCGCCCGCGCCCGCCATTGCCACTCGGCTCGACAGCCGGGCCACCAGCAGCTTTGCGATCGCCTCGCGGTTCTCCGGGTGCTTGGTCGCGAGCGACACGAGCGCGCCAACGGACGCGATCAGCGACGCTTCGGTGCCGCCGCTCACCAGCAGACCGACGAGCGGCTCGACGCCGCCAAGTTTCGTCACGGTGGACTTATTGGGCGCATGGTCATCACACACCGCCCAGAGCGCGCCGGCGCACATCTCCTTGACGAGCGGCGCGCCCTCGCGCACGAGGGACGTGAGCGGCGCGATGGCACCCGTCCGCGCAATCGCCGCCTGGTTGTCAGCGTGCGCCTCGGCCAGGGTGCCGAGCGCGCACGCCGCGTTGGCCTGCATGTCAGAATTCGGCGAGCCGAGCATCGCGACGAGCGGTTGGATGGCGCCCGCGTCGGCGAGCGCAGTCTGGTTGAGCCGGTTGCCCTTGGCGAGTTGCGACGCGGCAAAGGCGGCGAGTGCGTAGAGCTTCGATGCGATCCCAATGTCGGCCCCCTTCTCCTGCTTGCCATTCGACTGGGACGCAATGATCACGCTCGCCAGCAGCGGGATGCCGCCTGCCTTGGCGATCTCCTTCTGGATCGTGCGGCGCGAGGCGAGCTGCGAGATGGCCCCGATCGCCCTCTCTTTGGCCTTCGTAGACGACGAAGTCTCGAGGAGGGACAGCAAAGGTGCGATGCCGCCCGCTTCGACGATCGAATCGCGGTTGGCGTCCGAATCGGATGCGAGGTTGGCGAGGGCGGCAGCCGCTTGCTCCTCTCCACCCGCCTCGCTGCCCTTGTCATACAGCATGCCCACGAGCTTGTGAATGATCAGCTCTCGGTTGCTATTCTCAATCGAGAGGCGGACGAGCGCGCCCTCGGCGAACTCGCTCGTCAATGGGTTGGCGGAGCCGAGCAAGAGCACGAGGTGACCGATCGCGCCCGCCTCGGCGATGGCGATCCGGTTGTCTGCGTCGTGCGCGAGCGCATGCAGAGCCCCCGCCGCGGCCTCCTGCGCCGCCGCGCCGTGCTCGCCCGTGAGCAGCGACACGAGGGGCGAGATGGCCCCAGATTGCGCGATGGCACCAGGGGTGCTCGCGTTGGCCACAGCGATACATGCGAGGGCCGCGGCCGCGCCAGTCTTGGCCGCGTCCTCACCATCGTTGAGCAGCGCGACGAGCGGCGTGATGCCGCCCGACTCGACGATGGTGTCGCGGTTGGCTGCGAGGCGAGCGAGAGAGGCGATTGCGCTCGCTGCGTGCACACGCGCCGCAGCCGTCTCCTTGCCATCGCGGCAGTTGACGCCCTCGACAATGTTCAGGAGCGGCGAGATACCTCCCTCGGCCGCGATCGCCGCCTGCGCGGCCGCCGAGCCGTTCGCGAGCCGTGCCAGCGCGGCCGCCGCCTGCTCGCGTTGCAGCGAGCCACTCGTACGAAGCACGGCGAGCAGTGGCGCCACGCCTCCGACCTCAAGAACCGTGGCCTGCTTCGTGCCGTCGATCGCGAGCGAAAGCGCCCACAGCGCAAAGGCGCGTGCGTCGGCGTCACTCGTCTTGAGCAACTCGACCAGCTCACTCGCGCTGCTGGCCGCCGCGATGATCTCAACGCTTGCATCGTTCTCTCGTACGAGCCGCCACAGCAGCTCCGCGGCGGCCTTTCGCGCCTCGACCGCTGAGGACGGAGCGAGCAGCCCCACGAGTAGTGTGGTCACCCCATGCTGATTCGCCGCATTCTCGATGGCCAGATGCGCGAGTGCATGCGTTGCATGCACCCGGCCGCGCGCGCCGCCGCTCGCGAGCAGCGCCGCAAGCGGCGCAAGGGCGCCCGAGGCGGCGATCGACACGCGGTTCGCCTCGCTCGCCTCCGACAGGATCCAAAGGGCACCGGCCGTCTCGACACGGATCGCCTCGTAGTGCGCGGTGCGGGCGGCCTCGAAGTCTTCGGCCGCGGACGCCGCGTTCAGCCGCAGTCCGACGAAGCCGTCCGACGTAGTGGTGCTGGCTACTCCGCTCGCCACATGCGAGGTGGCCTGGCGCAGGAGCATGACGAGATTCGAGATGCCTCCGAGCTCAGTGAAGGCCGTTTGGTTGTCGGCGTGCCCTCGGCACGCCTCGCACACGGCGAAGGCCGCCATCGCCTGCACCGGCAGCGTGCCCGACGCCAGCAGCCCCGCAAGTGAGGGGACCCCTCCCATTCTTCCGACCGCGTCCTGATTGTCGCGGTGATGCGCGCAGAGCCGTCCGACGGCCTCGGCCGCCTGCGCCTGCGCCTGTGGGCTGCGGCTCGCGAGCAGTGCGAGGAGCGGCCCGATGCCACCCGCCTTGGCGATCGCCGTTTGCGTCGGCGGGTGGTCACGCGCGAGATTCGATACGGCCGCGGCCGCCGCCACCTGCGACGTCGTATTGATCGACGTGTTCAGCAGCTCGAGCAGCTTGGCGATACCGCCAGCGGCACTGATGGCTTCGACGTGCTCTGAGCAGCTGCAAAGGCTCGCGATCGCCCACGCGGCGGTGTTGCACGTCTTGGCGCTCGAGAGCATTCGAAGCAATTCCTCGACGGCACCCGCGCCAACGAAGGCCGCCTCCGCATCGAAGCTTGCGCGCGACAAGTTGGCGATCATGGAGGCGATGTGCTCCCTGGCATCCGTGTTGCCCTGCTTGAGCAGGCGCACGAAGGGTGCAGTCACGTTCGTCTTGATCAGCTCGGGCGCGTGCTCCTCCGAGAGCCCGAGCAGTGCACTCGCTGCGGCGGCCACAGCTCCCATGGAGCCGACCTTGAGCACCTGCACCAGCGGGCCGATTGCGCCGCCCTTTACGATGACGGCCGAGTGACCCGCCGCCGCGAGGCTCGCCAGGCAGCTGGACGCGTACAGCTGGCCACCGTCGGTGCCGGAGCTCAGCATCCCGATCAGCACAGGCAGCACGCCCACGCCGAGGGCGACGGCGCCGGCATCATCCTCTTGGTTGCTCACCAGCACACACAGCCGCTTGGCAGCTCGCGCTTTATGCTCTTGCGGCGCATTCTTCAGGTCGCGCACGAGCGAGTGCACCTCGATGGACGAGGACGTCTCGGCCTTGCGCATTGGGCGTTGAGTCGACTTTTGAAACGAAAAAAGCGATCACTCAAAAAGCCTCGTGAAGAGAGGAAAGGTTTGCTCAAGGGGCTCCCAGCCCCTTGGTTTGCTTGAGCCCTGTGGCCTCGACAGACCTCGACAGACGTCAGACCTCGAGAGAAACTTGACAGACCTCGACAGACCTCGACAGACAAGTCCAATGTAACCCCGCCGCCCGACCTCGGACGTTTCCTTCGAGCTTCGTTTCCTCCTTATTTCCTCGCGCGTTAGCTTGTACTCATTCGCAAGAGAAGTTCGTGCAACGTCTTTTTTGTGAGCACTTCGTGCAGCGTAAGGGCCTTCGACCCCGGCCGGTGCGATGAATCATATTGGTGAATGCATGCAATTTTGTTACATACATTCCCATTGGAGGGGTGTTTGTGTCTGTCTTTCTGACAACTCGTTGTCGCAAGTTTTCGTGCACATCGCAAGCCCTGTCTCATCCCGGGCCCCCTTGCACTGTCCGTTTGGTGTCCGCCCGCCAGATCAACAGCGTAGCGCTGGCTAGATAGCGTCGATCGATCGATGGGCACACACAGAATGGAAATCGATGAGGTCGAGGAGGACGAGGACGAGGAGGACGAAGGGCACACGCTGCTCGGACGCGGCGCAAAGCATGACACGCCAGGCCGCCCCCCGCCGCAGCAGCGCGGCAGCATCGTCACCTTCGTGCTCCTCTGGTACACGGCGAGCACTGCGCTGATCTTCATCAACAAGTGGGCGTTTGGCGTGGCGCGCATCCGCTTTCCGCTCATGGTGACTGCGGCGCATCTTGCAATGAAGACGGTGCTCGCTGCGCTCACGCTGTGCCTTCAGCTGGGCTCGCTGCCCACCATCAAGCACACGCACACAACATGGGTGGCCTTTGCGTGTGCGGGTTGTGCCACGGCGACGGACATTGCGCTGTCGAATGCGTCCTTCATGTACGTCACGGTGACGACCTACATCATCGTCAAGAGCTCGGTGCCGGCATGGATACTGTGCTTCAGCTTATGCCTCGGCCTCGTGAGCTGGCGACCGAGCTTGCTCGCGGTGGTGGCGCTCCTCGTGTCGGGCATCTGCCTGGGCGCGTTGCCGCTTGACAGATGGTTCATCAGCGCGGCGGTGCAATGGCCAGAGCTGAGGGCCATGCCCGACTGGGCCGAGATCGAGATCGAGCGCGGTGTGTGGGCATCTCTTGGCCTGGGTGGCGAAGCCGTCGGCTGGACTAGCGGATTGCAGCTGCTGCCGCCGAGCACCCACACCCACACATCAGCCGATGTGACACAGAAGCCGTTGACGAAGCATGAACCGGGCTTAGCGAGAGCCGTAACGAGCGGCGCAGTCGATGCCGCTGCGCCTTACGACTCGCCGCCCCCTTCAGTCGAGGCGCCCGCCGCCGTCGAGACCGCCGCCGCCGAGACCGCCCCCGCCGCCGGAGGCGCCGCCGGCTTGGTGAGCGTTGTGGTGAGCGTGGCCACGGGCGCCGCCACGGGTGACTTGGCGATCGGGGCGATCGCCGCGGCCTGGCGGGGCGACTTGCCACCGGTCCAGGTCCCGGTCCCTCTGGTCGGAGATGGTCGAAGATTGGGTATGGAGTCACGTGGCGCGGTCAGTGGCGCGGTGTTGGCGGGCGAGCACGCGGCGGAGGCTGTGCAGCGTCAAGAGCACATGGTGGGCGTCGTGATGGTGCTCATTGCGGCGCTGTGCAGCGGGTTGCGCTGGGCCACCCTGCAGCTGCTCCTGCAAGCGCCAGTCGACGCGCAGCGAGGACCGAGGGAGCAACTAGAGCCGCTCTCGCCGCTGCTGGTGACTTTGCGCACCGCTCCTTTTGGCGTGGCGCTGCTCTTGCCACTCGCGCTCGTGCTCGAGTACGATGAAATGGAGACCTTCGGACGTCGTGCAGCCGCCGCAGGCTTGTCGTCGGTCGAGATGGACGCTGCCGTCGTCGACGAGTCCACCGTTCAGCCTCAGATGGCCTTCGGGGCGCTGCTGGCGCTGCTGGTAGGCGGGGGCATGCTCGCGTTCCTCATGCTACTGTGCGAGTTGCGCGTGGTGCAACTCGCATCCGGACTCACGCTCTCGGTGCTTGGGGTTCTCAAGGAGGTGCTCACGGTGGGGGCGTCTGTCATCCTCTTTGGCGACACGATCACAACGCTCAAGGCCGCCGGGCTCGGGCTGTGCGTCATCGGCATCGGCCTCTACCAGCGGATACAGCGATCACCCGATGATTGCACTTGATTAATGCGGATACACAGCGATGACTCGATGGCGGACGGCGGAGTTGTAGTTGCATGCGGTAAAGCCCTACTCCTAAGAGTGAGTAGCTACGTGCATCACAGCTGTATCGGTGGGGTTAAAAGACATAGGACAGGCCGGACAGGTTAAGTCAGGTATCAAGTCAAGTCAAGTTTCACGTACATTGTACATAAACAAAAGACCGAAAACCCGTAAACGGTACTGTAAAAGGAAGCCTCGACTTGAGTCTTGACTTTACTTGACTGGACTTGAAGTCAGGTGCCTCCACAGGCTGAATGCGACAGTGCGACACTCACTCTTGCGCTCTCGCGTCTCGTGCTCTCTTCGGGAATCGATGGAGAGGGCGGAGGGTATTCAAAGAGGCGACACGTCGCTCGACTTGACCTTGCTAGCATGCTTATACCTTGATGCCGACATGAAACGTAGTTTTTGAACCCTTGACTACAGACTTTCAGACTGTAAGTTGACTATTTGGACTTCACAGCCACAGTGGTCATAATTCGACACCCAAGACACCGGGCCGGCGTACATACGGATGCGGTTACCACTAGCTCGGGGACCCATGGACTCCCTTTTCACTTCACACTTCGGCATGCTTCGGGGACTCCGCGCGTCTTAGCGCGTCTAGGATTCCAACTAGGAATTTCCTACCGGTAAAAAGACACCGGGGGGAGCCGGGACACACACGGGACACACGGGACA
>ENA-UOXG01000681-UOXG01000681.1-mixed-culture-metagenome-genome-assembly--contig:-NODE-681-length-22948-cov-44.815402_pt1 | contig 22948 bp, 9 predicted proteins | sample MGYA00238159_ERZ761634 | MGnify/ENA primary metagenome ERZ761634 (study PRJEB28908, sample SAMN08776845) | mixed culture metagenome | isolation source: Freshwater growth medium | place: USA... | reverse complement strand
GGGATACATGCGGGATACATGTATCTCAAATGCATCCAGAGAGAGATGTATCTGAAATGAAGGTGACACGGGATACATGCAGGATTCGCGCGGCCACAAGTAGGGCTCGAGATACGTATCCTCGAATGTATCCCCTATGTATCCGACATGTATCGTGAGTGTATCTTGTGTGCCATGTATCTGAGGGTTAAGATACATTGTATCCTAAATGTATCCTAAATGTATCGTAAAGAAGGATACATATCCCTGGTTAAGATACATTTCCAATGATGCCAAAGTCACAGATACAATTGTATCCTGATGTATCTCGATGTATCTTGATGTACATGTACGGGACACATCAAGATACGATCAGGATACATGCAGGATACATCAGAATACATCAGGATACGTATCCGATAGGAAACCCCCCCCAAAAAGGAAAGGAAACCCCACGTCACCCCCCGAAAGCCAGCAGATTCCCTATGACACTCGCCACTCCGCTTGTCACCTCACATGGAGTCATGCATGGAGTCAGCCTCGACAGGCTCGACAGGATTCACAGGAACTCGACAGGAACTCGACAGGAACTCGACAAGGCTCGACAGGCAAGGCCTCGACAGCCCCTCGACAGCTACTCGACAGCGGGCTCGACAGCGCCTCGACGGAGCCTCGACAGCTCGACAGCTCGAGAAGTACACTTTCGAATTCTATGTCGGCGACTGTACGAAATTTGAGGTTCTCGCGAAGACGGCTACCGATAATGCTTGCGCCATCGCGAGACTGAGGCAAGTGATAGAGACAAGGATAGAGAGAGGCTTCTGGGCGCTTGGCGCTTGCCCTTGCGGAGGCAAGCGCAGCTGACCGCGTGTAGTCCCAAGGGCGGAGTCCCCGGGGAGATCGGGGATGGGGATAACGGCCTGGTCTGGAATATAACAGCCGTCGGCGAATTTAGACTAACCCCACGTGACCCGAACGCTCTCGCACTAAAAGGGTCGGGGTGTGATCTGAAGCGCGGAGGTCCGAAGGAAGCTCGTGTGGGAGGGATGATGATAAGTCGTCGAAGATGAAAGGGCCACAAGCAGAAGTCCTACCTGTAGACTGTCGTGCGGCTTTCGGGTACGATGCCCTCCTGGACCGGCAAAAGCCGGACCTCGCCGTCCAACTCTGGCAGCAGCGGCAGTAACGTCACGCAGGGGAAGGTGAAGCAGACGCCCTTGATGGCCGTCCCGCCGATCTTTGCCGGCGCCGCAGAAGAGTCATCAAGGCTTGCGGCTGCGTCCACGTGCGTCGAGCCCGACCACCGAGAGCTGATCCGATCGGTGGCCACGGTCCTGTATCGGCGCATCCGCGACAACGAGACTGCGGACTCAAAGGTCATCACGCCGCTCTTCTGCGAGGACACTCACACGGAGCCTGAGCCCGAGGACCGCTATGAGGTGACTCTGCCGCTGTACCACCAGCAGCTGCTGAGCTTCCCGACGTTGTACGTCATGCGCAAGCTCCCGCCGCTCAAGCTCCCGCCACCTAACTACCCGGTGCCGAGCGTGCACATCATCGCAACATTTATTGAGAACATTCGGCAAAAAGCGCGGCTGACACCGCAGTCGATGGTGATCACGCTCATCTACATCGACCGGCTCGAGGCCCGCTCAGAGGGCGTGCTGCTGCACGCGCGCTCGTGGCGGCCGGTCGTCTTCGCCTCGCTCCTCCTCGCCTCAAAGGTCTGGCATGACATCTCGTACTGGAACTCGGACTTCCAATCGATCTGCCCGATGTTCAACGTGCGCAACATCAATCGAATGGAGCGAGCGTACCTCACGCGGCTCGAGTACAATACGATCATCTCGGCGTCGCAGTACGCACAGTACTACTTCTCGCTCCGCCACTCAGTGCGCGCGCCCACCCCAAAGGGGGTGGATGCCGTGCTTGAGGACGACTTCGAGGCCGTCGAGACTGGCGCGAGAGGCGCCGTCGATGGGGCCGAGCCTGGGCGAGGGCGAAGCGAGAGCTTCGACCAGAAAGCGCCGTTGCACACATCGAGTGGTAGCGGGGGCCGCGGGAGCAGCGGCGGCGGCAGCGGCAGCGGCGGCGGCGTCGGCGACAACTTCCGCTCAAAGTACCTCAACCGTCTGGCGGTGCCCAACGCGGCGCGGCTGCAGGAGCAGTCTGCCGCCCTCGCTGAGCAGAAGAAGGTGGTGGAGGAGCATGCGGCCGCGCTTCTCGGCGGAAGCAATGATCGCCCGTTGCCGATCGTGCTGCCTGAGATGGCGCCGCGCCAGCGGGCGCAGTCCTACTATCCCACAGAGGAGTGGGAGAGTAAGTCAGTGGAGTTGAGCGCGCATCAGCCCGGCCCCAGTAAGGCAGTGGGCCCCACGCACCATCGCGCGCTGAATCGCTCGCATTCGATGATCGAAGTGCCGTCCTCGCCAGAACTCCAGAGGAGGAGCCCACCAGCCTCCTCCCCACGGAAAGCCTCGCCCGAGTCTGCCAGCATGGCTAAGGTGTCGCCGTCGTCCGTCAGCAGAGCAGTGCCGGTGCCCGGCGCGAGGACCGATGACCCGACCCCGAGTCTGCCGGCATGGGTGTCCACGTCACTCTAGGGCACGCATGCACATCGTTACTTCTCGAAAACTCCAAAGTTTCGTTGTGAGAGTTCCGTCGACCGGAGATGTGACGTGCGAGCTGCGCGCTTGCTTTCGCGTCAGCTTTTGCTCCGACCGTCGCCTTCGCTCCGTCGCAAAGCACACCGGCGCTAAGGAAAACGGGAGCCGAACGAGCACGGAACCATTGTGGGACGGCGTCGGGGCTAATGATCCGGTGGCCCATCGACGAGGTCCTGGCCGAGCAGGCCCATGTTCGAAGGCAGTCCTCGGTTCCGCCGCCACCGGAATGGGAGGGGAGTGGTCGCAAAATCTGCCTTCTTTGTCTCGAGACCGTGTCTGTGGCTGAGCGGCATGCTGCCCATGGGAACGCTCATCATGAAATAAAGTGCTTCCGCTGCAGTGAGTGTGACTGCACATTGACTGCAACGAACTGGTGCATCTCAGTCGAGGCCGAAACGGACGAATTCAAAAGGAGGATCAACGTGAGTCACACGGCGGCGAGTGCACAGGGCACGGAGAGCGAAACGTCCACTTCTTTATCCACTTCTTCCGCAGAGGCCGAGTTGAAGTTTGAGTCGGCGGAGCGAGACGCTACCGCACGACTCGCGGCGCAATCGCTGCTTGCTGGTATGATTGAGCTTGCTGGTGCACGAGGTCTAACACGAGGTGAGGCGCCACGTGTTCTGGCGACGGATGCGTCCCCTGTCCCTTTCGAGCCAAATGTCGAAACGAGCACCGAGGGCGACTTAGAGGGCGACCACGCTGAAGAGGAGCACCCAGCTGAAGAGGTCGACCCCATCTTTGGCACGTGGCTCAAGGAGAGGTGGGAGAGCACCGTGCTGTTCACGGATTCTGAGCCGGCTGTCGAGCTGAGCACCGCGAGTGACGAAACCTCAGGGGCTGCTGACGAGGGCCCTGTCGCCACGTGGCTCAAGGAGAAGTGGGAGAGCACACCGACTGCCGCCGAGTTGCAGAGCTGGCTCGAGGAGGAGACTAACGTGATGGTGCTCGGTTGTTGGGCTGGGTGCTCGTCATCTCGCAGGCCAGCAGCGTCCTCTGCTCCTGTTTCCCCCACGTCCCCCACCTCTCGCAGGCCCCCGCGTCCCTCTACAGAATCCTTCGAGAGAATCCCCCACCTCCCTCCTTACCTCCCTCCTTACCCCCCTCCTTACCTCCCTCCGTCGAAGGACGGCCTTCGGGAGTGATGTGCTCGAGGGAGGAGAGATGCTCTATGGAGAGATGCCACCGGATGCAGGCCTGCAGGCCTTACTGCAGGCCAACTGCCCTCAACATCTACCTTCGTAGTGCCGCCCACGGATAAGCCCACGTAAGCGGCCAGCTGCTTGGCGGTCGCCGCTCACAGGGCGGATGCGGACAGGTGGAAACAGAGAGCGGCTGAAGCACCTAGACAGCTCGTGGCAGCGGCATCGGAACGGGCCAGGGCGGCAGAGGCTGCTGAGAACGCGCTCCTTCTGCAACTCAAGTACCAGTAGCAACTCGTAGAAAACGTGGAACTAGAACCGGAAGCGGCAATTCGCGGCAGCCTCAAAACACACCGGCTCTCCGCATGCGTTGTATGCTTGTATACTTGTCGTGTCGAAGCAGACAAGCCCGTGACCCGGTTACCGCGCGAGAGGGTGCGTATAAACAATAAACAACAAGTCAAAACACAAAAGTGAACGACCCAGGTCACAGACGCGTCCAAAAGCCAAACCGAAGGCGCCCGCCCGTACTAAGAAACCCAGAGCGGCATGCGATGCAGAGCGGAGAGAGGATGTAGAGAGGACGCGGAACGCGCGGAGGGTGCTGCTGGAGCTGTAGGTGAACGGTTGCCGAAACGTTCCGCCGCGGCGCGAACGCCCATTTCATATTTCTTGCCGACGGATGATGGCGGTGCTGCACACGCGGGCTGGCGGGCTGCGTGCTGTTGCTGACCGTCGGCTGCGGCGCGGCGGTGCTGTTGAATTTGTCGTGCGAATGTTTGATGATATTTTACCGCCTGCCCGCCCCCCATGGCCGCGTGGCCATGCCGCGCGCATGGCCGCGCGCCCCCCGGCTCCCCAGCGCGTACGACGATGTAGACATATGGACGTAGAGCTCGCTGTTCCGCTTCCGGATTTGGCGGATACCACCCGCCTACCCGTCGAGCTTCCCACTGTAACAAACCCAACGAACAGCAACAAAGCGGTACACATAAGTAGAAGTACACAAGACGGGCCTCACCACTCACGCTACACCGGTGTACGATCGTGACGTACAGGGACAGTTCGGCTCCTGTGTTCGTCTCGTCACGACTCACGTCAACGGTGGCCAACGCGCCCAGTAACGGACCGCCCAGCACCATTTTTCGAGCTTAATGCGCCTCCTCCCTTCCTTGTTTATGTGTCATGCGCGCCCGCTGTGCGCGTCGCTCGGATGCCTGAGCGAGAGCGCGCGCCCTGCCACCCCGCGCGGCTGCATGCCGCTGGTTCAGATTGCGTCCTTCATCTCGACGCCGCTCGTGGCCGAGGACTGCGCCACAGGGTTGTTGATGGTCGTGGTCGGGATGGCCTTGACGATGGTTGAGGCCTTTTTCTGGCGGCGCTTGAAGTTACACACGATGATGGCGACACAGATCACAAAAGAAGGCACGCCCACCGCGACGCCGACCACCACATCCGTAGACACGCCGGAGCCGCCGCCGCCGGTGATTAAGTTTGGGTTGATCGACAAAGTGCCGTCGGCATTGACGATGACTCCAGGGATGTAGGGCGGCGGCGCGGGCGAGGGCATAGTGACGGCGACGGACGTTGGTGCAATGTTTGAAACCGCCTGCACGGTGACGCCAAGCGCGGCGGTGAAGTTGGCTGCCGGAGTTGCGGCGAGCAACGTCGCCACGGCACTTGCCGCCGCCTGGGTCGGGTACGTGATGGTGGCGGTGACCGAAACGGAAGCGGAGGTGACGCTGAGCGTGATCACGGACGGGGACACGCCCATCAGAGTCGCCAGGGCGTTCCGGAATGCGTTTCGGTTGAAGCTCGTCACATCGCCCGCCACGGTGAAGGTCGCCGTGATGGCGGCGAGGACGCGGGAGCCCGGCGACAATGGCGGCCGTGGGGGCGGCGGGGGCCGCGGGGGCAACGGCGGCGGCGGCGACGGCGATGGCGGCGGCGGAGACGGTGACGGCGGCGGAGACGGTGACGGTGGTGGGGGGGGCGCCGGCGATGGCGGGTTAGCTGGCGGCGACGGCGGCGATGGCGGGCTCGGCGGTGGCGACGGCGGCGACGGCGGCGACGGCGGCGGCAGCGGCACGAGCACGACGTCGTCGGCAGTGCGTGGGAAGATCTCGAAGGAGCCACCCGCGGTTCCAGAGAAGTACACGACGCCCGTGAGGGAGGAGAGCACCCTGCCGGTGAGCGGGCCGCCCACGAGGGTCCGCAGGTGACCGTCCGTGTCGAGGAGCGTGTCCTCGAGCTGCGTGGGGCCCGAGCCGTCGTTGATGAGGATCTCGCCGGCGCTATTGGGCTCCGACAGGATCTGGACGTTGGTGAAGCGGACGAGCATGCCCTCATACGACTCTCCCGAGAGGCCACAGCCCAAGCCGATGGCGCCCGTCGTCACAGCGATCGGCTGGACCGTGTGGTTCGTCGAGAGCACTGTGACCACAGAGGTGGCGGACATGGCGAGCTGCGTCAGATTTCCGAACGCACCGACCGGCGCGCTGATCTGAAGGCGGTCGCCGACGGCGGCGTTTGGCAGCCAGAGGGACGGGGTGGTGCGCAAGGAAAAGTCGTAGAACACGTAGATGCCACTCCACGGTGAGCACGGGCACGAGGAGCAGCACGTGCTGTTCTGGAGGAAGAGGCCGCCGTTGCGGTTCACAGCCGTCACGTAGCCCTCCACCATCACGATCTGCCCGAGAAGAGGCTGCGCTTGAGTGGGTAGGTCGCAGTTGGGGCTGTCCATGTACTGGATGGAATAGATCGTCGACAGCGTGGGTGGCGGCGGCGAGGCGATCGGCGGCGGAGGAGGAGCGCGTGGATTGGGCGGCGGTCGTGCAACACCGCACAGGGCGGCCTCGCAGAAGGTTCTTGCGACATGGAGGTTGCGGATCGAGAGGGTCCAGGGGGGTGTCGGGCTCGCCTGCCGGAACGCGATCCGGTCGATTGAAATACTCGTGGCTACACCAGATGACAGGATGCTCGTGGAGTTCTCCGAGGTGGGGTTGACCCAGAGCGAGCACTTGTCGGCAACGGTGTCGAAGCTGTAGACCAGGCGATATGTGGTGCCATACGTGGTCTCTGCGGTGGTGGTGAACTCTGCGGTGTTAGCAGCTGTGCTGATGCCGAGCTTATAGCCCGTGCTCGTGTGGCCAGTCGGGAAGACCCTGCATACGTAGGTAGTTCCAGTCACGATGAAGTGCGTGAAGTACGTGACGACGGCGGTGCCCGTAAGGGAAGACGGGGTGGGATAGTTGAGGTCCATACCGGCGTACACCGAGCCCGCAGACAAAGCCGCTGTGAATGCGCTGCTGACATCTTCAGCAGCAGCGCTGCTCACGGTGATTGCACCTTGACTGACTTGAATTTGGCCCGTGGTTCCCGAATGGGTTGCCCAGTTGCCGCCCACGTCTGGCGTTAACCCCGCGAGGTTGCCGTCGGTCGAGAAGTCGTCCCTCACGAGGATGGTAGCCGAGGACGGCGGCGACGACGACGAGGGCGGCGGTGGCGAGGGCGAGGGCGGCAGCGGCGGGGGCGGCGCCGCCGCCGCCGGCGGAGGAGGCGGAGGACGCACTTCTGCGAAGGTGGTCGCGACTATGAGGTTGCGGATCGAGAGGGTCCAGGATGGTGTCGCGCTCGCCTGCCGGAAAGCGATCGCGTTGACCGTGGTAGTAGCCGCAGCCGTGCCAGACGACAGGATGCTCGTAGAGGCCTCCGAGGTGGGGTTGACCCAGAGCGAGCACTTGTCGGTAACGGTGTCGAAGCTGTAGACCAGGCGATATGTGGTGCCATACGCCAGATTCTCTGCGGTGGCAGTCGTAACTTCGGAACCTGCTGCGCTGATGGCGAGCCTGTAGGTCGTGCTCGTGTGGCCAGTCGGGAAGACGCGGCATACGAAGGTTCCAGAGTTGAAGTGCGTGAAGTACGTGCCGGCGCCCGCTGTGGTTGAAGACGGTGTGGCATAGTTGATGTCCATACCGGCGTACACCGAGCCCGCAGTCACGGCAGGTGTGAATGCGCTGTTGACGTCTTCAGCAGCAGCGCTGCTTACGGTGATTGCGCCTTGACTGACTACGATTTGGTTCGCGGTTCCTGAGTGGGCTTCCCAAGGGCCGCCCACGTCTGGCGTCGACCCCGCGAGGTTGCCGTTGGTCGAGAAGTCGTCCCTGACGAGGACGGTAGCTGATGCAGCGGCGAACTAGGACGTTGACGATCAAAATCCGGAGCATCGTCGGGCCTTGCGGGAGAACTGACGTCCTGCTACGCATGTTGCAGCCCTCGAAAATATGGTCTCTTTTGTTATTACCGGAATATTTGGAATCGAAGAGAAGCCGCTCGCCTTTCCTTAGAAACCATTCGGTGATGGACGGATTCACTCGGGGTCTCGTTCGCGCTCGCGCGCGGACAGCCTGGACAGCAATTGGGCCTCTTCACGTTCACAGCTCTTTCCGCCCTGCTTCTCGACGACGAACGCCATGAATATGCCTGAGAGCATGGCGACGACCGACATCAGCGACCGCGACGCGACGCAGACTTTCGTCGCGCTCCGCTACTGGGCGCGCGCCTCGCAGTACGAGCCGACGGACGCCGAAAAGCAGGTGCTCTCGTCGTGCGAAGCAAGGAGCAACCGATTCTGGCAGGCGGGCTTGGCCGTCGGCGGCGGCGGAGGGCTCGCGCTCGCCTCGGTCGCGAAAGTCAACCTCCCTCAGCGGGCGGCGATTGCCGGTGCTTTTGGCTCGGCGGCCTCTTTCTTCGGACAATACAAAGCCAATAAACCTTGCCTGCAGGATCTCTTCGAGGCCAGCCGGACTGCGCCGTCGCCGCTCGTGGCGCAGGCAAGGCAGATCCAGCGCGACGGAAGCACGGCGACGGTCCAGCGGCTCCATATCGAGCAGCAGCAGCGGATTCAGCAGGAGCAGCAGCACGACGAGCGCGCCGGGCAGGCGGCCCGAGCCGTGAGCGCGCCATCCGGGCCGCAGGCGTTCGCCACGCCCGACGCGCCACCTGCTGCTTCACTCGCTGAGGACACGGACGTGGCTCCTCTGGACGATTTGGGTCCAACTTCATCTCCACTGCATTCGGCCTCGCCGGCGACGAACAGTTGGGAGGCGATTCGTCAGCGCCACCAAGCCCGCCTTGCCGTCGATCCTCCTACACTGGGCACGGGCCGCCCCGTCGCACGGCCTCCAGTGCTCGAGACGGCGCCGCACGACGCGGCGCCTCGACGCGCGCCTCGCAGGAATGCGTATGGCGATGAGGTTGTCGATCAGTGACAGAGCGAGATGTGTATCCAGCAGTTGCAGGCCGAGTCACGGCCTTCGGTCGACCACGGGTGGCCCTCCAGTCGTTTGATCCTTCTCAGATCTCACGTAAGAGTACGTTCATGTACGTTCACGAGTGTTCCGGTACTGGGAGCTCCGCTCCGGAGCACATGCGCGTCAGACAGCAAGTCGCCGACGAGACTGTTCAATTTGGTAGAACGCACCTCTCTCATAAAAATCATATTCCGTTTTATCCGCTGGAGATCGGTGCACGGTGGATCTGATGCACAATGACGCGAGGCGGACTAACGACTATTATCCGCCGCGACCTGCACTACTGACTCTATCACTTCCGGGGACCGTCCGAGATCCCCCGTCTCGACACGTATCTCGTCTCGGAATCCACGGAATCATCCAGCCGGCACTGCCGGCAGCGCGCTACGCAGTCGCGCCGTCGGGCGTCGCGTACACGGTACCCACGGTACCCTCCGCCATACGACCCGCCGCGCGGCGCTACAAGGCTACATGCTACATGTGCGAGGTCCCAGTAATCTCCAATTCGTTGGCGCCAATTCGATGTTCCGATGTGGCGGGCGGTGCCGCGAAGTTACAAGACGCGTCTGGCATGATGTTGTAAAGCTCATAGGAGTGTAAATTGAGTGTACCAGTCGCAAGAGTCATGTCTCCAGAGTCGCATTCCAATCCGGCCTTGATCAGACTTTGATCGATCCCAGGACCCCCTTTGCCGAGAACCTTTTAAAGGCCTTTCCCAGCTCCTCCGTGAAGATTGTGATCTCGCCGCTGGAAGCTGTGCTCTCGCCACCGGGAGCTGCGATCTCGCCGTTGGAAGCTGCGCTCTCGCCGTTTCGAGCCCTGGCCGCCATCTCGATGCCATCCGTCCGGTCGGCGGCCGCGCTTTGAGTGCTTGTCGAGTGCGTGAGGGTCGCGAGCGCGGAGCCCGACAGCAGCGAGTGGATGGTCATCCGGATGCCGGGGCCGGTGGCCATCAGGATGGCGTTGAAGAGGAAGAAGGCGCAGCAGAGCGACACGAGCGCGACCACGCTAAAGATGACGCCAAAGATGCGTAGGGGGCGCACCTGCGCCCAGATCAGGGGGACGACTGCGGCCAGTGTGGTCACTCCGGAGGCGAATGTCGAGCTTGAACGCGCGAGCAGTACGGCGCGGCTCTTGTAGTATTGCTCGGGCATGAGCGAGTGCTTGAAGGCGTAGGCAAAATGGACGAGGTAGTCAACGGAGATGCCGATGACGATGGCGAACGAGAGAGATTCGATCGGGCCGAGAGACATGCCAAGGACGCCGAGCAGCCCAAGCACGAACACGATGATCGCGACGATCGTGTAGAGCGCCACGTAGCATAGGTACACGTCTCCCAGGAAGAGCAGCATCGCGACGAGGCAGAAGAGGGGCGTGTACACGAGCGCACGCGTCACTCCGTCGAGGAACGCACGCACCGTCGGCCCGATGGCGAATTGCGAGCACGTGACGAACCCGTCGTCAAAGGCCGATCGGCCCGCAGGCGCATGCGACACGTTGCCGTTCCACTGCGCTCGGCCTTCGAGGAGCGTGGGGAGTGAGGCGAACCAACTGATCCACTCGGACTCGTAACGATCGAGCCGCGCGACGTCGTTGATCAGTTGGCCACCCTTGGGGTACTTGGAGCGTACTTGCTCCTTCATCCACGCAATCCGAGTGGGGAGCCCGCCGACGCGCGTCGGGTAGCCCGTGGCACCGTCCGCGTGGAATCCAACGGATCCGCGCAGGGAGGGCCACCCTGCGAGCACGAGGAGCAGCACCTCGAGAAAATCATCTTCGGGCAACGGCCACCCATAGCTTACACCGGTTCTGGTGACGTAGGCGCCGGTTCTGGTGGCGTACTGGTAAACTCGGTTCATCAGGCAGCCGCCGCGGTTGTCCCAGGCAGCGTGCACGACCGGATGGGCAGACGAGCCCTTGAGCTCATCGCACAGCAGCCGCAGCTCCTCCTGCTGCCAGCTGAAACGACCCGGGTCGAAGCCCGCGTACGCGCGCGCCCAGCGCCGCTGCCCCTGCCCATCGAGCCACGACAGCTCGCTCGGCACGGCGCCCGTCGTGCGCGGGGTCGGGTCGAGGCCAAAGACGATGCTACACTTGTCGGCGTCGATGAGAGGCACCTGGTCGGCCATCCCGCCAGTTCTCACACCACTTGAGGCGGCGCCCGAGACGGCGCTAGGGCGCACCTCGATCGTGACCATCGCGACGACGAGGAGCACGCCGGTTGCAAAGGCGGCCGCGCACGTGAGCACAGCGAGCGCGCCGCCCGCTCGTCGGCTCGGGAAGCTTCGGACTCGGCCGTTGGGCTCGATGATGCGCTCAAGGGGCGCGAAGCCGCCCGCGGCGACGCCCGAGGAAAAGACATCAGCATGGATCGCGAGGATGGGCAGATGGACGAGCAGAGCGAGCGCGATGAAGAGGCACGTGAGGTACGGTCTCTCCGAGTCCACCTCGACCAAGCCCTTGGGACCGAGGGCGAGCGTGTAGCAGCCGCCGCTGCCCAGCGCGAGGAGCGTCGAGAAGGCGAGGAGGAGCCGCCGCCAGACGAGCGTGGTCTTGTCATCGCGGTGCTCGACACTCGCCAGCGTGGCGCCCTGCGGCTTGGCTTTGGCCGCATGCAGCTGCGTTTGCGCGTGCGTTAGGTCCTCGTTGTACGTGTGGCCGTGCGAGAAGAGAAAGTAGAGCGCCGCCGCGGCCTGCAGCCCTCCGAGTAGCTCCAACCCGGGCTCGATGCCGCTGGCCTGGCCGCTCGCGAGAAAGAGCTCACGCCACTGCCAAGGCAGCACAGCGACCGTTGCGAGGCAGCCGAGCAGCGACACGAAGGCGAGCGCGAAGGGGACTAAAAAGGAACGTCCGAGCGTGAAGATGCCGAGTATGGAAGGCCCGCCGCCGTCGGCAATGGCGCCGGCCCGGTGCTTCCGCCATGCTCTCCCTATCTGGCGTAGCATCACAGCGAGCATGGCGGCGTGCGCCGCCATCGTCACCTCGCCCACCAGCGGCAGCACGCGCACACTCCAGAGGTAAGACCACCGTTTCATGTCTGCGGCAACGTACGCGGCGAGGGTACCGGCGAGTGCAACGGCCGCGCTGCCGAGCACGAGAGCGGAGGCCGCATTTGGATATAAGTCGTGCGAGACGAGCGGCCTGAAGCACGCCCATCGGCGCCCAAGCGCTTGCACGTACGCTGCGAGGAGGAGCACGATCGCTTCGGCCCAGCCGAGGCATGCCAGGCAGCCTGCGAGGGCGTCCGCCCTTCCAAAGGAGAGGCGCGCCAAGGCCACTGGCGGCGGGGGCGGGGGCGGGGGTGGGGAAGCTCGGGGGGGCGTATCTCCGGTTGGACGAATCTCCGGCAGGTGATCGCTGAGGTAACGGCTCCCTATGAGGAGGCACAAGGCGGCGAGCCCGAGGCAGAGCATTGCGGGCACACGCGACTTGCGAGCCCACTCCGTCGGCTGGAAGACGAGGAGGGCCGTACGACGAAAGAAGACGATGCCAACGGCAAGGCAGAGGAATGCGTCAATGAGCAAGGTGATGCCGAGCGCGATGGCAACGCTCGCGTCGCCGCCAAAGACGGCGTCGTGTCCCGTCCAGATGTAGGCGAGCAATAGGGAGGCGATGCCGAACAGCAGCAGCAGTGCCCCGAGCATGGAGAAGAGAAGAAGCGAGGCTGCCTCGCGCGGCGTCAGGCCGACACGCTGTAGCCGCACGCCCGTGATGACGCCTCCTCCGCCGCCGAGTACTTGGGGTGGGTCGAGAGGACGAAGGAAGCCAACTGGCACGCGCGTCGAGACTACCCGGGCGGCCATGAAGCTCACTGCTGCATTGATGATCCAGATCACGCCGAGCCACCACGCGAAGAATTCGGCATTCGCTCTAAACACGGCAACCGAGACCAGCTGGCAGAGGAGCATGAGATCAACGTACGCGAACGTCATGGTCCAGCGGTTACGTCGCGTAAAGTCCGTTGAGGCGACAAGCCCGCCGCAGGCCGTGGTGTCGTACCCGACGACGCAGGCGAGCATCGCGGGTACAAGTGAGGTGACCAGCACGCACGCGCCGAGGAGATTGCGCAGATCCTCGCCCGAGCCGAGGAATGCTCCGAAGCCCGAGAGGACCAAGAGCACAAAGGCGAGCACGAGTAGCGCCGTCCCGAGCACCACGAGCAGCTGTCCGTACTTTCGCGCGACACTGTTGGACTCCTCGGCGGCACGAGGGCGTGAAGAGGGGCCGGGAACCACGCGCAGTCGTGCCTTGGCCTCGATTGGGAGGAGATGGCCCAACCGCTGACCACGAAGGGTGACGAAGCCGGCAAGGAGCGGGATGGTCGCCCAGAGCAGTAGGACGCCACAGACGCCGATCGCTTGCCACGGCGGCGACCAAGCAGGCACGTCGATGCCGGAGCCGGCGTGTGGGGAGGTGCTGTTCTCACCGCGCCCCGTCCCGCGGCCACCTGTGATCGAGCTCGTTGCGGGCAGCTCGGGCTTGTTGAACGCCACTTGGGCTTGGGCTTGTTGCGGGCAGCTCGCATCCGCCACGCTCGCGATGAGGGCCACACCGGCCAAACTCGAGGCAAGGGTGAGAGTAACACACGTCACGAGCGCAACGGCCCGGCTGCAAGGCACCGGGCGGAGCAAGCAGAGGGGCTTTTTCCGTTCGAGCACGCACACATAGACAGCGGGCAGCGCCGCGCTGAGCAAAAGGCCGATTCCGAGCGCGAGCTGCGCGTGTCGCGGCCAGATGAGGTCATACCCGGAGAGCGCTAGCAGCGTCCAGCCACCCGCATGCACCAATGCGAACGTGCACACCATCACGAAGCTCATCTTGGTGCGTCGCGACTCGTTGGTCGCGCAGGACGGCAAGAAGGGACCAAACGGCGCGTTGCGTACCGAAGCCGCGGCGGCCATCATCACGACGACCGACCAGAACAAGCAGAGCGTCGCCAGGCAGATGCCCTCCCAGTGCGGTTTCCATGGGGGACCGCCGCCGCCCCCACCGTCGCTGCCGTCGCCCTCGGCGTCGCTGCCGTCGCTGCCGTCGCTGATGGCTGGTCGACCCTCATTCTCGGGCTCCATGTAATTGATGACGAGCGCCATCGCCGTGATCATGAGTGCTGCGAGGACGAGGAAGACGCATCCACGCCTCGTGCGCCGGCGCCGGCGACTTGCTTCGGGGTTCACCTCGTCTGGGTCGGCCTCTCCGAATAACCAGCGCTGCGAGACCACGCGATCAAAATAGCGTGTGAGGAAGATGGAGCCAAGGCCAGCGAAGAAGAGGGCATGTGCCAGGAAGAGCACTGCGAGCACGGCGTTGAGCGCGACGGGGTAGTGGCAGCCGAGCAGCAGGATAGCCCAGCGTTCGTTCGACTGCAGTACGAGGCCTAGCGCCCCCAGCCCGGCGAGGAGCCCACTCGAGAAGAGCCTGAACAACGATCGCTGCACGCGGCCGCATGCACAAATGACACCTGCCCACCCGTCGGGCGACTGCTGCTCAAGGCTGACGCCCGAGGCACGCAAGCCCTTTATGCCACGGCGAAGATAGCGCAGCAGGGCGGAGGGCCAGCCGGTAGAGAGCAGCAGCAGCAGCGCGTCGACAAAGAGGACCGACGAGAGAAGGACGGTGCCTGAGGGCCAGAGGGCGAACTCGAGAGAGGGGACTCGATATGAGAGCGATCCGCGGGCGAGGCGTCGGTACAGTGAAGGCCAGCCGGGGACGAGAGGGCGTGCTTCGAGCTGCGCGAGACCGCCCACGCCACTGAAGACTGCCGTGCGATTCTCCCAAATAAGGTCGACGGCGAACATCTCGACGGACGCACCAAATATTGACAGATCTCCGCCCACCCGATTCGAAAGGATGGCGAGGGCTGGCGGGACGAGCAGCCCGAAGAGCACAAGGAACGCCACGAGCAGCACACGCCTCTGCCGATAAATGAGCCCATGCATCAGGTGCAGCAGGCGTGAGGCTGTGTCGCCGTGGCGCTCCACGAGTAACCGTTGGGCGGCGTCGCGCCCCGAGGCCCCGCCGGCGACGAGGGCGCCACCCTCCCCAACTCGGAGATTCCGAAACAAGCCGTTGAACCGAGCTCGCGCGGACCCACAGCACCCTCTGCGCTGGCCCAGCCACTTGAATAAGCCCGGTCCGAAGCACACAAAGTAGCCGCGCTCCTCGAGCAAGAGTAGCGCAGGAGTGTTCCTGATGAGGGAGGCAATTGGTGGGCATCAGTGGCAATCAGCTCGCAACTACATGGCACTCAGGGGCAATCAGCTCGCGTTACACGAGCACGAGGACGAAGTTGACCATGATGAGGATCCCGCCGCACAGGCCGAACTGCGCGATCGCGCGCAGCGGCGAGAAGCAGTTGATGAACAGGGAGAAGGCGGTGGTGACGTCGGCTATGAAGAGGGGGCGTGATGCCTGGAGCAGCGTCCAGCGCACGCGCGCGGCGGCGCTCGCCCGCTCTCCCGACTTGAGACGCAAAAGGTAGGCCTGCTGCCATGTCTCGTGGACCACGAAGATATTGTCACTCGAGACGCCGGTGACGATGAAGAGCGAGCACGCGCTGAAGACGGAGAGGGGGCGCTGGCGCAGCACGACGTCCACGAAGAAGGCCATCATCGGGAACGAGATGGTGATTTGAAACACGGCGAGGATGGCGAAGGCGAGATTGCGGAAATACACGAGCATGAAGCCCGCGATCAAGCCCACCGCCGCCAAGAGCAGCATGACGTCGTTCGAGACGGCCTCGCGGATCTGCCTGCCCACGAGATCAGGGTTACACTTCGCAAAGTCGGCCTGTACTTCCAGCGTCGTATCGAGCGCCTCCTCGAGCATCCGCAGCAGCGCGAGCCCCTGCTTTGGGGAGAACAAGCCCGCATTTGCGGCAATTGGCACCGAGAAACGCGTACGTAGATAGCGCACGCGGCGCGACTGGGAGCGGTTGGCCGCGCCGAGCAAGGTGCCATTTGGGTTGCCGTTCGCGCCCTGGCTGAAGAAGCCCATGAGCCCCTCTTTGACCATCCAACCGAAGACGTCATCGACCTCGCGCTGCGACAGCGCCGGCTCGCACTGCGTTCCCGCGCGTGTCGCCATCGCATCGCGCCCGAAGCCGTCGCCGTCGAAGCGCAAGCAGCCACTGCCGTTGATGGCCGTGCAGTTCGAGCTGCTGCCGCTCACGCCCGCGACGGTGCCCGGGCGCACCACCGACGGGAAGAAGTAGTTGAGTGCTGTGTCGAGTGGCTCGCAGAAGCCGGCGACGGTGCGAGAGCCCACCCGAACAGCGCGCCGGTGCCTGCGGCAAAATTCGGCCTCGCTGATCCAGCGGCGGATATTCTGCTCGAGGAGCAGGATGCGCTGCAGCACGGCGGGAGAAAGCACCGGCGAGCCATCACGCGTCGAGTACACGATCGAGTAGGTCCTCACTCTCTGGCCCCACAGGTCGTTGTGTGAATGATCGCACTGCAATTTCTGCTCGTCGGCAGTGGCAGGCTGGTGATACAGCTGGCGACGGGCGTAGTTGCGATATGAGCTGTAGTCGGTGTACTCCAGCTGGGTGGTGAGAAACTGGCGCTGCACCGCTAGTTGCGTCTGATCTTCGAACAGCTCCGTCTGCACAGTGAGGTTTAGATCACCTATCAAGAAGATGCCCGCCAAAGAGCCGACGGACAGCAGGTAGATGAGGAGGAGGCAACAAAGCGGGCGGCGTGCCAGGATGCGGAACGCGCACCCCGGCTCTCTCCCTGCGGGCATCGTGAGCGATGCGCTCTCTGCTCCGAGGAATTCGGTGGGCACCTGTTCCGAGCGCCGGTTCGCACTCGTGGCCTCGTACGCCGCGAGCGCCTCCTTGACCTTCTGATCTGCGGCGCTGAATTTCACGCGCTCGTCGGCGCCGAGCGCAACTTCGACCGCTTTCGAGGAACGGCGGCGCAGCGCAGACCTCACGCCCTGTTCCCCCAACATGTTTTCCTTTCGCGTCCTGGTCAAGCCCCTCCTTTCTCATTGTGAATGAGGGCTCCCACGCTGGCGTGACTGGTGCGTGAGTCCCGGGGTTCGGGTGTGGTCTGGCGCGTGAGTCGGTGGGTGGGGTTGGCTTTGAGGTGGTTCGGTTTGTGTGCTCCGAGTGTCTGTCTCCGCGTTTTTGAAGTGGGATCCGCTGAAGTGCGATCCGCTTCGTCAAGTTGGCTGCGGCACACAAGAGCGGGCAATAACAGTTGTCGCGTCCTGTCGTGTTAACGTTCACACAAACCTTTCACGGCGTACCGGTACGTATGCGAGGGCGGCTTGCCCTGTGCTTGGTCGCTCTGCTTCCGTCAGGAAGCAAGGCTCAGCAGCAGGATTGGGGGCCTTATGCGTCGGGCAGCATGGGATACCTCCATGTGGCGATGCCAAACGGCGCGACGCCACTGCGATTAGGCGACGTGCAGTACTCTCCAGATAACCCGGTGCACAGCGCCCAGCAACCAGCCTACGCTAGGGCTGTGTGGCTTCCCATGGATGCCGGAGAGGACGGCTCCGGAGAGGATAGCTCCGGAGAGGACGGCTCAGGGACGGGTGGCTCCTCGCTTCCCACAGTGGTGCAGTTGGATGCTAGCGGCAAAATCCGAATGCCATTTTTACCCACGCCGGTTGGTGAGATCATTCTTCACATCAACTGCGGCGTCGGCACACACCCCGGCGGCTGGAACCCAGCCGAGGGCGCTGGCGCGGAAGTCGTTGGCCTCTGGCGCTCTGGCGGAACCGCCAACGACCGCTACGTCATCAACTTGGACTCGACCATCTCCCCACTGTATGAAGGGCAGCCACAGCGACAGTTCAAGCTCGCGTTCGGGCCGAACACGTGGAACGGCTGCAGCTCCAACTTCACAGCGTCGGAGGGCTATCTGCAGCCTCGCCTCGTTCTCGCGACAGCCGACCACACGAACAGCCCGAGCGTCGTACGAATGGTCACTTTTGTACCCCAGCGTCCTGGCGAGCAAGGACCATCCCCGTCGCTCGACCCTTCACCATCCCCAACAACCGACGCGCTTCTCTGCACCGATACGTGCATCCGAGCCTCGGATGGCATCTGCGACGACGGCGGCCCCGGCGCCGAGTACTTTGATTGCCAGTACGGCATTGACTGCACCGACTGTGGCCCTCGATGGCCCAATCCAACCGCATCGCCTGTATCGTCTGGCCCAACCCCATCCCCCGCCCCCGACGCATCGCCATCGCCTGACGCATACTCTCCGGCCAATTGCTCGATGATGCCTACTGGGTGCGTGGAGCTTTGCACGCCGTACGTTCACTGCGTCACGGCGCCGGACGCGGCCTGTCGCAATGCTCCGCCTTTTTGCCATTCGCAGTGTAGCCCCTACGTTCACTGCTGGAATGCCTCATCGGCCAGTCCATCCCCATCACCCGACGCATCGCCGTCGCCCGACCCATCCCCAACACCCGACGCATCCCCGTCATCATCACGAACCCCTCTGCCGCCGCCGCCGCCGCCCCCGCTACTGCCTTGTCCACCGCCGTCCCTTCCGCCTCATCCGCCCGTGGGCTATCAGGTGACGTTCAATGTAGCCATGTCGGCTGAGGCTCTGTCGGCCAACCTCACCACGGACGATCTCACCGCCACGCTCATAAGCTCGATGGGGCTGGCGAACGGCTCCAACGCACAGATCGTCATCGTGAGACGCACGACGATTAGCGTCGACCTTGGCGCAGCCGTAGCGGGCGCGAACGAGACGGAGTACCGAAGCGCTGTCGAGACGGCCGTTTGCGCGCCGTACGCCACCGCAAGCTGCACTGTGGCCGTGGCTGCGGACGGCGAGCGGCGCCGACGGCTGCTCGTGGGCGCAGTGGCGGACGATGAGTGGCAGCGTCGGTTGCAAGGTAGCGGCGAGGACGGCGAGCGGCGGCGGCGGCTCCAGGGACAGGCGAACGGGCAAGCTGTTCGCTTCGTGGTGAGTGTGGTGCTCGCGTCCGGAGCGAGCCTCGCCACGAATGCGACCTCATCCGAAGCGCTCACCGCAGCGCTCACGAGCGCCCTTGCCGCCGTGCTCAACTCGACGAACCTGACGGTGACCTTCGAGTCGTCGACCGTGGAGGCGACCGTCATTCTCTCTCAGCAGGGTACTCCGGAGGAGGCTCAGGTGGCCGCAAGTACGATATTGAGCGCTCAAACGATCACAGCGACGATCGCCGCTTCTCTCGGGCTTGACCCGAATGCGTTGCAGGTGGCTGCACCAACCATTCTATTCCCGCCGAGGCCACCGCCGTCGCCCACGACATGCGAGCGCACCACCGGCGGCACATGCGCCCCATGTGCCGCCGGCACGTACAAACCCGGTCGCGCGGACTGGAATTCGGCGTGCACCGCGTGCGAGGCGTGCGGTGATGGGATGTTTCGGTCGGGATGCGGCACACTGGCGTCGGGCGTGTGCCTCGCGTGTGCCAAGGGCTTCTACAAGCGCAACGCGAGCGCCACGTGGGATACGCCGTGCTCTCCGTGTGAGCCCTGCCCCGCCGGCTTCGTGCGCACGGAGTGCGGCTGGGACCGGCCAGGGATCTGCCGCCCGTGCGCCGCGGGTCAATACAAGAACGCGACGGGCAGCTGGGATGCACGCTGCACCTTGTGCCATGCGTGCCCTGGCGGGGCGATGCGAGTTGGATGTGGCGGCTCAAGCCCTGGCACGTGCGAGCCATGCGCATCTGGCACATATAAGTTGCACATGGAAGGGGCACATCTCCTGGCTCACATGGAAGGGAGATGCCTATGGCACGAACCGTGTCGGCCGTGTCGGCCTTGCCGCCCAGGGACGTACCTCGTCGGCTGCGGCAATTCCAGCCAAGGGGTCTGCGAGACGTGCCCCGCGGGCACGTTCAAGAGCGAAGACTCTGCGTGGGACACGCCCTGTTCGCCCGTACAGAGCTGTGCGCCAGGCACCTTTCGCCTCGGTCCGTCGGCCAGCTACGGCGGCCAGTGCGCGCAATGCGCGCACAATCATTACAAGAACGTGACGGGCAGTTGGAACTCTCTCTGCCTGCCGTGCGCCAGCTGCCCGGTGGGCGAGTACCGTGTCTTCTGCGGCCCCGAGAGCTACGGCTCGTGTGCGCCTTGCCCCTTTGGCGAGTACAAGGCCGACTCGTCCCCCGGCGCGTGCGTCAACTGCCAACCCTGTGCGCCGGCCAACTTTAGGCCACTCGTGCACGCGGCTGTAGGAGTAGGCGGCGGTGTGGGTTAATGCATTTCGACTCTTGTACGTACACTGTAGGCGCGAGAAGGCACAGGTCGCCGCTGAGTCCGCGGCCGGTCCGATCTCAACTGGCAGATAATTGAAAGTCTAATTACGATTCAGGCATTTACGTTAGCGGGTTCGAGACATTTACATTGCGTTTACGAGAGATCCAGAGCCAGTGCGCGCACAGGGCACTATGCGCGACTATCTTTGAGAGTTTGCGGTTCCAGATGCGACTTTGAGGTACGGTTGTAAGAGAAAACCGATGTGTTCAAGTGAACGCCGCCACCGACACGTCGACAGGGACCGGCCCGGTGGTGGGTGGAAGCATCTTGTCGCCGGGTCGGGCGGGACTGGGAGGAACCGATGCGGGGAGACGTCAGACGAATTAAAGACATAACGGAGACGAATCGGCGTAGGCCGTAGCGCATCGCCATGGATGGTACACAAAATTAGACGCCAGGGTGCAGGGACCGTCCCAGTCAGTCTCGTCGCGGTCCCCCCGCGCACCACACCGTCTCGACGAGATGCAACTTTGGAAAGTCTTGAAATGGGCTGGTGACTGGACGCTCAACTCGACTGTTACCGAGTCATACAGTCAGTCAGAGCCCTGGGGAGAGCCGCTGCTCAATGGTCCTCGTCGAATCCGATGCCCGCCGTCTCCGGCAGGAAGCTCGCAATCACGGCGACGCTCAGGTTGGCCGCGGCGATCACAGCGCCAATGAGCCACCCGGGGAGGCCCGAATACACCCAATTCGAGGCTGGGATACAGCCCATCACATTGAAGAGAAAGGCCGTGTTGGCGCCCAGACCACGCACGCGTGTCGGGTACATCTCCGGCGCAGCGATCCACATTGCGCTGTTGCCCGCCGCGAGGGAGAAGCGCGAGAGGGCAGCTAAGACCGTCACGGCGGTGCTGCCGATGACACCGACGCCGAGCGCCATCGTCGCGCTGGAGGTCGCTAATACCGTGAACGCACAAATCTGCACGCCGCGTCGGCCGCCCCAGAGACCAAACGGTCCACGGGGAGAGTCGACGACCAGCTGCACAAGAAGCGTGCCGGGAAGCTCAGAGGCTAGCACTGGCAGCTGCGCCGTGTAGTCAAAGTCGCATGCGAAAGCCGACGAGGCGTTGGTGGGGCCGCTGCCGGCGTCGCCAGCGTCGTCGCTCGCAGAGCCGTTGTTGCCCAAGATGAACGTCTGGAAGTAGACGGTGCCTGCCCACCCGAAGCCCGCTATGAGCCACAGGAGCCAATGCGTAAGCGCGCGCTGGCGCAGGGCTGGCTCGGCGAGGATGTCGACTGCGCCGCCCAGTCCCAGGGGCTTGAGACAGAGGCGCGCGGCGCGTTCAGCCGGGGTCGCGGCGGCACGCTCGTGGTTTGCACGCGCAGACATGGAGACGCCTTGCGACAGACGCGACAGGCGCACCGCGCCGGGATCCAGCCGTGCCGTCACGCCGCCCGCGCCCGCGCCCACGTCCGCGTCCGCGCCATCGTCGGCGACCAGGTCGAGGAGCGAATCGCGAAGCCCCGCTGAAGGGCGTGCCGACAGGCGTGCCGACAGGAGCGAGTCGCCTAGTCCAGCGTCACCACTGATCGGCGGGCGGCAGTTGAGGCGCGCGATCTTCTCGAGCACGGCCATCGCCTCGTCGCACCGTCCCTGCTCCACCAGCCAGTGCGGCGACTCGACCAGCGCCGGGGTGAGCACCAGGGCGAACAGCACCGGCGTCACCACCATGAGAACGAGCACACGCCACGGTTCCCAGCTACTGGGAGGAAAGCCAGGCGCTAACGAGCCGACGGAGAACCATGCGGCGACGAGCACGAGGATCGAGCCAGCGCACCAGAACCAGTTCGTCAGGTTGAGCACCGCGCCGCGCTGCTTGGGCGGCGCGATCTCAGACAGGAGATCAAACGGCACCATCACGCCACCAAGGCCGACGCCCATCAAGCCCATCCAGAGGCACAACGCGAGCCAGCTCTGGGAGGTCGCGGCGCCACCTCCTGCGACCCCCATGATCACCACGGATAAGACCACCGCAGTCCGCCGGCCGCGCGAGTCGGCGATGGCGCCGAAGATTGGCGTGGCAAAGTACGAGGCGGTATTGTAGATGGTGCCCAGCGTGCCGTACGCAGTGATATCAACCTGAAATGCGGCACCAGCGCATGGCATCAGAAACGATAGCAAATTGGTGTTGAGCGACATCGCCATTTGTGCAAGCGAGAGCGCGAGAACGAGCACTGCAGTGTAGCAGCCGAAGCCAATCTGGCTCAGCATCGCATCTATGGACGGGAAGCTACGTTGCTTGGATTTGAGATGGGTGATGCTGGCGCGGGCGTGCGTGCCGCCCTCCGACAGCCGCGACGCCAGACGCGAGAGCCGAGAATGTCGAGCGTCGTCTGTTATGACGCCCATGGGATCAGTTCTGACGCCCATCTTTCGTGCGGTGAGTATCGTTGTGGTTGTCGGGATCCCCGACGGCGCCGTTACGAATCCACGGTTTCGTCGAACGGTTTTGTGCTTCAGCGCAAAAACACCGGGGATTTACCCCCCACCCCCCCGGAGCCGTGACACATAACACAAACGTCGCCGGCTTCGCCGCCCTCCGCCGCCACTTCCCCGAACTCCTCGCCGTTTTC
>ENA-UOXG01000640-UOXG01000640.1-mixed-culture-metagenome-genome-assembly--contig:-NODE-640-length-23717-cov-50.436480_pt1 | contig 23717 bp, 18 predicted proteins | sample MGYA00238159_ERZ761634 | MGnify/ENA primary metagenome ERZ761634 (study PRJEB28908, sample SAMN08776845) | mixed culture metagenome | isolation source: Freshwater growth medium | place: USA... | reverse complement strand
AGGGCGGCGGGGGCGAGGGCGGCGGGGGCGAGGGCGGCGGGGGCGAGGGCGGCGGCGGCGAGGGCGGCGGCGGCGAGGTCGGCGTCGAGGGCTTCGGCGGCCAATTAGAGGCCATTCAGAAGCCATCGGGTGCAATCGGATGCAATCAGCTGCAATCAGATGGCCAATAAGACGCAGTCAGATGCAATCATATGGCAGCGAGGGCGGCGGGGGGCGGCGGCGGTGAGTTCGACCTTCCAAAGCATACTGGCATTGAGTGGACCGATTCCCTTTGGCTTCTGCAGGTGCGCGAGCAGGGCGTCCCCCGTTGACAAAGGGTTGGACAGGATGTAGTCGATGCCCTCCAGCAATAATTTTGGCGTCATGCTGGCAGCAGCTTGGTTACGCGTCCTCGTGAGAGGAGGCCTCTGCGGATCGGAGGCAGCACACGGTGTGTGGGGTCACTTTGGTAGATGAGATGTGGGGGCGGCGGGTTGGCTTGGACACATTTGAGGGGCGGGGATGCAGAGATTGGCGTACCTTCCCCTCTGTTTGATCCGGTTTGCGCCATTGCTCGAGGAGGCGGGCAAGTTCACCTTTGGGCGAACGGTCACAGAGGTGAATCTCGGTAAGCCAGCCGAGCTCGTGTAGCTCGAGCAAGGAGCCAACACGCCAGAACGGCAACATGAGTCCAATTGCGATGGCATTTTTCTCAACCATTTCAGCTTGCAGCCCAGTTGCACTCCACGCCTCGCGCAACTGCCCCATCAACTTGGACGAGAACTCGACGGCGAGCGAATCCAGATCAGGGAAGAGGTTTGGCAAATTTCGCTCGCCGAGTGGGCTAGGCATGGCTACTTGATGCGCCCGCATCAAGTAGCCAGCTAACCTCAGTAGGGAGCATCGCCCAAGAAGATGTGCTCCGAGTTGGACTTGAGCGTGTAGTTTGTCGTCGGAAAGGATCGGCAGCGCTTTGCGCGATGCGCGCAACTCTTGAACCCGGATGCTCCTCGTGTTGTTGACGGACGCCATTTATCTGTGGCAACAGAGGATTGACGGCGGCGTGAGTGCTCAAACATTGCTCAGATGCAGCACGAGCAACGCAACAACCAACATCTGGGCGTGGGACAGCGATGGTGGCAGAAGGAGGCGGCAAAGGTGCAGGCGGTTCGCCCAAACGCGGCTCGTGGTGCGCCCTGGGCGGGGCCTGAGGTTGCCTTTGAGCGCGTACGTGCAGCTGCACAAGGTGTTGCTCGCAGGCTGGACGAGGCGTACCGCGTCGCAAACTTCGGGCAGGCCCTCGGGAGCAGTCGCGCGCCAAACTTGAAGGCGGGCCTCGCGAAAAGAGGACGGCGGGCACGTAGTGCCCTCGCACAACGCGAAAACAAGTTTACCGGTACGAAACCGAATTCTAACTACTAATACTAACAACACAGGGGGCCCCAATTGAATGGCCCAAAACCCAAAGTCTTTGAATGAAACAGTGGTAAACCTCATTGATTCACAGTTTGAATTCAAAACTCCGCCGGCGCTATGCGCCGGCAACGTTTGAATACGAAGTGTCGCCGGCGCTACACGCTCCTCGTTTGAATACAAATTTTCGCCGGCGCTACGCGCCGGCCTAAATTTTCGCCGGCGCTGTGCGCCGGCAACGTTTGAATACGAAGTGTCGCCGGCGCTACACGCTCCTCGTTTGAATACAAATTTTCGCCGGCGCTACGCGCCGGCCTAAATTTTCGCCGGCGCTGTGCGCCGGCCTTTAATACCCGTATAGGACGGAGAGTCTTTGAATAGGAGGCGTAGAGTCTTTGAATAGGAGGTGTAGCCAAGAATCTTTGAATACATCTAGGGCTGAAAAATTAATTAATTATGTCTTAGACACTTTCTATGCTTGATTCACACACTGTTCCGAGGGCCTACAATCGGAGGTTGATTCCAGGTTGATTCACAATTCAAGTGGTTTGGACCGTTTCGTGCAGGGAGGGGCTTTCTGGTAGTTCTCGCTGTGTCCTACTGTGTGAAATGCCCGGGCCTGGCCTGACCTCAGCAAGAAGAGCAAAAAGGATAACGGCCCCTGGTCCACTCCACGCGGCCCTTACGAACAGTACATAGTTACTACGCGATGACGGGCGCGGAGCCGTGCGGCCCCGCGTGCCGGCGTGCCGCGCGCCAAATTGTCGGAGAGTCGGACATGCCGCGGCGCGGGGTAACATCGTTGATTCGTAGTCATCATGTCTTCATGTGGCGATGCGATGTGCGATGTGGCCAGTCCTTGCTCACACCTGATGCCTTCTCCCTGTCGGTGCTGAGGGGTTTAATTGACAAGCAAGAGGACACGCCCGCAACGGCGCGTGCCTTTGTAAAAAAATTGCAATTGCCAAATGACGATGAGCCCGATGGAGGACGCCGCCACCGCCGCGATCAGCCCGAAAATTTCGCGGATGACCGAGGCGGCGCACGCGTTGCTGCTTCAGGCTCGGGCCCTACTTGCGTCAGCGGGCGAGGCGGAAGCGTCCTCGCACCTCCTGGATGCGTGCATTGCCTCGCTCGATCTCGAGCTCAGGCCACCGCCTAGGCCACCAGTGGCGGCACTCTCCGCGATGCCGCACCCATCGCCGCAGCGCTCCCAGGAGACGCAAACGCAGAGCAGCCTCTGGTCGCAGCAGAATGCGGGCACACAGGCAGACGGCCCAAAATCTACTGACGCCTCCTCGCAGGTGGTGCCCTCCTCGGCATCGCAGGCGTCGCAGGCCGTCGTGATGCATACCGTCGCCACGACGCAATCGGGTGCGCCCTTCGATAGCTGCGAGCTCCAGTTGAGCGAGCCCGAAAGCGACAACGACTGACGACCGCCGCAGCAGCTGCAGCAGCCGCCGGTACTGTGGCATCAACGATGCGCTCGCCGCCGGCGAGGAGCCGGCGCAGCGTGCCCTTCCCATACAACCATTCGATGGCCCATGAAGGGTGATCATGTGCCCGCACTCTGCTGAGTGTGGTGCTGGGGTGCTGACCTCTCGAGCACTCGAAACTCGATCGTCTTCTCTGCCGCGTCGCCGTCGATTGCGAGCCGCGACGATGTGTGTTTGGTCGTGTTTTCAGACGAGACGTGTGTTCGGTTGAGCTTGAGAGCGGTCCTGCCACACGGCGCTGCTCACGACAAAGCGCCGTGCCAAGCGCGGCGACGGTCCCGCGATGCTTTTGCGACTGCGGACACCATCAGCGCTATGGCGCGCCGCGCCGCACGCAACGCCAACCCGATGCGCCATACGAACGCTGTCGACACGTGGTCAGCGGCACGGCGCCGACCGTCAACATCAAAAGAAGAAGAAGCCACAGCTCACGTTCAAGGATGTGGTTCTGCGCGTGCCAGAGCTGTGCACGGCGGAGCGCTTCGCGCAGGAGCTCCGCATGTCGACTCCCAAGCTGCAGGAGCTCGCCGAGGAGCTCGGCGAGCACATCGATGCGCCAAGCCGGCCGCTGACGGCGGAGGTGATGGAGCTGCTCGCGATGGAGGTGGGTGCGACGCTGCAGATCACGCCCGTCGACGTGAGCCGCCGGCCGTCGCCCAGCGAAAAGGAGCGCGCCTCGCTGCCAGTGCGCCCGCCGGTGGTCACGCTCATGGGCCACGTCGATCACGGTAAGACGTCTCTTCTCGACGCCTTCCGCAACAGCGACATCGCGAGCGGCGAGGCAGGCGGTATCACGCAGGGCATCTCGGCGTTCATCGTGGACGAGGGCACGGAGCAGGTGCGCGATGGCCTCAGATGGCCTCTGATCGCCTCTGATCGCCTCTGATCGCCTCTGATCGCCTCAGTCAGCCCTTGATTCCCTCTGACCGCCACGCGTGGATGGCGGTACCGAGCAGGCGATGACGTTCATCGATACGCCCGGACACGAACTCTTCGCGGCAATGCGCCAGCGCGGCGCGCGCGCGACCGACATCATCATCCTGGTTGTCGCCGTGGACGCGGGCGTGCAGCCGACCACCGAGCAGGCCATCGAGTTCGCGCGCCAGATGGGCACACCACTCGTCGTCGCGATCAATAAGATGGACCGTCCCGATGCACAGAAGCTACTTCCAAAGATCACGCAGCAGCTTCTCGCGCGTGGCGTGGTGCCAGAAGACATGGGCGGCGAGGTGCCGCTCGTCGGTGTGTCGGCCACCAAACGGCTCCATTTGGATAGGCTGCGCGAGGCGGTGCTGCTGCAGGCCGAGCTGCTCGAGCTACGGGCCGAATCCCAGGGGCCCGCCGAGGGCGTGGTGCTCGAGGCCACGGTACAGAAAGGACTTGGCGTCGTCGCCAATGTGCTTGTGCAGCGTGGGGCTCTGAAGCCGTCAGATTTGGTGGTCGTCGGGACCACCTGGGGCAAGATCAAGACGCTCACGCCCACAGACGTGCGTGCTACTTTTGCGTTGCCACTGAGTGCCGCTGAGTGCCACGGAGTGCTACTGAGGGCCACTGAGTGCCGCTGAGTGCCACGGAGTGCCACTGAGGGCCACTGAGTGCCGCTGAGTGCCACGGAGTGCCACTGAGGGCCACTGAGTGCCGCTGAGTGCCACGGATTGCCACTGAGGGCCACGGATTGCTTCCCTCATCAGGGCACACGCCGTCTGGACGAGGCGGGCCCTTCGACTCCGGTGCGCATCTCGGGTCTGCGCGAGCTGCCGCGCACAGGCGACGAGCTCCTCGTGGTCGGCACGGAGGCGAAGGCGAAGCAGGTGAGCGAGTACCGACTCGCACGCCAAAGTCTCGAGAAGCAAGCGGAGCAAGATGAGGCAGCACGGGTGCTTGCCGAGACGGCGGCGGCCAAGCTGGCAGCGGCCAAGGCGGCGGCTGCCATGGCTGCCCAGGCTGGAAACGCCGATGCCGCCGCGGCAGAGGCGGCCGCGGCCGAGGCAGCCGAGGCGGCCGCGGCTGAGGCGGCGGCAGCGGCGGCTCCGAAGCTTGTACCGGCCGTGCTGAAGGCGGAGAGTGCGGGTGCTCTCGAGGCCGTGCATGCATCGCTCAGCCAATTCCCACAGGACCGGGTAAAGCTCAAGGTGATCCGCGCCGACGTGGGCGCGGTCACCGAGGCCGATGTGCAGCTGGCCGAGGCGACGAGCTCCGCGATCATTGGTTTCAATGTGGGCATTCCCAGCAAGGTGAAACCAATGCATGCACGCTCACCTTGAAACCAATGCATGCCCAGCAGGGTGAGCGTGCATGACTGCGATGAATTGCCATTCATTGTCCACGACTGCCACTGAGGGCTCTGAGGGCCTCTGGCGACCATCCATTTGACGACCATCCCTAATGGACTTCTACTGATGAGCCGTGATTGCATAAGCATGCCCTCTACTTGCCTCCCTCATCAGGTGAGCAGCTTGGCTGAGGAGCTCGGGGTGCCCGTGCTTCGTCACGCCATCATCTACGAGTTGAGTGACCGCGTCAAGGAGCTGCTTGAGAACGCCATCGAGCCGGTCCTCGAGGAGATCGTTCTCGGCGCCGCCCAGGTGCAGCAGCTCTTCACACTCACACTCAACCGCAAGGACCGGCGCTCAGGCATGCTCAAGCAGACCCAGGTCGCCGGGTTGCTCGTGAGTGAGGGAGAGGCGAGCGCGGTGGCCCGCGTGCGAGTCGAGCGCGGCGCGGGCAACGTGCTGCACGAGGGGCGCGTCGTCTCACTCAAGCACTTCAAGAACGAGGTCAAGACGGTCCGACGCGGCCTGGAGTGCGGCATTGTGCTCGCCAACTACAGTGGGTGCGAGCCGGGTGACATCCTCACGTTCTACGACATCGTGCCGAGGAAGCCGAGCCTCTATGAGGCCGCGGCGGGCAGCACCAGCAGTGGCAGTGGTGGAAAGCCCAAGGAGGATGGCTAGAGAACAAGGTGCCGCCGCACACCACAGGCGCGAGGCTGGCCCAGCTCACGGTACGCCTTCGCGTCGGCCCGGCCCCAAATCTCGCTTAAATCAGCTGTCGATAGAGTAAAAGTAGCGTTTTTGTCTTTTGCCCCGTACGTGGCTACGACCTACGGCTACGTCGCCCGTCCCCGAGCCCGTCCACCGTACGCAAAAAACTTTTTCGTTTGACGCACTTTCTTCACACAGTATCCGGATAGTTCTTCACAGGGCCAGGCCAAATACTCGCGGGTGCAATGACACTTCCTCCCTGCAGCAGCGGCGGCTGCGGCCGCGGCACGTGCGACGAGCATCGTGGTGTGTGCGAGTGTCCCATGGGTTTTGAGGGTCCGCGCTGCGAGATCTGGCTGCTCCCAGGCTGCCGGCTGGGCGACCATCCGATACCGATCCGATCGTGGGTTCTGCATGCCTTCCATGACAACAAACGCCGCCGTGCTTGGACCGGACCGGGAAAGTATCACCCCATCGGACCGGTGCCATGCAGCTGCTTGCTCCAGCTCGTGTCGACTCCCTATCTGCTCGAGCGGACGCGGCTACAGTTCATGCGCTCCTTCAACGTGCAATGCGTCGATCTGCCTACGGGCCTGACTCTCGCGCAGTTTGTCGAGGAGCCGAACGTAGCCCAAGGCGCAAGCCCGTGGCGAGTCTTCTCGTTCGGGGCGGTACACGACGCGCTGCGCCTCGGCGCGATGCCCTCACTCACTGGGCAGCCTCTAGAGGCCGGCCCACTCCCGCGTCTTGTGCAACGTCTCCAGCAGCTCCAGAAACAAGGGCTCCAACCGAGCCGCCGCCGGTTTGCGGGCTACCATGTCGAGACGCTACGTCCCACGCTCCCGCCGTGCCTACTTCCGCTCGATGCCGTACCAGCCAGGCACAAGCCACACCTTCCGCCCCTCGTACCATTGGCGCAGTGCGGCGCGGCGAGGTGCGGTGGCGTGGGGTGGTGCGAGGATGTTTTGGGCGCGCCCACATGCGGCTGCTTCTTGCCCGGCGGGCTTGAGGACAGGGTGGGCGGGCCTGCGTGCGGCGCGCTCGATCTGTGGCGCGCGGACAAGCAGGACAAGCAAGCCCCGGTGCACTGGGGCCCTCCATGTCTGCTCAACTGCTCTGGCCGAGGCCGGTGCGACTGGCAAGGCTTCTGCCGGTGCGACGAGGGGTTTTGGGGCATTGACTGCGCGCTCGGCCGGGGGCGGCACGGGCCACGGCTGCGTCTCGAGACATTCGAGGACATCATTGGGGGCGCAAGGGCGCGAGGGCGCGGACGCCCCCATACCCGTGCGGCTGTGGGGACTCCAAGGCACGCCCGTCACGACGCCACCCCACGGCCGCTCACACCGATCGAGTCCATCCTTGCCAACGCGCGCGCGCAGAGCCGTCCACGCGAAGGCTGGCTTGGGCGCATGCGTGGAGGCGGCCGCGGCGGCCGCGGCGGCGGCGGCGGCGTCGGCGGCGTCGGCGGCGGCGTCGGCGGCGGCGTCGGCGGCGGCGGCGGGGGCGGCGGTGGCGGCGGCGGGGGCGGGGGCGGGGGCGGCGGGGGCGGGGGCGAGGCGGCTCGCTCGCCCTTGATCTACGTGTTGGACATGCCCCCTGTCTTACGCTTCGGCGTCGACTTTGCTCCGGCTGTGGAATTGAAGTTAACGGAGCGGCTGCTGCGCTCATCACACCGCGCGGCCACGCCGGAAGCGGCCGATTACTTTTGGATGCCCGGAGCGCCCCTGGTCATTGAAGGTCATCGGCTACTCGCGCGGCTGTGGCTCGTGGCCGAGAGATGGCTACCAGATGGGCACGAGCTGCTCGGTGCTGGTGGTGGAGCAGGCCTCGGCTGGGCAAACAGCACGGGTGCGCGCTGGCATGGGGCCGGTTCGACCAAACCGGTTGGCGGCACGGGCGGAGCGGCCGACGCCAAGCTTCGGCCGCTCGTGTTCATGCCTTTGCTTACAGAACGCGCCTCTATGGACTCATTCCAGCTCTCGTACTCCGACAATGACCGAGAGGAATGGCCGGGGCTCGAGACGGCGTTGCATGTGCGCGGTCTATTTGCACACTCGCCCGCGTGCCGGTACCATCATGAAATGAAGATCGATGGCGAGAGTCACGAGGCGGCGGCGACGACGGACGAGGCGACAGAGATCGAGACCCTTTCGATGGACCTTCTTGAGCGGAGGCTCGCTCGCGCGCTCGCGGCGCGCCGCCGCCGCGTCAGTGCGTCCAGTCTCGTCGCTCTCTTCGGCGGCGGGGGGTACGAGTATTTTGAAGCCCGCGCCGCCGGAGGCCGCGGATGCTCAGACGACTCCACCATGCCCGGGAAGGTGCCGAGCCGGGCTTGTCGGCTGCAGCTGGCGCGTAACGCGCGACGCGACGCGAGCGGCGTCGGCAGAGGCGCGACGTCGAGCGCGCGTGACTACTGCACGCTGCCCGAGTCTTTCCTCGCCTGGTCGCCCAAGCGCTTTTGGGCTGGCGTCCAATTCAACGGCAACACCCGCGGGCCGGTGTGGTTTCAGCGAGGGCGCGACGTCGTCATTCCGCAACTGCTGCTACTCAAGGATGGAGGCTCGCATGCCGATCAGCCTTCGTGCGAACGGATGGCGCACACCTCGCCCTTCTCACCCAGCTTTGGGAGCGGAAGGGCGAGGGGTGTTTGGCGTCCGAACTTACTCTGGTTTGGCGGCCACCCCGGCCATGACGACGCTCGCACGCGCATCTTCCGGTTGCACCGGCAGGGCCTCGCCCTCGGTCAAGAGAAGTGGAAGCGCGGCATTGTTCTCTTCGACAGCAAGCGTGACGCGAAGTCTCCGAGATTGGACGCGATCAATATGAGCCTGACCTCTCGCTTCTGTTGGGTACCACGTGGCCAAGGGCAAGGCGACCCCACACGCCACATGGTGGCGATCTTCCATGGGTGCGTGCCCGTGTTCACGCTCGGCCCGCGCACCTCGGACGACGCCCTCCCGCTCGACGAGCTGCTCCCTTGGCCGCGCTTCTCGCTACGAGTGCCCACCGACGAGCTGCCGACGCTGCCTGATGTGCTCAACGGCGCCGACGGCGAGAGGCTGCGCGCGATGCAGGCGGAGCTTGCGTGCGTGTGGCGCTCGCTCTTTTGGACGTCGCTCCTCGGCAGCTGCTTTGGCGAGCCGCCGCGTGGCGACGCCTTCGATGGGCTCCTCGCGGTCCTTCGCCTTCGGCTGCGGCGCTTCACGAGCGGGCCCACCGCAGCCTCGGCGTGCGACGTGTCGCCCTGGTTGTTGCCCGCAGTCTGAATCAATGCCAGCAGGTGTAAGACTTCTGTTGCTGGTCGTGTGGTCGTGCGCCCTCATGATAAGGATCTTTGAAGCCGGCTTTTCTCTCGCAGTCGAGGGAGAGCCCCGGGAACCTCTGCGAAAAGGAACTCTTATGAAGTCTGCGAGGGTCGAAACGGCGTCCCGTCGGTTCAAATTCACGAGACAAACATGTGAGAGGAAGCAGACACGCGTGGATTGAGGGCTGTGGGAAGCATGCAGGTCGACAACGAAAATGCCGCACGCGCTGCCGCGACCAGCGACGAGACGACGTTGCGAGCCTTGCTGCAGCGCGGTGTGAGTGCAAATGCCAAGGTGCGATTCTCAATGCAGACTGTCATGAATGGTGTTCCAGCGAGGACACCTGCGGCACACTTGCCGTTGCTTCTGATTGCAGCACAGAATGGTGCAACACCGTGCGTGAGCGTGTTACTCGAAGCGCGGGCCGATCCGGCGGTGGACGTTAAGATTGCGGTCATGGGCACAGCTCTTGACTGCTGCTTCGGCTTTCAGCGCAGCCTCAATCGTCCATCGCACTGTCCCTATGCGTTGGATTGTGCCCATCTCATAATCAAGGCGAGGGTGAATCCGAGCGAGTATGGCCGCACGCCTGACGGCTGCACAGAGCTCATGCTGGCCTGCCAGGACGGCCAGGTAACGGTTGCACGCTTCCTCCTCGACCATGGTGCCGATCCCAACCTGGGCAAGCACAACGGCTCGACTGCCTTGTTCAAGGCGGCACAGGAGGGCAACACTGACATCTGCCGCATGCTCATTCACGCTCATGCGCACATTGACGCGCGCTTCTGCTCGGGCGCCACGCCCCTCGGTGCCGCCGCCTGTGGGGGACACGTGGCCGTCGCCCGGCTATTGCTCTCAATGGACGCCGACGCGACCGTTGTTGCTTCTGACGGAATGAATCCGGCAGATATGGCGAGATGCAACGGCCACGCTGCGCTCGCCATGATTCTCGCCAAGCCGCTCGTGGAGCCTCCACCCAACCCGCTGGCGTCTGGGGCGCGCGTGACCGTGCATGGCCTCCAGTCGAAGCCGGAGCTCAACGGCGAGCGCGCGATCGTTCTCGAGTTTGACAAGACGACCGGAAGGTACACGACGATGCTCCTGAGCGGCAAGGAAGTCGCTCTCAAGCCCGCCAACGTGCAGCCCGATCTGGTGGGCGAGGCCGGCGTGGGCGCCGGTTCGGGTGCCATAGAGAGCGGCCGTGGCCATGCCGCTGCCCCTCTCACAGCCACCACGCCGGTGCGACCTGATGAGGTATGGGCGCTGCTCAGAGGCGGGGGCAACGTCGAGCACTGGGCAGATCATCTCATTCGCCGGCGCGACTTCGATCTGTCGCACGCCTTCCCCACGCCGCCCAATCAGGAGGCCGCCGGAAAGACGACGCATCTGCTCATGCTCGCGGCCGGGAACCTGCGCGTTCAGAAGAATTCGAATGTCAATCCGACTGGACCCGTCGAGGAATATGGGCGACAAGCTACATGTCACCTTGTCGCCCAGCCTGGGCTGGTGCGTGCGCTGCTCGAGAGCCGTGCAGACGCAAACGCACGCACTGAGAGTGGCTCCACAGCGCTGCACATCGCTTGCGCGAACTGCATCGTGGCGCACGTGGCACTCTTGCTCGAGCACGATGCGGACGTGAACGCCACCGATGCTTGCGGCATGTCGCCGTTGATGCAAGTGGTGGGCACCTCCAAACTGGCCACCGACAAAACGCGCCTGGCCTGCATCGAGATACTGGCGGCTTCTGGCAAACTTGAGGCGCGCGACCACCTCCACGCCACAGACGACGCACGCCGCGGCTCCCTCACTCCGAAGACTTCCCCTTGGCCACGCCTCGCGCACATGATGACCACTGATGACCTCTGATGACCACCAATTGCCCTACGCACGTGTTCCTAACCTCGCATCGCGTGTTTATACATGCCACATGAGGCCTCAGGTGGATCGAAAGGACAACCATGGGTACACTGCTTTCGTGGCGGCTGTCGAGTGGGGCCGCAGCTGCGAGGTACTCCAAAGTCTGCTCGCGCACGGTGCGAGCGTGAACGCCGAGACGCTTCATCCCGGCTTCACAGCTCTTGCAGCGGCGGCGGCGGGAAACACGCCGGTGGAACCCACTGTTGTGGCATTCCTCCTCGCAGCGAAAGCAGATACTTCGATCACCTTCACACTACCCACCATCCCGAACTCAGCCAAGCAGACTGCGTGTGCGTGGGCGGCGGCGCAGAACCGCAAGGCTGTCGTCGCCGCCTTCGAAGACTTCTTTGAGACGTCCAACGACCTGGACGAGGACCTTTCGTCGCGAGCGCTCGCGAGTGGCGCGATCGATGCCGATTCCTTGAATGAGCTTCGGACGCGTATCGCAAGTGGCGCGACGAGCAAAGAGGAGGCCGTGGATGCTCTCAAGGCGCAGGTCAAGACGCACGAACGCACGTTGCGAACAAGAGAAATTGGCGAACGCGCCACGGCCGTCATGAGCTTGATCCGGGCTTCGCTGCGGGGGAGCAGTCCAGAGGTGCTAGCGGAGCAAGTTGCGAGCGCGGCAGCCGTCCGGCCACTACCAAAGGGCGAGAAGCAAGCACTGGGCGGTCGCTGCCTCTTGCAGGGGCTGAAGGGGGCTGCGCAGCTCAACGGCCAGGCGGGACACATCGTGAATTGGAATGTCGACGGCCGCAGGCGCTACGGCGTGCGTCTCGAAGGAAGTGGCAAGCTGGTGTCGTGCCCGATGCGCTCCGTCGTGCCACTGGACAAGCCATGGCTCGCCTACCCGCATGACTTCGAGTGCTCGTCGACCGAGATTGTCGCCACGCTGCAGTCTGAGCTGCGTGCACAAGGTTCGTCCCTCACTGTGCTAGATTGGACGCCGCTCGCGGCGGCGGTGAGTGACGTGGTCTACCTGCTGCACGTGGCCCATGAAATCAGTCTCATCGACTTCGTGCACTCGACGATGCAGGCGATCGCTGATGATGACGACGCCGATGGAGACATGCAGAGTAAAAAGCGTGCCGTCCTCGCCGACTACCGGGCCGCACAGGACGTGCTCATCTTTGTGCTCTCCGACGCTCAGACTGCGCCCTTCTTCCTCGCTCATCGCGAGTTCATCTCCCCGGGCGCGACCATACACTCCAACGCGGAGATTGCGGCGGTGCCGTGGCTCGCAATCGGCAAGGGCCTTACCATCGTGCCACAACCCTGGGAGCAAACCTGCAAGAAGGAGTACGTGGTGCGATTGTCCCTCAATCTCGTGCAGTCCGAGTTCACTTGCGTCATCTGTCATGAGGACTGCTTGTACCTCGATAATCCGTCGCAGCTCCCGTGTGCCCACTTTACGTGCACCAGCTGCCTGAAGCAGCTCTGCCCGCCGATCAGTGCGTTGGAACGCATCAACGCAAAGGCCCGAAAGGCCACTCCTACGGGAATCACCTGCCCGGTGTGCCGAACGCACTTTCCCAGGCATTCACTTGTAGAGCATGCAGCCGCGCCGGGTGGTGTCGCCATCTTTGAGCGCGCTGACGAAACGCTGAGCGGGTAGACCGAGTGAACATCGGAATCTACTCACTCAGAGATACTTCAATATGATTCACTGACACTGTCGACTGTGTCTTCACCACATTGACACACGATACTCTAACAATACTCGTTACTCATTCCAGCTTTACAGCAGAGTGATGTCCTCGAACGCTGAGTTGGCCCCGCCCGACGCGAAATTGGCTCGAGGGCCACAATCACGGGACGGAGGTGTGAGGGTCTCCCGTCGCGCCCGCGAACGCGCGCCCACGAAGGCGCTCACGGCGATGGAAAATAAAGGAAAGCCTCGTGTCACAGCAGAAAAGAGAGATCAAGCAGTCCACATGTCAAAGACACGCTTGAAGCAGATCAAACGCAAGAAGCAGGCTGAACAGGCCGAGGAGCAAAAGCTGTCAAAGGACCCGCAGCCTCAACCAAGGAGCTTGAAGATGTTGAAGATCAAGAAGAAGCGGCCTCGAGTGTCTCTGGCGAGGATGAAGGCGGGACGCAAGGCCCTCCTAGGCTACAAGAAAACCTCCTTGGCAACTTCATGATCACACTTGTGGCAGCCATCACCGGAGAAGCGCCCGCTGCAGAGTGTGTAGGCGCACTTGCTACGAGCACGGCTTTGCGTGGTTCAGCAGCTGGTAAAGTCCTGCCCATGTCTACAGCAATCTTTGCAACCCAACCTGCAACGCGCAAGTGGTCAGAGAGTACTAGGTCGTTTTGTATAGTGAGCGATGTTTCCAATCCTACTTGATGTTTGAAATCAGCCGATCTACAGGGCTAGGCAGCTATCGTGCAGTAGCTCTGCTCAGAGCAGACGGCCGCTCGGGATGACGCGCACGGTGAGCTGCGGCCGTGCTCTCTGCGCCTCTCGCACGGCGTCCTCGGAGACCTGGCAGTGCTTGAGCGTCACGTGCGCGAGGGCACATCCCGCGCACAGCGCATTGAAGCCTCGGTCGGTGAGCAGCGGGCAGCACTGGAAGCTCACTGTGTGCAAGCCAGCACAGTGCGAGGCGAGCGCGAGAGCGCTTTCGTCACTTGTGGTCGAGCAACCCTGCAGGTCAAGGAGTCGCAGCCGCTCTCCGCAACCGCGTGCGAGTGCGCTGACCCCAAGGTCCCCAAGGCGCTTGCAGCCCGAGAAGAGGACCGTCGCGAGCAGAGGGCAGCCGAGGCCGAGCGCGTCCACGCCAAGGTTCGTCAAGTCCAACCCACTCGCGTCCAGCAGCGTCAGGTTCGGGCAGTTGGAGCCGAGGGCGCGTAGAGTTTCGTCGCCTGTGGAAGCGGCGACGCCCTTGAGGCGTAGCGAGGTGAGCCGCGCGCCGCACGCCTGGACGAGCGGCACCAGGCCGGCATCCGAGAGCTCCGTGCAGGCGCGCAGGTCAGCTATGCGAAGGCCGCCTCCGCAACCTCCGCCGCCGCCGCCGCCGCCGCCGCTGCACCGGTGACGTGCAATGGCCGCCGAGAGGGAGATCAAGCCCGCATTCGTCAGCTCGTCCGTTGCCCACATGTGCAGGCGCTCGAGCTTCGGGCAGCCGTCCGCCAGGGCGGCAAGCGCCTCGTCACCCACCGCACAGGCCGAGAGATCAACCGCCGTCAGCGATGGCGCTCGACTCGCAAAAGTGGCGACCAGCGAGTCGTCGACGCACCGCACACCCGCCAAATTCAATTCGACGGTCTCCTCGCACACGTGCTTCTCGGCCAGAGCGAGCAGCACACTGCGCGCCACACGGCGCTTGTCGCCTAGCATGGCGCGGTCCACGATAGCATACAGCGACGGGCTTTGGGCGACACTATGCCAGTCGGTGCTCACGCATGCGGCTCGCCTTAGCGCTGTTAGCGGCAGGTTCACGAACACACTCATGAGCAGATCGCTGGGTAGTATCCCACCGTCTTGCATACAACCGTCGGCTCTCCCTTTGCTCGGTGAGTGGCAACCCTCGACGACGCGGAAGGCACACCGAGCGCTCACCTCGACTAGCCTCCGCTTCAGCGCGAGAGCTTTCCACCTGGCATCGGAGAGCGCGATGCGTGTGCGCCGGCGCTGGCTCGCCACGAGAGCTGCGATCGCAGCCATTGCTGCCAACGTGATCAGGCAGGCGATACTCCTAGGCATGACCGTAAATCATGGGCTTACTTGTTAACAGTGAAACGAGACACAGAGAAGAACTGCAACCAAATCTCTTGGAATCTCAGGAGCTAAAGCGGTGAGAGTTAGAGCAACCGGTGCTCCGCGAGCCCACCCAAATAAATCCTGGTCCCCTGTGAACGCGCCCGCGGTTCACAGCACGGAAAACGACTCTGAAAATGGAAGCCACAAGATTATACCCCCACATAAACGACACATCTCTGGAAAAGCCCTACGTGCTCACCGTTCCCTATCTGAAGGCGAGATCAAATGCGTGCTCAAAAGTGCGTGATGGAATGATCACGCCGCGCTCTCGCTTCTGAGGGGCGCTTCGTGACGCGCCTCTCGTCGGTGCCTTCAGTGCCGTCACGCCCATTTGGACAGTTCGGAGCAGTACCCGATGACCTGCTGCCGGCGGTCGTGCCGAAGCGAGGAGATCTGCGCCTCGAGGCCGCGTTGCATCATCCGCGACGCTTGGCTGTGCTCGGACATCAGGCGTCGCCCCTCGCCGAGCTCCGTCTGCAGCTTATTGCGCGCTTGCTCGGCCATCTCGGCGCGCCGCCGCTCGCTCATGAGCGTGGAGGACGCCTCCTTGCGCTCCTTGCGCTCCGAGTCGAGGGCCGCCAGCAGCTCCTCCCGCAAGCGCTCGAGCTCGACACACCGGTCATCGGCTCGTGCCGCATGGGCTCGCATCGTCTCCGTCTCACTCTTGAGGACACGCACGACCTCTTCCATCCCTCGCCGCTCCACGTGAAGGACTTCGATGGTGCGCTGCAGCCCGGCCGACTCCATCATCCGTTCTGAGTACATGGCGGCCAGCCGCTCTTGCAGCGTCCGAATGGTGGAATGCGCCTCGTCGAGCTGCATCTCGAGCTGCATGCAACGCCCTTTGAAGGTGTCGCCCTCGTGCTTGAGGACCTCCTCGAGCTGCGTGGAGCGCCTCTCGACCTCCTGCCGCCCGCGCCGCTCAAGCTGCTGAGCGAGCAGCTCACTCTCGTGCTGCGCCGACTGAGATTGCATCTCGGCGCGCAGATCATCAATCTGGCGGCCGAGCGCGTCGTTACGTTGCTCCGAGCGGCGCATCTCGTCGTGGAGGAGCTGCTTCTCCATCGCCGCCGCCTGCTTCAGGTTCGTCAACGCCGCCGCGTGCGTCGCCGCGGCGTCCGCATTCTGCCGTTGCGACTGCTCGTATCGCTCGCGCAGATCGGAGAGCGCCTTCTCAGCACGCTGTCCGTCCGCTTCACGACGGCGACGCTCCTCATCGAGCGCGTGCGCCGCGCGCGCACGGTCCTCCGCCTGCGTCGCCTCGGCGCGTGCGGCGTCCTCCTGCCGACGCCGAACGAGCTCATCGGCGCGCTCTCTCTCCTCCCGACGTCCGGCGGCCTCAGCCACGACCTGTGCCGCCGCCCTTCGGGTCTCCTCTCGCGCAGCTGCCACGAGCTCATCCTTGCGCATGTTCGCCTCGTGCGCCTCTCGTAGCTGCATCTCGAGGTCCTCGAGGATCGCGCGGTGGCGCGCCGCCGCCTCCTCATTCGCCTCGGCCCCACGGCGCACGAGGTCCTGCTGCCGCTTCGCTTCTCGCTCGGACGCCCCCAAGGTGGCACGCGTGCTCTCGAGCTCGGCTCGAGTACTCTCGAGAGCGGCCGCCGTGGCCGCCCACCCATCCTGCACCTCGGCCTTCTCGGAGCGCACGGCGTCCACCGCCTGCTCGAGGGCCGCCTGGGTGAGCTCTGCAGTTCGCCGAAACTCCGCCGCCGCACGCGCCGCACTCGCCGCCGCCTCCGCCTGCCTCTCGCGCTCTGATTGATGTCGCGCCTCGACGACGCTCATGGCCTTCGCATGCGTCTCCGCCGCCGACGCCTCCGCCGCCTTCAGCTCCCGCCGCGCGATCTCCACGTCCCGCAGGCACTGCACCTGCGTGGCCTCGAGCTCGGTGCGGCTCGACTCGATCTCCGCAGAGAGAGTCTCAATCTCGCCTTTGAGACGCCGCTCCATGGCCCGGCTCGCGTCTTGGAGGGTCTCGATCTCCTTCAGCTTGGCCTGCATGTCTGCATCGAGCGCCTTGTTCTCGGCGCGAAGGTCCGAGGACACCTGCTCGGCGCCTTCGGCGCGCGCCAGCAGCTGGCGAAGGCGAAGGTCGCCGTACGTCACCATCGTCGGCTGGACGCCCTGAGGGTCCCAGACGGCTTCTTTAGGAGGCGACCTTGGGCGACCTGGCGACCTGGCGCTGGCTCGCCCGGTCGTAGGAGGAGCGGGCGAGGCGACCGAGTGGACCGTATAACCCGGGCTCGGCGGCGGCGGCTGGTACGGCGCATACGGCTGCTGCTGCTGGTACGGAACATTCCGCAGGTCTGGGTACGGAACATTCACCTCGAGCTGCGGATATGGCATCTGCACCTCGAGGTGAGGCACGCCGCTGGATTCCTCCGCCGTCCAGCGTCCAGCGGCGTCCTGCGGCGTCCAGCCGCAGACCGCCGCAAGCCGTGGCGCGCCCGCCCTGAGCAGTAAGTCGGACGCCGCCTTGAGCTTCGCCGCCGTGATCGTCGTCTTCTCCGCCTTCTGGAGCAGCTTTTTAGAGGGGGACTTGGGCGTCACCACGCCGTAGCCGCTGGACCCGCCGCGCGGGGACTTGGGTGTGGACGGGCGCATGTCCGCGCACAAAGTGCAGTCCGGATCCGACGCCCAGAACACCCTTGAACTTCGTTTCGGGTCTGAGGCAGTTACGGCCGCCATATTGGGCGTTCGAGTTCAAGACCCGTGCACTCGGAGAGAACGGAGAATTTCGATTCCATTTGGGGAAACTGTCGGAGTAGATACACAGTGATAGAGAGAGTGAGGCCCCTCACTCGCGCGCGCCGCCCCTCTCACGACTCTCGGCGCGAGGGCCCGCCTGCCTGCGCTCGCTCGTTCGTGTCCGGTGCGCGCGGTCGAGCTTCGGCGTCGTCAAATATTGGATCATGGTGCCGCTCTTCACGGGCGTACCACATGATGAGGAGATCGCTCCTGTGCTCGTCAGGGAGCAGATCCACGGACGTACAGAATGGCGCTGGCAAGTTCTAGAGTCAGAGTCAAGGCTTCGAGACAAGGAGAGTGCAGGGCACGACGTCGCAGTCGCGGAGATCCCTACGATTTCAAAGCAAACCCTCGAGCAGGCAGTCGCTGCTCTGTCAGTAGGAGCACCGGGAGTCAAAAGGATGGCCGATCTCTTACGAACGCACCGCCCACATATCGAATTCACAAATCGTGACCTCCGTGCCATCATGAGCACTTCGAATACTGCTCGTGACGTAGCTGTTGGCGGCAACGCCTCTTCTGCATCCGCACGCGCACCACCGCACCAAGCGCCAGACGTGGCGTCGCGGCTCGCCACTCACCTCAAGACATTTGTCATCCGGTCTGCTGGTGAGAGCGGCTTCGGCGCCTTTGCGACGCGAGCGATCAAGCGCGGCGAGCGCATCCTGTGCGAGGCTCCACTGGTAATGTGGACAATTGTCAAAGGTGCCAGCACTGCCTCTCTCGAGGCCATCGTCGCGACCCTCGACCCCGTCGACCGCGACGACTTCTTCGGACTGTGCCAAAACGACATACATGGACCCACCAAGTCCGCATATGGGATTTGGCTCTCGAACGCCTTCCCAACCGAGTCTCCGCTGGCACGTGCGCGCGACGCGCTCAGCGGCCATCTCGACCAGGATGCCGATAGGCAAGGCGCGTGCTTTGCGGCGGCCTGTCGTTTCAATCACAGCTGCTCGCCCAGCTCACACCTCGCATGGAACCCTCGGCGGGGCAAAGGGACGATCCATGCATTGGTCGACATTGCGGCGGGGGACGAGATCACAATCTCGTACCTCGGCTCCGAGCAGTGCTCGCGCCGTGACGAGCGTCAGGCCAAGCTACGCGATGATTTCGGTTTCACTTGCGGCTGTGCCAAGTGTACGAACATCACGCCTGAGGCCGTCCGACTGAGCGACGCGCGGCGCTCGAGGCTCGGCGCCCTCTCGACCCTGATCTCCATAGCTGTGAACGGCATCGCCATAGACGCCAGCGGCGGCAGGTTGCCCCGAACACGCACGAATGCAATCGATCTGGTCGAGGAGCGGCTCAGCCTGTTGGCCCAGGATGGGATAGGGAACACGTGGGACACGATGTACGCGGCCTGTGCGTATAGTCGCTCGGTGGGCGACAGGGCGCAGGCCACGCACTGGGCGAGCCGTGCCGCTGAGAGCGCGCGCGTGGGTCTCGGATGCGACTCTGAGGAGTACCAGAAGTATGTTGCGCTCGTCGGCACGCGGAAGGTGAAGTGAGCATCAGCATGGAAGTGAGGCGTTACGCGTTTACATGTTTTTAATTTAATTCCCCGTCGTACACCCCGAGGTCCTACTCTACATCTTTTGCGTACCGACGCACGGTACAGCCGACTCTCTGCGAGACTGCTCACGATACTGAGCGACTCCCGGCAGCCATTGCCTCATGCGACACCCACAAGAAAGCACACAAATGTAGGATATCGATTTCAACCATGTGAATCTCGATCCGGAAACTCCACACTTCTCTTGATGTGTTCCATCGGAAGACCCTGACTACTGCAGCTTTTGCTTGACCGCCGCGCTGACCTTATCGATGACGCCGCTCTCTTCGAAAGCTGCAGCCGTCTGACGGAATGCTGTTGCCGCCGCGCGACCTGCCGAGCGCACGGCCTTGCCCGCATCGTCATCCTGGAAGCCCGCCACGTAGCCCATCAGGCCACCACCCACAAGCGTGGAGAATACAAGATCGAATGGTCCGTTGCTGAACGTCGGGAGAACGTACACAGCGATTGCGCCGATTGCCACGGCGCCAGCAGTGGCATCCTGGTCGCTTTTCAGGGCCGCAGCGCGTGCACGAGCATTTGCTACCACATTATTCCAGCCAGGGTTCTCACCAGCACTCATGCGCATGGCGGCAGCGCGAGCAGGCACCAACGCACACGCGCCGCCGTCGATCAGAAGCAAGACGAGGAGTGCGACGATGTTCATTTGGAGATTTCGCGTCGTACTGGGCATAAATGTCGCGCCCCGGCCGTTGTCGCGCGTAAGGTACGGCCCGTTAACAAAACAAAACAAAAAAACTGTTGTAGATCACATATCTCGATCAGATAGAGACGTGTGACCGCTTGAGTTGCTGGGGGAGACCGGACAGAAAAAAGCAAAAAACACCCCCCGCACCCACAGACTTGCTTGCCGACCGCAACTTCCTAGTCAGTGTGACATAGACTCCCGTAGGACTCGTGATTGTACCTCGCTCAGCCTCTCACCGCTCTCAGTCAGTGACACTGTGACCCCCTGATCCGAGGAGTCTAGAGAGCGCCAGCACGCCTTGGCTGCTCTCCGCGGATGGGAAGAAGACCTCCGCCATCAGCCGGCGCACTCGCCCGTTCTTGATGCCCGCGACCCGCGTGTGGAACTGGTCCTCAACGCTGTCAGGGTCGAAGAAGAGGATGAGGGAGTACCGGACGCCAGAGGTCATTCGAGTGACCGCATGGAAGAGGTCCGATGAGTGTACCTGATGAAGGAGGCCATCAGAGGCCATCAGAGGGGCACCAGAGGCCATCAGAGGCCATCAGAGGCCATCAGAGCCCATCAGGGGACGCAATGGAAGAGCTCCGATGAGTGTACCGTCGCCTCGCCCTCGTCACGCAAGATGGTATGCAGTGCGCCATTGTAAACACCGACAAGGCGACCACCCCCGTGCGCCGCGTCCGAGGATACGGCCACGTTGACCGTGATGCGGGCCTTGTCCTGATGGAATGGATTCCAAGGACGCGTCTCGGCCGAGTAGCGCCGTATAAAGGCTTCCTGGAGAGTCGCAAAGCGCAGCGCCATCGCTTCCTCGACCGGCTCGCCCCCCAAAAGGGCATTCTCGGCGTGCACATACTCAACCGGCAGCCTCATCAGACGAGAGTACCCATCGGCGCCCACAAGCTCCTTGAGCGAGGTGTGGTCCAGCTTCAGCTGATGCTCCGGCAGGGCGTCGACCGAGTCGGGCAGCGTACATCGCTCACGGTCGACCGCCTCTCGCAGCCGCGCGCACGAGTCACACGAGAGCGCACCAGGGACCCGCATGATGTCAAACCCCTTGTACGCCGCGCGTTTGGCGCAAGCTTCGAGGCGGCCAATCGCGCCCAGCAGCGAATCGACGGGTACGCTCTCCGGCTCCACGTGCCCCAGCAGCACTGCCTGCACGAGCGGCGCCAGCTTCCGCACTCGGTCGGCAAACACTGGGGCCAGGTCATCCGGCAACGCTCCGATGATGGGTGCGTCGGTGGCTGTGAGCGCAGGCGGTGGCATCGGCATGTCGTTGCAAGCAGAACTACCGGGCGGGCGGCATGGGATGATCTCCGCACAGGATTCAGCGATTGCCGGAGCCCCCTTGTGAGCGCCATCGTCGTTGCCTTTGCCGTCATCTTCATCGCTCACACTTGCCTGTTCGTCGTCGACGTCGTTCTGGTTGCTGTACAATGATTTGAACATGGCCGAGAGCTCTTGCTGCTTCCTCAACCAATCCGCCTCGTCGAGCGGACCCGACGCCTCGGTCTCATCAGCGGCCGTGCCATCCTCCTCCTCCTCATCATCATCACCCTCGCTTCCGTTGCCACCGATCAGCGAATCGCTTGCGGGAACCTCGTGTGTGGGGGCGCCAGCGCCCAAGGAAGCCTTCATGCGCGCCATGAAGCCTTCATAGCGTTCGCCATCCTCCCTCTCTGGACCGTCGTCTTCCATATTCCTCTATTACCGGTAGCGTTCAATTAGCGGTTAGGTTTCGTCTCTGGATAATCACGTTCACGTTCACGTTAAATTGCCCTCTCGGCAAGACGCATACTCTGGATAATCGACACCCGAGGGGAGAAGATTGGAGCAAAAGGGAGTGAGAAAGGGGTGCTGTGCGGAGGCACGACTCAAAATCGTCTTTGCGGATTTCCCACTGATTTCCCCAAGAGGCGAGCGCCCGAAGGGTCCCCGAAGGGGTTCAATTTTCGCCCCGATAGCAAAATGCCGAACAGCGAAGAGGCGCTCTTGACCAGCCGCAGCGACGAAGGTCTTGAGTCCTGGGTTGCCACACCTCGCGACGCGAACGCGACGCGAGGCGGCTTCCGGTTCAAGGCTCAGGCCAAGAGCCTCGAGCAAGTGCAGATGATGAAGAAGGTTGAGCAGCAGATGAGTGCGCGCAAGCCTGCGACGACGCCGCCGAAGCCAGCAACGGAGCCAAGCAAGGCGACCGATCCCTGGGCAAAGGCAAATGCGGCTCGAGCTGCGGTGCTCGATGCCGAGGCTGAGTTGGCCGATGCTGACTTGACGCAGATTCAAAAGATCAAGTTGCAGAGGCGGGTCGATCGGCTGAGAAGAGAAGCGGACGAGGTCGAGGCCGAGGCGGCGGCCGCAGCGCCGAAAGGGCCCTCCGCCGACGCCCCAGCGGCGGCAGCCCAGGCCCCTGATGACATGCTCGCCGCCGGTGCGCTTGTGCGCATGATCGGCTTGGTAGCGCGTGCGGACCTCAATTGGTGCACGGCGCGCGTGCTCTCGTACGACGAGAAGATTAGCCGTTACCATGTGCAGGTGGATGGGACTTGGGAGCGCGTGGCTCTGAAGCCGACGAACATCGATGCGATCGACGAATCCGAATACGGAGACGAATACGGAGACGAATACGGAGACGATGAGGCCGTCGTTGGCGAGGCTGACCTGTCGTGGGCTTTCAGCAAGGACTGGGCCGTCAGCAAGGACGTGCGCGCGCCAACTCCGGGCGCGCCGACAAACACCCCGGTGGTGCGACCGGCACGTAAACTCGCGTGGACTGTAGCCAATGACGAGGGTGTCCATGCCAAGGCTGACCTGGCGTCCTGGTCTTTCGGTGGGTCAGCCTTTGCAAGAACTCCGAAACACACCCCAGGGCCAAGGGCGCGCGGTACGAAAGGCCCAATGCGCCTGGCCACCCCTTACTACCCGCGCACGCCCCTGCTCACGTATACGTCCACGGGCGGCGCGGAGGACTCGGCACCGCCGCCCGCGCCCATCGCCCAGCCCTGCGATGTGAATTCACAGCCCTGCGTCCATCCGGCGCGCTCGACGCTGGCCGAGATGGCGCGTGCGGCCGCCGGAGCTGCCCACGCCCTCTCCGCAGCCCTCGGTCATACCCCCAACACCGCGAAGCTCGTCGAGACGGCCGCTATCGCGGGCGCGGCGGCGGCGTTCTGCCTGCCTGCCGCGCCGCCCGCTGCCCCGCGCACGCCGGCACCCACATTAGCGGCGCTCTTCGGCTTCCGCACGGCGCCTGCGACGAATGCGGCCGACGCCATCGCCGACGCCGCTGAAGCGGACAGGCCCGATGGCGGCAAGCGCTCCGCACTTGGCGAGCTGAAGGCGAACGCCTTCTTTGCCTCGTGGCGCCACGAGCCGGGGCAGGGCGAGGGTTTCGTCGCGCCCGGCGATGAGAATTCGTCAAGTTTCGTCGCGCCCAATCGGCCGATCGGCGCCGCGACCTTCAAGGGCAAGGGCGCGGCCAAGAAGGGCAAGGCCCACAAGGACGGAGAGAAGCCAGACGAGAACGAGAAGCCGGCCAAAGGAGGAAAGGACAAGGGGCAACACGTCAGCAAGGAGCTCCTGAGCGCGAGGAAAGGCGAGAAACGACTCAAGAGGGGCCGTAACTTTAAGCGCAACGCGGTCGCCGTCTGAGGCGCCCACGAGGCTTGCACTGTGCCAGTGGCGCCGATTGCAAAGTCTATCAGCAGATGAGGAGCCGAGCCGCGCCGTGACCGTGGGCTGAGCCCTGCGGCAGGCGCTGCATCTGGCCCTGCATGCTTGGCTCGGTGCATGCATCTGGCCCTGCATGCTTGGCTCGGTGCATGCATCTGGCCCTGCATGCTTGG
>ENA-UOXG01000638-UOXG01000638.1-mixed-culture-metagenome-genome-assembly--contig:-NODE-638-length-23783-cov-63.316714_pt1 | contig 23783 bp, 12 predicted proteins | sample MGYA00238159_ERZ761634 | MGnify/ENA primary metagenome ERZ761634 (study PRJEB28908, sample SAMN08776845) | mixed culture metagenome | isolation source: Freshwater growth medium | place: USA... | reverse complement strand
GAGCCGATCGGCAAGCTGCCGAGGCCGTCAAGCGCCGACCCAAGTGGCAAGCCGCCGAAAGTACTTGGGTACCGAGCCAAGTGGCTAATTGCTGGGGCCATCGAGCGCCGAGCCGAGATGCAACCGCCGTAGCGCCATGCCGAGCGGCGAGCAGCCATAGTCGTTGCGCGCCGTGCCGAGCGGCAAGCGGTTGAGGCCGCCAAGCGCCATGCCAAGCGGCAAGCTGCCGCTAAGCGCCGAGCCAAGCGGCAAGCTGCCAGGGACATTTAGCACACCGAGCCCATCAGCAAGCCGCCGTAGCCGTCAACGCCGTGCCGAGCAGCAAGCCACCAGCTATTGAACGCCGAGCTGAGGGGCTAGCCGTCAAGACCGTTGAGCACCGTGCCGAGCGTCATGCTGCCGAGGCTGTAAAGCGCTGAGCGGAGCGGCAAGCCGCCGAGGCCGACAAGCGCCATGCTGAGCGGCAAGCTGCCAAAGCAATCGAGCTCCAAGCCGAGCGGCGAGCCGCCGTGGCCGATGGGCGCCGTCTAGCGGCAAGCTGCCGAGGCCATCAAGCGCCGAGCCAAGCAGCAAGCTGCCGAGGCCGTCAAGGCCAACGAGCGGCAAGCTGTTCCGTAGCCATCGAATGCTAAGTGGAGAGGCAAGCAGAGCCAAGCAGCAAGCTTCTGAGAGGCCGCCGGGAGCGTCGCCGAGTCGCAAGCTCTACCATAGCCACATCAACGCTAGCCGACCAGCAAGCCGCCGAGGCCGTCAAGTGCTGATCAAAAGGATGAGGCAGAGGCTGCTTCGAAGCGAGCGGCCAGGCAGCAAGCGCTGCACGGAGTTGCAAGCTGCCAAGGCCATCGAGCACCATGCCGAGCGGCAAGCTGCCAAAGCATTCGAGCTCCAAGCCAGCGGCGAGCCGTCGTGGCCGATGAGCGCCGTGCCGAGCGAGTTGCCTAAGCCATCAAGCACCGCGCCAGGGCGACCGTGAACCGTGATCACAGGAAGCCAACCGCGCAGCACACGTGATTGCAGGCAGCCAAGCGAGCCAACAGCGCAGCAGCAAATGCAGCTGAGGACAAGAGCTACTCAAGAAGAAACCTCAACGTGCAGAAAGACTGAAAGAAATGCATGCATACATTTATGCATGCAAACAATGGTGATAATGCAGCGCTATCAGGTCTCGTGCACGGATAACACACGGAAGCTCGATCTGGCGCATATGATCAATGCGTTCCACTTGCAAATCGCCGCGCTCGGCGCACACGTATTCTACGAATTTGTGCCGTCGAAGTGCAACGTCGCAGACCTGCCTTCGTAGTACGAGTTCGAGTTGCTCGAGGAGCACGGCGGGAGGCGTACAGCCATGCTCTTCCCGCCCGTATCCGACTGGACGGGCCCGTTGGACCTCTGGTTCCGACGGCTTAGTGCCCCGCCCCAGTGAGCCCCGCATCAGCACCCGCTGCAGCGCCTTCGGGCCTCAGCGCAAGCCAAGTCCCGCACAGCAGTCAGGCCGAGGAGGCTCAGGTAGGCGATCGCAGTACGATCTCTCTGCCTGCAGTCTGGCGAAAGCACTCAGTGTGCTCGAGCAACTCGTAGCAGAGGTAGTAAGATACAGATGCCCCCCTCACGAGTACTATATATGCAACGTGAGCCAGCGGCCCACGCAGCAGAAAAGTACCAGTAAAGGGGGGGGCTGAGTGAAGTACCTTCCCTCATCCACAATGGTGTACTCATGTACATGCGCACGGTTACAGAACCCCGAGGCACCCTCCCTAGTGTGTGTGCCCCGGCCGGGCTTCGCCGCCCCTGTGCGCATACCTCAGACAGCCGCATACCAATACGGCACCATCTGAGCAATCCCCAAAAATCGTCAATACCGTTACAGACTACCCGCGACGGTGCATCGGCACTATCGATACAAGCACAGGACACCGCGGACCAGCGGCGCGGTTACGACCGACAGCCGGTTGACAGCCGGGAGCCGGCATGAAAATGTGCACAGTCTCTTCGCTCGTTTTTGTGGTTTTACCCAACCGTGTACGGGCGTACCCAGTTGCCAGTACCGGGCGGAGCCGGCGCTTCGCCTAGAACGCGGCGCCGGCATCAGACCTACTGTGGCTACTGAACCGTCGACTGTACCGGGTACGGACCCGACGCGACGCGCGAGTAACGCGCGAGGTGCGCAGATTCAGACGTTGACCACGTTCCGCGTAGCATCCCCACCACCGAACCAGGCACGCATGCGGAACCACTTCTTCGAGGCCGCCGTGCCCGGCGGCACCATGGCCGTGCCGAGAATCGGCCGCCCGACGACGACCTGAGGGTGAGGCGGCAGGGGCGGCAGGGGCTCCTGGGCCTGCAGGAGCGGGTTCGCGGGCACGTACATGTATGACGCTCCAGGCTGCAGTGGCTGCAGATGCGGCTGCAGATGCGGCTGCTCCAGTTGTGTCATGGCGTGAGGCCGAGGCGGCAACACGAGCTGAATCGGCGTCACGTTCGTAATCACGTTCGGAGGAGGCACATGCTGCAAGAGCCAGTGCTTAGTCTTGGCGGTTTCGAGCGTTACTACGAGCGCCGCTTCGAGCGCCTCCAGACGATCGAGCTCCGCCTCCTCAGCCTCTAGCGCTGCCAGCTCCCGATCGAGCACGTCGTCCTCTGCTGTGGCTGTCGTCGCAGCCGCCGCAGCCTCAGTGACAGCCTCAGCAACCTCCGCAGCCTCAGCAGCTAGGGCCGCAGCCGGCGCACTGGGGAGCAGCTCGCATCTGTCAGATGAGAGAGCCATCTCCCACTGCACTGATATTCGTTGCGCCTCTCGCAGGCGCTTCCAGGTGGGTGCTGGCAAGCCGCGCCTTTGGAGTAGCACGGGCAGGAGGGCGTGCTCACCGGTGGGTGGCGGCAGAAGCGCAGGCGGTGGTAAGCCTCGAGGTGGTATCTCCACTGTTGACGGAACTTCGGGATCGGCAACTAGGTCTGACCAATATCGCCTGCGACCTGGCGTAGCGTGCTGTACTTGCTCTACACGCGAATGCTGGCGCAGTCGCTGCCGTGCAGCGATCGCGTTGAGCCGCGCCTGCTCTGCAGCATATTTAGCTTCCTCTGCTGACAGCTCCGCCTCCTCAGCTGCCAGAACAGCATCTTCTTCTGCAATTGCAGCTTCCTCTGCGGCACGTAGAGCCAGTTGGAGCTGCACCTGCAGCTCGAAATCCTCCTCCTCACCTGCTTCCTCCGCACCACCACGTCCTCCAGTCCTCCACGCCTCCTCCCGTACTCCATGCTGCAAATTCGTTGGCTGCAACTGTGGCTCGGGGCGGGTGCTGGGCACAAAAACACGGTGTCTCGCGGGGCGGCTCGGACCGAAATTCGTGTCGAAAACGCAGAGATAAAAGACGTTCGCACTTCGCATGCAACGTGAACGTGGTCCACCTACTATGGTCCACCCACACGCACAGCAACCACCCCTAAGCGCCTCACTTGCACGCTTCCGCTGTTCACCACTTCGGTTCGCTGTGTTTGGTTCTTCGTGCACGCGCCTCACCTCGTCACAGCATCGGTTCACCCTTGGCACGAAGCTCGGCCTTGGACAGGCGCGACTGAAGCTCCGCGCCAGCCACGGTGAGTAGCAGCAGCACAACGACGGGGCCGTACACGTACGGCGAGCCGAGGATCGTGTCCTTGTACTGGCTCGCACGCGCGATGGTCTGCGTCACGTCGGGCCGGAACGCTAGGAATCCCTCGAACTTGACACTGTCGGGCGCGTACGGCACGACGGCGAGCCGGAGGAAGTTGGCGACGACGAGATAGGCGCCGAAAAAGGAGCAGCCGACCCTCCACGCGAAGTCGCCCGCGTTGCCCGCGAGCACGCCTGTGAGCACCGAAAAGAAGCCGATGCAGCCGAAGGCGACATACTCCGGGGCCAGGCGCGCGAGCATCGTCTTGTAGAAGAGGTCGCCGATAATCTCGCCGACCACGAGGCCGAGCACGACGAGTACGGACGTGCGCTTAAGCGCGCAGAGCACGCCGAGCAGCAGGCCGCTCGCGCTCGTCGCCAGGACGATGATCGGACAGCTCGCAAGAGCAGGAGCAAAGATGTTGAGCATGAGCAACGCGAAAGTGCCGCCGAGGTACGTGCCTGCGAAGAAGTTGACTGGCCGCAGCAGCTTGTATCCAAACACGAACAACGCGACGCCCACGAGAAACGCCGCGCCGCTCATCAGCTGCGCCGGCGCGCTCGCCGTCGTGCTTGCGATCGCCACAGCCACTGGCATGGAGAAGTCGGCGACCGATGCGGAAGTCGTCTTGAGGAGCTCGAAGCTGACGAAGCACTGGGTGAAGCGGTCCATCGAACCGCTGATGAACTTGTTCGCATGCTCGAGGTCGGGGATCTCAAGGAGCATGTAAGAGGAGCCTCGGCTGTGAGGGAGCGGCGGGCCGAGAGTGCCGAAATCGCGGAGGAGGGACTGCAAGCGTTTTTCTCGTGTTTCACATGAATACAGGACGGCGCGCGCGCGCGCGCGCGGAAATGTAAGGTGTGTGTATTCTGAGCGGGCAGTAACAGTGCCGTAGCACCGGTTGTAAGGTTGTCGCGTCTGTCGTGTTAACGACTTAGCGTTCACACAACTCATTAACTCACAACACGTATCACAACCAGATCACAACACGTACGCAATGTTTCACAGACTATGGTTTCACAGCATGACAGCACCTTCGGTTGGCTTCATGCTATAGTGTGTGTGTGTATACTCCATAAATAACCTCTGAGGTAGAACCTCCCTAGAAGCCCGCGAGCGGGCCCAAGCGGGCCCGCGAGCACGCGGGCTTCGGAAGATGTAATTCCCCTTCCTGGGCGATGCATCCCAATTGGGGCGACGCAGCGGGCTTATGTTTCCTGCCCGGCTTGCTGGCTGCCCAGGGTAAGGTGATCGCCGCGCGCCCGGTCCTAGGAGCGAGGACGTGGCGTGGTGGCCGCCGAGGTCCGGAGGATCAGCGATCTCACAGGTTCAGGTAAGGTTCAGGATGGATAAAAATGGCGAGCATGACGAGAGCTTAACGATCACTCCCGGCTGGCAGGGGGCACGCTCCGCGAAACTCCGCTCTGGGTCTCTGCGCGCGGCCCATGAAAAACGTTGTGATGCGCCGGCGTTTTCGGTTTTGTCTTAATTTGACGTTTAACTTTTGATAATATCACGATAATCTCCGAACGATACTGTGTCATTATAAAGTCAGCGTATGCCACACTGAGTGTCTACTATGTAGCTATGTAGATTATGACGGGACAGACGGCCCACCAACTCGCGCCCTACATGCCGGTTCAAGGGTCCTTCCGAGGCGGCGGCTGATTCCGACCGGGTTGGCGGTGGCGATCCGCCACGCGTCCCCGCTTGACGATGAGTGCGCTGCCGCTGGGGTACACGGGCGCGTCGCCGGGGTGGGCCTTGAGCTCCTTGCGGAAGAGCGCGTTCGGCGGGAAATCTTCCCAAAAGAGCGAGGTGATCGCAGTCGAGTGTGAGCCTGCTTTAAGAGAGGCGCAATCGGTACCGTCACAGAGCTTTCTTCGGGCGGGCGCGGGGCGGCTATGCCATCCGCCGCATCCGACGGAGCAATAAATGGTGCGTGCGTAGGAGGGTACAGAGAGTCCATTACTTGGCAGCGGACGACTCCAGCTGCGCGAGCAGGTTACGCAGGATGACGATAATCTCGGCCATCTCGGGGCGCTCAGCTTGGTCGGTTTTCCAGCAGCGGGTGAGCAACTCGGCGAGCTCTGGCGGGAAACCCTTTGGGATTTTCGGCCGTTCGTGCAGGGTGCACACTCGCCGATAGAAGCCGCTCACATCACAGTCGGCAAACGGGTTTTCGTGCGAGGCCATCTGCCACAGGAGAGTGCCGAGGGCAAAGACCTCAGCCTTATGCGAGTACGGTTTCGACAAGGCGACCTCGGGGGCCATGTAGCGGAGCGAGCCGGTGTTGCCGGTGAGTTGGCGCGTCTCGTTGCCGTCAAGGTCGTCCTCTTTCACGCGCCACAGCTTGGCGAGCCCAAAGTCGAAGAGGGCGAGCCGCCCGTCAGGCAGGAAGCCAATGTTGTTGGGCTTCAGGTCGCGATGGAGGATGCGGCAGCCGGGGAAGGCGTTGAGGCGACACTCGGCGTGGCAGTAGTGGAGGGCCTCGGCGAGTTCCATGCCGACGCGCAGAGCGCGCGTCATCGGCCACTTCTTCACCTGCGCGCTCCGAGTCCAAAAGGGCACAGAGTCGGCCGACTTTGGCAGCTCGGCCGAGAGCACAGATTCGAGCTGCTCGATCACGACGAATGGGAGGCCATGGTCGTCCAGGCCGTGCGCGATGCCGGCGAGTATATTTTTGTGCCGCATCGTCAGCATGAGCGCACCCTCCGACAGCAGGTCCTTGACCGCCGTCGGGTTGTTTTGCTGCTCCAGCTTCAGCATCTTGACGACGACGTTCTTGCCGTCGAGCTTTGAGAGGAGGGCCTCGCAGAACTCCCCCGAACCGAGGTATTTCATCGGCTTCTGGAGCTCGTCGAAGTTGACCTTGCGAGGCAACCGTGCGTAGCTGGACCCTGCGACTTCAGTGACGAGCTGCGCGTCGGCGCCACGCACGTGCGCTAGGCCCTGGGCGGCGTTTGCGGCGTCCTGGGCTGTAAGAGGATGCTCACTCGGTGGCTCGCCCTTTGAGTGCTTCGAGGAGTCAAGTTCTTGTATGGCATTCCTTGATATGGTCAATTTCGATCGCGAGTTCTTCGTGCCGAAGATACTCATGCACATTGCACGCTCCGAAAGAAAAAGCCGACAAGGTCTCACGCAAGCGCCCCTTCAGTCAGTTCATGCTCGTCGCTTCATTTCGATATCGAAGCTAAAAATAGCCTGAGGGCCAACCGATGATCTTTCACAGCCCGTAGCGAAGGTCCCTGGGTCTCGGCGCTGCCGCCGGCGGCCGGGAGCGCGCGCGACCGCCAGCGCAACCGGCTTGACAGCGGGTATGAGGGATGTCAGGGATGGGGCGCGCGGGAAACGCAGTCTCGCCCGCGCGCCCGCACCGGCGCACACAACCTTCGCACCTCGTACAAGCAGATACACGATGGTGGTAATATCAACGCGCCTGTCATGGCTTGGAAGGGAGCAGAGCAACACTGGATTCGACAGCACGCCACCGCCAGCGCAATTAAAAATGTACTCAAACCAGCATGACACTCGTGATTCTCACCATCTTCTTCTGCTGATTAGCGATAGCATCTGCAATGGCATCAACGATCTTGAAAGACACGGTGTCGACTTCAGCGAATACACAATATCCTCCATACGCAGAGTCGAGGTGGGCATTGGCGCTGAGGTTGATAAAGAACTCGGAGTTGCCGCAGTCGGGCACATCCCAGTGCGCAATGGCTGCCGTGCCGCGTGTGTTGGAGACTATCTTGTGCTGGTGGGTCTCGTTGACCTTCAGGTCACCCTCTGGATTGGCACGGTTGAGACCATGCGTCCCACACTGGATGACGAAATCGGATCGATAGAAGCTGGCTCCATCGTAGAGCTTATGTTTGATGAGCTTCTCGATGTACACGGTCGTCTCTGGCGCTGAGTCTTTTCGGAACCTGAGCGTGATGTCACCAAGCTCGGTTTTCAGCGTGAATCCGGAGGCCGACGCCATGGATTCACCGTTGTGGAGAAACGAGAATCCATGTGTGAATCACAGCTCGCCACCGAAATGCGATCAAATTAATAAGACATAACCGAACACTCAGCCTGTTCAACATAATTGTTTTCTCAGATGAAAACGTAAACAACCACAACCCCCGCCCTCAAAGGAACCAAACGGGGAGACTCGACACAGTGACCCATCGCGCGCTCGCGCATTGACCCGCGCACGGTCGCTTTCCACGTCCGTGACCGGGCACGCCGCGCATTCCATAGTCACGGCTCATCAATAGCGAGTGTTGTGTTAGAAGGCCAGCTTGGCACGCGCCGCGGTGTGCGCCGCCGTCGCAAGCGCCGTGCATTCGCCCACGTCGAGTACGAGATTCTTCTTGTACACGTCCTCGAATGACAGCAGGTTGCCCTGCACGATCTCTTTCCATACCTGGCCTCCGTCGATGGACGGTTTGGAGCGCATCTCGAGAGGCGCGTCGAGAGGTGTGAAGACGTCCGCACGCACGGTGTCCGACGCGTCCAGCACACCATCGCTCGCCTGGTGCACCACATTGTACAGCAGGCCGGCCTTGCCTCTTATGGGCACGAGCGAGGTCACGTTCACCAGAATACAGTCCTCGAGCTCGACGTAGGGCGCGCTCACGTTGACCAGCACACACCCCTTGCCAACGGTGCCGCCGCCGAGCGCGCACTTGAGAAGCACCGCTGACTCGTCTGCCTGTGTCGCGCCGCTCAGCACGTTTGCATGCTGCCGGGCTGTGATGCCCAGAAACGTTCGCAGCGCTTCGGCTTTTGCACTCGGTAGCGTGAGCAGGGCATTGTTCTCGAGGTAGAGGCCCAGGCGGCCGTAGTCCCACCAGTACGTGTCCTTGCCCACGTCGACGCACGCGAGCAGTACGCCGCCAGTTGGGTCGAAGCGCGCCCGAAAGGCGGCCATTCGCGCGTAGTGTGCGCGCGCCTCGGCCTCGGCCGTTTTCTTCTTCGCCATCACGGCTACGTAATCGGCCTCTTTGAGAGTGAGGGGCATCCAGAAATGAGGGTCTGAGTCGAGGGTCGCCGTCTTGGCCGCCAGTTCGGGCGCGAACTCGACGAGTAGCGCTGCCATGAATGGCGCGTCGACTGAGAAGGAGCCAAGAGAGGTACCCACCCGCTCCACGTTGGGGGGTAAGTACGCCATCGCCATCTCATAAGTCACCTTCTCTAGCTGCGTCGCCGCGCCGCGTGCATCGACGGCGATGAGCCCGTACTGGTGCAGCTCCTCCGCCTCCCACTGCTCCTTGGTCGGCATCGGGCGCAGCGCCGCAAGGATGTCGGCCGGCTTCGAGGACGGCTGGATGCCAGCCGATGGTACGAAGATTTGATCACCCCAGAAGACAGAGCAGCGCCCCTTGCGCACGGCCGCGTAGCTCGAGGTCTGACGCATGACACACTCGAGCACGGTGATCGGCACGTCCTCGCCACCCACATTGAGCAGCGCCGGCAGCTTCACGCCGGGCTTGTTATTGTTCTCAGCGCCCGGCAGAGGCGCCATGCGCGTGCCCTTGCCCGCCGTGTGGTAGAGCGCGACCGAGGCACCGTCCGCCATGGCTTTGGAGAGATCCATGCCCTTGAGCTCGGCTGCCTTGACCGCCGCCTTCTGGAACGCGTACAGCGTGCCCAGGCCGTTGCCTGCGCCGCCATTCCAGTCCTCATGCACGCAGAGCACCGTGCCGGCAGCGCCGGTCACCTGCTCGATGGTGGCCTCGAGGCGCTGCTGCCAGTAGTTCTCGGCGGCGAGGTTGGAGCAGCACACGATGATCACGTCGAAGCCTTCCGGGCCTTTCATGCGCGCGATCTCTGCCATCATCGTCTCCTCAGCGCGCTTCTTGGACAGGTCGATCAGGTAGTTGCCGATGAAAAGGATCGGGTCGTCGGGCCGAGAATTGATGGCGGCGGTGACGGCCTGCGCGATCTTGGCCTGTACATCGAACTCCTTGAGGTACTCGCGGCTGTTGGACATCGCGAGTTTGGAGGCTGGTCTCGGGTCGCGGCACAGATAGTGCGATGGTGGGGTCGCTATGCAATGCAGGGTCGCAATCCTGCCGAGTGAACACCTCTCCTCTCATTCACAAGTGACAAGCGAAGCGGCATTGCCCGAGCGTCAAACAGCGTGCTGTGGGGAAAGAGAGGTGTTTACTCGACAGGTCGCAATCGCTTCTCTACGGTGACGACGGTGAAAAGACACCGGAGGGGGGGCGGTAGGGGGGGCGGGACACACACGGGACAAACGCGGGACTAACGCGGGACACACACGGGACACACGGGACACACGCGGGACACGCGGGCGCACAAGGGCATACGGATCACACCGACGAACCTCACTCAACCATCCAATAACCCACCAACTCACACTTCTACATGTACCCGCACGTCAGCGCGACGACCGAAACAAGGGGACCGAAACCGCGGCCGACTCAGAAGAGGCCGCCCCCAGCGAACCCGACCCTGCCTCCACCCGCTCCCAGAGCGCCTCCCCGCGCCTGCTCGACAAGTCGGTCGGCTACCGGTACTTGTATACTGCAGCATTCATGTAGGACCGGGTAGAACCCCCGGGGCCCCGGGTAAAGAGAGTAAAAGACACCGCATGACACCGGGGGAGCCGATCCTTGGGAGCCGAGTCACACACGGGACACCCGGGCGAACCTCTCGACCATCCCAACCCACCATGAACGCACCAACGCACCAGCACGACCGCGCGACGAGCAGCCGTGGAATTACCGTGGAATCCGTGATGGAATCCGCGGCCAATACGTTCTAAACTGCGGTAAGCAGGGCTGGTAAGAATTTACGCTAAACGCTAGTGGTTGGAGCACTGCGGCTATTTGTCCTATGGTGGGACATCGCAAGCCGCTCCTCGTGTGCCGCGAGGCCTCGCCACCTGGCTTTATAGGTCAGCAACTCAGCATGGCCCGCGATCGTCGAATTCTGGCTCCTCGTCTTGGGCCCTGCCGCCCACAGCGCACAGGGGTGCGGACGAAGCCCTTGGGACGAAGCTCCCCCTTAGCTCCCCCCGGTGGCCGGTGCGCCGCGGTGGCCCGCGGTGTCTCGGACTCACGGTGTTTTTGAATCGGTACCGTCCACGTACGGTACGGTAAGAATCCCGGTGGAATACGGTGGAACACATGCAAACTATGGTCCTGGCACTCCGGGTCCGGCTCCACGGGGTTCGGTCGCGCTTATTTGATTTATCTTTTGATGCGCTTCGTAACGACTGGAAACGCTCCACAAAAAGCCAGGGCCGCCACCCTCAGGTAACCCTCAGGATGTGTAAAGACTTCTAATTGTGAGTGCTTCTCTTTCGAGGCGGCTAAAACTTGACAACCTTGCGCTTCGGCGCAGAGCTCGCGCTAGTGCTACCTGCCGTCTTGCTCTTCTTCGCCGAGGGCGCCTTCGCCTGGTCCTCATGCTTGTCCTCGTCGCCGTCCTCGCGTCCCGCGCCAGTGGCGAGGAAATCGTCGTCCAGATCGTCGCCGCCGCCGCCGCCGCCCCCAGGCGCCGACCACGCACGTGAGCCCTCCTGCGCCGCGCGCTCGCGGGCCACACGCAAGCGGCCAGCACGGCCGGGCTCGGCATTCGCCTCCTCTTCGGCATCCGCCACCGCGCTGCCGCCGCCGCCGCCCTCATCGCCAGGGTTTTTCATCGCATGCAGTTCGGCAAGCACATCCAGCAGCGAGTCAACGGAAACGCGCTGCTTCCGAAGCGCCGGCTCGCCCGGTGCAAACGTGCGCGCCACCGTGCATTCGCCGCGCTCCGCCTCCCGAGGTCCAATCTCGACGCGCAGCTTCACCCCCTTGTGCTCCCAGTGCGCAAACTTCTGGCCGGGCGTGTACTTGTGGCCCGAATCGAGCATCACCTTCCACTTGCTTGTCTCGAGCGCCTTCTCCACGTCCGAACATGCCAAGAGCACGCGTGCCATCTGCTTTGCCTCGCCCTTCCAATAGATGGGCACCACCACCACGTCGGGTGCTTTTGCGCGGTCCGCCTTGATGGCCTTCTGCACGGTACGCCGGCGCGCCGCATTCTCGCTCTTGCGAATCAAGATGCGTTCCGCCTCCTTGCGCGCCTCGAGTGGCTTGCGCTTCGGGAACGTTGTGCGCCGGGTGGACTCAAAGACCTCGCCGCGCTCCCGCGCCGCAACCGCCGCCTGCTGCTGCGCACGCTGCGCCTCACGCCGCCGGAGCTCTTCCGGGGTCAGCTCCGAGTCGGGAACCTTGCGTTTGACCATAAGGGGTGTCTGCGTTGCTGTGTGACCTGGGAGAGTGGACGGTCGCGGGGCGACGTGGACTGGGTAGGAGACGAGTGTGAAAACATAGTTCGAGCACACAGAGGTTAGCAGTAATACATGCGAGGTTCGTGCACGCGCGGCCGATGTGTCTATAGCAACGCGGGTCGCACACATCGGTTTGCCTTTTGGGGCAAGTTTGGAACTTTGGAGAACTACCCTCCGTGGATTCGCCCTGCAGTCCGTACTTCTGTACCTACTTGCGCGCGTCCGGCCGTCGTAGGGCACCCAGGTAGGCGGTGAGACGCCAGTGCGCGTCTGTGCGTCGTAAGGCGGAGCGGCTATGAAAGTCTGGAAGGCGGGGGGCACTGAAAAAGATCAGCGACCACCTCGTGATGAGGTAGATTCCAGCTCACCATGGAATGTTTCGGATAGCGCGCCGATGAAGCTTGGCAAACCAAAGCCGCCCCCGGCGCCCGATCCGACACCTGCTGAGCGAAGGCAAATACAGCTCCGGGCGGCGCTCGAAACGCTGTGCGACTCCTTTGAGAAACTCGCGCGCGAGGCCGAGATGGAAGACATGGTGTGCGCTCAAATGGTGCAGCAACGAAGGCGCATTGAGGAACTCCATAAGGAGCACAGAGAGCTCAACCAAGCTGATGCCCTCCGTCGTGCTAATGTTGAAGAGATCTACAAGCAAATAGGAGAAGCCGAGGCAAAGATCCGGGAATTCGAATATGAGGGAAAGCTGCGGTTACAGTTGCAGGCGATCAAGGAAGAGCAGAATGCACTCGAAGAACGTATTAAATTAAGCGAGAAGGAGTTGAAGAAAGGGTTGCCACTGACGGCCAAGCTGCCGAAGAAGGGCGACGATGAGCGCCTGACGGAAAACCTCTTAGGTAATGACGACGGTCCGAAGTCTTCCACACTCCAGGATGATCAATCGCCGCGTTGGATCGACCAAGGCACATACGAGACTGTGCAGATCCTCAATGTATTGATGAGCTCGTCGATTCGAGAGATCCGGCTTCGCGCCGCGGGCTCAATTGTCGTGCTTGCAGAGCGCTCGCATCGAGCTAAGGTCATGATTGCAGAGGCCGCGGGCATCGGCGAAACCATGGTCGCTCTTCTCAAGTCTGGCGGACTTGAGGCGATCGAGGCGATTGCTGTGCTCACATCAGAAAACAAATTTGCGTGCGATCTGTTCCGCAAGCACGGGGCAGTCACGCTGCTCGCCGCGTACATCAACAGCGAAACTGATACTGCAAAGCCCAACATGTACGATCCGGCTTCTGGCCTGGTCGTGAGCAGTGATGTTGAGCGGCCGACGATCGTCCCCGTCACGATCAAGTCCAAGGCGGTACTTGCACTCCGGAACATTGCCACGTCCAGTCCGGAAAATCTGGTTCACATCACGCAGCAAGGAGGCGTCATTCCGCAGCTAGTGCAGCTGATGACGAGAATGCAAGACGAGGCCGACAACGCTTCGTCGCAGGGCTCGTCGCGGGACTCGAGCAACGACTCGGACAAGGGCACCGCCAAGAAAGAGGGTGCCAAGAAGCACAGGTCAGCGGAGGAGAAGGAGCGACGGCGTGCGGAGCGGAAGGGCAAATTAAACGAGTCGCTGAAAAATGCGATGCAACAGGACATGCTCGACCGCAAGAAGCTGGCCAAGGATAACAAAAGACTCGCTGAGGCTGCTGGTAAGATGCTACATACTTTGATCATCAAGGGCAGGAAGGAAGTTAAGAAGATCATCATCAGTGCAATCATCGAGCAGGTCCAGCGTCCAGGCTCCACGCCACCAGAAGACGTGCCCGCTCTCATGGAGATCTTGCGGCGCACGGCAGAGGAGCAACTAGAAATTGTAACCAGCGGAAGTGATGAGAAAGCGCTGGCATCGGCGCTGCAATTCGGTCGTTGGGTGAAGCTTCCAGCGTTGATGCTTGGAGAGGCGCGCAACAACTTCAAGCAATCTCAGGAGCTTGTAAAGAAGAGAGAGGCTGAGCGCCAGCGGCGAAGGGGGCTCGGCTTACCCGACGATGATGAAGAATGGGCTCATGACGAGATTCTCGCCCTCGGGCACCACGAGTTCGGGGACGAGGAAGAGCCGCGAGGTAAGCAGGCGCTCCAGAACGAGGCAGGAAGTTCACGAGACGGCGAGGGAAGACGCTCTGATGGACATTCCGAACAAAGCACGCAGCGCACGTCCCGGGCCACTGGGCGAAAAAAGAAGGGGAAGGCGTGGAGTGCGGCATCTTCTCGGGAGAGGGGGGCTGAACAAGATCGCAAGCGGGCAGAGCAGCGCAGTGAGGATGAAACCCGACGTAATAAGAAGCAGGAAGTAGCTCGAGCGCAAGCGAAGCTTGTCCTCGCAGCCGATGCGCATCGTTTGCAAGTGGCCTTACCATCGTCTCGCCGTGCGGAGAAGTTTTGGCACAACAAGAGTCCGCCAGAGCTTCAGGAAACGGTGCAGCTGATTAACAAGACTAGCGCTACGGGCTCCGGGTCACATTCTGGTAGTTTTGCCGACGGGGCCATCGGAGGGCTCAGCAGCATACCAGAGACGCGCAAGCTCCAGTACTTTGAGAGGGATGCTGGGCCATCGATAGCCGGCCGAGATTATCAGCTCGATCGACTGGTCAAGTCGCGAGCAGCTACCTCTCAGCTTATACATTCGGTGCAGCACTCACGAGTGGCCTTTAGTCGAGGCGCGAACCTGCAGCTTGGGGACTCAAAGATGGCCGATTCGAACGTGTCACCCTTGAGCCGTAGCGCTGACGTGTGGAAGGGCACGTTGCGCGCAGAGATTCCGCTTCCGAACAGGGATGCTTGGTCGCGTTGGTCCGAGAAGCCGAGAAGACCGTCTTCCCCGGAGATTCCAGCTGCGCCAGCAGCACCAATAGCTCCAGACGAGCCAGTTACGGCGCCCACTGCAGGCAAAGAGGCGTGGACTGAGCAGCAAAGATTGGACCGGATGGCCGAGCTCGCTGAGAAGCTCGGCGTGGAGAGATTTAGATTCGAAGCACAGCCTGATCTTGCAACGGTGCGTGCTCGGGAGGGAATGTCGGCGTTCCGTCGTCGCAACTCTTTTGAGCAGCCGTCGCTTGCACGAACGGTTAGTAATAGGTAGGCTCGTCTACGACGTTACATAGACGTTAGACGAGAGGATGTCAGATGTGGTGCCAGGTCTGAAAAGTATAGCCGACTCGCGAGCGCTGACCGCGACGTATCGTCGTATCCAGTATGGTTAACGATGAGCGTGTCAGCTTACCGAGCTTAAATCCGAGCCCAAACTTTACGGTGCGTGTGCTGTGCGTGTGCACGGTGGGGGCCGGTTACCGCGTTATACCCGCTGCCCGCTCTCGACTCCCGGGTTGGGAACTGTCAACTGTAAACTGTGAGTCAAATCTCAAATGATAGGATGCCAAGTCTGTCGAACTTAAGCGAGCCACGCGCGGGCACGCAAGCCGGCCAACGCCAAGCCGGCCTCGCGTAGCACAATACCCGACGCGACGCGCATGTGTGCGCCTGACAACTGCTGAACTGCTGGAGTGCTGTACACGAACCAAGCGACCAACACGGACCCATGTATCATGCCTTGCTTACACGTAAGTAGCACAAAAATCGTAAGGAGGGGCATGCGATTGTGATTTCCGACAGAAGCGTGGAGGGAGGTGTGTTGAGGCAGGGAACAAGGGCTGCAGGATTTAGGCAGGATCGGTGCTGTCAGCTTTGCTCTACATGCTCCGACAAAAGCGACAATTACTCTCAAACACCAAGAGAATCAACACACCACGACATGTTCGACGTTTTTGGTAGAACAATATCCAACACTTATGCCATGCAACTTATTTCCGACTCGACCCTCAACACCTAATCCTGCGCAGGACCCTGCTACTTTAACTACTTGTATTTCCAAAGTCGGTCTAGTACTCTGATACTCTGACCGCCATTTCACACGGCCTTCTGTGATGAGCGCGGGGGGGGGGGCGCGACGAAACTGACTGTCTGACTGACAAAGCCTTCATACGATTGAAAAGTTGAAGTGGACGTAACAGAACGAGTTCGATTTAGTTCGAGTCTCTCTCACACGACGACGAGGACAAATGTCGTCGAAGAGGGAAGGCAAGCGACGCGCCGACGCGCCGGCGACCCAAATGCCTGTCGACGAGGATGGCGAGGAGCTCGAGTATGAGGACGAGTACGGCGATGAGTTCGAGGAGGAGATCTTTGCCGGCGGCGAGGAGGGCGAGGAGGGTGAGGAGGGCATGGAAATTTCCGCGTCGGAGATGCTCGGCTCCGACGGCGTGCACGCCGAGGTGGAGGGCCGACTGTATCGCGCGGGCGATCCGCTCGCCGAAGACGAGAAGCTCGATTACGACAGCTCAGCCTACGACATGCTGCATCGGATGACCTGGGACTATCCGTGCCTCACCTTTGGCTTCGTGCGCGACAGCCTTGGCGAGCAGCGGACGCAGTACCCGATGACGTCATACCTCGTCGCGGGCACGCAGGCCGAGCGCGCCGCCGACAACCAGCTCGTATGCCTGAAGCTCTCGAAGATGGCACGCACTATCCACGATGATGACTCTGAGAGCGACGATGACAGCGACGAGGACGACGAGGACCCGATTGTGGAGGTGCAGCGTGTGCCGCACCAGGGCACCGTCAACCGGCTGCGCCTGATGCCGCAGACCTCGCACATCTGCGCCACCTGGTCCGAGAGCGGCAAGGCTCACGTGTTCAGCCTGGCCGCGCCGCTTGCTACCCTGCATTCGCCAGGCAGTGCGCCAGCTGGGGTCTCGACGGAGCCTTTGTTCACCTTCGACGGGCATGCAGACGAGGGGTTTGCGCTCGACTGGTCACGCGTCGCGACCGGAGTGCTCGCGACCGGCGACAATAAGGGCAAGATCCACCGATGGCAGCCAGCTGAGGGCGGCTCGTGGGTGGTCGATCCCGTCCCCTTCTCAGGGCACGAAGGGGCCGTAGAGGACCTTGAGTGGTCACCGGTCGAGCCGAACGTCTTCATGAGCTGCGGCGGCGACTCGACGGTTCGCGTATGGGACGTGCGCCGCAAGGCAGGCTCCGCCCTCGCCGTGGACGAGAAGCATGGGGTAGACGTCAACGTCATGTCCTGGAACAAGCTCGTCAACTACTTGGTGGTCACGGGCGCCGACGACGGCTCATTTCGTGTGTGGGATCTGCGTTCTTTCCAGTCAGGCGAGCCGGTGGCCAAGTTCAACTGGCACCACGCTGCGATCACCTCGGTCGAGTGGTCACCCCATGAATCCTCGACAATAGCCGTGTGCGGAGATGATCACCAGCTCACGCTGTGGGATCTTGCGCTGGAAGATGACCCAGAAGCGGCGAGCGCCGTGCGCGGGCGAGACGACCTCAAAGACATCCCACCACAGCTCTACTTCGTGCACCAGGGGCAGCAGCACATGAAGGAACTTCATTGGCACGTGCAGCTGCCGGGTGTCCTAGGCTCCACCGCCGAGGACTTCAACATCTTCAAGCCAGCCAACGCGGGCGACGGCGCGGCAGGAGGGCGCTCTGAGTAGCAGCACAATCAGCACGCTCATCAGGTCCGCTGAATGGCCGGACTGAGAGGCTCATGAGAGGCGCGGCGGCGTGCGCGCGATCGCGTCGATCATGTGTTGGCGGTTGAGAGCATACCTGGGTGGATCCTCTCCGTGTACCTGTGTCGACGGGCGTGCCTCGGTTCCGCCGAGCGTCCGTCCGAGCGTCGAGGGCTACCCCTGGCTCATTCGGCAACCTGCTTTGAGCGGAGCCTCAGACAGTACTGAGTCAATCAGAAATTTACCGTTCGTTCTGTCCGCAACCGAACTCCAACTTGACGAAACTCCCTCATGAAGGCCAGCGTCCCTCCGGTTCCCGCCGACTACTTGCCTCGCCCAGATGTGGAGGCAGATATACGTGCGATGTTACTCAGGACCGTTGGAGCTATGTCTCTGACGGCTGGATTTGACGGGCCGGCAGCTGGTGCTGGGAAAACGACGCTCGCCAAAGTCATGTGCAATGACAGCGAGGTGCGGCGCCACTTTTCAGACGGCGTGCTCTGGCTGCCCGTCGGACGTGAGCGGACTGGAGATGAAGTCATGAAGTCGCTGGCCGAGAAAATGGCCATACACGTGGACGGCAACGGTAGCCTTCTGCCGGCAATGCAGGCTCGGATTGCAGGCCGTCGCCTCCTTGTTGTCTTGGACGATATCTGGTTTTCTGAGCAGGTCGCTGCGTTCGTGGCCCTCGATGCGGGCATCAGTGGTTTGCTCGTGCTGTTGCTCACCACGCGCAATGCTCAACTCGCCGCTACCTATGGCGAGAGCATGCGGCTTCAACAGCTCAGTGAGATGGCCTCACTGCGCATGCTGACCAACTTTCTTGGTCGTGGCGTGAAGCTGGGCGGTGGAGAGGACTCCGAGGCGCTGCTGCGCGCGTGCCGCGGCAATGTGGCCATGCTCCGATCCGTCGCAAACTTATGTCGCAAGCGAGGCGTTCACGGTGCCGTACGCCACCTAGAGGACTGCCGCGCCCGTCAGATTGCCGCCACGCTGCCCGACGCGAGTGAATATGGAACGTTATACGCGGCGCTTGAGGGTACCCTATCGCACCTGAGCCCGGAGCTCGCGCGCCGAGCTGCCATGCTGGCTGTCTTTCCGGAGGATTGCTCGGTCCCACTCTCGGTGGTCGGCCAGCTTTGGGGTCTCCCCACAGCGGATCTCCCCACAGCGGCGGGTCTCCATACAGCGGAGGATCTGCATGCGGGCGTTGCTTCACTCGAGGCATGCCAACTGATCGATGTCGACTGGTCCCCGCAGAGGCCGACGAACCACGATAGCCTCTTGATGACCTTTGATCACCTCTGATGGCGTCCCTCCTCAGGTCCCAAAACTGCCTGACGATGATCGACCTGCACCGCGACTACCTGCGCTGCCGGGGGAAGAGCGAGCTCGCAATCTGGCACGGCGAGCTGCTGCGAGGCTGCAAGCGGAGCGCGATCGGGGTCGAGGTAGGGCATGTGACCGATTCCTACTGGTGTCCCGGACGGCGCTGGGTGTACCACGCAAGTGAAGGAGCGGCCTTTGCCATCGACGCGGTGAAGGCGACGCTGACGAGCATCAGCCTCCCCGCCACCGCACTGCAACCGGAAGATGGCACCGTCCTCGCAACGATGGTCCGTGGGTGCACCGCGCTGACCAGCCTGGACGTCGGCTTCAATAACCTAGATGAGAGGGGAGTGCTAGAGCTTGTGCGGGCGGCCCGACAGCGCGATCAGATGGTGAGCCTTGGATTCGCTTTGGGTTCGCTTGATTGCTACTGATGACGCTTGTTTGCCCCCCTCATCAGGTGAGCCTTGGATTCGCCTCTTGTAAGATCGGGACGCAGGGGGCGAAGGAGATAGCCACCTACGTGGCGACTTGTGCGGCCCTCGCCTCGCTCAACCTCGAGTACAACTGCATCGACCCCGAAGGGGCAATGGCCCTTGCCGACGCGCTGTCTGGCGACCCGACTCTGACGAAGCTCAACCTGTCCGAGATGAATCGGAGCCCCGAGGATCGGGACGACATGGGCGGCATCTTGGCCATCTCGAGTGCCCTCAAGACCAACCGCCACCTGACGTACCTCAACCTGAGCACGAACAACATCGACGTGCGGGCGGGCACAGCGTTGGCGGGAGCAGTCGCAATCAATGGCGTGCTGAAGCACATCGATTTGACTTCGAACCGGCTGTGCGGCATCTCTTCTCACGCTGGGCGACAGGTGGGGAGATACGATGCTGCTGCTGTGCGAGCACTCGCCCGCACCCTCGAGACAAACTTATCGCTCACATCGTGCGACCTCCGATTCAATCACATAGAAGATGCCGAGAAGCAGGCTCTGAGGAGCGCGTGCGGGAGCCGGGTGCCAGACGCGTTCCTCAAATCCTTGTGTCTCAAGATGTAGTCTCGTAAAATAGTGTAGCCTCATCGGCGGCTTCATCTGACGTCCCGGGACGCGGTTCCTGCTTTTGCTTGCGGAGGAGAGAGCGCGGGGAGAGCGCTCGGAAACCGTTTCGGTGTGAATGGCGACGGCGTGAATTTCTTTTCGCAACGACGTCGCCTCGTCGTGGCGCGCTCAGTCCGTCTAGCGCTTCGTGATGCCGCCCACACCGCGAGCCTCCTCGTCGAATGAGGCAGCGCTTCTTCTGAAGCTCGAGCAGCTCACCGGTGGCATCGACCCGGAGAAATCGGACGAGACCTGGGTCGAGTCGCTTGTTGTCACCGCCCCGGAGCCGCTGCAGCTGGACGACCCCGACGACGACTTGAAGCGCGAGCTGGCCTTCTACAACCAGGCTCTGAGCGCGGTGCGCGTCGCACAGGAACGCCTTGACCGGCTTGGAATTCCGCACGTGCGGCCCGACGATTACTTTGCCGAGATGGTCAAGACGGACAAGCACATGAACAAGGTAAAAATGAGGATGCTGCGGGAGCAGACGGACATCGCAGCCGCCGAGGAGCGGCGCAAGCAGAGTGCGAACAAGAAGTTTGGGAAGCAGGTGCAGCATGAAGTGCTGCAAGCGCGCCAGCAGGAGAAGCGCCGCAACATGGTCGAGGTGAAGGAGCTGCGCAAGAAGCGCAAGGGCGCCGGCGACGATGGCTTCGACATCGAGGTCGACGATACTCCCGCGCCGCGGGTGGGCCAGAAGCGCGGGCGCGACGAGGCTTTCGGTGGCGGTGGCAGTGGCAAGGGCGGCGGTGGGGGCAAGGGCGGCGGTGGCGGCAAGGGCGGCTCCATGAACAAATCGGACTACAAGGAGCTGCGGTGGGGTAAGCACCGTAAGGACAAGCGCAACACGTCAGAGTCGACGGACGACCTGCGCGGCTTCAACAGCAGCGGCCGCAGCGGCGGCAAGGGAGGTGGCAAGGGCGGCGGCAAGGGCGGCGGCAAGGGCGGCAAGGGCGGCAAGGGCGGCGGGGCGAAACGCCCAGGCAAGGCGAGGCGTCAGGCGGGCCGCTGATCCACTCTGCCGCTGAGACCTGCAATCTCGTACTGTCGGTATACTGTGAGTGTGTAGTTTCTCCGTCGATCCTTGCAGCTGAAAACCTCTCCCTGAGCTTTTCAACACGTATCCAATTTGTATCGTGGTGAAATCGTGGTCGGCGGAGTCGCAACTCCGAACTCGCATGGAGAGATGACGAGCAACATTCTCCGCCCGGACCGCCACCGGTCTATTCACAAATACGAAATACCACCGATCACTCCACTCCAATACGATGCTTTCGCGATGTCACTGTCGGTCTCGAGCACGCCCGTCCCGCGACCGGCCACCGAACACCGCCACCATGCACCCCGACCTCACTCCGGAGACCCAGTGGCCCTCAAGCGGAGCCCCCCGGGGCACACCGCTATCCATGGCGGGCCAAATAGGCTGTCGACGCCCGAGAGGGCTCACCGACGCGCGCGTGCCCCTTCACCCACATCGTCGTGACTCCTTGCTCGCTTGCCGTCCCTCTCCGCCGTTGCGCTCGCCGGAGACTCGGCGGGAATCAGGCGGCCGGCCGCCCAGTGCTCCCACTTCCGAGCGGCGCCTGGACGGCGCTCGGGAAGGCGCTCGGGACGGCGCTCGGGACGGGGCTCGGGACGGCGCGCTGGCCTCGCACGCGCCTCAGATCTTTTTGATCTCGACGAACGCACGCGTCATCATCTCACGCGGCGCATCGGGCGGCGTGCCAAAGGGCTCCACCGCCGCGGCGCCCGTTAGCGAAGGCTTCACGTCCTCTACCTTGACGCTCGCGGACGACGCGGCGCCGCCTTGTGAGTCGAGCACGCTATCAAGCAGCGCGTCCGCTTCCGTGCTGCGAGCCGAGAGAGCCTCCGCTGCCTCCACGCCAGCCGCAGGCATCTCCTCGGCGGCGGCGGCGGGCTCAGGCTCGGAGGCTGGGTGCACGCTGATGAGGGCGTAATTGCCGCCGGCGGCCGCCTTGGCGAGCTTGCCCGGGTTGACGCACAGCACGCCGCCAAAGCCGAGCTTTGCAAAGGGAGCGAGCTCCGACGGCACGAGAAGCACCTCAGGCAGGCATGGGAGACCGCCGGCTCGGAGATTGGCCGTTACGTCGACCGGTAGCGGCTGGCGCTCGTCGAGGGGTGTGGGGAAGAGCGGGAGCAGGTGGCGCTGCTGCAGCACGTGCGAGGCGAGGCGCGCCATACGATCCGGTTTCGGGGCGGACGGGTCCGTGGGCGTCGGCACCTTGGCAAGCTCTTGTTGGCCCAGCAAGAAGAGAGTATCGACAGACGCTGCGGCGACGCGTAGCCCGCCGATGCGGAAGGTGGCCGGGTTGGAGAGCGAGTGCATGTACGGGCGCACGTGCTCGGGAAGCGCATTCCGGGGGAACTCGAGCGGCGGCTGAGGGTATGCCCCCAAAAGGTGAGCGTCCTTGGGCGAGGGCAGCAGCACGACGTGTGGGATCTTGGTTGCCTCGGCCTCCAGCTGAGACTCAATCCAGTCCTTGAGGGGATCGAGCACCTGGCGGCAGAAGAGCGTCTCGTACGTGACGGGCACGTCGCCGCCGGCCACCGCGGGGTGGCTCTCATCCACAAACGGCCCGAGCAGTACGAGGCAGTCAGGGCGCACCTCCATCGCCTTCTGCAGCAGCGCGGTGAAGGGCGCGTACGTCAGGTCGTCGGTCGTCGTGAACGGACCGGCCGCCGACATGATGGCGACGGCGCTACGCCCAGCGGCGGGCCCGTCGGCGGCGGCCGCCGCGGCCGTGGCGGCGGCGGCGGCCTGGGCGTCGCGCGGCGGCAGCACCGTGAGCACGCGCGTGGCGACAATGGAGTGACGGATGTTGATGCCGATGACCGCCACAATCTGGCCTGGGAAGAGCGCGTACTCGGGGCAGTCTTTGAGGTCGACGCGCACGCGGCATCCATTCGACGAGGCGCGCGACCCCTCGAGGAAGAGCGACTGCACGTTGAGCCGGCCCTCGCCCTCGCAGCACACGCGACCCACAAACGTCGCCTCCTCGCTTCCAGCCGTGGACACCGACGAAAGCGGTGGCACGTCGTCGCGCCCGGAGAGTGCGCGCTCGAAGGCGACGACCTGCGCGTCGAGAAGCCTCGCGCGCTCGTCGAGCCGCTCCCACATGCGAGACTCGGCCAGCTCAGCCGTGCGCGGCGGCGCGACCGCTTCGACCTCGAGCTGCTCCGCGCTGCTTGCAAAGGTGCGCCACGTGTTTAGAGAGACGACGACCTTCCCCACCTCAGCGCGACTCGCGAAGGCTGAGCCGGGCGCGGCCTCGGTGCCCATAGGCGAGAGCGCAAAGCCGGGCACGGGGCTGATGCCCGCCGCCGACCGGCGATATGCGGGCGTCGTGTCCAGGCCCACGCCTGCGAGCAGGTGTGCGGTGTCCTTGTTGAAGGTGCCGGGCTTGGGTGGCCCCTTCGCGGTGAGCTGCTGTTTCCGGTCGAGCTTCTGACGCTTGGCGGAGTCGTCGTTGCGGCATTGTGTCTCGAGGTCGGCGAGCGCCTCAAGCGACATGCGCTTCGCACTTTTGTTCATCGTAAGCAGGTCCCACTGCACCTGCAGGTCGGTCGCCGAGAGCCGGTACTGCTCACAGATCTTGAGGCAGCGCGTCACGAGATCGGCATTGCCCTGCGTTTCAGGGATTTCACTCCTGATCTCCTCGGCGGAGACGCGGGGCATCGTTGTCGCCATTGGCAAAAACAGCGGGCAGTAGGCGCGAAAGACACAGCGTTTTCGAAGGTCACAGCACGAAAGCCAGCTCTAAAAGCGTGGAGGATCTTGGATTCGTTGTGGTGTTGACCTTTACTATCGCGGCGGCCACCTCTGACCCCCCCACCCACCCCACCCACCCCAC
>ENA-UOXG01000635-UOXG01000635.1-mixed-culture-metagenome-genome-assembly--contig:-NODE-635-length-23884-cov-37.652314_pt1 | contig 23884 bp, 25 predicted proteins | sample MGYA00238159_ERZ761634 | MGnify/ENA primary metagenome ERZ761634 (study PRJEB28908, sample SAMN08776845) | mixed culture metagenome | isolation source: Freshwater growth medium | place: USA... | reverse complement strand
GACGAGCAGCACCCCTTTGGGGATCTTGGCGCCGAGCTTCGTGTACCTGTGGGGAAGGGGAGGGGGGCGCCGTGGTGAGCGCTTGCATGCCGACGAGCAGCACCCCTTTGGGGATCTTGGCGCCGAGCTTCGTGTACCTGTGGGGAGGGGGAGGGGGTGGGGCGCCGTGGTGAGCGCTTGCATGCCGACGAGCCGAGCGCTTCGTGTACCTGTGGGGAGTCACTCAGCATGCAATCCGCATGCAATCAGCGCGCACCTCTCCGGGTTTTGCAAGATGTCGACAACCTCCATAATCTCCTGCTTCGCCTCAGTCAAGCCCGCTACGTCCTTAAAGCGCGTCGTGACCTGAGGGGCAATCAAACGTTATCAGGCACATCATCAGGCACGTCATCAGGCACTCAGGTGCACTCAAAGGCACTCAGGTGCACTCAGCATGGCACTTCACAGCATGGAACTTCACAGCGTGGCACTTCACAGCATGGCACTTCACAGCAAAAAAAACGCACCTTGGTCGCCTTCACAGCCTTCGACTTACCCACGTTGAAGAGGCCGCCCCCCGGTCCCCCCCCCATCGACGCCCCCATGCCGCGAGAAAGGATCAGGAAGAAGCCGATGATCAACAATGTCGGAGCAAAGCGACCCACCTCCGACATGATCGAGGGCTGCACGATGAATTGTACCGGTAGGTAATCACGCTGTGCGATGCCCAAGGCGGCCTGCGCACTCTCGAGCACGATGCAATCAGTATGGCACTCAGAATGCACTCAGCATGCAATTAGCATGCAATCAGCATGCAATCAGCATGCAATTAGCATGCAATCATCACGCACCTGCGCGCTCTCGAGCTTCTCCTCGAACTGCTCCGTGCCGCCGATCGTGAACACGTACGTCGGCGAGTCGAGGCCGCGAGCGCCCACCACAGCGCCCATCGCGCTCGGGGCGCTCGATGTGCCCATGACGGCGGAGAGGCTCATGCCCTCGCCTGCATGCAATGACGGACGCAATCAGATGCAAGCGGATGCAATCAGATGCAATTAGTGGCAATGCTCGATGCGTCGGTGAGAGCCCACCTTCGCCTGCATGCAATGAGGGACGCAATCATGGGCAATCAGATGCAATCATATGCAATCAGATGCAATCAGATGCAATCATATGCAATCAGATGCAATCAGTGTGAGAGCCTACCTTCGGACCCGCGGGCGGCGTTGGTGTGGGGCGTGCCGTCGGCGCCGTCGACGAAACCCTCATTCACACTCGAATGGTCCACGAAGACGCGCACCGTCGTCCCGTTGACGACGACCAGCTTGCTCACCCGCCCTTGGGCGAGCACGTTGGACATGAAGTGCTGTGGGGAGGGGGGGTGGGGCGCCGTGGTGAGCGCTTGCATGCCGACGAGCCGAGCGCTTCGTGTACCTGCATCGAGATCTCCTGCATCGTACGCGCGCCCGAGGGGCCGCTCGAGGTGAGTGCGGTCAGGCCGAGGCCGAGCGCGCCCACGAGCATCAGACGCGGCACGGCGCCGTCCATGCCACCCAGCGGATTTCCGCCGCCGCCGCCGCCGGCCCCGCCGCCGCCGAAGAATGAGCCACCGCCGCCGCTGCTGCTGCTGCTGCCGCTCTCGGAGGCGGCGGCTTTGCTTGAGGAGGACTCGGACGCCTCGCCGCCGCTCGCCGCGCGCTTCTCCGCGCCGCTCTCCGCGCTGCTGCTGCTGCTGCTGCTGCTGCTGCTGCCGCCGCTGCTGGCCGGCCGCTTGGCCGACCCAGCCTTCGGGAAGAAGCTCTCAAACGCCTTGGGTGGCTTGGGCGGCTCCGAGCACAGGCGCCGTGCCGAGCAGCGCAGGCCTGCGCCACCGCTTGCGAGGAGCGGCCGCGCACATCGCGCCGCGCGGTAGATGGCCGCCATATCTGGAGCGATTGTACCAGGGAGCTTCGTAGAATGCGTACGCTGAAATTCGTCACGTCGAGGTGTCTTTGGACGAAAAACTTGTTTCACTCAGCGTTTCACGACACATCTAGCCAACAAAACTGAACCTTGAATGCTTTTCGTGTGTCGCACCTCACGCGCCCAGAGGGCAAGTCCGCGCTCAATGGTCAGTGTAAGTAGGGTTGGCGCCTAGGTATGCGCGTATCTCCGCTTGGAGCTCCGGCTGGGGGGTGAGCGTGAGGTCCCCAAGGGCCAAGCCGGTCAGTGGGTCGGTCACATTCGGGCGCCTCTGCGAGATCCATCGTTCGATGGCCGCGCGCTCGAAAATGTGCCCCGTCACGATCGCGACCGGATCGGTCATAAAGTCGGTCGTCACGGGGCACAGATAATGGCTGGGCGTGCCGTCGCTGGCGAGTGAGCCATCGATGAGGCTCTCGATGTTGCTCGCGCACCGCGGCTTGCCGCGAGCCGTCGCGATCTGCGAGGGCGTCTCGCCGTGCTTCGTCCTCTCGAGAAAGTTGGCCCGCATGCTCGCGAGCATCAGGAGGACGGGGAGGCCGGAGCCATAGTAGGCCGCCTGGTGGACGAGCTTGTAGCCCGTCTGCGACCCCAGCGGGTTCTCGATGCCCACCCAAGAGCTGTCGTGGTCCAGGTACGCCTTCACGTAGGCCCAATGCCCTTGGTAGGCCGCCTCGAACATCCTCACCTTCGCCATGAACTCGTCGCTAAAGTCGATGCTCGCTCGCTGTGCCGCACTCAGAGTCGCCCGCCGCACAGACTCGTCCTCCGAATCCTGGCGGGCCACGACTAGGATGGCCGCGTCGGACATCGCGTGTCGCCTGGAGGGAAGAACCCTTTCATGTTTGACATGTTTGTAATCGAAGATCGTCCGTTTCGTTTTTGATACGCATTTGTAACCACACCAATCGGTCACTCAAGGCTGTGGTGTATGGTGGTGCATTTCTGCTTTCGTCGGGCTGTGGTAAGACGAGATGTTTGCTCTTAAGGTTCCTCGGGTGTTCCCACACCGTCGAACCGCTAGTCCCGACTGCCGACCGTCCCGTCGCGCGGCATGCGTCGCGGTCTCAACTTGCGCGGTCTCGCGGAAGAAGCACACAAATAAAACTCCCCGCGGGCAACCATGCTCAACACTGACGACGGACCTCGACCGCGCGACGTGGTCACACCCGACAGACCGACGCCCCAAAACCACACCACGCTACTCGTAAATCAGACCGATGGATGACACACACACACTTAATCAATCCTTCGCGCCGCGCATTCAGAGAGTCGGTGCTCTCTCCACATCAAGCGCTGCCATCAGAGAGAGAAGTGGCCGCAAAGAGGCCATATTAGGAAGGTCCGAGTCTCACTCGTGCAACGCGTCCGCTGTCAGCCAGCCAGTCCCCCACCCCCCTCCCCCGGGTGTGGGGAAGACACGCTCAGTCTTTATCCTTCTTCTTCTTCTTCTTCTCGCTGCCCACCTCGTCCGCCGCCTTGCGCTTGCTGCCCGCCGCCTCGCCCCCCGCCGCCGCCGCCGCCGCCTCGGCCGCGAGCTTCTTCGCTTTTTTGGCCGCCTTTGCAGCGCCCTCCTCGTCACCGGCCGCGGCGAGCTTGGCGGCCTTCTTGGCGAGCTTGGCCGCCTTGGCCGCCACGTCATCGTCCGCTTCCGGCGCGGCGGCGCTCTCCTTCTTGTCCTCCTTCTTCTCCTTCTTGTCCTCCTTGTCCTTCTTCTTCTTGGCCGGCGCGCCGCCCGACTCGGCGCGCAGCTCCTCGATGACCTCCCGCATGACGTCCAGGTTCTTGCGCGGCGCCTCGCCCGTGTCGTAGAAGCGCAGCCGCTCCTCGACCTGTGGGGAAGACGTGGACGGGCGCCGTAATGAGCGTTTGCGTGCCGCCGGGAGCCGTTGTAATCAACCACAGTAATCAACCACAATCAGCCGCAATCAGCCGCGCAATCAGCCGCAATCAGCCGCGCAATCAACCGCGCAATCAGCCGCGCAATCAGCCGCAATCAGCCTCGACCTGCTCGCGCAGCTTTTCGCCAAATCGGCTCGTTGGCGACTCGGAAAAGTTGTCGATGCGGCACGCGATCGAGCACTTGTTCGCCAGATAGCGCGAGATGCGCCCCTTGTTCTTCGCGCCGGCGCGCCCGATGAAGGTCGAGTGGAAGATCAACCCATATTTGGGTGTGTTGCCGCGCGTCTTGAGTGCCCGGAACAGCGCCTTTTCGGCGCCGAGGATCTGGTGGACGCGAGATTGGCGAGATTGGCGAGATGAGATTGGTGAGATTGGCGAGATTGGCGAGATTGGTGAGATGGCAATCAGTAGTCATCAGTGGCAATCACCTGGACGGTGGACGCGGGGTACTTGGCGAGGTTGGTGAGGGAGCCCGCGTGGGAGATGAGCCGAGCTGCGACCGTGTCGCCGATGAGGGCTTGCAAATTGGGCGCGACGAGCTCCATCTTCGATTTGAGGTACTCCTGGGAGGGGGGTGTGTGAGGGTGGAGCGGAGAGGGGGGAGGGGAGAGGGGGGAGGGGAGAGGGGGAGGGGAGAGGGAGTCGAGTTTCGGGCGGCGGTGGCGGTGGTGGTGGAGGAGGCGGTGGTGATGGCGGTGATGGCGGTGACGGTGGTGGTGGTGGTGATGGTGGTGATGGTGGCGGTGGGCTCTTCACCTGCAGGGAGAGACGATACTCCGCGAGATGGATGACACGCTCGGCGAAGGTGTGAACGTTAAGCAAGTCGATGTCGCTAATGTCCATGCCCATCGAGTGACGCGCCGCATCGAGCACCGCCTGTGGGAAAGGGTGGTAGGCCGCACAGGGGGATGGCAAGGGTGGCGGTGAGAAGGGTGGCGCGGGCTGTGTGCGTACCCTAGCCTTGATGAGGGATGCAATCAGAGGTCATCATCAGAGGCCATCAAGGGGTGCGTACCCTAGCCTTGGTTTCATCCATCACGATGGCCTCGATGGAGGGCAAGCTCGCCTGTGGGGAAGGGGTCGCGGGCGCCGTGGTGAGCTCTTGCATGCAGGGGTGTCCAGGGCGGGCAGGCTCGCCACAGAGAGCGTGTCGCCCCCATCAGGGTTCGTCAAGGTTCGTCAGGGTTCGTTTGGGTTCGCCAGGGCTCGTCAGGGTTCGTCGGGGCAGACGTTCCACCGAGATCGTGTCGCGCCGCATCAGAGTTCGTCAGGGTTCGTCAGGGTTCGTCAGGGTTCGTTTGGGCAGACTCGCCTCCGAGAGGGTGTCGCGCCGCTTGATGAGCAGCAGGCAGCGCGCGTACATGTAGTTGTCGTTCACCACCTTCACTAGCTCGGGGAAATGCCACGAGTACCACTCGCGCACCTGTGGGGAGACGCGGGGGCGTCGTGGTGAGCACATGCATGTGCTGAGCGCCGCACCGAGCACCCGCCACGAGAACCACCCGCGGCGCGCGCGCGCGCGCGCACCCGCATCGCAAAGGTGTTGATGTCCTTATCGAGTGTGTCCAGGATCGCAATCGACTGGATGATGTGTTTGTCGGCGCGATTGACGTCGAACTTGACCTTGCTGCGGCTGTACGAGTGCGCCAGGCCCAGCTGCGCGCGCTCGAGGTCACCTGGTCGCAGCGCCGCGAGGAAGCTCGGCAGGTGCGCGCGCACGCCGCGCAGGAGCTCGGCCGTGAGCGCGTTTGCGACGCATGAGATGCCGAGCTCGTCCTGGATCATGCCGCCCACCGTGTGGTGCGCCACGCCCAGCGCGAACTTGGACTTCTTGCCCTGCTTCGGCAGCGGCACGTTTTGCTCGAGGAACGTGCGAAGGCCGGCGGACATGGCGCCCTCGGCGATCTCTGTGCAGTTGCTCAGCGCGTCCTCCGCGGTCTTGAACGGGCTGAAGCCCTTGAGCGTGACCATGCGGGAGAAGCGCGCAAAGTCGAGCACCGACTGCTGCACGTCCTTGAGCTTGACTGCGACCTCATCGCCCTCCTTGCGCTCAAAGAGGGCGTAGCCGGCGGCCGCCTCGAGCAGCACGTACCGAACCTCGGCCTGGTCCGCCTGCGGGCGAGCGGGGCAGCGCGTGTCAGAGCTGGGCGAGGACGAAGCAGCGCGGCCGTCCGACCGGACGGTTGGGACGGCAAAAGCAGCGTCCGCGGCCAAAACCCAAGACAGAGTTTTGACGCCACGCACCATGAGAAAGCGACGCGGATACGAGGTCGCCAAGCCCACGAGGACGCGCGACGAAACTTAGGGCCGGTGAGGCTTGATTCACCATACCGTGACGATTCTCGGGGCGGATCGTGTTCGATTAACATCGTTGACAACTCCTTCTTCGCGACGAGACTTGACTGGACTTGACTGGACTTGACTTGACTTGTCCTGCAAATCCGTCTGTCGGGGCCGCGTGTTGCATCCAAGGGCAGCAAGAACGCTCGCCAGTCTCGGGCCGACTCTGTGAGGCGCGGCACTTGGCGCGAGCGATGGCTGCCCGGCCACCTGGCACGCCTCCGGGCGTCTTCCTCTACTTTCCGAAGACGGTTGCGCAGTTCGAGGGCACCACGTTTACGATGGACCCGCGGTACAAGCTCCGCTGCCACGTGGGCCACGGCGCGCAGGGCATCATCTGCTCGGCGGTCGACCTGCAGAGCCCCACGGGGCAGGAGGTGGCGGTCAAAAAGCTGACGAATGCGCTCGATGAGGTGATGGCCTCCAAGCGGCTGCTGCGCGAGCTGCGGCTGCTTCGCCACCTGAAGCACGAGAACCTTCTCTCGCTCACCGACATCATGCTGCCGCCTTCTACGAACGTGCTGCTGTGGAAGGACGTGTACATCGTCTCGGAGCTCATGGACACGGATCTGCACTATGTCATCGAGTCGGGCCAGGCCATCTCTGATGACCACATTCAGTGCTTCACGGCACAGCTCCTCGAGGGGGTCGGCTACCTGCACCGGTGCAACGTGGTCCATCGCGACCTCAAGCCTGGCAACATTCTGGTGGACCGCAACTGCAGGCTCAAGATCTGCGACTTTGGGCTCGCGCGCTCGTGTTCGAAGCAGACGGACCGCGACTCGCAACAGCTACTGACCATGTGCGTGCGTGATTGATGACGGCGGATGACCGCTGATGAGCGCTGATGAGCGCTGATGAGCGCTGATGACTATGTGCGTGTGTGATTGATGACAGCGTGTTTGTGACTGCGTGTGTGACGAATCTCACTGCATCTCCCGGGAGAGCTCCCGTCGGGAGATGATTGCGACTGAGGAATGCCATCCGGACTCGCCCCTCTGATTACCTCTGATTGCGACTGAGGAATGCGATCCGGACTCGCCTCTCTGATTACCTCTGATTGCGACTGCGGAATGCGATCCGGACTCGCCTCTCGCTCTGTAACCACATCGTAACCACACGTAACCACATCCGGACTGGCTCCTCGCATGCAGGTACGTAACCACTCGCTGGTACAGAGCGCCCGAGCATGCAAGTGCTCACCACGGCGCTCCTCGCATGCAGGTATGTAACCACTCGCTGGTACAGAGCGCCCGAGCTGCTCTGCTTCAACTTCTATTACGGCTCTCCGGTGGACATGTGGTCAGTCGGCTGCATCCTCGCCGAGCTCCACTTGCGACGTCCCCTGTTCAAAGGTGATTGCCACTGATGACTGCCGATTGCCATCTCGCCAATCTCGCCAATCTCGCCAATCTCGCGGAGCTCCATTTGCGACGACCCCTGTTCAAAGGGACGGACCCTCGAAATCCGCTCGAGCATGCAAGTGCTCACCACGGCGCCCTCCCCTCTTTGCTCACCACGGCGCCCTCCCCTCTTCCCCACAGGGACGGACCCACGAAATCAGCTCGAGGAGATCATGAGGGTCCTCAAACGTCCCTCGGATGAGGACCTCGAGGCGATCATGAATGAGGGTACGCCGCCGCTGATGACCACTGATGACCACTGATGACCACTGATGACCACTGATGACCACTGATGACCACTGTGCCCCAGGTGCGGTCAACTACATCGAGTCCTTGCCAACCGATTCCCCACAGGGTGAGACCCTCGAGGAGAAGCTGCCCACGGCGACGCCCGTCGCCCTCGACTTGATCCGGCGATTGCTCGTCTTCAACCCTACCAAGCGAGCCACCGCCGATGAGGCACTGAGCATGCCCTTTGTGCAGGTGAAGATGCCTATGATTGTCTCTGATCGCCTCCGATGGCCTCTGATGACCTCTGATGACCTCCGATGGCCTCTGATGACCTCTGATGGCCTCTGATTGCGGTGCATGCAGTCGTACCGCGAGCGCGTGCCAGTGGAGCTGTGCCATGATTGCATGCTGATTGCATCCCTCATTGCATGCAGTTGTACCGCGAGCGCGTGCCAGTGGAGGTGCCCGAGGAGACCGCGATGCTCTCCGAGTGGATGTCCATCGCGGGCACCTCGATGCTTCCAAAGGAGCAGTTACAGAATCTCATCTTCCAGGAGATGCTGCACTACCACCCCGAGGTGATGAACCTACACTGGGGCGCCGCGCCGTGCTGAGCGCGCGAGCTGAGGATCTGCTCGAGTTTCGTCACCATGATCTGCATGCAGCCGTGCTTCAGCCACTGCCTCGAGCCTGGCTTCAGTGCATGCCCCTGCATGCCCCTGCGTGGCTGCATGCGTGGCTGCATGCATGGCTGCAGCATGCAAAGACGTCTCGGCTTCTTGGATGTGAACGTGAACACTTTATGTGACTCTCCGGTGATCGAAGATGGTACACCCACGCATGTCCTTCTGTGACTCCTCTAGTCGAGTACGTATTCGTACCGTGGGGCAGGCGTGCGAGGTGGGCTGCGGCTGCGCTGCTCTCTCTTGGCGAGATCGAGCGCGCGGGCGCGGGTCCGGGTGGGTTGAAGGTAGGGTGTTCGGTTCGTGCGGTGTTTCCCGGGTTGCTACAACTTCAACTACATTCGCTTGTTCCTCGCAGGACGCAGCCCAGCGGACGTTCTTCGTGTCTCGACTGTCGAGTGTCGTGTGACGTGTCGCTGTCGCGTGTGCCGTGTCGGTCCGGTCCGGGTCGATCACCGTATAGTGCGTAGGTCGGGTCGATCACTATCTACGTACACCACAGGAGACGCGGTCCGGTCCCCGCCCATGCCCCCTTGTCCCCCGCCCCCGCGCCTCGGGTATTCACACCAACACATTCACAATCACGTCGCGATGCTCGTCGGCAGGCTCGCCGCCGCTCTGCGAGGCCGTGTCGGGGCTGCTACCGCCGCCGCTGCCGCCGCCGCCGCGGCCACCTCCGCTGCCACGTACGGCGGCCTTTCTCCACCCGCGCTCCAGCAGAATGCGTTGTGGGCTCCTGACAATTGGTTTGGGCTGACCGCGCTGCCACCACCCGCACTCTCTCCGTGGGAGTGGCGGCCGCTCAAGGTGTGGTCGGTCGAGCAGACTTCTCCGAACACCAAGCTGATACGCTTTGTCTTCGACAACGTGCACGCCGCTGCCGGCATGGAGGTGGCCTCGTACCTGCTCGTGCGTGCGCCGATCGGCACGGAGAAGGCGGATGGCACGCGCGCGATGGTGCTGCGGCCGTACACCCCGTCGCACACGACGGTGGGGTACCTGGAGCTCGTGATCAAGCGGTACGAGGAGGGGCTCATGTCGACACACATCCACTCGCTGCGCCCAGGCGATACCCTCGACTTTAAAGGCCCAATCATGGGGCTGCCGATCATCCAGAATGAGTTTGAGTCCATCGGGTTGATTGCGGGCGGCACAGGTGATGACCTCTGATGACCTCTGATGACCTCTGATGACCTCTGATGAGCTCTGATGACCTCTGATTGCGGGCGGCACAGGGATCACACCGATGCTGCAGGTGGCGCAGCGCATCGTCGAGAACGAGCACGACGCGACCAAGGTGACCCTCATCTTTGCCAACGTGCGCGAGGAGGACATCTTGCTCCGCTCCAAGATTGAGGAGCTTGCTGCCGCACACCCTCGCCAGCTCAAGGTCTACTACGTCCTTGACGAACCTCCAGAGGGCTGGAAGGGCGGTAAGGGCTATCTGACCAAGGAGATGCTCGCCGCGCACCTTCCGCCGCCCTCGGGTGGTCCTCTCACTAAAGTCCTCCTGTGCGGACCGCCTGGCATGGTGCGCTGATTGCATCTGATTGCCTCTGATTGCCTCTGATTGCCTCGGGTAGCCTCTGATTGCCTCTGATTGCCTCGGGTAGCCTCTTGTAGCCTCTGATCGCCTCTGATCGCCTCTGATCGCCTCTGATCGCCTATGAGTGCCTCTGGCGTCTGCTTGCCCCTAACCGGCAGGTGAAGATACTTGACTTGACTTGACTTGATTTGACTTGACTTGACTTGACAACACTTGACAACACTTGACAACACTTGACAACACAACCCAACCGGCAGGTGAAGATGCTCGCGGGCACGCTGCCCAGTCCAAAGCAAGGGCAGGGCGAGCTTGGTGGCTTCCTCAAGGAACTTGGGTATGAGCCATCACAGGTCTTCAAGTTCTGAGAGATAGGCGCTCGGCATGGTGCTTGGGTCTTGCTCTTGGCGAGCCGGGCGCCCGGGCCCGAGTTAGCTGTTTGACACAGCGTCTAGCCGACCGCACTGAGGTGTCAGGTCAACAGGTGACGTCATTTCTTGTGGGGGTCGTTTCCAATTCCATTTTCAATTAGGATTCGCCTTCCGTAAAACAGCGCGTAACTTAATAATCTCCTTGTGAAACTGGGGCTGACTCGTTTATACAACCTCAGCGCCTTGCCCTTCTACAGCTGTATACTGCTGTTCAGTCTTCAGTGACAACTGTAAACATGGGAGCGACGGCTAAACGGCGAAAACGGCGTACTGCAAGCCGTAGCGTGGCCGACCGCGTTACGACCGGCGGTGGTCGGCGCTCGAGGTACGAGGAGGACATTTCGTATTATCGTTTGTCATTTCTCATACATTTCCACATTGTGTTTTGTGAAGACTACTGAAGTGTCGATACCCAACCGCAACATCGGTCATCGCAAACCCTGCGAATTCCGAATATACGTGCGGTGATTCGACCATGCGATTCCTGATTTTTTAAGTTTTACATGTTCATGTATTACATCGATGTATCGGACGCATTGCCGAGAACCCGGGCTAAACGCTAAACCCGGGCGCCGAGGGCGGACCTCGAGCGTCGAGGCTGAACGTTCGGCTCATACGTCAGAAATTCCGCTCGTTCCGGATCCTCGTGCCAATCGCGCGTGTCCAGGTGTCCGCGTGACCACCTCAAGTGCGGACTTCTCACCTTCAAGTGCGATAAGTGAACGGAACAAAACTCAAAAGCACGATGTCCTACCGCCACTCCAGGGTAAGGATTCCTGCAAGCTGCTCGTCGCGTCGATCACACGGATCGGCCGGGGGCCACGACGCATGAGCCACACCCTCACCCAGCTCCGCAAGACACGCATCCGAGTCGACCATCGCCGACGGGCGTGCGCCCCATGCCCCAATCACGGCCTTTAGCTTTACTGTTAGTAACACGGGGTGGGGGATTGGTCGGGGACATGGGCGAGGTGCACCTGTGGGGAAGAGGCGAGGGCGCCGTGGTGAGCACTATGCAGGGGTCGGGGATTGGTCGGGGGGACACGGCGCGCGCGCGCGCGCGCGCAGTGCACACATCCGACATCGCATGCGCCATGCCGCTCTCAATGTCAACGGCCATCGCCATGCCGGGTCGTCCCCTACGAGCGTCGTGATGGGCGCCTGTTGGGTTCTGATGCGCCTGATGCACTGCAGCCTATTCACAGCAGCCTATTAACAGCAGCCTATTGTGGCGGCCTCGGCTAGCTCAGTAGTAATAGGCTGCGACGATCGGCGAGCACGGCGCGTCCCCGCCCTCATCCCCGCTCTCGTCCTCGTCCTCGCTCATCATCTCGCCCAATATCTCGCTCCCTAGCTCGCCGATCTCGTCTGGCAGATTGATCGCCATCATCTCCTCGTCGGCCGCGACCTCGAGATCGAAGTCCGAATGGTCCTCCTCCATCTCCATCTCCTCTTCCTCAATCTCGCCCTCCTCCTCCTCCTCCTCCTCCTCCTCCTCCTCCTCTTCCTCCTCCTCCTCCTCCTCTTCGTCCCACGCCTCGGGCATCACCAGACCAGTGTGAATGTGAATGGGCATCACCAGACCAGCCTCCGCCGCCGCAGCGAGCACTTTGGCTCGCGCCATCCCGAGCGCCGCCCTCGCCGCCTCCTCCGCTACCGTCGCCGCCTGCACCTCCTCCGCCATCACCGCCACCTCCGCCTCCACCGCCCGCAGCAGCGCCTGCCCCTCGCCGCCGAAGCCGTTACCTCGTTCGATCTCGCTCGCGAGCTCGCGCTCCGAGATTGCGAGCTCCTCGCAGCATGCATCGAGCTGCGCCTGCGCCGTCGCGAGCGCCGCCTGCGCCGCGAGCGCCTCCTCGACGGCGGCCTGCCATGCCGCGAGCCGCCAACTGCTCTCCCCGAGCGCCGCCAGGGAGGCTGCTTCGTGTGCCTCGGTGGCCTCGAGCTCGGCCGCCCGGTACGGCGCGAGCCACGACGCGTGTGCGCGCGCCTCGTGCAGATCCGCCGCCTCCACTGCCGCCGCCGCCGCCTCCACTGCCGCCGCCGCCTCCACTGCCGCCGCCGCCTCCGCCGCTGACAGAGGCTCGAGGACGACACGCAAGCGCATCGGGCCGCCTGCCGCCGGCGCCGTCTCGGGCGCCGTCTCGGGCGCCGTCTCGGGCGCCGTCTCGGGCGCCGTCTCGGAGACAAAGTCGAGCGCCAGGCGCGCCACGTGGAGCGCCGTGTCGGGCGCCTCGCCGAGCGCCTCGCCGAGCGGCCGCGCCGTCTCGGGCGCTACCGCCTCCTCACCCACCCACGGGTTTCGGCAGCCCGAGCGCGCGAGCAGCCGCGAGATCCAGATGCCGATCTCCTCGAGTGGCTCTTCGTCCTCGTCGGCCGCCTCCTCCTCGTGGTCGCTCTGCAACTCGTACCGCGAGCTCGGCGGCAGCTCGTGCACGCCGCACGCGTCGAAGCCGACGTCGTCGCCCTCGGCTCCGTCCTCGTCCTCGTCACCCGCCTCTTCCTCCTCCTCCTCCTCCTCCTCGTCGTCGTCGTCCTCGTCCTCGTCGACTTCCTCCTCGTAGTCGGACAGGATGTCGAGCTCGAGCATCGGTGGCGCCACGACCATCGGCGCCACCATCTTCTCGATCGGGAGCGCCGGCACAGCGCGGCGAGCCACCTGGTTGCGCACCTTCTTGTGCATGAGCGCGGAGCCGATCGGTGAGGAGGCCTCGCCATCCATTACGCCATCCATGGTCTCCGCGTCGAGCGACAGGGTCCCGAGGGACGAAGACTCATCGGCCAGATCCAGGGCATGCTGAATGAGAGCGGAGGCCATCGCACGAGCCGCCAGCGAGCGAGCGAGCGTGGCGTCATCTTCCGTCGTCGTGTCCTTCACGGCCGCGGGCGTCTTGGTGGTGCGCCGAAGCGGTGACGGCTGGGGTGCGGCCTTCCTGAGACCACCCGAAGCGGCAAACTGCGCCACATTGTGCTGCGACGGCGAGCGCGGCGCGAGCGGAGAGCGCGGCACGACGTCGGTAGCGGCGCTGCGCTGACGAAGGACCTGCATCATCGATTTCAAAGCGTTGACAGGTTGGTTCACACAGCTCAACCGTCCCGCCATTCACACTTTCCGCTGAGTGTAGGTTTTTGTGTGTCACCGCTAGATAATAAGCGTTCAGCGTTCAGCAAAAAAACCGTTCCCACTAATATCATGTAGTATCTCTAGCTACCTAATTGCTCGTTCCCTCATTGAAAAGCACTCAGCACGTCGGAGCACTAAGCACCATGCACTAAGCGATCCCCGCTGCCGCGCGTGGTCGCGACGGCGGGGAGCGCTCGTCAGCTCGAGTGCAGCGCGCCATGCCGCGTCCTGTACCAGTCGCGCGGTTTAGTCAGCAGCATTCCAGTGTTGAGCAGCACGTCGATGACGCCGACCGCGAGCTTGAGGAGCACGTACAAGCCGTAGATGGCGTACAAGTCGCCGACGGGGCAGGGCTCCGCACAATTTTTCGACGCGAGCGACGAGTTGAACGGCGGGAACAGCGTGTCCGGGAAGCAGACGGCGATGGTGATGAGCGGCGTGCCCATGCCTCCGAGCTTGAGGAAGAGGTCGATCCAGACGAGGAGGAGCGTCACGACAAGCGCCTCGCCGTAGGCGCGCTCCTCGGTGTTCAGCCGCACGAGCACGACAAACGCGAACGCGAGCACCGAAAAAAAGTTGAGCACCGCCGTGAAGCTCAGTAGGCCTTCGCATCCGGCGAACAGCGCGGCGCCGCAGCTGCGCGAGCACAGGCCATAACAGGTTGTGGCGAGGACGTCGACGGCGAGCAGCGCCATGCGGAGCGCCGCGAAGAGCGGCACCGCCAGCAAACGCTCTTGCTCGGAGAGCCGCGAGCAGCACGCGCCGGCGAGCCGGCAGAGAGCTTGACCCATTGCGGCCGTCCGACCCGCTCGCCGCCGCTCCTGAAGTCTTTTCATTCACGGGAGCAAGAGAGAGAGAGAGTCGTGTGAAGTCGTGTTTCTACCTTTTCTCACCACTGCCTCACTCGATTACGAGAGCCATTTGAGCGGCGTTTGTCGTTCCGCAAGGCAAGGTCCCTTCTGTCAGGCCGTGCCGTTCATAAGCCGCGTGCGGCCTCGGACGGCTAGCGATGCCGAGCGACAACCCGTTCCACGTGCCTGTCGACGAGGAGGTATTCGCGCTGCGCGACGAGGAGGCGCAGCGCAAGCGCGCCGAGCGTGAGCAGGCGAAGCAGCAGCATGTGTGGGAGAAGGGCGTCAAGAAGAACCCCAGCGCTGCGATGATGGCCGAGCTGGCCGGCAGCGACGGCAGCGCGGCGCTGCAGCAGTCGAAGCTCAACCTCGTTGCCGCTGCCACGCGCGATCGGCGCAAGGAGAAGGAGCACATGGGTGAGTTCATCGCCAAGAAGCGCGAGATGTTCCTGGTGCAGATGTCGCTCGACACCAAGCGCGCCGAGATCCGAAAGCTCGAGGAGCGCGCACAGCAGCGTGAGGAGGTGCGCACCGCGCCGGCAGCGTGCACGCGCTCGTCGTGTGCTTCGGGTCGCGAGGCAGCGCTGCCGCCAGACCCGGCTGCTGGTGTCGCCGCCTGCCACGCACGGCTCAGGCGCTGCCGCCGCCGACGCCGACGCCGACGCCGCCGCCGACGGCGGCGACGGCGGCTGCCTCTCTGGCGGCAGGCGCTCGCTGCAGCGGCGCGTCCATCTTGCGCGCTGGTGGCGCTGTCTCTCTGCGCGCCGCGCGCGTGCCGTGCGGTGCAGCTGCGATGTGCGGCGCCCGTGTGCGACTGTGCGCTGACGTGCTGCCGCGTGTGCGCGCCATCGTCGCAGGCGCTCAGGAAGAGCGAGCAGATGCTTGAGGAGGACGCGCTGCGCTTCGATCAGTTCCTCAAGGACAATGACCAGAAAGCGGTGCAGGCGATCAAACGGGCCGAGGCTGAGACGAAGGCCAAGTCCGAGAAAGTGCAGGAGATCAAGAAGCTCAACATGCAGATCACGCAGATCAAGAGCGAGATGTCCAAGTTCGAGGAGCAGCTCGAGGATTGCCGCAAGTACGTATGGCCTGATGGCCTCCTGTTTGCCTTCCGATTGCCTTCCGATTGCCTTCCGATTGCCTCCTGATTGCCTTCTGATTGCCTCTTGATTGCCTCTTGATTGCTTCTTGATTGCCCTCTGGTTGATCGAGGAGCATTTAAATCTGGCCTTCCTCGACTCGAGCGTGCCTTGCATGCAAGCGCTCACCACGACGCCATCTGGCCTTCCTCGACTCGAGCGTGCCTTGCATGCAAGCGCTCACCACGGCGCCCTCACCTTCCCACAGGTACAAGGCCTTTCTCGACAAGCTCACACCGACAGAGTACTTTGAGGAGCAGGAGCGCCTGCGGCAGCAGAGGCGCGTGCTGCGCAAGCAGGCGAAGCTCGCGATCAGACAAGAGGAGGTGAACATTCAATTCGAATTGGACCGGGCGGCACGACTCGCGGCAGAGGCGGCCGAGGCGACCAAGAAGGGCAAAAAGGCGCGCAGCCGCAAGGAGAAGGAGGAGGAGGAGGCGGCGCGGCTCGCGGCCGAGAAGGCAGGCACGGCGCCCAAGCTCACGCTGGATGACGTGTCTGATGATGAGGAGCCTGAGGAGGAGAAGGAGGTGCCGATGTACTTCAAGACGCCGCAGCAGCTGCTCGATATCTTCACAGCACTCGAGGAGTCCAATCTCTTTTTGATCCAAAACTCGCAGGAGACGGAGGCGGCCCTCGAGGAGCTGCGCACCAAGTTCGCGGAGACGCGCACGCACATGGAGGCCGAGAGCGAATCGCTAAAGGTGCAGATCGACCACCTGAAGAGCGGCATTGCCGTCGAGCGTGACCACTCCGCCGTGCTCGCCGAGCGTGCGGGCCGCCGCGGGGGCGTCGCTGAGCAGGAGCAAACTCTCGAGGCCCTCGCGCTGAAGGTGAGCGAGGTGTACCGCGCCATCTTCCCCGAGGCCGATGCGTCCGTCTCGACGCTCCAGGTACGATCTCCCTTGATCTCCCTTGATCTCCCTTGATTGCAAGTGCTCACCACGGCGCTGGATGGGCTCTCGACGCTCCAGATGCTGACCAACATTGAGGCGCAGCTCGAGGAGCTCCTCGGCGAGATCGAGACCATGCCGCAGGTACGCCGAGGACCCTTGATTGCATATTGATTGCCTTTGATTGCCTACTGATTGGCGAGCTCGAGACGATGCCGCAGGAGGAGGTGGAGATTGCCGAGCGCGCGAAGGAGAAGGAGCGGCGCACGCGCGCGCGCGAGATCAAGCTGGAGCTCGCCATCAAGGCGCAGGAGGAGCGGATCCAGCGCTCGATACGGCGCGCGCAGGAGCCGGTCAAGCGGCGTGAGGGCAAGCCCATCATGTTCCGATCGGTGCTCCAGGTGCGCAAGAAGAAGGTCGTCGTCAAGAGTGACTACAATGAGGAGGACGACGTCAACTTTTACCTGGGCATGGGCGACGATTGAAAGTCTCCACAGACTACACACGAGACTTTAGAGACCTCGTCCGCGCGTACGTTGTGTGGGCACCACTACATCCAGGTTCAGTGGGGATGATGCAGCGCGCTCAGGACGGTCTGTATCTTGTATCTCCGCGTTCCGCGAGTCCAGCCCGGCGCGGCGAGCGTGTGGAGTTCTAGTCATTTGGCGTTGTGCGTTGCGTCCGGAGAAGATAGTTTCTTTTCTCCAGGCGCGCCGTTACGTGTGACGGGCCCCGGCGCAGGCTGCAGGCGCAGCCCCGCATTCCTACCGCACGCGGCACGGCAGCTGCTGGTGGTTGAATTCACATAGCACACGCACCGCGTGAATGCACAATGGAGTGAAACCACTTTCTCCCGACACATGGCGCGCTATTGCGCGGCGCCCGATCCCCACGAGCGGCTCGCCGTGCTCGGCGTGTTCACGGCAGAGGAGAACGGTGCACGGCGCGAGGCGGTACGCACGTGGCTACGCGACGCCACCCATGCCAAGCCACTCCTGGCCAGGTTTGTGGCGCGCGGCGCTGGCAAAGCTCCGGTGCTCATGCGGGAGGCACGCGAGTACGGCGACGTCGTGCTGCTCGAGGGTCCCGCCGAGATGTCGCGCTCAAATGGCCCGCTGCTCACGCTCATCCTGTGGCTGGAATGCGCGCTCCGTGCATGGCCGCGTGCGGCGCTCATCGGCAAGGCGGACGATGATGTGTGGGTGCACGTGGATGCAACAGCTGCGCATCTGCAGGGCTCGCTGGATGCGCTGCGCATGCTGCCCCACGTTGCCGATCACGAGCTGCCGCTCATGTACTGGGGGCTCATGGAAACCTACGGGTGGAGCCTAACGAGCCATCGCCCGATGGGCTTCTCGTACAAGTATGGCTCCTCGCACCCCACGTGTGTCGTGCAGAACAAGTCGAATCACACGCTCGTCGCGCCGGTGCACTTTGCAAAAGGTCCGATGTACTTCGTCTCGGCGCCGCTCGTCATGCAGCTCGTCAATGACCCAGAGTTGCGAGCATACACGACAATTGTGATCGCCTCGGCCAACTATACGGCGGGCTCGCGCCACAGGGTGTTGCCTTGGGAGGACGTCTACACTGGCCTCGCATTGACGCGCTCGGTGGCGGGCGTGAGCGCCGCCTATGTGCACATGGGCTCGCGCGTTGCTGGCGAATCGTACGGCATCTACTCGAAGGTGGGCTTCGGGCACAACACCATCCTCTTCCACGCCAACACGAAGAGCTCGCGCAGCATGGAGCGCTACACGGCCATGCACCGTTGGGCGCTCAAGCATCACTGCGACTCGGGCATGCCCGTACGGAGCGCCACGCTGCGCTGTGACTCGCCCGAGCTCAAATCGTGCACGGGCGCGCGGTGGAAGCGGTGCCTCTACGTGCACAATTACACCGCGTGCCCGCAGCCGGGCCCAAAGTGGCGCGGCACGGGTTCGAGCACGATGTCGATGAATCACACCGCAATAGGCAGGGCCAGCAAACAAATCGCAAACGAGATCTCAAGTGCACGAAGTGTAAGTACAGCCTAAGTACAGCCTATAAGAACTCAGGGGTCTCGTCCATGGTCTCGTCGCACAGAAAATCGCGATAGCCATAGCCGGATAGCGCGAAGCGGTTCGAAGACAGCGTCGTTCCCACGTTGCGGGGCTCAGCGGGGCTCTCTAGCGGCATAGCAGAATTCCCCCGGCGTGCCTACACCATGATCGCGATCCGCGATCGCTGCCGTTCCAAAATTGTCTTCGGAAAGTCGTTACTCAAAAAGTTAAACTGAATGTTCCATAAACAGAAAACAGCGTTACACGAGGGTTGCCGACTGCCGCGTGAGACGTCCCACGAGTTGCGTGGTCGACCATTTGCGTCCGGGGCGGAGACGTCAGGCCACTCCCCGTGACGGCCTGCATGAGCTCGTTGTACCCCACGGGGGGTGCCAGCTCCGCGCGAACATCAGGGTCGACGACGTCACGGGCGACGGGCGAGTCATCGAGCCGCAAGGCCGCCCTGGCGATACGGCGCCCTCGGCGATACGGCTTCTTGAGCAAGCAATCGACAGATGCCCTCGCAGCCGCCGGGCGCAACGATGAGGATGAGGATGCCGATGCCTACGGGCCCATGCCATCGTATGGACCGCCATCAGAGAAAAGGCATCCGACACGTTCGATTAGCAGCGCAGCAAACTCGACTACTAGTAGCGCTCCGAGCTCAGCTCGCTCGCGGAGCTCAAAGTTACCGCTGCTCATCGCCTACGATGAGGTGCAGGGGATGCAGCGAGCGCACTGGAAGCACGCGCCGCCCGCGTCTGAACCCGAATACCTCCCGAACGACCTGGTGACGAGTCGGATAGACAAGGCCAAGCGGGAGCGCGCGCTTCTGGAGACGCGGGTGCGGGACATGGTGGTTGCAGCGATGGAAAACCCGGATCCGATCGTAGTGGTCAGCCCACGGGCGTCGCCACGCACACAGCCGGCCGCCCCTGTTCTGCCCACGCCACCGCCACCGCCCGCCCCAGCGCCTGTGTTCACGGCGCCGCAGGCACCCACGCTACCACGCAAAGCCGTCACCGTGCGCAGGGGCAAGTACGACGCCAGTCAAACCTTCGTACTCGGCGGTGCCGATGACGCCGGCGACCTGCTTTCGGAGCTTGCCGACTTTGACCGCCTCTTGAAATCCAGTGCTCGGCGCTCCACCCAGCAGTCGAAGCAACCGAGTCCGAAGGGGTCGCCGCGCCACAAGCATGGCGCACTTGAGGCGGCTCCTGCCGCAGCTGCGACTGAGGCGGTTGCGCCGTCAGCCCAGGACGAGAAAGCGCACTCGAACCCCAGAATCACGAGCGCGAACGTCAACAAGCGCGTCCGTTGGAAGGCTGACCGCAAGGTGGCGCACCAACGATGGCGGACGCTCGGATGGCGTTTGGCAGTGCTGCGGGCTGCGGGCGAGAAAGGGATCTCTTGGACGAGTCTGCTGGTGCAGGAAGATGCGGCCGAGCTCGCCTCGGTCCTCGGTCAACGCACGGGGAGGAAAGCCCCCTCCCTAGTGCCTCGCAGGATTGGAGAGCTGAGCGTGGCTACGAAGAGTGCGGATGTCAACGACTTGATCGCGCAGGTGGGCGCTCGCGAAACCATTCGATCACGGTGGATCCTGGCGAAGCAGAAATTGAAGGTGACGCGTGCATTCCACCGCCCCGAGACCCCACTGGTCATCAAGGCGAAGCGCACGTGGAAAGACAGCGAGGAGCCCGAGCCCGTCATGGCTTCGTCGAGCACCTTTGATGCGTCGCATCATCGAGGGGCACGCCGTGCGCACCTGGCGCTCAAGCTTGCCGCCAACATGAGCGACTCCGAGGACGCGAGTGCCTTCTTCAGCACTTGCGTGCAGGAGCTCTCGCGCATGCGCTACTCGATTGCTGCGCCCGTGGAGGCGGCCGCGTCCGTGTACAGGGACGAGCCGCAGACGAGCGGCGACATTTGGTCCAAGGATCAGGCGGCGAGGCGCGAGTCCCAGAGCTTGATGCTCCGGTACGAGGACGAGGACGAGGACGAGGTTGGGCGCTCCAAGCACGTCCACTTTACGGGCATCGAGTTCCGAGGCAACAGGAAGAGGGACCTGAAGCACACGCTGCCGAATGTGCACTGGCTCCCTCCGAGGCACGTGGCGATCCAACGCACGCATCGGCTCGTGCCCGACTCTCACTTTGCCCTGGCAGCAGTCAACGGGTCGGATTGGCCAAAGGCTGATGGCGGCGCATGGCGCCAGTATGTGCGCGAGCGCCGGACTCTCGACAAGAATGCCGCGTCGATTGCAGCCGCGGAGGCCGCGGCGGCAGAGGAGGCCGCCGACCTTCAAAAGTCCCTGGACAAGGTCACGAGCGGGCTCGCGATGAGAGCCGGACAGATGCGTACGTCCGAGGTGTCACTCAAATGGGGGGACGGGAGTGGCTTTGGCCGCTTTGTACTCGATGAGAGTTTGCTCACACGTGCATTCGGCACGGAGGGCGAGGCCGACGAAGGGAGCGACAGCGGCGACGACGCCAACGAGGACGACGACTTTGTCTACCGGTCTGAAGCAGCTGGGGAAGGGGGTGGGGGGGGAGATGGAAAGGACGGAGATGGTGATGGTGATGGAGATGGTGACGGCCGTTCACGTGGAGGCAATCAACATGACGGAAGCTCACGTGACGGCAGTTCACATGGCCGCAGTTCACGTGACGGCCGTTCACGTCGTGGCGATGGCGGCAAAGCAACTGCTACTCCGAAGCACCTAGGCACGCTAGCGGAGGACGATGCGATCGCCTGGGGAGACCCGGCCGTGGCCGAGGGGATGGCGACGCATGCCGGCATGCCCTTGCCTCCCGATTTTTGGGGTGCTGCCAAAGGAACCAGCACAGCCACAGGCGGCGGCACGCGCTTCCGAGGCGGCGGGTGCGAGGTCAAGCATTACCCGCCGCCGCCACCTGAGCCAAACTATGGGATTGAGACCGGCTTTGCGCAGCTCAAGGATACCAGTTTCGACCCCGACGACGACCTCGAATGGATGCACAAGTCGCCTACATGCTGGACGCCGCGCAAGCAGGGCCCGTTGGCCTGCGACGCTGAGGACTTGTTCGACAACCATTCGGCCGTTGCGACGGCGTGGAAGCATGACTGGGCAGGCACGACGTGCGGAGCCGCCGAGGCCGCCCACCGCAAAGACGGGATCGCGATGGAGAAGCAGCGCATCTTCGGCAGAAAGGGCCTCACTCCGGAGTGCTGCTACGAGCTCCATAAGATCTGCGAGCGGTGGTACCCGTTGCTCTTTGAACACGGGGAGCTCCTTGATGGCCTCTGAGTGCGCCTTGAACCGCCTCGATTGCGCCCGAGTGCCTCCTTCATCAGGTACCCGGTGCTCGTGCGCATCTTTTGCTACTACTCGACCATCGACGCCGACGTGAGCCGCATGGTGCATTGCATGTCGCACATGGGCTTCATGCTCTTCGTCGACGAGTCGGGCCTCTGTGACTTACATCCAAACGAGGAGACGATGCGCGCCGTCCAGGTGCCCACTTCGCGCCACGCCAAGGGGCGCGGCGAGGACGGCTGGGAGTTGCTCTGGATCTCCGTCAACGAGTCCGCGGGGAGCAAGGAACAGAAGAGCTGGAACCTGAAGGCACGGCTCACGCGCAATGAGTTCATCGAGATCCTCGTGCGCGCCGCCATCGACGACGATGACGACGGGCCTCAGAATCCCGCGGAGATGCCGCGCGTACTGCAGGAGCTCTTCGAGGACATGATGAACGTCGGGCGCCAGCCGCATGCCGGCATGGTCCTGCACGACCGGAACTCCTTTTTGCGAACCTACTGCTACCGACGCGAGGTGTGCGCGGTCCTCGCACACCACGAGAAGACGCTCCGCTGCATCTACACCGTCTACTCGGAGCTGGGCTCGGGCGCCGTCGACCTCAAGGGCTCCTCCGGCCTCATGGGGGTCCATGAGTTCCTCAACTTTGTGCACGACATCGGCATCATTCGGGAGATCGGCCACCGCACCACCTCTGCCATCTTTGGCATGTCGCGCATGCTCACCTTCAACGAGGCCTCCAGCAAGGCCCAGAATTCGACTCTGACGCAGCTCACCTACGAGGGCTTTCTCGAGGCGGTGGTGCGCCTGGCGCTCGTCAAGGCGCTCCCGTCGGACCGGGACATGCGCAAGCACGGCTTCCAATTCCCGGGCGAGTTCTTGGGCGCGATGCTCGACACGGGCGGGTACGCGTACGAGAGATGGGTGGACTCGGCGCGCAGCCGGATGCGCAAGGGACAGGGAGATCCGATCTGGCGGCGCGTGGACATGCTCTGCCTGCTCTTCGTGGGCGTGATGCAGTTTGGCATCGAGAAGAGCAAAAAGGGCGCGCTGCTGCTGCTGCGCGGCTCGCCGGACGAGGTGCTCACCAAGGAGGAGGTTATGCGCTTCTGGAAGTCGCCCACCCCTTTGGTCTTCGAGAGGCAAACATCGTCTTAGATGCCCCGTCTCACACCGCCCCCGTGCGGTACCCGCCATGGTGTTAATGATTATGTGTGAATGTGAATGTGCGCAGTGTGATTTCTCCCGTAACTAACACGTTCACAGACCGTGCTGTACTTGTGAATTCGGACGTGTTGTGTGTATTCATAATGAATTCGGACGTGCACGAACGTGCAAAGAATGGGGACGCTCGGTTTCTTCCACTCGGCCACCGTCGCATGTCCCTCTTTGGGCTGCGCATCCCAGAGCTCAACCCGCCTCGTGCCAAGAAGACGCCCGCGCCCGCGTTCGAGGCCTCCGAGTTCACGCTCTGCCAAGACCCAAATCGGCCGCGCACCGATGACGATAAGGAGCAAGGCGAGGATATCCAGAAGCCTGAGGGCTGGGGCTTTCACGACGACAGCCCGGATTTCACGAATGGATGTCTCGAGAAGATGGAGCTCGAGCGCGAGCTGATGGATGCGACAGCACCGGAGCTGTATGCGCTCGAGGATATCCAGAAGCCGGAGGGCTGGGGCTTTCTCGAAGGGCACGATCTGGGCGTGCATCCCAGACCGACTCCAGGACCACTCGCGTTCTCTGTAAATGAAGAGGATGGTACATCAGCCAGCCCTCTCGAGTTTCGCGCCATGGAGCACGAAGCAGTCCACATGCAACGGAGCAATGCCAGTATGTCATGCGGTTGTACCAACGCACTGGCATGCGGTTTGCACAGCGCACCTCCGTGGCAGCACTATCAACGCCTCCCTTTGAGTGGCGCACAGAGCTCGACCTCTGGCGATGCCGCAGCCGTCTCAACCTCCACCACAGCCGCCAGCAACTCCTCACTGCCTGGGGCCGAGCTGGTCAGCACCTCCTCACTGCCTGGGGCCGAGCTGGTCAGCAACTCCTCACTGCCTGGGGCCGAG
>ENA-UOXG01000607-UOXG01000607.1-mixed-culture-metagenome-genome-assembly--contig:-NODE-607-length-24549-cov-39.124561_pt1 | contig 24549 bp, 21 predicted proteins | sample MGYA00238159_ERZ761634 | MGnify/ENA primary metagenome ERZ761634 (study PRJEB28908, sample SAMN08776845) | mixed culture metagenome | isolation source: Freshwater growth medium | place: USA... | reverse complement strand
GCCGCCGCCGCCCTCGCCGCCGCCGCCCTCGCCCTCGCCGCCGCCGCCCTCGCCGGCCTCACCACGCCTCCAACCGGGTCCACATTTCACAGCTCGTACATTCACCCCCTCGTCAACCCCTCGTCGAGTGAGTATTGACACGCACAAAATCAAAAAGCAAACCAACGAGTCTCATCACACACAAACGTCAGTCGTGCAGGGCGCGCTGATCAACTCATTACACACACAAACGAGACGTGACAGCGGACACGCACGAAACTCAAACGTCAAAGGGACACAAACCACGTGTCTCGTGACACACAAACGAGTCGTTGAGCCTTTGTGCGACGAGCTGACATGACGACAGCTACGAGCCGAAGATGAGCATCTGGGGGCGGCGGACACGTTGTGGGGCACAGAGCCGGACGCCCGCCGTCGCATGCATGCATGCATGCGAATATATATTTGTGTGTGAATTTTTTGTTTTTTTATTCGGCGCGTTTGCAGTTGTTTTCAGTTGGCGCACGCGCACGTCAAAATGGATGCCAGGACGGAACTCGCCCCCTTCGTCGCTGCCGTCGCACAAGAGCAGCGAGACCTCTACGTAGCGTTTCTAGCCTCTCTTGGCATCGACGACAACGTCGCAGCCATCGACATCGAACAGCTTGCGGCTGAGCTGCAGTCGCTGCGCGACAGCGTCGACGACCGCTTCGAGGAAGCCGAGGAGGAGCACCTGCCAATGGACCCACGCGCTCGCGAGCCACGCGCTGACCTCGCACGGCATCTAGCTGCGCGCGGCTTGACGATCAAGGACGTGCCCAAGGACGGCGACTGCCAGTTTCACGCGATCGCCGACCAGCTCAAGCTCGTGGGCCTTGGCGACTGGGATGCTCTCGAGCTTCGTCTTGGTGCGGTGCACTGGCTGGAGACGAATGGCACTCGATGGATGGACGATGGCACGGTGGGCAAGCGCTTCATGCTCAAGGATTCGTTGGGGGTTGGCGATTGGCCTGCGTACCTCGCCGACATGAGGCGGCGGGGGACGTGGGGGGATGAGGCGACCCTGCTCGCCCTGTCGGTGCTCTTTCAGGTCGAGATCTGCGTGATCTCGTCGTCTTCCGCGACTGGCTGCCGCGTGATCAAGCCGCCCGATCTGTGGGAGGTCGAGATGCGCACGACGTGTGCTCTCCACGTGGGCCACCTCGCCGAGGTCCATTACGTGAGCACTCGGCTGGTGACGGGCGAGGCGGCGGCAGCGGCGAGTACGGAAGAGGATGCGGACGCCATGGCGGAGGGACTGGCGCAGCAGAGCGAGCGGGAGCTGTGGCAGGCGGCCGAGCACGAGCAGCGGCTGGTTGCGATGATGTGCCACCCATATCAGCTCGAGGAGGCGGTGTTCGCAGAGGAGGATATGATGGAAGGGCAGTTTGAGGAAGGCGGCGACGACGAGGAGGAGGGCGAGGAGGCTTGGGCGGCGACGCCGACCCAAATCCCGACCAAGATCCCGCGCTTCCACTCACCAGTGCCGCCGGGCGGGCGCGTGGGCACCCACACGCGCTTCGATGTCGAAGGCGAGCTGCCGGGTGCCTTTGGCGAGGTGGGCGTGCTCTCGTGCTTCAAGGGCTCACCTCCGTCGACGGTGCGTGCCTTTGGCGAGGTGGGCGTGCTCTCGTGCTCCAAGGGTCCACCTCCGTCGATCCCGGCCCGAATCCCGACCACGATCGAGCGCTGCGCGTCGCCAGTGCCGCCGGGCGGGCGCGTGGGCAAACACAACCGCTTCGTTGAGGAAGGAGACTTGCTGGTCCCGTCGGCCGTTGCGAAAGTCCTTTGCGACAGCGAGGACGGAGACGTGGAGGCGGTGGAGGTGGAGGCGGTTGTGTTGGAAGAGGCGATGGAGGTGGAGGCGGCCGAGCTGGAGGCGTCCGAGGTGGCGGTCGACTTGCTGGACGTGATCGGCTCGATGCGTGCGCCGCCCAGCGCCAGTGACCGCATCGATGCGCAGATGCAAGATGCCGAGGTCGTCTTGGGCGGCGTCGAAGCCGCAGCGGGCGTTGTCGAAGCCGTAGCGGCCATCGCGCCCGATTTTGTGGCCATCGCAGAGACGCCCGCTGAGGCGCAGGAGTGGGAGTTGGAGCAGGAGTGGGGGTGGGTCGAGCATTTGCTGACGCCCGGCGCCTTCCCCGAGGAGGAGGCAGAGGCGCTACCGTTGAGCGAGGCCGTGCCAGAGCCCGAGGCGGCGGCGGACACGGTGGCGGCGACGAAGGTGGCCAAGCTGCGCGTGTCGCTTGTTTGCCGCGGCCTCGGCAAGGGCGGCAAGAAGGAGATCCTTGCCGAACGGCTGCCCGCGCCCGCAGAGGAGGAGCCAGCAGCAGCGGCAGCATCATCGATGGCTGCCGCGGGAGCTGTCGAAGCCGCAGCGGCCTTCGCGACCGGGTCTGCGGTACTCACTGAGCTTGTCCTCGCTGCAGAGCGCATGGAAGGGCCGGCACGAATGGATGCCGACGTGGTTGAGGGGCTGGCGCTCGTCGCTGAGGAGCCCGCGGCGGCAAAGGCAGCGACAGCGGCGCCGTGGGCCGAGGTGAGACCGCTCACAGCAGACGAGGCCGCCACGCTCATAAGCTTGCACGGTGCGTTCATCGCTAAGACAGTGGCTGCGCCCGAATTGGAGGAGCCCTTGGCGAGTGAGGCGGCGGAGGTGGCGAGCATGGAAGGGTCGCGGCCGCTCACTGCAGCCGAGGACAGGGCGACCGCGGCGGAGAACATGCGGCTGCAGCGGCAGCAGGCAGCAGACGAGGCCAGGGCGACCGCGGCGGCCGAGGGGCTCGAGCTCGTGCCGTCGCCGAGCAGTAAGACGGGCTTCAAGGGCGTCTGCCGGCTCCGTCGTAGGTTTGTGGCGAAGATTTCCGAGAACGGCACGATTCGCTTCCTCGGCCTCTTCGCGACGCCGGAGGAGGCGGCCTTGTGCTACGCGAGGCAAGTTGGGGCTGAGCGAGCTGCGACACGGGCGGCAGAGATGAGGATCGCTGTACAGAATCTGCTAAGTACGGCAGACGAGGCCATAGCAGCCGCGGCGGTCGAGGGGCTCGCGCTCGTGCGGTCATCAAAAAACCGGACGGGCTTCATGTGCGTGCACAAGAGAGGTCGAATCTACACGGCGGAGGTCCGGGAGAATAACAAGCGGCGCAGCCTCGGCAACTTCGCGACGCGAGAGGCGGCGGCCTTGTGCTACGCGAGGTACATCGGGCCTGAGCGAGCGGCGGCAGAGGCGCTCGCGGAGGCGGCGCCGCAGGCCGAAATCGATCCGTTGGACGAGGCCTTGCCGGCGACAGAAGCATCGGCAGCGGCGAGGGTCACTGTGACTCAGCCGTTCACAGCAGCCGAGGCCAAGGCTGCCGCGGCGGCCGAGGTGAGGTCGCTCACAGCAGACGAGGCCACCACGCTCATAAGCGTGCACGGTGCGCTCGTCGCTGAGACGGTGGCTGCGCCCGAATTGGAGGAGCCCGTGGCGAGTGAGGTGACGGCAGAGGCGAGCATGAAAGGGCCGGCACGAATGGATGCCGACGTGGCTGAGGGGCTGGCGCAGCAGAGGGTGCCGGAGCTGTGGTTGGCGGCCGGCTTCGAGCAGTGGCTGGTTACGAACGTGTGCCACCCGGTGTGGCAGCTCGAGGTGGGTGCGCCCGAAGAGGAGGAGCCCGCGACGGCCGAAGAGGAGGAGCCCGCGGAGGATCAAGGGGCCGCAGCAGCGGCGAGAATGGAAGGACCATCACGGCTGCTCGCAGCTGAGAACGCTGCGGATATGGATATAGCGGCTGCTATCACGGCCGCTCCCATCGCCCTCGACTCTGCCTTTGCCGTGATGGAGGCGGCCGGGGAGAAGGTGGAGGCGACAGCGGCCAAAAATCCTAAGGCCGCGATGTTGTTGTGGACACGGGTGCTCGGTGCGCTCGTCGATGGGGGGCTGCCCGCCGAGGCCAGGGCGGCCGATGAGGCGATGACTGTGGCTGAGATGCGCGAGTTGCTCGCGAGCCGCGGCCTCAACAGGAGTGGTAACAGGGTGGCCCTTGCCAATCGGCTGCTCGGTGCGCTCGTCGCTGCGGCGGTGGCTGCACCCGAAGAGGAGGAGCCCGCGACGACAGCACCCGAAGAGGAGGAGCCCACGACGACAGGGGCATCGGCAGCGGCGAGGATTGAAGGGTCACGGCCGCTCACAGCAGACGAGGCTCGGGCGGCCGCAGTGGCCGAGAGGCTCGAGCTCGTGCCGTCGTCGGCTTCGAATTGTGATGTGTCGGCTAAGCTGCTGGCGCTGCACGACGGCATCAACGAACTCGACGAGGAAGCCGAGGAGCACCTGCCACGGCTGCTCACAGCTGAGCACGAGGCCGCGGCAGCTGTTGGGCTTGTGCTCGTACCGTCGTCGTGCAACGAGACGGGCTTCAAAGGCGTGACCAAGTCTTACTACAAGGGCGTGATCAGGTACCAGGCGCACATCTGGGACACCGAGCGGCGCTTGATGCGCTACTTGGGCTCCTTTGCGAGAGCGGAAGACGCGGCCGTGTGCTATTCGAGGCACATCGGGGCGGAGCGAGCGGCGGCAGAGGCAGCGGAGGCGTTGATCGCAGGGTCGCGGCCGCCCACAGCGGACGAGGCCAGGGGGGCCGCGGCAGCTGTTGGGCTTGTGCTCGTGCCGTCGTCGTGCAACGAGACGGGCTTCAAAGGCGTGACCAAGTCTTACTACAAGGGCGTGATCAAGTACCACGCGCAAATCTGGGACACCGAGCGGCGCTCGATGCGCTACTTGTGGCAAGGGCGGCGGCGTCGGGCACCTGGCCGGTGTAGGCGGCGCCGAACGCGAGCGGGGCGGGTGGGAGCGCCGGGGCGCGCCAAACCTCCCACTCCTCACGAACGATAAAGAGGAGCTCGCCTGCCATTTCGATGCGCAGTGTCTTGGAGTCGTCCGACTCGTACACGCGCACGCGCTCGAATTGGGGGTGGCGGTTCCCATGAGCACGGGATCGCACCTCCAGCCACGATCCCACAGGGAATTCATGGCCGGCTTCGGCCTCCACGCCAAGCATGGCGCGCAATGAAGATGAGCCCGCCAACCTGGCCACCCTTGGCTTGGGCGGTTGCATCGCTGTCAACTTGTATTCTTGCAGGAGCCTCTTCCCGTATCCATAACCCACCACCCGTCTACTAAGCGCATCCGCCGCGCACATGGCCGCGTCTTCCGCTCTCGCAAAGGAGCCCAAGAAGCGCGTCGAGCCCCGCTCAGTGTCCCAGATTTGCGCCTGGTACTTGATCACGCCCTTGTAGTAAAACTTGGTCACGCCTTTGAAGCCCGTCTCGTTGCACGACGACGGCACGAGCTCGAGCCCCTCGGCCACCGCGGCCCCCCTGGCCTCGTCCGCTGTGGGCGGCCGCGACCCTGCGATCAACGCCTCCGCTGCCTCTGCCGCCGCTCGCTCCGCCCCGATGTGCCTCGAATAGCACATGGCCGCGTCTTCCGCTCTCGCAAAGGAGCCGCCACCTCTCGGCGGCAATCCCGGGGGTGGACTGGACGGACCTTGCCGCGAGTATCGTCGGCGACACCGCCAGCACCACCGCGGACCCGCCAGCGCCCACAGCTGCTGCGGCCGCCCTGCCGGCCGTGCGCTTCGACCGGGCGCAGCTCACCGCGCCCAAAGTGGCCGACTGGCTGGACGTGGTGCTCCGGGAGCCACCGGTCAGTGGCGAACCGCATCCGTGGCAGCTCGCCCTTCACGAGAGGCTGATTGGCTGCGACGAGCGTACCTTCAAACGTCCGGGGATGCAGGGCCTCAAGAACTTTTTGCGCTGGGGTGGGCCCCTGCCGCCCATGGGACTGCATGTACTGAACGAGCGCCGAGAGGACCGCAGAAGGCGTGGCGTGGCGACGGTCGCCGCGGTCGTGCGGGGCCAAGCAGGCCTCGTGCCCTGGCGCGACGGCGAGCTCGAGCGGCGCCTGCAACTCGCCGAGTGGCCGGAGCGGCCCCGGCCGCCCACCAAGCTGCCACCCCTCGCCCTGCAGCTCGACATTGTCCCAGGGGGCGCGTGGGGCAACCGTCTCGCCTACTCGATTGACCGCAACTGGGGGATTCGTGGCTCGAGGTGCACGTACGACTTGGGCACCTTCCACGTGGTGCCCCTGGTGTGGCAAACGGCGGCCGGGCTCGACCAAGACAAGGTCTTCACCGTCGTCTATACGCGGGCGCGCTGGACGCCCGACACAGACGCGCGCCGTGCTTACGCCGCCGTCACCATAGCCGCCGCCATGGCCGATGACGCCCACCCCCTGCGTTTGACACTCCTCGATCGACTGAGCCATGGAGGGGATGCAGATCGTGATCGTGGTCGTGATGAGCTCGATCTCGACTGGGCGCTCCGACAATACGAGGTCCAGGAGGGCGCGTGCTACTACACAGGTGTCACCCTCACCCTAAGAGGGCCCATCGCCTCAACCCCCTTCGTGCTCTCATTTGAGCGTCTCAACGAATCGCTTGGATACACCCGTGCCAACACCAAGCTTGTTGCGGCCGAATTCAACGTTGGCTATGAGGCACAGATGTCGGAATACTACGCTGACCTCCTGTTTGGTCCCAAGAGATAGAGAACCTACACGGGGCTAGCTGCGGCGGTGGAACTGGCGGCGGACACTTGATGCTCGCGTCCAACATTTACGGCCTATCATGCTACGCGAAGTACCTTGGGGGGGATGACAGCGAGCATTCACTGGGACAGTGGGGGCACAAGCAAGTGTGAGCGGTCAAGTGACACAAGGAGTCGATCAGGGATCCATGAACGACTGGGGAAGAACATCTAGTACGCGCCACGAGTAGCCGACAACATCCGTGTGTTGGTCGTTCAGGGATCCCTGATCGACTCAGGGTTTATGTGCGTGAATCGGATGTACCCGTCGCCATACTACACCGGTTATCGTCTTAACGTCCACTTCCGCGGATGTACTCGGAAAGCTGTGAAAAGCTGTGAAATGATGTACTCGGAAAGCTGTGAAAAGCTGTGAAATGATGACATTTCACAGCTTTTCACAGCTTTCCGAGTACATCCGCTGTGAAATGAAGTTTCCCTGTGAAGAAGATGCCGCCACGAATGCCGCTGTGCGACTATGGTGCGGCATGCACGCGCAAGGGCTGCGTGTACCGGCATCCGCCGAAGACTGCGGCACCGCCAGAGGCCGAGGAGGTGTGCAAGCCCTTCCTCGCTGGCACCTGCCAGTTTGGACAGCGCTGTCGCAACTTTCATCCGCCGCCGGACGAGGTTGGCGCGTGGCGCCGCAAGTATGCGACGACGGCGTGTCGGTACGGAGAAGATTGCCGTAACCAGAGCTGCTTGTTTTGGCATCCGTGGAGTGCGCTGGATACTGCAGCTTCTGCCGAGAAGCGCGTCGACCCCTTGGACGGGTGCAGCTACACGCGGCAGGAGTTCGAGGACTGTTACGGCGAAGACTGGGAGGCGCACTGGATGGCGGCTGCCGCATATGATCCGAACATTCGGGCTTTCGATGGCACTGTCCCAGCATCCAAGTCCAACAGTGCTGATGCTGGGGAGCCATCGCGCTCAGACGCCGCCACAGCCGCTTCAGCCGCTTCCGCTGCATACATCCCGTATCCAGAGATGGATGAGGACTTGTGCCATCACGTCGTCGGGCTCGCACTGGACGAGTTCGACGACGAGATCGTGGTCCCCCGGGGCTTCGAGAACCTGCCGCTCTTCCCCAATGGTCAGCAGCAGCACTCGACGGCGCCGACAGAGTGGCAGCCTCGAGAGCCTCCTCCGACGCTGCAGTGGCAGCAGCAAGATCTGCCGCAGTTCCGTTACCGGACTGAGTACCAGCCGGCGCCAAACTCGTGGGCAGCCGTTGCGGTGGCTGGCGTCCCTGCAAGCGAGCTTGGCGTTGCAATGCCGCCGTCGGCGGCCGCTGCGTCGTGGACGGCGCCCGCCCACAGCGCCGTTGCGGGCTCCAGCGCACTCCAGTACATTAGGATACCAGAGGCGCTGTGGCTATCCGAAGTCTCACGTGTCGATGCGCCGAGCGCCTTCCGGATTGCGAATCCACTGGCGCGCTTTGAGGCGGTGAATGCGCCGCACGTGCAGCGTGCCGCCACGCACACGCTGCCGCTCAGCCTGCTCACGCGCGAGGCGGCCGGCGCCCTCAGCCGCGCACCAACGGCGACGGTGCTCGACCTTCACTATCAGTCAGTCAAGACGGTGCACATAGTACTTGAGCAGATGCTTCCCATGAGCCTAGCCAGCCACGCCGAGGTGTGGGTGATCACGGGCACCGGCCACCATACGGCCAAGCACAGCCATCAGCGCGCACAGGTTGGCGGCGTGCTCCGCTCAGCGGTCGAGGAGCACCTGCAGCAGGGCGGGTATGAGTTCTACCCGGGCAAGGACCGCGCAGGGCACTCGGGCGCGTTCCTCGTAGTGGCGAGGGGACAGAGGATGCGTTAAAGTTCAAGAAACTTGAACTTGAAACGGAACACTTGACACCTAAGAGATCATCAGCGTCGTTCCTGCTGCAAACGACGACAACTAATGACAGCGTTAGTCAGGTTCAAAAACACCTGGAGCTTGGGCTGGAGCTTGTACGCCCAAGACGGCGTTTTGATGCCCTTTTTGTTTCTCACCAACGCCGACGCGGTGGAGATGGTCAGCACCTTCACAATTGGGCCAAGCCTCAGGGATGAGGTGGTCACGATTGATCCAGGACTCGCACGGCTTCTGGGAGACGCCGTGACGAACGAGTTCCGTGCTCAGGCGCTGCGCATGCTGTTGGAAGGCATGACACCAACCAGCGTGGCGCCAGAGGCGCTCCTATCGGAGCTTCAGCTCGAGGCAGGCACGGCATCGCGAGCCCGGCACGGGCTGGGCAGTCGCACCGCGATTCTCCAACGGCCTGGCATCCTTCCCGCAAGCGCTTGTGCACGACTCCGTGCGGCTGTGGACGCTGAGCGGCAGCAAAAATGTGACACAGTCGACGGCTCACCTGACGAGCAGCTTAACTTGAGCGCCGCTCAGCTCGATGAGCTCATCGCGGACCCATCGGCATCGGCGGCACTATGGGGGCTGCCAGCCGAGTTCCTATTGTCCGATTCCCAGGATGACGGGGGCAATTACGGGAGTCGGGCGGCCTGCTTCGCAGACTCTTGTGCCAAGTTGAGACTTTTGCCAGACAGCTTCGCACCAGAGTCTGCCGAAATCTTCGTGCGGCGGTACGCGGCCGACAGCCGCCCATGGAACCCCTTCCACACCGACTCGGCCGCATTGACGCTCAACCTGGCGCTCATCGATGATGCGGCGTTTCACGGCGGGGAGCTGCTGGCCTGCCACGACGGTGCTGTGCGCGTGGTTGCGCGGCGCGAGGGTGACGCTACGGTACATGCGAGCAGCTTGCTACACGGCGTGCGTCTGATCACGTCGGGCGTGCGCTACTCACTCATCATTTTCTTCGGCAGAAATCGCGCCGACGCGGAGGCCCTGGCCGCACTGGAAGCCGAGGCAGAGGACGAGGCAGAGGCCCTCGCCACCATCATGCGAGATACCTCCTTCCTGTCGCGATGCGAGGCCACTCTGGGTGGCGCAGCGTCCGTCGAACAGCTCCACCGCGACTTTGTGAGCGTGCAAAGGTCAGCTGATGGCGGCCTCGGCGCACTCATCGCACTCATAGTGCACCGCTACGGAGCACCACACCTTCGACCAACACAGATCCTGAAGGCTGCAGCGAATAGCGATGCTGTCTGCTGGTCGTTGCGCGCGCTGCTGCGGTATGCCGTGGACCTGTTGCGTAAGTAGAGGGGACGCGTTGGTGTGAGTCGCCGGAATCGACACCAAGGAACCTGTACTATCGTATAGTATGTGCTGTGAGAGCAGCGAATCGCAGGTCCCGACCGGTCCGGAGTTACGAGTACCCGGGTAGTACCGCGGCACGGCAGTATAAAGAGCGCGGAGAACGGCCGCTAAATCGTATCTGATGATCCGATCTGCACGCCGAACCCCCGCGCGGCCGCGCACATCACGTCCTCGGTACGCGCAACGTACCTCGAAGCCGAGCCCAGATCTACTTTCGTGCGGCACGAGATTTTGACCTAGGGGGAGGGTTTCACTACTCAGATAAGATAGTCACCCTATATGGTGTTTCAACACAGTGGGGCGCAGGGAACGGGTCGGCATGGAAAAACGAATTAAACGTTACTTTCGTTGTGGGATGCGATGCCCGTCCGGACAGGACTTCCGTCGTATGTACGTTGTCGCGCCGCGGTTCGATACACGCATTTTGATTGTTACGTGTCCGCCCGTCGGTCTCCAGTGTGCGGTTCGCGCGCGCGTCACAGATCAGTGTCGTCTGAGTCGTGTGTCGCGCAATTGGTGTCGCGCCATGTGTCGCGCGCGCGGACAGCATGAGCATCCGCGATCCGATCCACGCCATGGCCCCCATGGGCATGGGCATGGCGGAGCATCTAGAGGGCTTTGGTCGTCAGAGGGGTTGTTCAACAGTACCTTAGAATCAAACCTTCTACGATGGATCACTCTCGCTTGATCACTCTCTGGAACAGAGGTCAGAGCCCCTGGGATCGGACGTGGAGCGGATGGGGTCCCGGGTCCCAAACTGAGTCGTACGACGACCGAGGAACCGCCGCGCAGTACCGCACCGCGCCCCAGCGTGTGAATGGAACCGCTACTAACCCAACCGCTACCCCCCCCCGTTTAACGCGGATTCAGTTGACCCTGTATACCAAGTGATGGTGTGCCCGCCGCGTCGGGGCTCGGCACCCTGCACCCAGATCCACCACATAGCAGCGTTTGAGACAAAAACACAGTGCAACTTGCACCGTCGGATGCAATCACAAAAAGGAGCCCACGAATGACTGAGTGCCATCAGCCATGCGGCGGCACAGCACACCGCATCCTCAACTTACAAGATCGGCGGCGTTCCGGGCTGCCAAAACATTCGCCACTGCAAATTTCTTACCACTTCTTCGTCGTCCATGACAAGGAGCGCTTGATGTTACCACCCGATGACTTTTTGTCGAACGACATCGATCGTCGAATTGCATTGATTGCCTTCATAGGGGTGGCTACAGGTACCTCCTTCTTCTCCGGGCGCAGGATCTCGACCACGTAGACGGGGCGCCCCGGCACCATGACCTCCTGCATCAGCTTGCCTGCGAGCGACTTGCCGTCAACGGACAAGATGATATCGTCAAGTTGCACTAGGGCCTGCTGCTCGGCCCGGCCACCCGGTTTGACGGTGATGATCGTATTGGTAGAGTCGAGCTCGAGCCCGAGGCCTTGCGGCCCGCGCTCGAGCACAAAGGTCCGCCGCGTCGCTGAGGTTGCAACCATCGCTGGCTTGCCATCCTTGCTGCTGCTGCTGCTGCTGCTGCTGCTGCTGCTGCTCTTCTTGCCGAACGAGAGCGAGCGCATCACTCGTTTTGCGGTCCCGCCGCCGCCTCCCGGGGAAGGTGGTGGAGCCTCCGGTAATCCCGGCGTAGGAGCAGCTCGCGCGGAGGAGCCCTTCTTCTTGCCAAACGAGAGCGATCGGCGCACGACGCCGCCGAAGCCCTCTTTCTGTCTGCGCAGCTGCCGAGCGTGATTTCTCGCGAGGTGGCCGCGCCACGTCATGTTGATCTTCGTGGCCGCGCGAGTCTTCGCCGCCATTTGCGTCTGCCGTTCGTGCTCTACGCCCATCAAAAGCTCCATCCTCGCCCTATTGCGTTCATCCTCGCGCAATTGCCGCTGCATGAACACGCCCTGGATGTGCCTCGCGGCGAGCTGGCGGTGCATGTTGTCAATGTAAACTTGCTTGCGCCGCCAGTGTGACTGAATCAAGAGCGCTGCCTGCTCATCGGTCATCGAATGACCCTTGAGCACAGCGCCGACCGCAGCCATGAAACCGCCGGACTCGAGCATCGCCCCAAAGTTGCCGAACAAGCCGCCGCCCCGTTTCGGCGTCACTACTGGAGACTCGTCATCTCCCATCTCGCAAGTCGATTGCCACGGCCTCGATGTCCCACGAGTAGGGGCTCCCAAAATTCGCTTTGTCCGATCGCGGGTGTGACGAGAGCTGTTTGTCAAACTCGCGCGACAAAAGATGTTGTTGCAAAAAAACCACCTCACGAAGCAAATTCCAATCTTACCCGGACCAGTCAGGTAGTCAGTTATGTCGCGGTCCCCCCGCGCTCCACACTCCGTCTCAAAGGACGGCTCCGCTGCCCTCGGTCAACACAAGAGTATTCCTAACTCTAACTCCCGTCCATGAACGATGAAGCCCTGTGCGCCTGCGAAGGGGCAGGCAGGCAGGCTGCCAAGTCCCCAAGAGACTACAAATTCATTCAGAAGATCAGAATCATTCAACCTCAATTCTCCACGTGACCACACACCCATTGTACCTTTCTCCTCCAACAGCAGTCAGCACACTTCCTTTCCGTTTTATACTTTTCGGTGCGCAACCCGATCGATGATCGGATCGGATCATGCCCCAGTCGCGCCCCGTTACCCGCATGTGTACTTCAGGCTCTTCCGACCGCTAGGGCCGCACTAACCATCTGCAACATCCTCCTTACCTTCGTCCATGCACCACACGAGCGGACGATTTCCACGATAGGCTGAAATGGGAAACCGTTGCTTCATCCAAAAACTGCCACCCATGCATCTCTCACCACTTCTTCCTATCGAATGAGAAAGAGCGCTTGACTCCAGTACTGGCTTTCTTATCAAACGAGAGCGATCGGCGGATGGCGCTCGTCGCTTTGGCAAGCTCACGCCCAGTCATGTACTCCGTGCGCGAAATCTCGACCACATAGACGGAGCGCCCCGGCACCATGACCTCCTGCATCAGCTTGCCTGCGCACGACCTGCCGTCAACGGACAGGATGACGTCCTCGACTCGCACCAAACCCTGCTGCTCGGCCCGGCCACCCGGCTTGATGTGCACGATCGTATTGGTAGAGTCGAGCTCGAGCCCGAGGCCTTGCTGCCCGCGCTCGAGCACAAAGGTCCGCCGCGTCGCTGAGACCGCAACCGGTTTGCTGCTGCTGCTGCTGCTGCTGCTGCTGCTGCTGCTGCTGCTGCTGCTGCTCTTCCTGCCAAACGAGAGCGAGCGCATCACCTTCTTCACGGAGGAGGTGGTGTTGGAGCCAACGCCGTTGCTGCCAGTACGAGAGGAGCCTCCTCCTCCGGATGTTGGAGCAGCCGCTGGCGCGACCTCGATATTGACCGGGTCGCCGAGCAAGGCCGACATGAGGTCTCGGAGCTGCTTGTTCTCCACCGGCGGCTCGGACGGCACGGGGGGCGCTGTCGAGGTGACTCCGGACCTCTGAGTGGTCGCGCGGGCGACAGTGGGGGCAAAATCGGGGGCCATCATCGGCGAGGCTGCCAAATGAGCCTTGCTGCGCTTCGACTTGCCAAATGAGAGCGATCGTTTCGTAATGCCGCCAAAGCCCTTGGGAGCGCGCGCCTCGCGCAGCTTTCTGACGTGCATCCTCGCGAGGTGTCCACGCCAAGTCATGTTGATCTTTGTGGCCGCACGCGCCTCGTAAGCCACCTCGTAGGATTCCTGCTGGATCATGGCAGCGAGCATCTCCGCCTGCAGCTTTTGATCGCGCTTATACGCGCGCTCGCGCACAAAGCGCTGGATGAATTCCGCGGCGAGCACGCGGGCGACATTGTCAACCACTGCCTCGTGCTTGCGCCAGTGCGACTGGATGCAAAGCGCTGCCTGCTCCTCAGTCATCTTGTGGCCCTGGATCGCATGGACGAGCGCAGCGCCCCAGTTGGCGCCCGCGTTGCGCATCGCCCCGAACGCGTTGAGGCCCTGGGCAAGGCGCCGTGGCGACAGCAGCCCGTCGTCGAAATTCTCCTTGTCGCTATTGACGGCCGGGATACTCAGGTGAGGGCGTTTCTCGACAACCTTCATGGGGGACAGGGGCACCGCGAGGCTTGAACTGTTATTGCAGCGTGGCGTGATGTAGCCGTCTTCTGATTGCATTCCGTAGACGTCTTCTGAGCCATTGTAGTACGTCGTCGCGACGCGACGCGAACCCAGAGTCCCGAGCGGCCGGATCGACGACATGAGCAGAAATTGGGAGCGCGCTCGGGTTCGAGTCCACCAAAAATAGTGGCGTTGAGACTTCCTCTGTTCCCCCAAAGTGAACTTTTTTTGAGTGTTCCTGTGACAAGTCTCGTCAAGTCTTTTCAAAAACATTAACCGAACGGATTACGGAAGCCTATCGAATCTTCGAATGTGCTCCGGACGGAAGCAGGGACGGGAGGAGGCGGAGATGGCGGAGGGGATCCATCTAGAGGTGACACGTCATAAGTGCTGGCATACGTGCACTCGGAGAACAAGTACTGTAGGTCAAGTAGCTTGATTTGACTTGACTTGAATGGACTTGCCTGTGAAATGAGGCTCTGCCTCTTCCTCCTTGTCGTGGTCGGCGCACATCCGGCCAAGAGCATACCAAGTGCACGCCGCGAGCGCTCCTCGCCTCCTTTGGCGTCTCATATCTCTCAGCTCATTGGCAATCTGCGCCGTGAGCATGCAACTATTGCCGAGATCATGGAGATGAGCCGGCAGCAGCGTGAGCTGCAGAGAGCTGCAGAGGCCGCCCGTGCGCGGCGTGATTGGAAGTATGCGCCACCACGTACGATCGTCGTTGCCAACAGGCTGCCGCTCTCGGTGAAGCGCGACGCGGACGGCCAGCTGCAGTATTTAATGACTGGCGGCGGCATGGTCTCGGCTCTCATGGGCGTACGAGACGTTCGGATGATCTGGGTGGGCTGTACCCGACGACATCACGCCTGTCGAGCTCGAGCAGGTGCGGCGCGCTCTCCTGTCCCGCGGCTGCGTGCCCGTCTTCCTGCCAGCGGAAGAGGCGTCCGCGTACTACAATGGGTTCTGCAATGATGAGCTCTGGCCACTCTTTCACTACGTCATCAAGCCGACACCTGAGGCCGAGGACGGCGCTGCGGAGCGTGAGCAAGCCAACTGGCTCGCGTACAAGCGCGTCAACGAGCGCTTCGCCGACGTCGTCAACAGCGTCGCGCGCGAGTCGGACCTAGTGTGGGTTCATGATTATCATTTGATGCTGCTGCCCTCGTTGCTGCGAGCGAAGCGCATCGAGAACCATCAGCACATCAAGATCGGCTGGTTCTTGCACACGCCGTGGCCCTCATCGGAGGTATTCCGCACGCTCGCACGACGGCGCGAGATCCTCGTCGGGTTGCTCGCCGCTGACCTGCTGGGCTTCCATGTGTATGACTACGCTCGCCACTTTCTGCACACGTGCACGCGCCTGCTTGGTAGCGAAGTGTCTTTCCACGGGCGCCGGCTGCGCTGGGAGCGCCCCCTCTCTCCTGCCGAGGGGGGCGGGGTGGCGACACACTCAGTCAAGGTCGACGCCTTCCCGATCGGCATCGACCCCGAGCGCTTCCGCTTCGCGCTCCACTCCAATAAGGTGTGCGAAAGGATCTTCCAGCTGCGACAGCAACACGAGGGGCAGCTGCTGCTACTAGGTCTGTACCCACAGCCCATGATGCGCCATGGCCCACGCCCGCCTCCCAGCCCTGCGCGCGCTGCTCACGCTTCATGTGCATCTCCACACAAAAAACAGGAATCGATCGGACTGACTACACCAAAGGTCTGTACCAACAGCCCATGATGCGCCATGGCCCATGCCCGCCTCCCAGCCCTGCGCGCGCTGCTCACGCTTCATGTGCATCTCCACAAAAATCAAAGGCATCCCGCAGAAGCTGCTGGCGATGGAGGCGCTGCTCCTGCGGCGGCCGGATCTGGTTGGCAAGGTCGTCCTCCTGCAGATCGCAGTGCCCACTCGAACGGAGGTGGTCGAATACCAAAAAGTGCGATCGGTTGCTCACCGTCTCGTGGGGCGCATCAATGGCAAGTTCGGCTCCCCAGGTTGGTCTGCCTTGCATGCAAGTGCTCTGATTGCCTCTGATGGTCTGCCTTGCATGCAAGTGCTCACCACGGCGTCCTGGCTCCCCAGGCTGGACTCCTATCCTTTACCTGGACCAGGCGATCGAGTTTGATGAGATGGTGGCCCTCTACGCCGTCGCGCGCGCATGCATCGTCTCCTCGTTGCGGGACGGTATGAATCTGGTGTCCTACGAGTATGTGGCGTGCCAGGACGATCAGGCGGACATGGGGCCTGGTGTGCTGATCCTCTCCGAGTTCGCCGGCGCGGCGCAGGCGCTCGGCGCAGGCTGCGTGATGGTCAACCCGTTCAACATCGAGGATCTCGCACGGGCGATCAGTGAGGCCATTGAGATGCCGGTCGCGCAGCGCACCGAGCTGCATGCCTACGCCTCACGCTACATCAACAAGCACACGTCGCAGGCGTGGGCGCAGAACTTTTTGGCAGAATTGGAGGCGCCCGATTCGGAAGAGCTTCGGCGCCGGACGGCGCACGGCCACCCGCTGCCGCTCGCGAAGGTGGTGGAAGCGTACTCAAATGCGACGCGCCGGCTGCTTGTGCTCAGCGTCGGCGGCACCTTTTTGCCCGCGACGGGCGCAACGGCCAACGACGACACCACGCTCACCCTCGAGCAGAGGCAGCTGCTGGCCAAGTTGCTGGCCGACCCGGCAAATACTGTGCTGCTCTCCTCGGGCCGCTCGCGCGCGCGCATGGATGAGCTGAGCGCCTCGTTCGCCTCGCTCGCCGTCGAGCGGACTCCCTCGGGCCCATCTGCGTCTGTCCTGCAGATGTACGCCGAGATGGCGCCCGCGATGATTGCGCCCGCGATGGCGCCCGAGATGGTGCTCTCATGAACTCTGATGACCCTTGATGACCCCTAATAACCTCTGATGGCCTCCCTCATCAGGTACGCCGCGATGGCGCCCGAGATGGCGCTCACGCTACCGGCGAGCCTCGAGGCGCGCGGCGCCGCCGGCAGGCGCCGGCGAGGTAGCATGAGCCGCCGTCGCAGCAGCAGTCGCAGCAGCAGCAGCAGCAGGAGTAGGAGTGCTGCGAACGCCAAGTCGGCACGCGCAGCTCGCGCTGGAAACCGAGGGGCGGCTGGCGGCTGGAGTGCCAGCCTTGGCGCTGCGGCGGGCGCTGCGGCGGGCGCTGCGGCGGGCGCTGCGCAGGAGGATCTGCTTGGCGGCGTGGACGTAGACGTTGTGGCCGCATCGCTCGCGGCCGCGGTCGCCGCGGTCGCCGCGGTCGCCGCCTCCACAGTTGATCAGAAGGGGACTGATGAGCCTCGGTGTGGCCAGCTGTGGCGCTTGGCCGAGAGCGGCGTCTTCACCTCCATCGACTTGTCGATAGGCTGGGAGACCACGCTGCAGGCCGCTCAAACCGACGAGTGGCTGGAGAGCGTCGAAGCAGTCTTCCGCTATTTTGAGGAGCGTACGCCCGGCTCACGCGTCGAACGGCGCGACCGTACGATCCGATGGTCGTACGATTCGTCAGACGCCGAGCTGGGCGCTCAGCAGGCGTCGAATCTCGTCGAGCATCTCGAGAAGCTCCTCGTGGATGCGCCGGTGGAGAAGTTGTGGGAGGGCACGACGGTCGAGGTGCGTCCTCACGGATCCTCATGCGGCCACGGCCTCATGCAGCTGCTTGCCGCCGAGCTCGGGGGCGCCCGTGACGGCGCCTCTCGGTCGAGCAAAGGAGGGTCTGCAGCCTCGCCCACGGCCGCCGCGCTGCCGCCGCGCAGCTTTGACTTCGTTCTCGCAATGGGTAACTTCACGGGGCGCGACGAGGACCTATTCCTGCAGCTGCACTCGATTGAAGGACGGACGGCGGACAGCGGAGTGGATGAGCCCGGCATGGCGCTCGTCGCTGCCGACGGCGCCGGCGATGCCATCGGCACGACGGACGATGCGGCCGCCACAGCGGCCGCCGGCGCCGGCGCTGCCGGCGTCGAGGCGCCCCCCCTCACGCTGGGTGCACTTCTTGGGCGAAGTGGGACGCGGCGTGCGCTCGACATTGAGGCGGGAGGCGTCTTCTCCGTGGTCCTGGGCAATCGGTCGACGCATGCGCGCTTCTTCTTGACATCCGAGCGTGAGGCGACACAGTTGCTGTATGCACTCACACTTACGCCACAGTCGCCGCAGGCTGCCGCCGACACACGCGAGATTCTCGCCTCTCAGGCGGCCCAGGCGGCCGCGGCCGACGCGCAGTCAGCCGCACAGGCGGCCGCGGCCGACGCGGCCGCCTCGTCCGAGGAGCTCCTTCCCAATGCTCTCTCGCGCGCGACGCTCGTCGACATCGCTGAGCGGATGACGAGCTGCTTGACGCCCGCCTTCTGCCTCGACTACGACGGCACTCTCTCGCCCATGGTGGCCGACCCGGCGGCCGCACGCTTGCCGAGTGGCACGCGGGCGCTCCTGAGCGAGCTGTGTGACCGCCATCCGACTGCGATTGTCTCCGGCCGTTCTATGGAGAAGCTTCGGCAGTGGGTACAGGTGGACGGACTCTATTTTGCAGGCTCACATGGGTTTGAGATCGTCGGACCATCTGGCTCGCAGCTCAACTACACTGTCGCCCATGAGCTGCTGCCCACCATCCAGGCATGCGCACGCGAACCGAATGCCTGCCACCACCATCCCTCACTCCACTCCCTTCCCCTCTCACCCACAACCCCTGGCTCGCCGGCTCATTCCTTTCAGGGCGCGCTCACCAAGCTGCAGGCGAAGCTCAAGCAGATCCCGGGCGTACTGATCGAGGACAACAAGTTCGCGCTCTCAGTGCACACGCGCAACGTGTCAGACGAGGCGCTGCTCGCACTGGACGCGGCGCTCGACGCGGCGCTCGAGGAGCAGCCGATGCTCCGGCGCAGCTCGGCTTCACGTCATCATGTCATTGAGCTCAAGCCGCAAGTCAATTGGCACAAGGGGCGCGCAGTCGAGTGGCTGCTCAAGAACATGTGCGAGCAGATGGGACTACCATCAGGTGCGGCAGAGCGCTCAAAGACAATCCTGCCCATCTACATCGGAGACGACACCACCGACGAGGACGCCTTCGAGCTGCTGCGCGCCAACGGCTATGGCATCCCGATCGTCGTGCGCGAGCGAGCGCCCAAGCGAAGCGAGACCGCCGCTGAGTTTTGGCTGCAGCAGCGTGACGTGGCCGAGTTCCTCGCCCTCTTTCTGCACGACCGCGTGCTTATCGGCGCGGCTGAGCAGGCCGGCACCGCCGAGCCGCCACCGCCCGCCGCCGATGCGCCGGCACGGCCCGGCCCCATGGCAGGCCCCATGGCAGGCCCCATGGCAGGCCCCATGGCAGGCCCCATGGCAGGCCCTGTGGGTCCGGCTGTGAGCTTTGTGGCTGCGCCTCAGCCTCACGACTGACCCGAATTGGCCTGTCGGACACGGAGCCGGCTCGCGCTCGGCCGGGCGTCGACCCGCGCGCCGGGGGCTGGTCCTGCGGTATCGGTCGGGTTATCGGCACGGGCTGACGCGGGCTGACGTGTCGACGACCGGACCGCGATTCTGCGCGCGATCCGCGGTGCGCGAATTGACGATTATCAATTAATATTTCTCTCCGAAGTCGCAGCACTCCGTCTTTCGCTCTTCCTCCTCTCTACTGAGGGCAAGGAGTTTGCCCACTGGGCCGAGCCCACCCCTCGACGCCGGCTAGCCCGCCCCCGGCGTGGCGCACACACCAGCCCGACCCGGCGTTTATCCGTACTCGCGTGCAGTACTCCACGTACTGCATACTGCGCCGATGACAAGCGTGCGTGGCGTGCGCGCACTCAACTCCTAAAAAAGGGCCAATAAGGGTGGCCTGCATCGTACGAACGTGGACTGCATGTGCCTTTGGCGTGATGCAGGCAACATCTGTGAGCACAGAGGGACGGCTCACATGAGCGCGCAGTTGCTGTTCTTTGCAGGCGGCTCGCGCTCGTCCACGACCACCGGTGCATATTCCGGTTGCATATTCTCTGGCCGGGTGCCCTGCATGGCCGTGCCAGGCCGTGATGATAGCATCGGGAGGTCTCCGAGATCCGGTGTGCCTTCTCGCTCCTCAGTGTGCGTCGGAAGGGTGAATGTCTCCGACGCACGCGCTAGATCGCTGCCTCCTCGCCTCCGGGCGTGCACCCCGTTTGCGCGTCGTCCGCCGCCCTCTCCGACGCCGCTCCCTCCGCCGTCTTGAGAGCGGCCGCCGTGGTCTCCCACTTGGCCTCCCCCTTGGCCTCGTCCTTGGCCTCGCCCAACACATGCATGTCCCTGCACCCCCTGCACATGCATCGGCACTGCCGCCGGCTCATGAATTAGCACCCGCCTCGTCGATGGTGGCGGCGTCGGCACCTCGTAGGAGCCGAGCTCCATGAACTCGCAATCTGAGCCGGCGGTGACCGGGCGGCTGCTTTCTGGAGAGAAGTTGAAAGGGCGAGAAAGGTCGCTGCGGTTGCTGTTGCTGATCCCTCGGCCAGATAGGATCTTGATGGGCTGCTTGACCATCGTTGAGGAATCTAGTTCTCGGTTACGTGGCAGGGCGTCAACGTCGTCTCCGAAGTCTTCGATAGTTGAGATCGTGACGACATCGTCGACGTCCTTCGGCATGGAAAACGTGTCAAATCGCGGCGCCGCGGAATGAAGTGTGAATGGGATTCAGAGTGCGTGTTCTGGGCAAGAGATTACGCGCACAACACTCCCCACAAGGCTCACATGTAACCAGCGCAATGACCGCACGACGCCGCCCAACCGCCAATACCACTGTCTCTCGCACATCACACCACCTCGTGGCTCCTGGGACTCAGCGACTTAACACTTATCAGCGACTTAACACTTATTCAAAACCATGATCCCTTTAAGATTATGATGAAGTCGAGATTATATTTTTAACCGCACAGTCGCTAGCGTAGAGAGACGCGCTTGACGAGCGCGGACACACGCATACATCCGTCGCGTGTGCCGACCCTTGGTGCCGACCGCGTCGGGGGCGCGCGGCGGCGCGCTCGACTTTCGTCTTCGTGCTTTCGATGCCCGTGGCGTTGCCCGTGCTGCCGAGGATCGTGCGCGATGAAACCGTAAGGAAGACACCTGACACCGTAAGGACGCAGAACTACATTATATGAACACTACAACGAAAGCAGGGCAGGGCGAAACGAAGAATCAGCAGCAATAGTCGAACCCCCGCGTGCCAATGCCATGCTCAGTTGCAACGAAGGCGTCTCGTCTCGCGTCGAGTTCATGTGGTCCTCATGGTCATCATTGTGGAATGGGACGCGTGCATGTGTCCATCCGGTCGGCAGCCCTCGCCACGTCTTATGTCGATGCACTGAGCGACGTGTCGCCATCGCCGCCGTCGTCAGAGCCAACGCCGAGGTCCTCGCGCGTCGTCTCGGGGATGGTGCCGATCGCGGGCTGTCCGGCCGCAATCGGCGGGATCGGGCGAAGGTCGGGCCGCGCTGCGGCGGCGCTCGGCTCCCCGTTGAGTGCCTGCGGAGTGGGCATGCACCGCGGTGAGGCTGGCGCAAGAGCAGGCGAGGCCGTAAGCGCGTCGTAGTTGAACATGTCGAGCATCTCGGAGATTTGGAGCTCCGAGCCGTTGCGCGTGAGCATCGCGCCCAGAGCGATCTCCGACGCCGTCCGCAGCATTGCCCGTGGGTTCGTGTACTCGCCCGACACAGCGCCCCCCTCCGAGTCAGCGCCGCCACCACCTAATGAATCTTCGAGCAGGGCAGAGGCCGCGTCACCCAGCCGGACGGACGAAGGCAAGCGCGGCATGCGCGGCATGGCGTCGTTGGCCAACGACGGGAGCTGCGGGTCCTCGTCGACGTCAGACGAGGTCGCCTGGAAGCATTGCACCCCGCCTCGCGAATCTCGCAACGGCTCGACTTGCAGCGTGTGTGAAAAGGGGCGGCCCGTGCGCGTGTGGTTGATCATCGACACACGCACCGGCTCCCCCTTTCGGATGGCCGTCAGCAGCTTTGTCACGGCCGCCTTTGACGTGTACGGCCCCTGGATGAGATCCAGAGTGTGCCCGAGCACCTGCGGCGCACGATACTCGCAGAGCGAGAGCCACGCCTCACTCGCCCACACTATCTGGAACGGCTCCTCTGCAGCCATGATCACCTGCACGTATCTGTCCGCCTCCGCCTGCGCCTCGCTCGCCTCCGTCGAGGCCGTGCGAGTAGGCGCCAAGGCGGCTGAGCTGCCCGCCGTTCCGTTGGTCAAACTCCCGCCAACCCCGCTGTCGAGATGGTCGAGATTGAGGTCGTCGAAGAGGGTGGAGACCCCTGATCGCTGCATGGGCAACCCCGAGAGATGAGCCCCACCCTTGGTCGCCCAACGGCCGCGCTTCATCGGCGATCCGTTCCCCCCCCCCCCCCCCCCCCCCCCCCCCCCCCCCCCCCCCCCCCCCCCCCCCGCCGCCGCCGCCGCCGCCGCCGCCGCCGCCGTGGCCGCCCCCGCCGAGGCTGCCCATCACCTCTGAGGTCGATGGCGTATGGCCGACGATCGGCACCGGCGGCGACGGGCGGCTGCCATCGTCGTCGTCCAAGTCTCCGCCGAGCAACTCCTGGCGGAGCTCCTCGGCTTGCTCGTCCGTCACCATCTCGTCGTCGTCGAGCGAACCATCGAATCTCAAATTCGTCAGATTCGTCAGATTCGGCGCGCGCGGCTGACCGTGAGCCAGTGCAGAGACGGCGAGGGTCGCATTGAGCGAGGCCGCAATCGCAGGATCGGATAAGGCGGCAGAGAGGGCGCCGCCGAGCTGCGGCATCGCACCTCCCTGCTGCCCTGATCGCAAGGCACCTGCATTAGGGAGCATCGAGTGTAAAAAGGGCAGGCCGCCCAGGCTCGGCAACGTGCCAAAGGGCATGCCAAAGCCGCACTGTGCGCCGCCGATGCCGGAGCCCGACGAGAGCAGCTCGCGCGTTTTCTGCACCGCCACGCGCGTCGCCTCGTTCGCCTGCTCCATCGAGAGGCCAGAGGCCGCAAACCCCGCCTGCATCGCGGCCAGGCTTGAGGGCATTCCTGTGAGCCAAGGGGCGGAGGCCCCGTAGCCCGAGACGCCCAGCTCACCGCCGCCGAGGCCGCCGCCGAGGCCGCCGCCGAGGCCGCCGCTGAGGCCGCCGCTGAGGCCGCCGCTGAGGCCGCCGCTGAGGCCGCCATAGGCGCCGAGCGCGCCGCCGAGCGGGGGTAGTCCCAGGCCGCCCATCCCGGCTCCTAGGCTGTTGGTACGCGTCGCCTGCGCCTGTGCGTGTGACCGCGCCAGGCTTTGGAATGATGGCTGCGTCGCGTTCGACAGCCCGAGCGGGATCTCCATGTCGTCGAAGCTCGTCGGCCAGTCGTTTCCGCACGAGTTCGTGCGTGTCATCGGCAAGTCGTGCGACTGCGTGCGCATCATCGGGAACCCACCAAGCTTGAGGCCCGTCGCGGGCCTTTGCGGCAGCGACGGCCGCATGGGAGGCTTAGAGACCGCCAGGGACGACGCCGCCGAAAGCGGTGAAGAACTCAAAGTGTCCGGCTTCGCCACGTCTGCAACTCCCGCCGACGGCGCGGCCGCCGCGGACGCAGGTGGCAAAGCTGGTGGCGGAGCGCTGGCGGGCTTTGGCGCCAGACCACCAGCGGGCCCCACTGCGGTCGCAGGGCCGGCTGCTTCCGCCGCACTCGGGGACGACAGAGGCGTCCCGTCGGAGCGCAGCGAGGCGATTTTCGCCTGGGCGGCCACAACAGCCGGCGTGTCTGGCAATCCAGGCGTCGAAAGCATGCCCTTGGAGCGCGAAATCTTGCGCTCTCGCTGCCGCTTGTTTTGGAACCACACCTGCACTTGGCGTGCAGAGACGCCTAGCTTTTTGGAGAGCTCCATGCGCGTCTGCAGGCCTGTCGACGCGAGGGGGAAGGGGGGCAGTAGGGGTCAGCCGCCCCGGAAGTGGTGCGCTGCGTGCTATTGAAGGGCAACAAGTGGCGTGCGATTTCCAGCCCCAAGCGCATCCGGTGAGCTCGGCGATAGCGGCAGCGCAAAGTGGGCACTCTCAGGCACCGCCACGGAATAGCAGATCTGGCCTAGCCCTCGCAGACTTACCCGGGAAGGGCTCCATAGCATAGACCTGCTCGAGGACCGTCAAGGACGAGGAGCCAATCTGCCAGCGCGACACCTTCGATTTATCGTCGTCATCGTCAAACTGCTCTTGCTGCGCGACTGCCATGGGTGATGCAAACGCCGCCCCTGCCGACAGCGTGGGCGGCGGCTGGGGCTGCAGCGGCTGCATGAAAAAAAATCCTTGCGATCTTCTTGCGGCTTCTGAGTCGAGAGATCAAATGGGATTCCGCTTCGAAGCTGCGTCAATCGCCGAAATTCATGAGAAGATTCAAAAAGGTTGAAGAAGCGCGATTCCCCTGCATTTCTCAATGTGCTTCCGTACTTCCGCCTTAGTAGCCTTCCTTGTGAGCAAGAAAAGTTCAAGTTCAAGTTCAAGTTCAAGTGTACTCTGAGGGCACGCAGACTAGGAGTGAGTGAGTGAGTGAGTGAGTGAGTGAGTGAGTGAGTTTTCGAAATGGCGTTAAACTCCTTGCTCACGCGGAAGGTGCCTTCCAGGGCGATGTTGCGAAAAGGAGAC
>ENA-UOXG01000605-UOXG01000605.1-mixed-culture-metagenome-genome-assembly--contig:-NODE-605-length-24569-cov-48.555601_pt1 | contig 24569 bp, 22 predicted proteins | sample MGYA00238159_ERZ761634 | MGnify/ENA primary metagenome ERZ761634 (study PRJEB28908, sample SAMN08776845) | mixed culture metagenome | isolation source: Freshwater growth medium | place: USA... | reverse complement strand
GAGCCAAGCCCCGCGCACCTGCATGCATGCAATGGGTGGCAGTCGGAGGCGATTAGGGGCCATCAGTGGCAGGCGCAAGCCGACTGGTGAGGGAGCCTAATTAGGAAGCCAGGGGAGCCTAATTAGGGAGCCTAGTGAGGGAGCCTAATTAGGATGCCAGGGGAGCCTAATTAGGGAGCCAAGCTCCGCTTACTGTATGGCATAGGCCTTGCCATCGTTTGTGTTATGCGAGAGGATCGCCATTGGAAAGCCTTGCAACCCAATATGCTTCATGAGGCTCGCCATCACGCGCTCCTCCTCCTCCGCCGCGAGCACAGGCGCGATATCGTGGATCGCCTGATGAGGGAGGCAATCAGAGCTGATCGAGGCATTCGAGCACAGGCGCGAGATCGTGGATCGCCTGATGAGGGAGGCAATCAGAGCTGATCGAGGCAATCAGGGGCAATCCGAGGCACCCTGGGGCACTTACCTCCCCCTTGCGCAGTGGCACAATGGCAATCAGTGGCAATCAGTGGCAATCAGTGGCAATCAGTGGCAATCAGTGGCAATCAAGGTACCTCCCCCTTGCGCAGTGGCACAATGGCCGCCGCGACGATCAGTCCCGTGCCGTGACGAAGTTGATGCGCCACGGAGAACATCATCGTGTGCGTGTGCCCGACCCCGAGGATGGCGTCGTCGCAGATCTCACCGATCTCGCCGTCCGGGGCGGCGGCCGCGGCGCCGGCAATCGCAGCCTCCTGTGCCTGCAAGCTCCGCAGCTGTGCTACTCGTGGATCCTCTGAGCCCAACACAGCGCCGACGCGGGCGCCGTGTTGGACACCATGGCCCAAGCCAGCACCCACGCCGCCGGCCTGGAGCGCCCTCGAGGGCGCGCGCGCCATTGCCATAATAGGCGACTCGGCGACTCGGCTCATTGCCATATTAGGCGACTTGGCCGAATCTTCGGCAAGAGAGACGTCCTCGGGCGCCGTCGTGGGCGCCGTCGTGGGCGCCGTCGTGGGCCGATCGGCAGTCCGGTCGACCTCCTGCAGGGAATAGAGCAGCGGCTTCGAGCATCAGAGGTATGTGCGTCAGAGGTAAAGAGCAGGGTGATAGCACCTGCAAGGTATAGAGCAGGAGCAGCTGCGGCTTCCAATTCTTATCCAAATGCGCGGCCATGTCGATCGAGAGGAGCGACTTGACAGCCACGCGAAAGCGCAGGCCGTGTATTGCCGAGCCATAGTCCACGGAGGCAGTGGTGCGCACCTGTGGGGAAGCGCAGGCGCCGTGGTGAGCATCTGGCGCCGTGGTGAGTGATGGTCGACGGAGGCAGTGGTGCGCACGATGAAGATGAGGAGGACGAGCCACAGGACCCACGCAATGATCGCGTAGATCCAATCGATGAGGAACTGTACGGTCACGCACAGCACAAAGCCTGCGAGCCCACTCGACCAATGAAAGTACTTCCAGCGGGGCCGCCAGGTGGGATCCTTGAGGTAGTCGAGGAAGAAGCAATTGAGGTTCATCGAGGCATAGGTCAACAGGAAGCACCTGTGGGGAAGCGCGGGCGCCGTGATGAGCAAAGGCGCCGTGGTGAGCGCCCGCATGCTGGGCAAGGCGGCTTCAGGTGCTTGCTTACATAGAGAGGAGCGGCGCGATCAGGTTTAGCTCGCCCAGAATCACGAGGAGAGCCCCAATGAGCCAGGAGAGGCCAAGGGCACGCTTGGGCTCCCCGTCAGTGAGGACGGCGAAGGGCTTGAGGTAGCGGATCGTGCCCGAGGCAGAGATAGAGGCGAGGAGCATCGGGGCTACTGTTAAGCATTGCATCGCCTGCCCGAGGCTCGAGACGATAATACCAACCTGCGACGCGGCCATCCGAGGCCATCCGAGGTCATCAGAGATCATCCGAGGCCATCCGAGGTCATCAGAGATCATCCGAGGCCATCCGAGGTCATCAGAGATTCGAGCTGCGGATGCCAACCTGCGCGGCAGCCACCGAGGGATAGAGGAGCGTGTTGATCTGGCCATGGTCCTGCTGCAGGTACGCGCGGGAGCCTACGCCCGCCCAGAGGAACATGAAGGACATGTACATGACGTAGCTGCCGCAGATGGCGCCGAGCGTGCCCACGGGGATCGAAGCCACCTGATGAAGGATGCAATCAAGAGCTGTCAACAGAGATCAGATGAGGTCATCAGTTGTCATCAAGCTATCGGATGAGGGAGGCAATCAAGAGGTGTCCTCAGAGGTCCTATGAGGTCATCAGGTGTCATCAAGCTACCGGATCGCGCAGCTTGGCGGCGCGGTTGGCGCCCGAGAGGATGCCCGTGAAGCAAGGGAAGAAGATGGCGAGGCACGTCGAGAAGTCATACTCGCCACCAAAATTGGGTCCAAAGTTGTTATAGAAGTTGGTGGTCGAGAGGCCAGATGCTTTAATGTAGCCCCCTGGGGCTAGGCGCCGGCCAACTATACCGGAACCGGTGCCGGGGTAGGAGGCGTTGATGGCACTGCTGTTGGTGTAGCTGCTGTTGGCGTAGCTGCTCATGGCGTCGCTGCTGCTGCCTTCGAAGACCCCGAGCGACATATCATACGACTCGAGATTTGGAGCTCCGATGAGCGAGATATAGAACGAGATCAGCGTGTACAGCACGATGATGAAGAAGAGGACCCCGATCTGCGAGACGATCTTGGTGCCCGCGTAATTGGAGAGGGCGCAGAAGAGCATGAAGATCGAGCCCCACAGACGCACATCGAAGTTGCGGAAGCGGAAGCTCCCGGTCAGCTTGAGGGTTTCGTCAAGCGCAAAGAGCTCCTCGCATGCACCGAGGCACTCTAGGACAGCAAGGCAGACGAACCCTAGGAAGTAGACGATGCCAGTAGCCGTGGCGATTTCCTTGCCGAGGGCCCGCACGAGCATCATGTAGACACCATGGGCAGTGTGTGAGCCGCACGTGGCGATCGCCGACATGGCCAGCGCGGTCGTCAGTGCGACGCCGAATGAGAGCGTCACGATCAGGATCGTCAGGCCGAGGCCCGCGTAGCCGACGATCAAGTAGAAGCGCAAGAAGATGATGACGCCCCACATGTTTTCGCACGTGGGCACGAGCACGCCCTTGAACATGCCCAGCTTGTGCTCGACGCTGTGCCCTTTGTGAGCCTCGCTCGTATTCTCAGGCTTGCTCATTGGCAATGGCAAGTTGGCCTTCGTTTCTCTGCCCCTGGTTCGCGCAGCGCGAAGCCGTGCGGCATCCGAAACGGGCGCGGCGGGCCGCGCATTGGTCGCGGTCTTCGACATGACGCCGGTAAACTCTCCGTTTGTGAGTCGCTTTGTTTTTGCGATCGAGGGGTCCGCATGAATTAACGAAACTGCCAGGCGTCGCCAGGGGGTTCTTACTAGTACAAGCCCATGGGCGGTGGTTGACGAAGCCGCATTCCCACAGAACTTGACTTGACTTGACTTGACATACTCTTGCGACTTATCAACGGCATTCCGCCGACACCATCCGTGCGGGTGTTTTTTTGCCCGCTCGTCGCCATGCTCAAGCCGAGCCAAATGAAGCTTTGGGCGGCGTGCGAGGCCGGCGATGTGGCCGAGGTGCGGCGGTGCTACGAAGACGGCGCTGATTACAAACAGAAGAATCGATTTGGCTGGACGGCGCTCCACCGCTCGTGCATGGGCGGCAGCTCGGAGTGCGTGGAGCTTGCGCTGCCGCCGGAGCCCGAGGCGCGCGCTCTGGCTCTGGCACGGCCCGACACGGAGGGCAATTCACCGCTGCACATTGCCGCGGGCTGCGCACATGCAGCTGTCGTCACGCTGCTGCTGCGAGAGGGCGCCAAGCCCGGAGTGCGAAAGGGCACCGCGGAAGAGTTGAAGGAGGATGGCGCGACGCCGATGCACACCGCGTGCAAAGCGCTTGCGGACACGAAAGATCCGCAGCGGCAGGAGCGGCTCATAGACACCATCATCGCGCTGCTCAGCGGCGGAGGCCTGCTCGAGGCTACCGACGAAAAGGGCAAGTTGGCGGCCGCCTTCTTGCCCAAGCCGCTGTTGTTTCGGCTGCTCACAAGAGTGAAGCAGGAAGAGTTGGGCGGCTCGAAGGCTCCCGCGCCGCCGCCGACCCCTCTGGCGGAACTCGCGCAGCCGCCGCCAACCCTAACGGCAGAGTCCCAGTCGCCGCCGACCGGCGAGAACCCACTCGTGGCGCCGCAGCCGCCACCGACCCCAGCAGCACCGGCGGAACCGCAACCGTCCAGGCAGGTGGAGGAGGCCGCGGAAGCCTAGGGTGGTAGAGAGTCGCGCGCTGCATCGAGCTCATCTTGGCTCATCAGAGGCTGTAAATAAAAAATTTCATTAATATTCCGCATTCTTCTATTCATTCCGATACCGTTACATGAATTCCTCAAAATCTCCGAACGTTCGCGGGCGGTCTTCATTCCGCTTGCAATGGCCATGGACTTCATGGTCGACACTGGGGCTCCACCAGCATGGCAGACGGCCATCAGCTCCATGCTGGATATGAACGACGAGAGCGGAGGCCCAACGTCCAAAGCACAACGAAAGCTGAGGGCGGCCATGGAGCTAGGCCTCATCGTCGACGGCGACGGCCTGAGGAGTGACGGCACCAGAGGCGCGCCCCAGGCGAGCATCCCCGAACACGAGCCGTTTTGGCATTCGCTCATAGTCATGCTCGAAGAAGCTACCCAGATGCACGAGTCTTTCGGCTTCGAGATTGAGGCGTGCGGCGTAGCGGCCTCCCACGCGTATGATGCTCGAATGGAGGCGGCGCGCAAGCTCGTCGGTAACCACGAGGCCCTCCTCTATGACCTGTCGCACCCGCAGCCGCGCACGCAGCAAGTGCTCGAGCGCGTGCCCGAAGGCAGCCGCATCTACGCCGACCAGGCGCTTCTCGAGTGCGCGCGCCGGCTGCTCGGCCCGCGGCGAGGTTCCGAGACGCACGAGGTGCGCTGCGAGATGAACAATCCGACGCAGGCGAACGCGTGGGCGACGGTGTGGCGCTACCTCCAGACTCGCATCCAGTCGAAGCCTGAGCAGAAGCCTGGCCGCTCTCCAGACATGTCCCCCGAGGCTGCGGCCTCCATGCTCGCGGTGCTCGAAGAGATCGCGTGCAGCAGCCTGACGTTGGCGCACAAGCTCTCGATGCCTCATTGGCTGATGCTTCAAGATGCGCTCGAGGAGCGCGAGAGCTCAGGCGCACCGGCAGAGGGCGCTGCAGCGGCTCATTCGCAAGCGGCGCGCGAGGCGGCTGCGCGAAAGCTCATTGGAAACCATGATCGCGTGCTACGCGATCTGTGTAACCCGTCCCCGATCACCAACATTGAAGGCAAGCCGCTCACGCAGCTCGAGCTCGTGCGCGTCGACGTGGGGTGCGCGCCGTACGCGGACGAGGTGCTGCGCGAGACGGCGCGTCGGCTGCTCGGACGGCGCGCGGGACTGGAGCTGCTCGAGGTACACCCCGATCCGAGCAACGAGGCGCAGACGGCGGCGTGGGGTGCGACGGCATATTACCTGTGCGGGCGGCTGCAGGCGATGGACGATGAGAGGCCCGGGCGCACACCTGATATGCCTCCTGCCGCCGCGGCGGCGATGAAGGCGGTGCTTCGGGAGGTGGCCGGGCCACGCGCCCATCTCGACGCGTCGCGAGTCTGGGCAGGTCTCGAATTGCTGATTGAACAAGGCGCCGGGTTTGATTCGGTGGCCGACGGCCGCGCGAAGCCTTTTCCCCACATGGCGAGGCAGGAGGCCGCCGAGAGGCTGCTCCGCAACCGGCACAAAGTGCTGGCCGACGTGTGCAACCCGTCCACGACACTCAACATCTACGGCAAGCCGCTCACGCAGCTCGAGCTTGGGCGTGTCGACCCTCGCCTGTCGCCGTACGTGGACGAGCTCATGCAGGAGACAGTCCGACGGCTGCTCGGCAAGCGCGCAGGTTCAGGTGCCCTTGAGGCGAAATTGCATCTGCACAACCATGAGCAGTGCACCACGTGGCACAAGGCCGCCACGTACCTCATCGGCCGAATCCAGTCGACGCCGGAGCAAAAGCCCGGGCGCGAGCCTGACATGAGCTTCATTGCCGGCAACGCAACGCTCGCTGTGCTGGCCGAGGTCGGGCAGTCGGCCCTGACCGCAACCATCGCTGCGACGGCGCCGCACTGGGCGATGCTGCGCAAGGCGCTGGGCAAGGGATCGACGACGGCAGCTACACGTGAAGCTGTGGACTTGACGGCGGCGGGTAACCCCTTACAGTATCGCGAGGCGGCTGCGCGTAAGCTCATTGGAAACCATGTCAATGTGCTGTGCGACGTGTGCAATCCGTCCACGACCCTCAACATCTACGGCAAGCCGCTCACGCAGCTCGAGCTCGTGCGCGTCGACGTGGGGTTCGCGCCGTACGCGGACGAGGTGCTGCGCGAGACGGCGCGTCGGCTGCTCGGACAGCGCGCGGGACTGGAGCTGCTCGAGGTACACCCCGACCCGAGCAACGAGGCGCAGACGGCGGCGTGGGGCGCAACGGCAGAGTATCTCTTGGGTCGTATCCAATCGACGCACGCGCAAAGGCCTGGGCGCACACCCGACATGGAGGTACAGGCGCACGCCGCAATGAAGGAAGTACTCATGCAGCTGCTGCTGCAAACCAGCCCATGGTCAGCAGTGCGGCAAATGTCAGCAAGAATGATCCACCCGCCTTCAGACTCCCCCAGCGAAATACGCGCGCCACGGCGCCACCGGCAGAACGCGAAGTTTCACGAGCTGCCACGCGAGCACGGAGCCGACAAGTACCATGCAGGGGAGGGGGGCGAGTACCATGCAGGGGAGGGGGGCGAGTACCATGCAGGGGAGGGGGGCGAGTACCATGCAGGGGAGGGGAGCGAGTACGGCAAGCACGGCTACGAGGGTGGTTACGAAGGCGGCTACGAGGGAGGCTTCGAGCATGGCATCGAAGAAGGTGAGCAGGAGGGCGGAGGCCCGTTGGCTTCCCTCGCCGCCGCCCTGGCCTCCTTGGACAAGGCAGTGGCTAACGGCCAGGCAGACGAAGGCAGACCAGACGACGATCCGATGCAAGCGAATGAGCCGATGGTGGACCAGTTTGAGGATGTGCTCGGTGACCTTGCTTCGACTCGCTTGGAAGCCCGGCGCATGCTCTTCGAGCAAGCGGCCACCCGACTCTCGCGTCTTCATGCGGCCGTGGCGCCGACAGACCCTCGTCTCCTTTCAGTGTCTCTGGCGCCTGTGGCGGCTCGTGCGGAGCGCCGTGCCGAGCGTTCAGGCGAGCACTTCGCGCCCCTTCCACAGGTGCCCCCGCCACCCCGCGCCCCACGGGTGGTGGCGTTTGCTTCAAACCAGGAAGAGGCGAGGGAGGCTGTGTTGGTGAGAGTGAAGGCGGCGGAGGCGAAGGCGAGGGAGGCGGAGGCGAAGGCGAGGGAGGCGGAGGCGAATTATCTCAGATCGATGCCGCAACCAAGGCTAGAACCTTCATCGGAACATTCGTCACCCTCGATCTATGCCGCACCGCCGCCGAATGAGCCGCCGAAGGTCCTCGTGCCAGAGGAAGTGCGGCCGGTGCCCGTCGTAAGAGACGCCGCGAAATCCGTAGTCACTTCCGTGAAAGTGATGAGTGCGTTCGGCTGGGGACGGAGCAAGGCGACGAAGTGAACAAGCAAAGTACGCATGTAAAGTACGGGACCACTGCTGCGGCCCAGCCGGCGGGACCTCGGGCGGGACACCCCCTCGCGTAATCATGTATAGGCTTCAATATGTCAGTTGAGAACTCCGAGTTGTCACACGTCGTGTTAATTTCAGTAACACAGTGAGTATGAGTCGAGTGTCCTCGCACCTTCGACTGCGCCCGCGCGCGCGCCGCGGTCTGGCCGTGCGCAAAGCGTAGTAACGTACACGAGCTGCGGTACTAGAGTGGAGGAGAGACTCAGACTCCCGGCCGGAGACTCATCTCTCATGGTCATGCTCACCCTGCTCAGCGACTGTGCATGTCCATGCCGATCGTGAGACCAGACCCGCACTAGCAAAATTGAGTAGCCCGAGCGAGCGAGTACTCAGTACTTGTGTTGACCGAGGGGAACGGAGCCGTCATTTGAGACGGACGGTGGTGTGGTGAGCGCGGGGGGACCGCGTCCGCGACGAAACTGACTGACTGACTGAAAACGTACCCAGGTCTACAGGAAAACACCTGGACAGGGACACGTCATTCCCGATTCACCAGAACCGAGGAAGGAATCGACTCGTAGGAATCCCACAGTCATTGTATCGCAACAACTACGCAGGCCTTTTCGTTTCCCCACAGAGCGGGGGGCATGGGAGGCGTGATGAGGGATGTAATTGATTGCCCTGGTCGCTCCGGTCGCGACGCGGCAACGGCCAACCACCACGATGCCGACACCGAAGATGGACGCCCGCGACGCGTGGCTGGCCTCCTCGACAACAGGCAACGCGCGCCGTCGCGCCAGCGGCGGCCTCGACTATAAAAAGTTCGACAAGATCGTCGACTCGGACGACGAGGACGATAGCCGAAAGCCGCAGCCTCCTGCACAGATGCTGGGCATGCCGCCGGAGCTCAAGCTCGCGCTCGCCAAGGTGGAGGCCGCCAAGGAGCGCGGCGATCAAGCGGGCACCATGCTCGCCATGGCTGAGCTCGAGGCGCGGCTCCAGGATCAGCCAGCCGATTTCAAGCGCATGTTCCTCGACGGCGCCGGCCTTCCCGGCCGTGCAGGGAAGAAGTTGAGCGCGCTCGATCGGAAGCTTGCCGAGATCGACGATGTGGCCGCAAGCATCAAGGCGCTCACATCCCCAGTAAGCCAGCCACCAGGTAGCGCCGCCAACGGCACGGGCGGCGGCGGCGGCAGCAGCAGCAGCAGCAGCAGCAGCAGCAACAGCTCCGCCCTCGACGTTGCGGCGCTCGACGCCGCGAACGCGAAGACGAAGTCGATGCTGGCTGAGCTGCAGGCGTCCAAGGAGAAGCTCGCGGCGCAGCTGGCCGAGGTGGAGAAACACAAGGCGGCCGCGGCCGAGGCGGCGGCTGCCGTCGCGCAGCGCAATAAAGACCTGCAGGAAGCGCAAGAGAAGAAGCAGAAGCAGGGTGAGATCGTCGACAACACGGTGCACGTCGCACGCAAGGCGATGGTTGAGCAGGCGAAGATCTATCAGGAGGAGGACAAGCTACGCGCGGAGATGTTCCTCTCACTCAAGGTAGCCGTACTGAGTGCCGGACTGAGTGCGATTGATTGAGCTGCGCGCGGAGGTGTTTCTCTCATGACCCTGACGAGTCTCATTATCAGTTGACCCCAGACACCCTCTCGCACACCCTCTCGCTCACCCTTTCACCCTCCCTCTGCAGGAGCGAGGCAACCTGGCGATGCAGAAGCAGGACCTGACCGCCGCGCGAGCGTTCTACTCGGAGGCACTCGAGATCACGCAGATTGCGGACCTGGAGCGCGCTAAGCTCCTCGGCAACCGCTCGGTGTGCTACACACAGCTGGGCTACTCGGATCTGGCTAAGGCGGACGCGGAGGAGGCGGCAGAGCTCGCTCCCGAATGGGGCAAGGCGCACTACAGGCTCGGATGCCTGCGGCTGCAGGTCACTCATCACCACTCATCACCACTGATTACCACACGCTTTCCCCCACAATGCGGCTGCATGCCAGCGAGCTCTCCGGTGCTCTCGACCTCTCGATGGCCTCCCTTGATAGCAACTGATGGGCTCTGATTGCCTCGCTCATCAGGCCAACGAGCTCTCCGGTGCTCTCGACTCGATGCGTACCGCGAAGGAGCTGATGCCCGAGATGCCCGAAGTCGGTGCGAAGCTGCTTGAGATTGAGGCCGCGTGCGAGGAGGCGGAGAAGGTGAAGGCGGCGGCAGCGAAGGAAGAGGCGGCGGCTGCGAAGGCGGCGGCGCCAGCGCCATCGCCTGCGCAGGCAGCGTCAGCGCAGGCGGCAGCTGCACCAGCGCAGGCCGCGGCGGCTGCGCTGGTGGCGGCTAGGCAGGTGGCGGCCGCACAGGAAGACGATGACGACGACGTGGACGGCGACGTAGCTTCCGGAGAGGCACCTGCAGATGCAAAGAAGAAGAAGAAGAAGAAGAAGAAGAAGAAGGACAAGGCGGTAGTGCCGTCCGGGGTGGCGGCGGCGACGACGACAGCGGCGGCGGCGACGACAGCGGCGACGACAGCGCCGGCGGCGGCGGCGGCGGCGGTAGTGGCTCGGGTGGGGTACTCTGCGTCAGCTAGCGCGAAGGCAGGTAACGACTGTGGGGATCCGGAGGAGGAGGAGGAGGCTGTGGAAGAGGAGGCTGTGGAAGAGGGCTGTGGGGATCCGGAGGAGGAGGAGGAGGCTGTGGAAGAAGAGGCTGTGGAAGAGGAGGACCAGGAGGCGGCAGAGGCGGCAGAGGCGGCCCTGGCAGAGGCGGCAGCCGCGGAGGAGGCGGCGGTCGCGGCGGCCGTAGCGGCTGAGCGCGCATTGAAGGCCGCCGAGGAGGCCGAGGCAAGGGCGGCGGCGCTCAAAGCTGCCAAGGCAGCTGCCAAAGTAGGGAAGCCCCCGCCCGCACCACGCAAGGCGCCGCCCGCGGTCGATGCAGCCAAGGCGGAGGCAAAGGAGAAGGCGGAGGCGAAAGCCAAGGCGGAGGCGGAGGCCAAGGCGAAGGCGGAGGCCAAGGCAATGGCGAAGGCGGAGGCGGAAGCGCAGGCGAAAGCCAGGGCGGAGGCAAAGGCAATGGCGGCGGCGCAGACGAAGGCGCAGGCGGAGGCCGAGGCGGCAGCGGTGGCGGCGACAAAGGCGAAGGCGGAGGCGGACCAAAAGGTGGAGGCCGTCGCCGACGCGCGCGCTGTCGACGCGGCGGTGGCGACAGCGGCGGCGGAGGCGACAGCGCGCACGGCGGCGATGGCAGACGAGCGTGAGCGCGCAGGCAAGCTATTCGCGAGCGGCGCCGTGCCGGGCGCGAGCTTCCTCTTCGATGCGCTCCGGCGGGAAGCGGAGAAGCGCCTTGACGTGGCGCAGACGGCAGCTTCGGTGGCGAGCAAGGCGGCCAAAAAGGCGGCCAAGCCGGCTGCTGCAGCGAGCGCGGCCGCGGCGGCGGCGTACACGGCCGCCGCGGCAGGCTCGGTGCTGGCGCTCCTGTGCAACAACCTCGCGGCGTGCCACCTGAAGCTTGGCGCGGAGGCGACGGAGCCAGCGGAGGCGCGGGAGGCATTCGAACGCTGCGCGTCGGAGGCGCAGGCAGCTCTCTCAGCCGCGGAGGACGCCAGCGCATCGCTCGCCACCGCCGCGGCCGCCGTGAGTGCGGCGGCCGCCGTGGCGGGCGGTGCGCCCGGTACGGCGCCCAGCACGGCCGCAGGGGCGGCGTGCGAGCAGCTCAAGACGGCGCTCGAGGGGACCGTCTTGAAGGCCAAGCTGCGGCTAGCAGAGGCGACCAAGCTGCGGGCCTAAGTAGCGATGGGGCGGCTAGCAGAGGCGACCAAGCTGCGGGCCTAAGTGGCGACTGGGCGCCGTCGTGAGCGCGTCCGTCTCCGAGACAGATCGGTGTTGAGCGCCTTCGTGAGCGCGTGTGTAGGGCGCGATTCAAGACCAATCGGCTCAATGGGGTGGACCTGAGGGCCTAAGTAGCGACACGGGGCGCCGTCGTGAGCGCGCGTGTGTACATAGGGCGCGATTCAAGACTGTAATCGGCTCAATGCACAATGGTGCGGACCTGAGGGCCGCCTAAGAAGCTAAGTAGCGACACGGGGCGCCGTCGTGAGCGCGCGTGTGTAGGTCGCGATTCGAGCATGGATTCAAGACAAATCGGCTCAATGGTGGATCTGTGCGCAATCCGCGGCGCGCCTATCGGCCCTATCGCGCTATCCGGCATCCGCGGCTGACGGAGATCGCTTGAGACGAGGCCACCCGGCAGCCACTCGAAACGAGGCCAGGTCGCAGGTGGAGGTGCACGAGCTGCACCGTCGCTGGACCGTGCTGGCGCGCGGGGGTCGGGTTGCCGACGGAGCTTAAGACGGAGCACGGCACGGAGGCCGTCGAGCGTCTACAGCCTGCCGGTGCTCTGGAGGGCAGCGCGGGCGGCAGCGCCCTCCAGAGGAGGAGCGAGGACGGGGTGCGGTGGGCAGCGGGTAGACCCTCGGGTAGAGCGGATCGAGCGTGATGAAAGTGTCGCGGCGGTTTTGGTGGAGGTCCACGGCTCCACGCGCAGGACCACAGGTGCGAGGGTGGTGATGGCATGTTGGCATCAAAGCAGCGGTGGGTAAGTGGTGTGTGTTGCCTACATGAGAGTACAATGTAGGCATCGATTTGCATCGATCGGCAGAGGGGACAAGAATTGCGAAATTATTCATGTAAATTCGAAACGGAGCGGTGGGCGGCCTGTAAGGGGGGGGTAAGTGGCCTGCGGCCAGTAAAGGAGAAGTGCGGGGAAGAATTCGGAATTGGTTTCGTCATCGTGTTAACGTGTTCCCACGACTCTTACCAAAGTCATGCTGCTCGCGGTGGTTCTCTGCGCAAGCGCGTCGCTGCAGCCGGCGACAGCCGGCGTGCAGACGCGGCGCGCCCTGCTTGGCAATGCTATGGCAGCAGCTTCCTTTGCCGCGGCGCCCGCGTTCGCGCTCGAGCAATTGATGGTCGATCCCAATTCGCTCAAGAAGGCGGACATCGGGCTGCTCGACGAGATCCCGCCCAAGGCGAAGCAGGCGTACCTGCAGTATCTGCCGCAGCTGCAGCTGGACGCAGACTTTTACCTTTTTGAGCTCAAGGATTGGCTCAACAATCCGGGCCGGTGGGACCGCATCGGCGAGCTCACGGCGTCATCCGACATTGGCAGCGCGGCATCGGTCTCGCGGCTCGAGCGCGAGTTCGTGACGCCGATGAAGATCCTCGCGCTCGCGTTCCCGCCCGACCTGGGCGGCGAGGACATGCAGTCCGCCCTCGACAAGTTCCAGCAGAGCATGTTCCAGCTCTCACGGCAGGCGCGGCGCGGCGCGACCACGGGCAACGTGGCGGGCCCTTCAGCCAAGGACGTGGCGGAGGTGTACACGACGTGGGAGGCAGGACGGCAGGCGCTCAACAGCTTCTTCTTCGCGCTCAACGAGAGCACCGGCACCCAACGGCTCGTCACCATCCCGGCCGCCGGCGACGAGAAGGCGTACCCGCGCTCGAAGCTCCTGTACACCCAATTGCTCAAGGATGCGGCCATCTGCCGCAACCGTGGTGGGTACCTCACCCTAATGACTCCTGATTGCCTCTGATTGGGCTTGAGTGCGACATTCATCAGGTTGGCACCGACCTCTTTCCCACAGCCCTCTCGCATGCTCGCGATGCCCACTTGATTGCACTGAGTGTTTCGCTGATTGTGCTTGATGGCGCCCCTCATCAGGCGGCGAGGCGCTCGCGGGCTTTTGGGGTGGGCTCATGGTGTACGGCACCGTGCCCGGCGTCAACCCGTGCGGCAACACGGCGCTCGCGTACTACTCACAGGGCCTGTGAGCGCTCTGAGGTCCGAGCTTGAGAGAGATTCGATAGAGATTGCAGGCAGCTTGTGTGGGCAAGCTTGTGGGGGCAGCGCGCCAGCGCGGCAGGAGGTGCGCTGCGGAGGCGTGCGGAGCCCGGAGCCCGGCAGGCAGACGCGTCGGCAATTGGAGGCGGGCGTGTCGGCTAATTTACGTTTTATCATTGCACAATAGAGGCCTAGACCGTAAGTCGACGTGACGCCCGGCGGCCGCGGTGGACTTGATTCGGAGTTACGCGTGTGTGACCGGGTCGGAGCGTGTCGAGGGCGCTCAGGGAGGGGGGTAAATCCGTAAATCCGTAATTACGTAACAGAACGCCCAAAACGGCGCCCATTTGACCCCCTGAGGTGGGGATCTGGTCGCCCGGCCAATGTGACCACCCTACGGTGCGGATGCACGCCGCCGTCACGGTGGCGGCGCGGGACCATGTGGAGGCAGAGGGCTGCCGCATCTTCGCCAAGGTGCTGCACGGCGCGGCCATAGACCCCGACCTATCGGTCGCCAAGGTGTCGCGTCGCGAGGTCACGGCCACGGAGGCCGAGCGCGCGGCGCAGCGCGCAGCGTATCAGCCATTGGTATCAGCGACATGCTCACACGGCGCTTCATCACCGACCGCGAGGGCATCGGGAAAACAACCAAGGCGCCTCTGGCGTCCCACTGGACGAACGCCATGGGCTGCAGCGAGCGCGCAGAGGCGCGCAAGCTCATGAGCGACGAGTACAAGGCCATGTTGGACAACTAGCTGCACGCGTGCGTCATGCTGTCATCCAGGATGCACGCTTCGACCTTCGAGATGATTTGTGATGCGTACATTCTCATCACGATTATCAGAGTACATGCTCCAGTACAGTCGCATGGCGCAGACCAACTCGTCTCGGCTATCGGGAGCTACGGTGGGCTCTGGCGCTCTGCGGGGGGCCGCCGAGAACCCGGGGCTGCGCCTGCCCCAGTCTCACCTGAGCAAGGCCAGCGCAGGCCGGCACGTGGCCATGGTCGCACGCCAACAAGCGCGCCAACAGAGCCGCAGGCCTCACCCCCACGAAGCCCCCGACGCCCGAACGGATCGCCGTGTTCACCGCCGCCTGCGCCGCCAAGAGCGTCCTGGTCGTGGCCACCGCCAATGACGAGGGCCACGTGGAGATTGCGAGGGCGGAGCCCGGCCCTGGCGCGGCCGCCGAAGTCGTCCCGTGGGCCATCGTCAAGGCCGTCGCGCCGGGCATCTTTGGCCCGTGTGCGTCTGTGGCGGCAGCCGAGGGCCGGCGAGCATCCGCCCGAGCCACGCCCTGCTCAGGCAGCTTCTGCTAGAGGCGGCAAGAAACCATCAGTGCAGTGCGATGGAATTAGGCACCGCAATCAGCCAGTCAAGGGTACATCTGAAGTTCTTCGAGTCGCTGCAGTGCTTCACACGCGACCAGGTGAATGACCACTGGACTGGCACAGTCGACATCTACGACGCGCTCTTGTCTCAACTTGGCGGACCCTTGTCGCTTCCATTCGCGATCGGGTGGGCGTGCGATCGTCAAGGCCGTCGCGCCGGGCATCTTTGGCCCGTGTGCGTCTGTGGCGGCAGCCGAGGGCCGGCGAGCATCCGCCCGAGCCACGCCCTGCTCAGGCAGCTTCTGCTAGAGGCGGCAAGAAACCATCAGTGCAGTGCGATGGAATTAGGCACCGCAATCAGCCAGTCAAGGGTACATCTGAAGTTCTTCGAGTCGCTGCAGTGCTTCACACGCGACCAGGTGAATGACCACTGGACTGGCACAGTCGACATCTACGACGCGCTCTTGTCTCAACTTGGCGGACCCTTGTCGCTTCCATTCGCGATCGGGTGGGCGTGCGATCGTCAAGGCCGTCGCGCCGGGCATCTTTGGCCCGTGTGCGTCGGTGGCGGCAGCCGAGGGCCGGCGAGCAGATCGCGCTCGACTTCATGATGAACCACGGCTACCACCTCAAGATGCTCAACAAGCACATCAGCGGTTTCTCCCAAGGAGTCCAGGCGCACGCCGCGGCCAACGGTGCGCCTCGCACAGGTCTCCTCAAACTCACCGCGCCGCCACCACTGCCTGCGCGAGCCATGCCACACCGCTCACACCAGCCCTCCAACCATCCCCCTCGCTCCCGCCCTCGCAGCCCAAAGTACAGCAAACTGGAGAAAGTTCAAACCCACCCACCATCAACGCGTCCATCTTTGGTCATCAACCCAACGCGCACCCCGAATTTGTGGCTATAGACCCGAAGTTTACTGACCTCGGGTGGGACAACTGGTTTGGCGAGCTATGTCTCGCATTTGCATGCGTCGATGAGCACGGCCGGCGCCACGAGCTCATGCTCCTGCGCTGGCTATGGGCGAGCACGGAGACCCTCGTACGCGATGAGCGAAGCGGAGGGTACCGCGAGGTGCCGTACAGGACCAGATATGGTTTGCAGAATAAGTATGAGGTGATGAGTGTAGACACGGCCATGCACCGCGCGCCTGTGTTTAGACCTCCCAGGTTTGCCGAGCCAGAGCGCGAGGTGCGCTCAGAGCCATACATATGGGCGCCGGATCTGTACGGTATCTTTTAGGTGTTGTGTACATGATGTAGTCCGTCTGATGTACATGATGTACCCCGTCTGTAACGTCGGTCAGTAATTGTACTCAGCAAGATACGTCGCTTCGGATTAGTTCTTCAGTTTTACAAAGAAGCCGGTTCGATTTGACTTGGTGCACAAATCGCCCGACACACGCCCTGTTCGAGGCGTTCGCCGCCGCCTGCGCCGCCAAGGGCGTCTTGGTCGTGGCCACCGCCAATGACGAGGGCCACGTGGAGATCGCGAGGGCGGAGCCCGGCCCTGGCGCGGCCGCCGCTGGGCTTCCTTCGCCTCAATGGCAAGGAGAGCGACACTCGGTGCGGTGGACACCGTGAGTGAGGGTGGACTTTGCGTCGCTCTCGATCTCGCACCTCCCTACGAAATCCCATCTTCCCCTCCCTCCCCCGTCCCCCCACCAACATGCGAGGGACCAAAACGGCGCGTTTCGTCCGGAACTCCGTCGAGGTCGGCGCCCGGATCGTCACTCACGGCGACCGCACCATGCTCGCTCAAGCGATGCTCCTGCGTCGCGCTGCCCAGCGGCCGCTGGCGACGCGCCTCCTGTCGTCGATGCCGTCACGCGTGAGCAAGAGCTCCGCAGATGTGGGCATGCTCAACGCGTCGCTCGCCGAGACGGACCCTGAGCTCTTTGACATCATCGAGAAGGAGAAGGGTCGGCAGCAGTGCTCGCTCGTGCTGATCCCGTCGGAGAATTTCACGTCGCGCGCGGTGCTCGAGGCGCTTGGCTCGGTCATGTCCAACAAGTACTCTGAGGGTTACCCGAACGCGCGCTACTACGGCGGCAATGAGTTCATCGACATGGCCGAGGACCTGTGCCGGAACCGCGCGCTCGAGGCCTTCCGCGCGGACCCGGCCAAGTGGGGCGTGAATGTGCAGACGCTCTCGGGCTCGCCCGCCAACATGTGCGCTTTCTCGGCCGTGTGCAAGCCGCACGACCGCATCATGGGGCTCGACCTGCCGCACGGCGGCCACTTGTCACATGGCTTCCAGACGCCTACGAAGAAGATCAGCATGGTGTCGGTGTACTTCGAGACGATGCCGTACCGGCTGAACGAGGCGACCGGTTACATCGACTACGATGCCCTCGAGGCCTCCGCCACCCTCTTCCGCCCGAAGATCATCATCGCCGGCACCTCCGCCTACTCGCGCCACATCGACTACAAGCGCATGCGGCAGGTGCGCGCCATCGCGGAGTGACGAAATGCGGAGTGACGCGCACTAGCCGACAGAGTGCCACTGAATGCTTCGGGCGGCGAGTTACGGACTCATGCACGCCCCTTTGCCGTGCATGCACGCCTCGCTGCCATACATGCATGGACTCACGGACGCGCCTCTTCGCCCTTCGCGCGTGCATGCATGGCGTGCATGCATTCAGATCTGCGACAAGGTGGATGCGTACTTGCTCGCGGACATGGCGCATATCTCGGGGCTGGTGGCGGCCGGCGTGGTGCCGACACCGTTCGAGTACGCCGACATTGTAACCACGACGACGCACAAGTCGCTACGAGGGCCTCGCGGCGCGATGATCTTCTTCCGCAAGGGCGTCCGCTCCGTCGATGCCAAGGTGATGACCTCTGATTGCTACTAATGACCTCTAATGACCTCTGATTGCTACTAATGACCTCTGATGGCGTCCGCTCCGTCGATGCCGAGGTGATGGCCACTTATTGCCTCGGATGGCCTTGGATGGCCATTGACGGCCTCTGATGGCCGCTGATGGCCTCGGATGGCCTCTGATGGCCACGGATGGCCTCGGATGACCTCTGATGGCCTCTCTAAGTTACGCTGATCGGTGTGGTTCGAGCTTGCACAGGGCAAGGAGGTGATGTATGATCTCGAAGGGCCGATCAACCAGGCCGTCTTCCCCGGGCACCAGGTGATTGCCACTGAGGACCTTTTGATTACATTGTGATTGCGAACCTTTTGATTGCATTGTGATTGCGAACGGATGGCCATCGGATTGCAATCTCATCTCCTCGTCTGCCACGTGCACCAGGGAGGGCCGCACAACCACACGATCGCGGCGCTCGCCACGGCGCTCAAACAGGCGACCACGCCCGAGTTCCTCGCGTACCAGAAGCAGGTGCCACACTGATGGCGCCTGATTGCCCCGAATGGCTCCCCGAGCTGCTCGCGTACCAGAAGCACGCGCCACACTGATGGCGCCTGATCGCGTTGCATGCAGGTGCTCACCAACTGCCAGGCGCTCGCGAAAGCGATGATGAGCAAAGGGTACACGCTGGTCTCCGGAGGCACCGAGAACCACCTGATCTTGGCCGATCTGAAACCGTCGGGCATCGACGGCGCGCGCGTCGAGTCGGTGCTCGAGATGGCGCAGGTGATGGGCGCTGATTGCTATCTGCTTGCCGATAAGTGTGATTGAGCTGGTGTTGGGCGCTGATTGCTATCTGATTGCTATCTGATTGCTATCTGATGGCTATCTTATTGCTATCTGATTGCGATCGATGGGCGCTGATGAGCCGATGCGTGAGCTGGCGCTCGCAGATCGCCCACTGATTGCCACTGATTGCATCTGAGTACCTCCCTCATCATCTGGCGCTCGCAGATCGCCCACTGATTGCATCTGAGTACCTCCCTCATCATCTGGCGCTCGCAGATCGCCCACTGATTGCATCTGAGTACCTCCCTCATCATCTGGCGCTCGCAGATCGCCATCAACAAGAACACCGTGCCCGGCGACAAGTCTGCCTTCATCCCAGGAGGGATCCGCATCGGCACGCCGGCTTTGACCTCGCGCGGCTTCGGACCGACTGACTTTGAGCAGGTGGCCGAGTTCATCCACCGCGGAGTCGTCATTGCCAAGGAGGTACGTCTGATGGCCCCTCTGATGGCCCCTCTGATGGCCCCTCTGATGGCCCCTTGGACGGCCCACGCAGGTGAACGCCTCGTGCGCGGGCAATTGATTGCGTGTGATTGCGTGTGATTGCGTGTGATTGCGTGTGATTGCCTCCCTCATCAGGTGAACGCCTCGTGCGCGGGCAAGAAGCTCGCGGACTTCAAGTCGGCTCTCAAGGCCAAGGAATGGTCCGCGATCACGGCGCTCCGGCACGACGTCGAGGCCTTCTCGGCCCAGGTACGCTGATTGCCACTGATGACCTGCCTTGCATGCAAGCGCTCACCACGGCGCGACGTCGAGGCCTTCTCGGCGCAGTTCCCCACGATTGCATTTGACGAGGCGTCGATGCGCTATCCGTACAAGGCGTGAGCGGTTGCGCGCTCGTCACGGCGCTCGAAATGGCGCTCACCATGGCGCTCTACATGGCGCTCACCATGGCGCTCGGACGGGGAGCAGCATCAGCACCCCGGATCGAGGTGGCAGGTACGAGGTGGCAGGTACGAGGTGGCAGGTACGAGGTGGCAGGTACGAGGTGGCGAGGCGCGAGGTGGCGAGGCGCGAGGTGGCGCACAGCCTACAGCGGTGGAGGGTTGTCCAGGCCCAGCGCGAGTCTGAGAACAGTATTGCTCGTGGTTCATGGTTGTCGAGTTGTAGCTTGTGCATGTTTTGAACCGAGGTCGACGAAAGAGGGCCCCGTGACTCCGACGTGCGATGATTTTGCGAGGGTGCATTCGCACTGAGTCCTTCCCCACAGCGTTTTCGCTGCGCACGAAACGGCGCACTCCAATCAGGAATTTCGTCCGTCTCATTCAACCATGACATCCTTGGCCCCCATCCAAGTGACGGTCTTGAAGAGCTCTCGCAGTGCCGACAAGGACGATCGCGCGCGGTCAGTTGATTTTGTGGGTGCCTTCTCCACGCAAAAGGGCAAGCAGTTGGACGTGGCGAAGCGCTCATCTGTGCTCAAGAGGATTGTCAAGATTACTATCGCGAATGGCGACAGCGAGTACAAGCGCAAAGGCCAGGCCGTCCATGTCAAGACCTTCCCGCTGCTCGAGGATCAGCGACAGCTGAGCAACTACGGCTGTCCCGTCGCCGTATCGCTCTTCCTTCGATTCCAAACTGAATGCGCCATTCTGTTCGTGCTCATGGCTATCCTCGCAGGGCCGCAACTGGCTGACAATTACAATCGTTCGCAGGCCCGAATGGACTGTCGGCGTTCGGTCGCGCTCAATGACAGCGTCTGGGATGCGGTGACTGCCCGTGCGAGCGCCAATGCAACCTATCCCGCCGAGACTTCTCGCTGCGGCTGGAATGGGCTGCCGATCCAGCGCAACCTGAGCATGAGCGTGGGCTATCTCGCTTGGTCGGTGGGCACGTGCCAAGAGTTCACCACGAGTGCCGAGAGCTTCCAGCCCATCTCGGCCTCGCCCGACGGCACGCCCAAGTTCGTGCGCACGATTGAAGCCAGTTATTGCCAGCAGGAGAGGGGCGGGCTGCTCGCGGCGTCGTATTGGTTGCAATTCGTCAATGTGATCCTCTTCTTCGGCTTCCTCGTTCGCATCCGCCGCTTCCAGCGCGACGCAGGGGTGCACTTCGACCGTGCCCTCTGGACTGCGGCCGACTATACGGTCCTCCTCAAAGGCCTCGATAGAAACGTGCCTGCCGACGCGAGATCGGCACAGATCCGCGAGGTCGCGCTGCAGACCGGTAGGGCCCAGGAGGCTCTCGGCTTGGAGGAGCACCTGTACCGAGACCTAGCAGAGCGTGGGTTCCCAGCGTCGGACATTGTGAAGATTGAGATCGGGCGGGAGTGCAAGCGCGACGTCGTGGCGCTCGGCGCCCTCAAGAAACTTCGAGTCAGAGAGCAGGAGCTAACTGCCCAGGCGCACTGGCGCACGCAGCATGGCAAGTCGGCCATGGGCGTCAAGATGCAGGCCGAGTGGGACGAGCTGCAAGAGTCGAAGGCCGAGGTCCTCCAAGAGCTCGAAAAGGCGCGTGATGCGGCCGATTACACCACGGGCCACGCCTTCGTTACCTTCTTCTACGAGCGCCGGCGCAATGAGCTCGTACGGGCGTGCCGCCCCAAGACATGTCTCAACTTCCTGCGCTCGGGGGTGGGCCTTCCCCCTCTTTCCGACCCTTGGGCGTCGGCGTCGGGGCGTCGCAATGTCGTCGTCGACGCTGCAGCGGAGCCTGATGACATCAAGTGGGAGAATCTCGCCGTCGACGACTCTTTCCGAGCGAAGCAAACGGCCAAGACCCTCAGTGCGACTATCTGCCTTCTCGTGATCGCGTTCGCGTGCCTCGTCGGCGCCCAGGTGCTCGAGCAGGATGCCGTGGCGTTGGTTGGGAGGCTAGGGCTGTCTGCCACCGATGCGAGCTCCGGCTACGCCGTGTTCAACTCGCTGATCACCGTCGCCATCAACATGCTGCTCAAGGAGTCCGTCATGCACATGACGAAATGGGAACGGCGCGACACGCAGACCGAGTTCGAGACGAGCCTCTTCGCCAAACTCTCGCTGGCCTACATATTCAACTCAGTCATCATCCCTCTCGCCGTCGGCATCGGGATCTCGCTGCGCGTGACCCGCGGCGCCTGGCCAGTCACGCAGTCTTGGTACGAGGGCGGCGGCGTCGTGCAGGTCGCAGTGCCACTCATCGTGTCCAACGGACTCATCACGGTGCTGCAGGTGGTGCAACCGGCCAACCTCTTGCCATTGCATGCCAGTGCTCACCATGGCGCCCCTCTCCCCACAGGTGGTGCAACCGGCCATCCTCTTGTCGCGCCACGTGCTCGCACGCTGCGTCGTCTCGCAGGCAAAGATGAATGAGCTGTGGGAGCCGCCGGAGATGCTGCTGGGCGAGCTTTACGCCTCCAGCCTCAAGACGGTTGGGCTCTGCCTGGTCTACGCGCCGCTCTGGCCTTGGGCCTACCCGCTCACGACCATCGCATTGCTCTTCAACTATGGCTGCACCAAGGTGGGCGTGGCGTACTGGTACAAGAAGCCGCCGATGGTCTCCGAAGAGCTGATGACCAAATTCCGATCGCGTCTCGGCCTGCTCATGCTCCTCCACACGCTCGTGGCGTTCCTCGCTGCCGACGCCGCCGACCCGGCGGTTGAGGCGGGGCTCTTCGCCGTCGGCCGCGCCCCTTCCGTGCCCGTGGTGGCCATGTTCTTCGCGTGGGTGGTGTACGAGCTCCTCGACTTGCCCGACGTGCTCTCCCTCATTCCCGGGCTGGGCCCCAAGGACGAGCTCTCCCGTTCCGGTACTCCGACCTGCCTAATATGGACACGAAGGGCATCCCGTATCGCATGCCAGTGCTCACCATGGCGCCCCTCTCCCCACAGGTACCGAGGACACGAAGGGCATCCCGTATCGCGCGGTGGACGGCAAGGGCGGGGTCAAAGAGGTACAGCAGTATGACGTGGACGAGTACATCTGCCCCAGTGTCACCAAGTACACGCCCGAGTTCCTCCTGCAGCACCACTTTCGCGACTTTGGCGAGGCGGAGGACGAGGCTGACCGCAACTATGCCCACGCTCCTCATCCCACAGCTGGACATCCCACAGCTGGACATCCCACAGCTCGCGCTCCTCCTCCTTCAGCTGGACATCCCACAGCTGGACATCCCACAGCTGGACATCCCACAGCTGGACCGAGGGCGCACGGCACAAGCACAAGCGGTGTCTCGACGGGGTCGGTCGCTGTAGAGCTCAGCGAGATTCGCACCCGGGGGATCCCCGAGCCCGAAGCTTCCCCGCGCCTACCTGAACCATCCCCGCGACTGTACCCTACCCTGAGCGCCATGGAAGAGGCGCCCGCCGCAGAGCCTTCCGTGGCGACCAAGGGCGGCAAGGGGGCCAACGGCGGGGTTCCAGTCATGAAAAGCGGACCTCCAGTCATGCAAGTCGGGGTTCCAGTCATGAAACGATGAACCAAAGGGGTCCAGTCGTGCAAAATCCAGGTGGTGGCGTGATGTGTCGTGCGATCCGAGAAGGTGGGTTCTAGCGCCGAAGGCGCTAGATTAGTTGTCTTCTGGGGCGAGCAATGTAACTGGGGCGGAGGCGCGGCTGCCCTTCGAGCAGAGCGCGCCGGCGGGCGGGGTATGAACCAAACGCATGCATGCAGGAGGATACATACCATAAAGCCCACAGTCCGAACAGTTACTGTGGAAAGAGGGCGCGTCGCCTGCCTCAGGCTTCGCGCAAAAGTCACGCGTCTGTGTGAGGTCGCCGCGCAAGGCGGCTCTCCCACTGCGTGTTTGTCGCCAGTGTTCACTAAGCCAGTCCGCTTGAACTCCTCAGATACCTTCCGCCGCGGCATCGAGGTCGCGCCTCACTTGCACCCTTCACACTGGACTTGGGCGATGCCATATTAGGCAGGCGCCTCGTCGTCCGTTGGGCCGAAGAGCCTGATCGAAGTCTTTGCATACTGCGGCACCGCGCTGTGGTTGACACGCCACCATTGGAGGACGCGGGAGCGGCTGGTGGTTGGATCTGCCGCGAGGAGATACAGGAGATCGACCGAGCTCACCGCCACCCTCGATGCCGCCGAGCCGCTCGGTGCGCCACCCGCGCTGCCCCCGCTGCTACCCCCGGCCGCGGCGAGGGCCGAGAGGCGTCGCTCGTCGGGGAGTGTGGCGCTCGAGCTGCCCGCGACGGCGCCCAAGCTGCCTAATTTGGAGCTGCCCGCGACGGCGCCTGACGAGTAGGTCACACCGGCCATCGTGCTCTTCACACCGGCCATCGTGCTCTGGCGTGGCGCTGCTGCCGCTCTGGCCGCGAGGACGCCGCCGCCGCCGCTGCGGCCGCCGCTCTCGTCGGGTTCGTCAAAGGTTGTCGGCTCGGCCGGCTGGAGCAATTGGAGGGCGCTCTGTAGTTGGACCTGATGAGGGAAGTAATCAGACGCCATCGGAGGGCCATCGGACGCAATCCGTGGTCATCAGGGAGCTTGTGAAGAGCGCTCTGTAGCTGATTTCTGCAAGCAAGGCACTCTTGGTGCACTCAGATGCCATCAGATGCAATCCAGGAAGCAATCCAGGAAGCAGTTCAAGACCATTGACGAACCTGCTGCTTTGCCCACGACGTCTTCGGGTCTGACGTGGCGATCGCTGTGCCAGGCCCGAAGGCATCCCGAGTTCGGTTCAAGCGCCGTCGGGCGGTGGCATGTGCCCCTTCGAGCCAAGCACCAAGCTGCTGCTCGAGCGCGATGGCCATCACGCGGCCGCCTATCGCGTCGACTCCCTGCAACCACGAGCGAACGATACATGAGCATCAGTGGCCATCGGTGGCCATCAGTGGCCATCGGTGGCCATCGGTGGCCATCATCGGCCATCAGTGGCAATCAGTGAGCCATCGCACCTGGAGGCCCAGATGAGGGACGCAATCAGAGGCAATCAGGGGCCATCAGTGGCAATCAGTGAGCCATCGCACCTGGAGGCCCAGATGAGGGATGCAATCAGAGGCAATCAGGGGCCATCAGAGGCAATCAGTGAGCCATCGCACCTGGAGGCCGAAGCGTGCAGCGATCCCACTCAGAGGCAATCAGAGGCAATCAGAGGCCATCAGAGGCAATCAGTGAGCCATCGCACCTGGAGGCCGAAGCGTGCAGCGATCCCACTCAG
>ENA-UOXG01000591-UOXG01000591.1-mixed-culture-metagenome-genome-assembly--contig:-NODE-591-length-24869-cov-48.268074_pt1 | contig 24869 bp, 13 predicted proteins | sample MGYA00238159_ERZ761634 | MGnify/ENA primary metagenome ERZ761634 (study PRJEB28908, sample SAMN08776845) | mixed culture metagenome | isolation source: Freshwater growth medium | place: USA... | reverse complement strand
GTGGCGACGGTGGAGGAGGTGAAGGCGGCGGCGACGGGGGAGGTGGTGAGGGTGGAGGAGATGGTGGCGGCGGAGAAGGGGGGGGCGAGGGAGGTGGCGGCGAAGGCGGTGGCGATGGTGGAGGAGATGAGGGCGGCGGCGACGGTGGAGGAGGTGAAGGCGGCAGCGACGGTGGTGGCGGCGACGGCGGTGGCGACGGTGGAGGAGGTGAAGGCGGTGGCGACGGGGGAGGTGGCGAGGGTGGAGGAGATGGAGGTGGCGGAGAGGGGGAGGGCGAGGGAGGTGGCGGCGATGGCGGTGGCGACGGGGGAGGAGGAGAAGGAGGCGGCGACGGTGGTGGAGGCGAGGGTGGAGGCGGCGACGGATGCGGTGAGGGCGGCGGCGAAGGCGGCGGTGGGCTCGGAGGTGGCGGCAAGGGAGGCGGGGGGGTTGGTGGCGGTCGGGTAGGTGGGGAGGGTGGAGGAGGTGAGGGCGGCGGCGGCGGGCTCGGAGGTGGCGGAAAGGGAGGTGGGGGGTATGGTGGCGGCGGAGATGGCGGTGGTGGTGAGGGCGGAGGCGGGGGCGCTGGAGGAGGTGCGGGAGGAGGTGCGGGAGGAGGAGAGGGAGGAGGAGGAGAGGGCGAGGGCGGAGGAGGCGACGGGGAATGGTACCAACCGTTGCGCCGCTTAATGTAGAGGTCGAAAGAACCGCCCAAAACGTAGCCCGACGCGGCCAGGTTGCACGAGCTCGACAACTGGCACTTACCATAGCTCGCTCTAAACTCAAAGGAGATGCACGTTTCGAGGGCGTCGCACCGCGCGGCACAAGTCGCAAGAGTATCGGTTACATCATAGGCCCCGAGCTCGTTGGCGCCGTTGCATCCCCCCGTCGAGGTCATGTCGTAGTTGAGCGCCAAAGTGTTGTAGATCGAGCCTCGAATGAACAGCCACCAGTCGGCTTGGATCGGGTTGTATCCTGCGTGCTGTGTATCGCACGAGGACGAGAGTTGGCAGTTGGTGGTGGTGCCAGACGCCGCTTTGAACTCGAAGGAGATGCAGGTCGTGAGGGCTAGACATTGTGCGGCGCACGCCGACAACGTACGGCCGGAAAATTGGCCGTGCTCATTGGCACCGTCGCACCCGTTCCCAGCCATCCACCAAACATCGACTCGCGGCGGTGGTGACGGCGGCGGCGGCGACGGCGGAGGAGGCGTTGGTGGCGGCGACGGGCACCACGTGCGCATCATCGAGACGAGCGGCGCTGTCGTGCTCGGCAGGCCGACGCCGAGCCGCACGGCATCCAGCTCCGCCGGGCTGAGGGCGACGTCCCACACCAGCAGGTCCTTCATCTGGCCCGTGAACATCGGGTCGCCCCAGTTGCTCTTGCCCACGTACAGGTTGGAGCGGCTCACCGGCAGCGGGAAGCGCATCGACGACGTCGTCGCGACGCTCGCACCGTTCCAGTAGATCTGGGCGGGCCCGTGGGTGTCGGCGAGGCTCGCACGCGACTGCACGACCGCGACGTGAGTCCACACGTTTGCGGGGAAGGTCGCCGAGCTTGCAGAGAGATGGGAGGCGGTGCTTACCTCTTTCACGTCATGTGACATCCCGCTGGATGCTTCCGAATTGAATGCCACGATGATGCCGTCGAGTTGTCCATTGCCAAAATCGATGACGCGGTCCCACGACCGGTCTGTCCGCGTGCGGTAGACCCACGAGGAGAGCGTGAAGCCAAGCCCCCCGCCGACGATTCCAGTGCGCGACGTGGCCGTCAAGTAGGAGGTCTCCGCCCCAGTGAAGGTGTATGCGCCGACGACGGCGCACGGAGTCGGCGGTGTTTGCGGTGTGTGCGGATGATGCGGGTGATGCGGGTGATGCGTGTGCGGCGTGTGCGGATGATGCGGATGATGCGGATGATGCGGATGATGCGGATGATGCGGGTGGTGGCAATGACCGCAAGAGCAGCAACAACTCCCGCATGCGCAGCCGCCGCACCCCCCCAAACCGAGGCAACAGAGCCGGCGGCGCTCGAGGCGCCTCCCAACGTGCTCCCCGACGTCGTCGAGAACATCCGCCTCAACGTAAGCGATGGGTTGCTCGACCCCCCTCTTTCCCTCGAGCTGCTCCTTGAAGAGCTTGAGGTCAACTGAGAGGTGGGACAACTGCTCGTCTCCACTTCGATGTACCGTAGACAAGTCCGGCGCCATAATGGGACCTCCCTTGGACACCAGCTCTCCAGCATCGAGCATGTGCTGCATCAGCCCGCTTGGCACAGTGATAATCTTCCAAGTGGAATCCAGCGCGCCCGGCGTATGCTGATGACGAGCGCTCCTCTGCTCCCCAGGATGCTCCTCAACGGGGAGCTTGGAGCCGCGACTTCCGGAAAGCGCAAAGAGCAGCAGGAGGAGAGCGCTCCTTGCACGTGAAGTGTAGGATGGAGGCCGGGTACGCCGGGCTTGTGGCGGCGGTGGTGGGGAAAACGGTGGTCGAGGCGCCGGCCTGAGGCGTCCAACTGAGCCCTGTGCCTGAGCGATGCTCATCATGGCGAGTCACGACGGCACTCCACCAAAGGCGTGCATCACCGGCTGCCCGCCGGATAAATACTCGCGATTGGATTCCTGGAGCATCTCCAGATCGCGAGTATGAATGAACTGAGTAGAATGAGGGAAAGTCAATTCGAATTGATTAGAATTGAGTAGAATGAACGCCCATGGCGTAGTCGGACCTTCTGAAAACCTGCAAGGCGCTCGGCTTTTTTACTTCGAGTGCGCGCTTTCCACAACATCCAGTCAACATCCACGCACATAGCCGCCGCCGGAATCGCCAGTGGGCGCTCGCAACGCAGCACACGGCCGCCATGTCGCTTTTGCCGATGACATTGGCGGACAAGCTGTTGTTGGCCATCGGTACCGCACGCGAGATGCTGTCGACGCTGGGCATGCCGTCGGTGCGCATTGAATGTGAAGGATGGAAATTGAGCGTGGAGGCTCTCAAAATCATTGCGACCGCTCCGGATGGCACTTTGACCACAAGTTACGAGTGCCTCAGGAGACGTGTGGCCGCCACGACACCGCAAATATCCAGTTCGGTGCCCAAGCGCAAGCATGCTGACGCACAACCGCGCTCAGAGGATTGCGCAAGGCGCAGCAGTCGGCAGCGGCTGGCGCCTCTGAACTTTTGGCTGGGTGAGAGAGTCATCTACGAGCCAGGTGGGTCGGCCTCTGGGCCGCGGATTGCCGGTGTGTTGCGCACGTCATGACAGGGCACAGTCTCTCGGCGGTTGGCCTTTTCAGTCTGTGGCGCGTCGCGTCTACGTACAGCCATAGTCATCGCGGAGGACATGTGCAACGAGACAAGTCAATTGGGCCCCCGGAAGCAGGATTCAGCTGTGTACAGCACGGCAGTACGCGCGGTACAACTTAGGTTCAAGAAAAATTGCACGCAGGCTCGGCGACCAACAAACCCCACACAGCCCCGCATACTCTCCAGCGTGGGTCGACCCACGTCGCGGGGCCGGTCGCGCGGAGCACGCACTCTCATGCCTCTATGAACTTCGCTTGTGTGTCCCGCTCGCCGATGACGCCCGACGCACTCGCTCTCGTCTCGTCCGGCGCCGCGAGTCGCGGCGTGCACCGGTCAGGTCCCGAGCTGAGCGCCGATCTTGGTGAACACGTTCTTGAGCTTCTTGCTGCCCTCGGTGGCTGCTCTTGTCGCGTCGTTCATCGCGTCGATCACTGCCTGAGCATCGGTCTTCTTGAGGCCCTTGAGCTCGAGGATCTTGTGGAGGTCGATGGCGCCCGAGGTGTTATCCTTGTCCTTGTTCATCTCCTCGACGGTAGTCTCGAGGAGCTCCTCGGGCGTCTGCACCAGCTTGAGCAGCTGTTCCGCCTTGAATAGCTCCGTCGTTACGAGCTTGGTGTACGCGTTCGTCGCGTTCGCCTGGCCGAGCGTCGGCAGCGCGAGCAGCGTTTGCTTCAGCATGCCCATGTCCGCGAACATCTGCTGCGCGCCCACCTCTCCGATGCGCCGGCAGCGGTAGATGTAGCCGATGAGCTTGGGCACGAAGGAGGCGACGAACTTGTCGCAGAAGAAGCGCACGTACAGCGGGTGGAGCGCCTCGCCGAGCTGGGGCATGAGCTCACGCGCCTCGGCCACGAGGTCGTTCATGTACTTGGACGTGTCCTCTCCGATCTCCTCCATCTCGGCCCATTTCACCTGCGTCATCGCCTTGAGCATCGGTGCAGTGCGATGCTCGAGCGCCGCCACGAGCACGCGCATGCCCGCCGTGACCACGGTCTGAAACTCCTCCTGAACTGGCGACAGGTCCACCTTGGCCCTGTACGCCTCGTCGAGCGCCTGATGAAGGAGGCACTCAGACGCACTCAGACGCACTCAGACGCACTCAGAGACGATCAGACGCAATCAGGCGCGACCAGACGCGATCAGATGCAATCAGAGGCTCTTAGAGGCGATCAGAGGCGATCAGACGCAATCAGACAGAGGCCCTCATCAGCTCTCATCATCAGTGGCACTCACCTTGTGGATGCTCTCCTCGAGCTGTCCCGTGGTCTCATGACAATACTCGCACGTGTTCACCACAGCGCACACGCGCTGCTGCACAGTAATGTCGATGTTGCACGTGGGCATCTGTGACGGATCGTCGGGCTGCTTGACGGCGGGCAGCTGGCCCAGGCAGCTCTTGGCGTACAGCTTCAGGTGGCGCGCCCACACCTTGTGTAGATCGTGCAGCACGGCGGACATATGGAGCGGCGTCGCGCGTTTGAATGAGCGGCGCAGGTTGATGAATAGCTCCTTCGACGACTCGAAGACGCGGGAGTCTGCACGCCCTGTGGGCGTGACGGTCCACTTCTCGGACGCGAGCATCTTTATGCCCATGTCCTCGAGGGCCTTGTCTTCGAGTGAAACGTAGATCCCCATGTACGCGTCGAAGGCCTTCGAGATGGAGCCCATGATGGCGGGCGATTTCTCCTCCGGCGTAGGCGCGTCGCCATTGCCGCCCTCGCCGTTGTCGTCGTCTTCGTCGTCGTCGTTCCTCCTGCCCCCCTTTTGCGGCGACAGCGCTGCGGCGCCGTGCGTGAACCGGTTGTGCATCTCGACCTCAAACTCAGTTGTCTTGAGTAGCGCGTGCGTGAGCACCGATACATCGAGCGATCCTCGCGATTGGTCGAGGATCTCCTCGAGGTGCTTAAAGGAGATCTGGCAGAACTCGACGGTGATCGCATGCCCGACGCGCCAGGAGGGCGGGAACAGGCTGCCGAACGACGCGTCGAAGGTCTTGAGCAGCTGCCGATGCCACGAGTAGCGTAGCTCGGTCTTCGAGAGAGTGCCGGCCTCGCCGTACGGCTGGAACGTGTGCTTGTATGGCGCGAACTGCCATGAGCAGAACCACGCGACCATCTCCTTGCGCGTGTCGGGGCCGAGCGCATCCACCACCGTGCACGCGCCTTGGAGCGTCTCGAACTTCGCGTGCGAGGGCGCGACCGTCGAGTTGTCTGCCGACAGCTGGTTGAAGTCGTCGAAGACCTGCATGCGGAGCGTAGTCCGGATCGTGTTGATCTGCTCGCGCAGGTCGTCGATCTTCTTGATGCCCACGTAGGACTCGAAGTGCGCGAGCAGGCTGTTGACCGCCTGCAGCAGGTTCGCCGCCTCCGCGTACATGCGCTCGCGCGCCATCACTTCGAGCTGCTCGACGGCGGTCACGAGCATCTGCAGCCGCTTGAGCGCGGTGATCGTCTGCGTGAGGTGGCGCTTCGCGTAGTCGAGCGACTTGATGTCGCGGCAGATTTCGTGCACCATCTGCTCCGACGCCTCCGCCTTCGCCTTGATGTCGCGCACCTTGACCATGAGCTCCCCAATTGACTGCTTGCCGCTCTCGAGGTCGCGCCGCGCAGAGGTGCCCGCCGAGGTCTGCTGGCGCACGGTCTGCAGCACCTCCTCGTCGAGCACCTTCATCTGATCCTGCAGCTCCAGCATCTTGGGCTCCACCTCGCTGAGCGACTCCTCGGTCGGGAAGAGCCTATTGATGTGCGCTGTCGCGTCAAAGTCGGCCGAGTCGAATGGGTCGGTCGAGGGCAGCACGTCTTTGATGGCCGCCTCGAGCTTTGCAGAGAAACGCACAGGCGCTGAGAGGCCATCGAGCGAGAACGACATGGCGCCGCGTCACGTACGATTGCGCGGCGGGCCAGCTGCGGCGTAAAAGTAAAACAGGGACGTACGCGTTGTTCGTCTGCACACTCACTCCTATGGATACACGCCAGCGGGCCTTCGCACACGTGCTTCGTCACGACAGTGTGAATGGGCTGTGAATACTCGTTCTTCCCCCCCCAACACTCCTCCCTCAAGCGCGAGCTTGAGTAGCTCCTTGAGAAGCTGCTTGAGTAGCGCTATCAATCCTTCTTCCGGTTGAGGATGGTCTTCTCCAGAGGCGATGACTGAAGGTCCTTGCCCTCCAAAATCTGGGGGCGGAAGATGTAGAAGAGGAGGGCGAAAAGGCCGACGTACGCGCCTAGGCCAACGAGGTTTGGCACGAGGAGATCGGTCTCGGTGCGCCCGATGAGCGGCGCGGTAAGGCCGGCGAAGAGGAGCGGCGACGAGAAGACGTCGCCCAGATGAGAAAGCCCATCGAGCAGGCCATCGAGGTTGCCACGCTTGTAGAGCACCGCGAGGACCAGGAGGTTCTGCGTGCCATAGAAGGCGGCAGCGAAGGAATAAATGTAAAGGCGCCCTGCGGCCAGATCCGATGTGAGGGCAGCGGCGTTGAAGCTGCCATCCTTGTTCTGATACTTCGCGCGCCGGGCGTTTGCGGCTGTCTGATTGGCGAATGACGACTTGCTCTGAGTGAGTGCATCGAAGACGACCTCGAGGGCGAGGGGGTTGAGAGGCTCGGAGTTGAGCTCTCGCACGCTAGCACCAACGCTGCGGGCAAGGGCCGCATCTTTGAAAGGCAGAGTCGGTACGTTCTCGACGAAGAGGAACCTCTGCACCTGCCCCATCTTCTGCAGCATCTTACGCCTCTCCGGAGTCCGCTGCTGGTCGACGACCTGAGTAGGACGGTCGGAGAAGGTGCCCTGACTCTTGCTGCGGACCCCGGCTGCAACCATTTTATCGAGCTGGACCGCCGCACCGATATCGTTCCACTGTGAAGTCTCCTTCCAGCGGCCGATCACGTTAACCACTTCGCGCTCGGTGACTGTCTCACCACCAAACAAGACCTCCGCACGTTTGAACGCATCCATTGCGATGCTGCGATGGTTGCTGCGTGAAGGAGAAAGGTTCCGAGGCTGTCTGTGCAGCGAAGTAGACGTAAAGGAGACCGCGAGGCCGACGAAGAGGAGCTGCATCGTAATGGCTTTTCGAGGTGAATCTTCGAAGAACCTACCCGATGTTTTTCTAAGGGGTTCCCTTAGCGCTCGGAACTTGCGTTTGAACCGGGATACGGGAACAGGCGTTGACGTGGGCGGGGTATCGCGGCGCCGATCGACTCTTGCACTCGTCGGCTCGAAGATGATGCTGGGTGCGGTGCGGAAGCCCGTCGCCCACGTCTTTCTGCCATCACCGAGTGAGCCGCTGATCAACCCGCGCGCCTCCCTCCGCGAGTTTGCGGCCGTTCACCTGGGCAAGTGCGCGAGCCCAGCTCAGCCGAGCGCCTTTGCCTCCTCCTCCTCGGCGCGGAGCTTTATTGCGTGGTCGGCCAAAGAGCTCGTAAAGATCCAGAAGCCGGGCGAGCCGGGCGACGGCGTGCGCGTTGAGAAGCCCCTGCTCGATGCCTTTTACCCATTCAACGCCACGCTCTCAATCGCGCTCGCCGGCCTCAACGGCGCCATGCAGGAGCTCACGCGCAGTGGAAAGATCAATGACTTTGCCAACTACATCGCGGGCGACGTGGACGAGGACGAGGACGACCGGCCGCCGCCGGGGAAGCCCTTCGAATGGGATCGCGTCGGCCACGACACGGCCGTCGGCTTCACCCGCGACGTTGTCGGGCAGACGCTCACGCGCTGTATCGAGATTGCAGGCAAGCCTCGGCTTACGGCCTCACAGTATGCAGAGCTGCTCAAGCATCCTCACAAGGCCGCGCGCGTGGCCCTCGACGCCGAGCGGGCGAGTGGCGCGCGGGGGCTCGTCTCCAGCTACCGGGCGGGCGCGCTCGTCGCCACCAGCCCAACCTTTTTCATCGTGCGCGGAATTACATGCTACCTCGCGGATGTCTTCGTCGACAGCATCGCGTGGTATCGTGGCCAGATGAGCTCGAAAACGTTCATGACGAACGCGACGCTTAAGTCGGCCAAGCACGCGATCTTCAACGCCTTCTGCCTCGCGATCGGCTTCGTCGTGCCGTTCGTCAGCCCCAACTTCTATCTCTTCGTCGCTCTCGAACAGCTCGGCGCACAATACGCGACTGATGCTCTCATCTGCCAGCTCGGCACCATCGAGCCATCGTAAGGCGGCGCGCCGAAGAGCGCGCAAAGCCGGACGACGCGCGGGCGTGGGCGCTGCGCTCCGTGCCATGTGTCCATTCACATGCCTCGGTCTGCGGGACTGCGGCCCGGGACCGCAGAGCGCAGAGCCGAAGTCTTACGCACTCACTTGGATCGCGGCGCGAGCGTGATGCGCAGGTTTACACAGCCCCGCGGGGCTAATCACACCTCGAGACCAGACCTCGAGAGACAGCACATATGTGAGGACTGATCGAGTGTGGAAACGGACATTGGGTATTGTATACGATCAGCATGGTTTAGTTGGAAAAACTTACGGGAAAGTGAAAGGCTTGGGGAAAGGTATGGTACTCGAGCCTACTATGTACTCGCAGTGCAGGCGAGCTTGCGAACGGCGGTAACGCGGGACCAATTGCGCGGGAACCGTACCGATACAAGCGGTCGTCGCGCTGTCGTCGCGAGAACTTTCTCTGCGCCCTCCACGTTTGGTCTCCACGGGGCCGGTGGTCGTGCGTCTTGCCGAGTGGCAATCTAACGTGAACGTGAACGTCGCGGAGAACTTTGGCGAGCCATTTTCGAATCAATGCAAAATCAGAATCGAACGGCCTCCGTCAACACGGAGCAGTGCGATACCCTCGATCTCGGCCAGCCGTCCGTGGAGCTCGGCCAGCTCCTCATCGCCCTGTGCGACTTCCGTTCGGCGACCAATCTCCTTTGCCTCAACCACGCCTGGGCGGCCCTCGCGAAAGAGGACATAACCTGGCGGCCGCTCGCCACCACCATCGCACGTGAGGCGCGGCTTCACTTTGATACATCCCGCTCAACGGGCGAGTGGCGCACCAAGTGCCGCCGCCTCTTTTCGGCGCGGGGTACCTTCGTGAGCGAGTGCTTTGGCGCGCCGACGCCCGCGCCCGAGCGCGCGCCGTTCCACATCGCAGTGGGCTGCCGCTTCCGTCCTCCAGGCGGCACAGCAGGACCCGCGCAGGAGGTGCCGCGCGAGGTCGTGCTGCCGCTGCACCAGCGTCTGCAGTTCATCGCCGCCGCCCACAACTGCACCCTCGCCGAGGCGCGCAAGCGACTCTGGGCGCCCGAGGCCAGCGAGTCGGTTGATCCGTTTGCGAGCTCGAGCTGCGCGGGGCCCGCCGAAGATGAGGCCGCAAAGGAGAATCTCGACGCAAACCACCACGCGAGCGTTGAGGGAATGGCGGCGGTCGGGGATGACTACGATGGAAGCTGTCAGGGCGGCGCCCCGGCCGAGGGCGGCGCTGATGGCGCTGACGGCGCGTCGTCGGCCTCTGCCGCGGGGCTGATCGCGCTGCAGGGCGGGCAAGCGATCATCTGCGCTCCGGGCGCCGGCATTCGCGCCTTCGAGTTCGAGCACACCTTCGCCGGCGAGGCTTCGCAGGCGGACGTGTACGACGCGGCCGTCGCCCCGCTCGTCGCGGGAGTTCTCAACGGCCGGTCCGCGTGCGTCCTCGCGTATGGACAGACTGGCAGCGGCAAGACATTCACCATGTCCGGACCGGGTGCGGGTGTCTCTCCTTCGGCCGCAACGGCCGGCCTCGCGCCCCGCGCGGTGCTCTCGCTGTTGCGAGCGGCCCAGGAGCGCGAGGCGGCGGGCGTGAGCGTGAGCCTCAAGATGTCGAGCGTGGAGGTCTTTGGCGAGCAGATCACTGACCTGCTGCACGCGGGCGCCTCCATCGGCGGCTTCTGGTCAGGCGTAGCGGCCGCCGCGACGGCGGCCGGCTACGCCGATGAGCCCCTGGAGAGCGCCTCGCAGGCCCTCGAGCTACTCGAGCGCGCTGAGCTGAGCAAGCGGCGCGCGGCCACGGCCATGAACGAGCGCTCGTCACGCGCGCACTCGCTGCTCATGCTGACGCTCGAGCAGCGCGCGCTCGGCGAGCCCGAGGGCGTGCCGCCGGTGGTCTCCCAGTTGTGCCTGGCGGACCTGGGAGGCTCCGAGAAGGTGAAGCGCTCGGGCGTGCGCGGCGAGCAGCTGCGCGAGGCGATCTACATTAACAAAGGCCTCCTGGCACTCAAGTCGGTCATGAGCGCTCTCAACCAGAAGCACGCTCACGTACCGTTTAAAGACGACCAGCTCACGATGCTGCTCAGGCCGTCGCTTAGCGGCGGCGCGCAGACGTACGTGATCCTCGCCGCACGCCCCGAGGGTGAACACGCTCTCGAGACGATGCAGGCGCTTCGCTTTGGCGAGACGTGTGCTGCGGTCGAGGTGGCCGCTAAGGGCGGATCGGACCGCCAAGCACAGTCGGCGCTCGCGGCGCTCGACGCGCAGGTGAAGGAGCTCGAGCGCCTCATCGTCGAAAAGGAGCGCTTCGAGACGCACATCGAGCGGCGGCGCGACCAGCGTGCGGGCCTCCTCGACGCGTACGGCGCGGGCGCGGCGCTCACCGACATGGCATACGAGGAGAAGAAGGTGTCGCGCATCGTCGGCGCGGAGAAGGAGCGAGCTGCTCTCGAGAGGATCCTGGCGGCGCGTCGCTCGCTGCTCGGCGAGTAAGCATTTGCTGCCCACAGTCTTGTTGGTGTATTCACTATGAATGATGATTTTTTTCTCTCTTGAATTGGCTGACCTATTTTCCTGTGGAAAGCCCAGCGAGACTCGAAACGACTCGAAACCTCTGCGAGGGTCGAAACGGCGTCCCGTCGGTTCAAATTCACGAGACAAATGATTTTTCGCGTCCCGCCGCTCCGCCCAGCCGGTCGGCGCCACATTGCCGAGTGCGGGTTGTGGCTTGGCTTTGTGATTGGCACCCCTTTTTGCGCGTCATCCACAGCGCCACGCGGCAGCAGCTCATGTCAGCGGACATCCAGTCCCGTCTCGCTTCGATCGCGCAGCTCACCTACCAGACCTATGCTCTCGCCGTCGAGCGTGCAAAGGCGCTCGAGCTCCCGGTGGCCGCACCGCCGCTGCCAGCGTCCGCTTTCCGGGCCCCTCCGAGTGTCGTCCCACCCTCAAGGATGGCGCCGAGCTTCGTCACTCAGAGCGAGCCCGACGACATCCTCCGCCGCATCCTCGTGGCCCGGCAGGCCGAACATCCAGACTCGCGTTGTGGAGCCACCCCGGCGGCCGTTCCATCTGCCAAGGAGCCTGCTCCATCTGCCAAGAAGGTGGCAGCAGTGACTGTCGCGAAGCCGGCGGCGGAAGGTGGCTCTCCGATCTCGGTCGACAACTGGGCACAGCGTTCCAAGCAGATTGCGCAGCTCATGATGGCCAACGAGGCCAGAGAGATGGAGGCACGAGAGAGGCTCGCTCAGGCCAAGAAGCGGCTGAAGGAGCGGCACATCCTGCCGACCACCGGGCTCGCATTGCCCGACTTGCCCAAAGCGAGCCCGACGGCCAGCGCCCAAATCGAGGCGCGCATCTGGAAGGCCGCCATTGAATCGCCGCTGAACGCGGACGGTCTCGGGAAGAAACCAACCCTCGAGGAGCTGAAGGAGTTCGGCATCGTACCGTCGATGGCGGGCTCTCTGAGCCCCGCGCTCAAGGACTTTGAGGGCACGCTCGGGGATATTGATTACGACGACTACGACGACGACGGCGAGGACGACGACGAGGACGACGACGAGGACGACGACGAGGAGGACCCGGATTATGTCCCAAGCGAAGATCGTGAGGACGAGGACGAGGACGAGGACGAGGACGAGGACGAGCTGGAGGAGCAGGAGGAGCCGGGGGAGCCGGAGCAGGAGGACGAGGACGAGGAGGACGAGGAAGAGGAGCAGGAGGACGAGGAAGACGAGGAGGAGGATGCGACGGCACTAGTGCAGGTGTTGCAGCAGAAGCGTTCGGAGCTGGCTCGCATGCAAGTGCTCACCATGGCGCCCCACCCCTCTCCCCACAGGTGTTGCAGCAGAAGCGTTCGGAGCTGGCTCGCATGGAGGCCGCCATCCAGCGGCTCTACGAGGAGGGAGAGGACTATGCGCTGGAGGAGGAGGAGGAGGAGGAGGAGGAGGAGGAGGAGGAGGAGGAGGAGGAGTATGAGATGGACGAGGATTACGGGACCGCCACCGCGACGGCCGCCTCGCCGCTGGGGCGTACGTTCGCTTCAGCGGTCGCCGCTCTGCCCGACTACCAGTACATCGACGGGCTGACCGCCTCCGAGGATGACGAGGACGAGGTGGAGGACGTGCCTTGGGCAGCGCGTACCGATGTGCGCGGGATCTCCGAGCAGGTCGTCACTGGGCGTGCCTTTGGCTCAGCAGGAGGGCCCATGGATGCGCGTCGAGCTCCAATGGAGGCGCCTCCCGAGATTCGATCTCCGCATCCCGAGATTCGATCTCCGCAGCGTCGAGCTTCAATGGAGGCGCCTCGCTCGCCGCTCAAGGTGAGCACTGGCGACGAGGGCGCGCCGCGCTCGCCTCCCAAGAGCCGCACGCCGGTGTCGCCAGGGCGCTATGACTACGAGGAGGAGGTGCACGACCAGATCGAGCGGCCGCCGGCGTCGCCGGGGCGCTACGACTATGAGGAGGAGGCGGAGGAGGCGGAGGAGGCGGAGGAGGCGGAGGAGGCGGAGGAGGAGGTCCCCGTGATCGCAACCATTCTGCCGCTGCATCGCAACTCGATTGGTTCGACCGAGACCTTTCACGCCTCGCCGTTGAGTGAGGGCATATCGCCCAAGACGGCGCCCCAAGGTCGCTCCTTCCCTCGCGAGTCCCTCGATACCTTCACTGCCTCACCCGTGGGTGAGGGTATGCCGCCGCCCAAGACGGCGCGCGACAAGGAGCGGCACACCCGACCGACTACCGGCGCGCCTTACGTGCCTGCGGAGCCGGCCGATGAGCTCACGTCCGCCGACACGGCGCGCCTCGAGGAGCTTTCAGCACTGCTCGTGCAGCTCGACGCGCTGCGCACGCAGACGGAGGAGTCGCTCAAGGCGAGCGCGCCGCCAAAGCGCAAGAAGCTCACTGAGGCGCAGATGCGACAGGCGAGCAATGAGCTCTCGCGCGCGCTCGGCGGCATGTGAGAAGGAAGGGGAAGGAGTGCAGTTCAGCAGGCGAGGGGTTTGCAGGTGGCAGAGGAGTGGCAAGTGGCATGCTCGCTCGCTCGCTCATGTGCGGATGTGTGGTGGAGGAGCGATCTCAGTGCATCTCAGTGCGATCTTCGTGCGATCTCGGAGGAGGAGGCGCATTCGATCTCCATGCGATCTCAGTGCGCGATCGTGTCGCCGTCGATCTTGTCGGGGGCAGCGCGCGCGCAGAGGCCACGTCGGCACGCAGTCAGAAAAACGGACAGTCGTGGCGTGACGTGCGTGCCGTCGGCGGACCGCGACCCCGGCCCATACCGCCCGCACAGGACATAGGGATACATGTATAGGAGAAATGATCTCAGTCCTCGGCGGGGCGTCAGGCGCATACCGGGCTGTACAGGAGCGACAGGCGCGCGGACAGAAGTGTGCTGCCGCATACGCAGGTATGGGTATTTAACTCGACCCTGAGAGCTCCACCTGAGTCTGTAGTGAAACGAACTCTCCCCGCAAGGTCAAAACTCAAAATATTGTCGGACCCACACCGAGAGTTTAAACACCACACGGCTAGGATAATTTACCTACCTGAGCAGTGAAACACACAGGAGCGAGGTCAAAAACTCAAAATCTCGCGCCGACCCGCCGAGCTGCCGAAGTGTAAAGTGCGGCGGGCTCGGCGGGCATTTCAAGATCATGTCACGTGCATGCAATCGACGTAAAAGGATCTGAAAAACGGTCAATTAGAAAAAGCCAACACCGGCCCCCGTGGCTCGCATCCGCATTTTTCGAAAATTCTCGATGTTCGACCTCAACAGCGATGATTCCGGCGAGAGCGAGCCAGACCTGGAGCCGCTCGTGGTGCAGCCGCTTCTCAATCCGGCGGCAGAGGACGAGGCAGCAGCCGAAACCACAGGCGCTGGGGCTGTGGTATCGGCCGCGCCGTCGAATTACACTATTGGCGAGGTCGAACACGAGCAGCACCAACACGTGGCGGCAGCGGGTGCAGCACTAGCAGAGCCTGCACCTTCGGGCATGAAGCGCGGCCGGCCCCCAGCTGACCCGAATGCGGAGCCCCACTTCTTTTGCGACGAGCCTGGTTGCGGTGCCTCTTACATCACCTGGTGGATTGTACCAGCACCGGCGCAAGCATCACCCTTGGCTGATTGCTGAGGCCAAGCAGGTCGCTGTGGCCAATGGCAAGCGACCCCGAGGCCGTCCTCGTGAGAGCGAGCGAAACATGGACGAGCTAACACACGAATGCCCCATTTGCGAGAAAGCGTACGCATCCTATGGCGGTTTGTACCAGCACAAGCGCTCGCACCACCCCGAGCTGGTGACCGCTCGCGGTGTGAGCAAAGTCAGCCTGGGCTATTACCCAACGGCCCGCAAAGCCGCGTCTGCATACGCCTTGTTTGCCAATTCGCAAGCAGTTTCTGCGTTGGCTCCGCCTGCAGCGACGTTAGCAGCGACGGCGACGGAGGCGATGGATGTCGAGCCGAATAGTGGACGTGGCGCCAGCTCGTCTGCAGCTCACTCCGAGGAGGTTGCTGTGCGACGAAGCAGCCGAAAGGGCAAGCAGCCTCTCGACCCAGCCATCGGTAAACGAGTGTGGAGCTGGCGACAGGACCTTCAGAGAACAATGGCGGGTGAAATCATGGACTTTCATGTCTGGCAAGATCGTGTTCGCGAGCATTTTGTGCGTTACGAGGATGGCGTGTCGCAGTGGCGAACCGAGGCAGAGTGGTGGGAAGACGAGAACGGGCCGACGCTGCCGTCGCCGCAGTGAGTACGCGCTCCGTGCTCAAGTCGACGCTCCGTGCTCAAGTCGACGCTCCGTGCTCAAGTCGGCGCTCCGTGCTCAAGTCGGCGCTCCGTGCTCAAGTCGACGCTCATGTGCGAGCCGCGCCGCTTCAGCGCCACTAGCTCGACAGCGCGCGGCAGCTCGCTATATATACTACGGAGACTATATACTCGAGATGGTGGATCTTTGAGCCACCGAAGGTAGCATCTACATGTGTACATGTACGGCCGCTGATGTGGGGAGACTGAGCTCTGAGGCTGCAGTGTGCCAGCAGCCGATGGCCGACAGCAGACGCACCGCGATCGCGCACCGTCTATTTGCTCTTTGGGGCAAGACTGTAGACTTGCCCATGTCGCATGTGCAAGGAGCACTTTTTACTGCTGGGAATTTTGCTAGTTACGCCTTCCCTTGTACGCCTTACATGTACGCGTGTGTCTTGAGTCTGCACCCTCCAAGCTGTGTCTCCACGGTACCTGTGGTCGTGCGTCTTGCCGAGATGGCAAATTTACGTGAACATTGTACGTGAATTTACGTGAACGTGAACGCTTGTTGTGCCCACACAAAAGGGTGCCCACAAACCCCACAGGGCTGCAACAGGGCCAAGCTTGCTTGCTTGCTTGCTTGCTTGCTTGCAACAGGGCCGATTACAGCGCCGGCACAACGCGACATCCTCATGGAGACTAGGACGCGCATTGGCGTCGCGCCGCTGCTCTTCACGGCTCCGCACACAATTTATCTGCATCGCGATGCGGAGGCTGATCATAAGCCCGAGGACCTCACGGGGTTCCTGTGCGAGACGTTCGCAGAGAGCACCGGTGGCTCTGCTCTCACCTGGTCCCGAGACATCTCCAGCATCAGCGCCAGGACCGCGCAGCCACAGGCAGGGTTGCGGGACCCGAACTATCTGCGCATCGATGAACTTCCATCAAATCCATGGAACGAGGCGCTGCGCAACGCGTTGCAGCGCTGGCCGCCGTGGGCATGCTTGCACTGCGACCTCCACGGGCGCCGTGACCATCATCCTGGAATCAACGACGACAGTGTGGACGCGTCCGATTGCGACTGCGGCCTGGCTGCGATGCGCGCACGCGCGCCGCCGCTGCTCGTGCGAACCATCGAGCGCGCGCTGCTGCAGCAACTGGGACGGGCGCTCTCCTCGACAGAGTTCGTGCTCAACCTGCGGCCACGGCTCAGTGGTGGGTGGACCAACGGTCGATGCACATTGAGCCAGCAGGCGGTCGAGTTCAGATATGCCGCGGTGCAGCTCGAGCTGTCGCTGCGGCTTCGGCGCGCCCTTCACGCGGACGACCGGCTGCGCGATCGCGTCGCCGCGGCGCTCGCAGCCGTCGCCCGCATCGTCTACGCCGCCGCCGCTTCGGGAGGGTGCTCATTGGCCGCTGTGGGGGCTCCGCTGCCTTGCATGCAAGTGCGCACCAGAGCGCCGAGCGAGGAGGACGTGGTGATGCCAGACGCCGAGGGCGCAGCCGCGCTCCCGTACGCCGCGCCGGCCGCGGAGGCTGTGATGCCTGTCCGCGCGACGGGTACAAGTGTTGTGTCGGTCTCTGATGCCGACATGGACGCTGGGGGTGCGAGCGCCGATGCCGATGCCGACGCTGACGCCGATGCCCTGGCGGCGTCCCCACGCTTGGTCGTGAGCACACCTCGTGCGCTCGCGGCGCTCTTCGTCTTCGCCCACCCTCTCGAACTTCTGGAGCTTGAGAACGTGCGAGGCGGCGTGCGCGCCGTGCTGCCCGACCACACGCGTGCCTTCGCCGCGTGCCCCTTTTCGTGCAGCTGGGGCGGCGGACTCTGCGTGCCTCGGCCGAAGCCGGGCGCGCGCCTGTACGGCGCCGTGTACTGGCTCACGTTCGAGCAGCTCGCGAGCGCGGACCGTCGAGCAGGCGAGGGGGAGCGTGGCGGGACTCGCCGAGTGCGCGTGCGCGTGCGCATCGGCAGCGGGGGGGCGGCGGATCGACTTTGGGCGACGGCGACCGGCGGCGGCGGCGGCACTGGCAACAGCAGCGGCGCCAGCTCTGGCGCCGATGGCAGCAGCGGCGGCGGCGGCGGCAGCGATGGCAACGGCATCAACGTCGGCGGCAGCAGCGGCGGCTACTGGGTGGAGGCACTCACTTACCTGCCACGCGAAGCCTCGATGAGGGAGGATGCGGCCGCTGAGCACCCTTCCACAGCATACCTATGCTTGATCCGACGGGCCATGGAGCAGAGCGCCGATCCGCACGCGGCCGAGCCCCTCTGCATTCGCTCTGCGTCGACGGGGCGCGTCCTCAGCACTTGGACTCACCCGGCGGGACGGCATGCGACGCTAGCCCCTTCGTGTGCGGTGCTTGATGAAGGGGAGGAGCTCAGCCACGGCGAAGAATCTAGCGAGGCTGCACGGGAGCGGTCAAGCCGCAGCAGTGGCGGTGGCGGCGGCGTCGTGGCGGGATTTGCGGCGCTGCCTTTGCTGGCGCTGCTGACTGAGGTGGGGATGCGCGTCGATCCGCCCTGGACGATATTCGACGCCGTCGCCAAGGTGCACGCCAAGTTGGTCTCGTGCGGGGTCGACAGCACAGCCAAGCTCATCGACGCTCTCTCGAGCGACACGTTGAACTCGCTCATCAAAGAAGGCGGGCGTGAAACGACCCTCCCCCAAGGGCCGCGGAAGCCAAACAAAACTCTCCGGTCGCGCTCATTAGCCGTGATGCGCGAGCTCTTGCTCGAGGAGGTTTAGACATGCTGTGCAGCACTTAATTGGACACCCACAGAGTCATGTTATGTTAAATTTCATGTCATTAACTTTCGCGCGGAACGTCGATCGGGATGTAGCATGAGCAGTTGACACCGCACCGCGACGGCGTCCGAAAAGCGAAATAAAAACCATATAATACGGAGACTATATAACTTTCAGAGCTCCACGAGGTGACAGCTCCACTTTGCTCCAACGCAGCAAACGACGCGCGACGGCGTCGCTCCGAAATAAAACTTTCAGACAAAGTGACAGCTCCGCACTGCGTAGAGTATGTTCAATTTTGAATTTAGTGACGACTTCCATGTCGCTGGGGGGTCTCGCGCATATGCGAGAACCGTGGCTGTCTGGAGCCGGGCGGGTGAGATGCTAGGCCGCACGCCAGTGGCCAGTCGTGAACCAGTCGGCGCGCGTCAGGCTGGGGGCGATCTCGAGAAATTGTGGGGGCTTTGGAATGCCCGGTCTGGTCTTACAGGGATTGGGAAGACAGATGTGGTGGTCATTTCCTGGAAAATAACCACACGACGTGAAATGATGACACATTGAATGGACTGACGGAACACACATGGGTTGCCCAAAGGCCCCCCGCACTCTCCCCGCGCTGATGAGAAGGCGAATATAGAAGAGTGAGGACAAATGGATGCAATCGAATGGATGGAGACGCTCAAGGTAACCAAAACAGGTTAAACTGGGGTGGGGCAGCACGCCGCGACTCATGCACGGGATGCACTCATCGGAGGGATGGGACACTTTTTAAGAGGCTTTGCTTCCCACCGTGCTGCCTACGGCTGAGAGGTGCGCGACGCGGATCGGCCGTTCGGACCATCTGCACCGCACCCACTAAATGCGCACCTAAAGAACCCGGGTTAAAACGGGACCAGACGTGAGACGTCGCCCTACCGGCCGCCGGACCCCGCCGGACCTCGAGGACCGGCGAATCTATTTTCATACCTTATTGGGCAAATCCATTATTAGCCCCTTTACATGTACCAATTAGGAATTCCTATGTCTTTTGTCGATTGACCTCCGACGGCATCCCACACGAGGATTCGACGCGTCTCAGAGAGAGCTGATCACGAGGTCATTATTTTACATGTTGGCAAATGAGCCCGCATCGCATGCGGCCGCTTCCAGGCTACATTCTAGCTCCGAGGCGCCCGCATCGCTATCGCCATCGTCGACATCCATACCCCGATCGCCATCAATCGATGTGGATGCAGTCACCCCCGACATTGAGTATGCACACGCGCTTTGGCTCAGCAGCAACAGCAGCGCAGAGAGCGGCGGCGCAGAGAGCAGCAGCGCAGCGAGCAGCGGCGCAGAGAGGCCCGAGACGAGCGGCGGCGAGGCGTCCGAGTCCCTCCCACAGATCCTAGAGAGTGCCACCGCGACTGACATGGAGGCTTCTGTGTTGGTGCGCCGGCCCCGCTTGCCCAGACCAGCCTCACAACCGATCATGCCCGGAGGACAGCTCATAGCACCGCCGCAAAGGCGATCGACGCAGCAAGGCAGATCGGCCGTGTCCTCGTTCTCGCCTTCCAGCAGCTCGTTGGAGTCCATTGGTGAAGACGACTCGTGCGTTCACCCAAGCCATCAAACCGCGCCCGTGCGTCTGACAGAGCGATCGATGCAGCAAGGCTGTTCGGCTGCGCTCTCGCTCTCGCCTTCCAGCAGCTCGTTGAAGTCCATTGGTAAAGACGACTCGTGCGTTCACCCAAGCCATCAAACCTCGCCCGTGCGTCTGACAGAGCGCGGCACCGCAGTCGCAGCCGCTCGGTTCCTCGAGTTGCTTCGCGCCCTAGACCCCTCAACCGGCAACCTGACGACTGCGCAGCTGACCAAGGGTGTTACTCCACGGGCAGCACCTGCGAAGACGGAGCACCTGCGAAGCCGGACACCTGCGAGGCCGGAAGCATTACATGCACCGGACGCAGCACCAGCGGATTCAGCAGGTGCTCCTGCGAAACCGGAAGCACAACGGGATCGCCCACGCAGCATGTTGGCGGAACAACACTCCGCGCACACCACAGAAATGGATCAACACTCCGCTCACATCACAGAAATGATGCTGCTGCATCACATGCGGCAAACCAACAACGTGCGACAACGCTCGACGAGCGGGGAACTACGAGGGGCAGGGTATACTCCGGCGTGGTCCCCTGGAGCGGGGAGGTCAAGAGCCCGTGCCAAGACCCTCGACTGTTTTGAGGGAATGTAGATACCATATAGTCAATAGAGACTACAGGACATGTAACTTAACGGCTGTCGAGCGCTGTACAAACGTCTACAGTAGCGCGGTGAGTTCAGTAGCGCTACCGTAGCTGCCAACGGGCCAGTCGACCGATGTCTCGTTCGTCTCGAGACTCGAGTCTCGACGCGACGTTTTTACGTGACGTTTTACAGCTAGCCGCACCGGTTAGGGTCCCTACACGCGTCGCGGCTCGCGCGACCCAGTGGTTTTTGCCCTGGCGCCGCTCATAGGACGTCGAGTATATCTATAACACCATGATTGTGGGGGGACAACGTACTACAACCGCCCCCCGCCACGGGGGGGACTCCAATCACGGGGGGACTCCAATCACCAAAAGAAGCCAAAGTTCGCCCAAATGCATGCAGAATTTCGTGAACTGTAAAACTTCCATGGCTCCAACTCAACCTGCCCGTGGGCGTGGCAAGCAGAGCTCTCGTTCAAAATCAAGATTTGTGGCTCTTGAGCTCGAGGCCCCGGAGCAGAGCGAAGCTCCGCCAGAGGTTGACAATATCACTCCAGTGAGCAAGAAGGAGCGGAAACGTGGTACTACCAGGTTGTGCGTGGGGTTGGCGGCGACGGCGACCATGCTGATCTCCGCTGTGGTTGCAGTCAACGAGTTGCTCCATCGTCCTTCATACAGTGACTTAACCATCCAAGCTCCTACACAACCAACTGCGCCAAGCCGTCTTCAACATCCGCCATCACCACTGCCACCAGCAACACCTCCATCACCATTGCCAACACTTCCATCACCAATGCCTCGTCTACCGCCCGCGCAGCGCCTGCCAGCCTTGCCACCATCCCCGCCTTTGCAGCCACCTGCCTCGCCAAGCGTTCCGCCGCCTGCGTACCCTCCGCAGGACCCCTGCGCGGAGGCAGTCGACATCTGGGCGCGTGAAGGGGCGACCACTCCGGAGGAGGCCGACGGGGCCGCCACCCCGGAGGAGGCGTGCAATGAGTGGGCTGCTGCCGAGTGGGGTGCCCTCGAGGGCACCCGCTCGCTCGAGCGCGCATGCCACACGCCCTTTGCCCTTTCTTCTTGCGCTGCCACGTGCTGCGCAAGGGCGAGCGTCGCGCCGCCCCGCGTGCTCTGGCGTCCCGGCACGCCCGACGCACCGTTCACGCGCCCATTCACACTCTCAGCGCACGCGGGAAAGCTCTGGATTGCGCCCGTCGTTGGGCTTGAGACCGATACGGTACGTCAGGCGCATCCGCCAGGCGCGGCCGCTGTGGATGTGGACATCGGTGCAGTGCAGTGGGAAGAGCTCAAACTCAAAGGCGCGAATTGGGCCGGCATACAAGCTAGCGGCTGTGTGCACGAGCTCTACAAGTATCCCGTGAGCGAGTACCTCGCGTACCTGCGCCGCGAGCGCTTCAATGCTGTGCGCTTGCCGCTCTCAGCGGCACTGCTCAACATGGCGGCTTCCGCCGACGGTTATGTACTCAGCAACATCTGTGGTGAGTACGCGGGCTGGGAGCTGCTAGGAGCCCTCGACGACCTGATCCGTCGTCTGGCGGCCGCTGGGCTGTTTGTCATGCTCGATATGCACACGCTCGACTATCCCGAAGGCAACAATGGCCTCTGGTGCACGGGCGAGGCGCCGGGCAGCAACCACTGTGGGCGCGTGAGTGAGCGACCAATCTACCGGGCATGGCAGCTGCTCGCTCAGCGCTACTGCTCGTTCCCGAATGTGGTGCTCGCGGACGTGTTCAATGAGCCGCACGACGCGTCCTGGGATGCATGGCGCGACTTCGTGCAGCGCATCGCGCGCGATGCGATCCATGCGTGGTGTGACCGATGGATTGTCGTCGCCGAAGGCATCGGCGGGGCCAGTCCATGTAACGATTGCTGGTGGGGGGAAAACGTCATCCGCCAATCAGGTAGGCCTATCACGCTCGAGCAGCCGCATCGGCTCGCCCTCTCGGTCCACATATACGGCCACGGCACCCAAGGTTACCTGCACGATCGCTCCTTCCCCGCCAACCTGCCCGGTGTGTGGGACGCTCACTTTGGGCGGATTCCACAGCAGCAGGGCATCCCTGTGCTCGTGGGTGAGTGGGGTGGCTCGTGGGCGGGCCGTACGTGGGACGGGCAACACATCCCTGCGACGGCGACGTGGCAGGCGGCATTGCGAGACTACCTGATCGCGCGTGGCCTGGGGTCCTTTTATTGGACATTGAACGACAACTCCTTTCGCACCGGCAGCCTCTTTGCCGATGCGCATGCCGCGGAGAAGGCTGCCTTGCTTTCAGGCCTGCCGGTCTCGAACATCACTGCATTGCAGGCGCGTTGGAGTCGACCGCCCCCGCCTCCTCGATCGCCCCCGCCTCCTCGATCGCCACTGCCACCAGCATCGCCTAGGCCGTCGCCCCCGCTACCCTCGCCCCCGCCCCCACCATCGCCACCGCCACCCTCCCCCTCGCCTCCCTCTTCGCCCGCGCCGTTGCTGCCGCCGCCACCCAGTGCGCCGCCATTTCTCCTGCTGCAGCTGACTGGTGCGCGAGCGGGCCTCGGAGCAGCAGCCACGCTGCTACTCCTCGTCAGTGGCGCGGCCGCCTGCAACTCACGCCGCCGAAGAGCCGACGGGTTCGCTCAGCAGCGTGACGAGAAGCTGCAACAGGAGACTCGTGATGCGGCAGAAATGGTGTCCAGCACACATGATAGCACAGCCGCGACCAGCTGAACAACATCGAGAAGGTCAAGTCCGTCTTAGACTGAGACACAGCCATGGACTCACCATGAACCAGCCATGAGACTCACGACGTCGAGCTCTGTGTGATCACAGTTCCGCACTACGCGACTACTCACTGTGCGCTTGAAGTGCTAGTTCGTACCGGCCTACCCCTACCGCATTCTACCGCAATACCGCCAATGCCCCTACCGCCCGGCCGAGACGCGAGAGATAGGTTCCGTAGGACGACTTCCGGACCGCGAGTCGAGTGTCGTCCACGTTTTCGTCCGCTCGCTGCAATTGCCCCGCTGTACCGAAGCGTCGACGCGTGACTTCTCATTGTGCTTGATTTCCTTCATGCTGTGTCAGTCTGCTCGGCTGCTGCATTTCCTGATGCTTGTTTGGTCTTCTTATGGTGGCAAAAGTACTTTGTGAATATTTGTGATTGCGAAATAATCACCACAGCGGAACCCCCGCGGACCCACGCTCATCGACTGATCGACGGAACAGGGAAGTGATATCGCAGCAGTAGTCGAAGTCTCGAGGAAAAGGGGCCGGAGCCTCCAAACATATGGGGTGCAGGGGAATAAAGTTAACTAACTTAACACACACACGTTGTCTGAATCGATGCGGGCTTTCGTGGATAGGGACACGGAGTGTCTCGAAGGAGAAGCTAATATCATCGCGCCGCGTCCAGACTTGACTTGACTTGCTTGGCGCTGCCCGCCGACCGCGGTGCGTCGGCCGACAGCGGGGCGGGCCACTCTCAGCTGGGTGCCTTGTTGCGATCCTAACCGACCCTGTCGAGATCCTATATGGAGTACTCTGCCGACCTGTACGCGGACGTTCGGGTGCACACGGCGACCGCCACGAGCAAATACCTGCACGAGAACGTCGTACTCGCTGCCGTCGAGGAGATCCTCGCGGCGCAGGCCACTTCGCGCTCGCCGGTCGCGTACCTGGGTGCGTTCATGACGACCCTGGAGGCGCAGGGTGACACCGACCCAGCCGTGTACGCGGGCATCATGACGCTCCTCGACCGCGCGCTCGCCCACGTGCCCCGCGCCGTGCTCATCAGCCAGGGGCCACGGATCGCGTCCGCCCTCGTGGGCGTTGCCAACCGGCACGCGGAGCACGCGCTCGTGCTGCGCGGCGCGCTCTCGTGCGTGCTGCGGCTGCTCGTGGCGCAGCCCGCGGGCGCGCCCATCACCGCCGACACGCTCAAGCTCTTCCGCTGGCTGCTCGAGTTTGTCGTGCATCCCAGCCCACTGGTCCGCTCGCGCGGTCAGCAGGTGTGCACTTCGGCCATCGAGCGCACACCCGCTCTCTCGGATGCGGCGGCGCGCTTTGTGGAAGAGTGCCTCACGGCGGCCGTCCTCCGGGACGTCGAGCCCGCCCTCTTCGTGCTCAACTTTGTACGCGCCACGCTCGGGGCTTTGGAGCCAAGGCCACTTTTGACGGCCATCCATGCGGTGCTGCGCTTGCCCTCCTTGGGTCACCCGATGCTTTGCCGTGGCGCGACACAGGTGCTCGCGGACGTGTGCTCGGACGCGTCGAGCCACGGAATCATCCCCGCCAGCGCCCTCGCCGCCATTGTCGACACTTTGCTTGTCGTGCGCCCGGGGTTGCCCCTCTTGGTTGAGGCGAGCAGCGTGCGCGCGTGCGTGGCGGCGGCGGGCGCGCTCTTCGGAGCGGAGCCGGCCGAGTGCCACGCGCGCCTCCCCGCCCTCGTCACCGCCTTCGTGCGTGTCCTCAGGAGGCAGCACATCGGCGGCGGCGGCGAGGGCGCTGGCGGCGGCGGCGGCGGCGAGGGCGGCGCCGCCGGCGGCGGCGCCGCGGCTCACAATGGTACGGGCGCGGCGCCCAACGGCAGCGACGGCGAGGGTGGAGGAAGCGCGCCCGAGGGGCCGCTCGCCGCGTCTGAGCTCAGGGCCAGCGCGTAGGTGATTCCTACGTGCTGTGCGGCGGCGATGGGTT
>ENA-UOXG01000569-UOXG01000569.1-mixed-culture-metagenome-genome-assembly--contig:-NODE-569-length-25211-cov-38.721220_pt1 | contig 25211 bp, 10 predicted proteins | sample MGYA00238159_ERZ761634 | MGnify/ENA primary metagenome ERZ761634 (study PRJEB28908, sample SAMN08776845) | mixed culture metagenome | isolation source: Freshwater growth medium | place: USA... | reverse complement strand
AAATTAACGATTAGCTGCCCCTTACCGGTCAGATTGCGTCTGAAGATTTTCCAGAGCTCCAGGAACTGACACTGACAGATTCACTGACCGCCGGCGCCGCGCACGAATTTACCATGTAGAAGTCACACCGGGAACCGCCCTGACCCCCGTGAGCGCGCTGTCGCTTTGTAACAACTTTGTTATATCGATTATCGTATGTGGCTACCCCAGCGAAGGAGAGTGTAGTTCCCCGCGCCCAACGCAATGCGCGAAACGGGGCCTCATCCTTCGACACTGTTGTTTAACTAAGCGTGAGCGAAAGAGGTATATGCGGAGAAAGCATCGGGCGGTCGAGACGACCACTGCTTCACGTGGCGCGACGGCGCGTTGCGGTGCCGGGAAGGCGCGCGGAGAAATCGCGCGGCGCAGCGATGCACGACATTGCAAGCTTCATTCGGGGGCGGTCTCGCCAGGAATGAGCCAACAGGGACGGACGCAAGTTGTGGCTGTTGTGCTCGCCCTGTCGTACATCGCGGGAAGACGGCCTAACAAGCGGAGCTGGCTAATTCATCGGCGCCCATCTGAGCTCGCGGCGCTCAACTCCATCGCCTCGAGGCCCCGCTCTCATCGGCGTGACTCAATAGTCACTTGTCCCCGCCCTCGCCGTCCGTCTTCTCGCCCTCCTCGAGGAGATGGGCCTTCTCCTGGGCGGGCGGCTCGGATGGTGGTTTCCAGTCCAACAGTTGGCAAAGGTCTTTGCGCAACGCAAGGTTCATGTAGCAGTAGGTGATGGTGAGCACGATGATGATGCCGAGCCATGAGTGCAGCGTCGTCTCGAGCCCAAAGTAGAGGTACGAGATGATGATGAGGATGGCCATCACCGATGAGTTGGCAAAGTTCTTGACGATCGCGTCGGCATACGTGTACACGAGCGCGACCGCAAGGCCATGAAAGGCCTGGAAGAGCACAAGCAGCGACGCTAGCAACGTGTACCCCTCGAAGAAGCCCTTGGGACTGTCGACTGCGTCCCCGTGCCCGTGACCACGCCCGTGCGTGTCGGACACTGAGTGCAGGTACGAGATAATCGCGAACGCCGAGCCAAAAGCGTACAAGAACGAGTTCTGCAGGTTGGCAGGCACCTCGAAGCCTTTGATGATGAGCTGGTTCCACACCGAGGTGAACGCGGTGATCGACGTCGCGGTGCCGATCATGTAGTATGCCTTCATGGGCAGGTAGCCTGTGCCCTTACAGGCGTCATATTGTACGATCGCAATGGCGCAGCATTGCACGATGATGCACACCCATTTGAGCGCGTGCAGTCTCTCACCGGCAAGGCGAAGTAGCAGCGCGCACAGGTATGGCGCAATAGACTTGCCAAGGGCCATCGAGCCCGGATCGGCCAGCTGCAGGCAGTAGAACGAGAGCTGGTTGTTGATTGTGTACATCATCGAGAGACCGAGGTAATGGAAGACGATCTTAGGTGATACGCCCTCCCAGAGCGGTTTCTTGCTCGAGGCGACGTGGTTGTAGTGCAGCGACCCCGCCAGCAAGAGCTTGCACATCTCCGTGAGCGCCACCGAGGAGGCTGGGTTGAATGTGTACTTGCCGTCGTTTTGGCAAAGCTTGAACAGTAGGATGGCCATCGCCTGCACGACGACGAGCGTCATGAAGGCGCCCAGCTGCTTGGCATACTCAGTGAGCGCCATGAGGCCAAGCCCCAGACGCGCGAACACGACGGTTCGTGTGAATAGAGTGTCGAGCAAACATCAGCTGTGAATTACGACTTCCATCGGCTGTGAATGATAGCATGCATGCGAGTCTGCGTTGGGAAGCCCCTCCCAGCCCCTTGGGTTTCACAACTCCGACTCCAAGTTACCGATTGCGAGTGCTGCGAAGCTCCAAGTTACCGATGGCGAGTGCTGCGAAGTTCGAGGCGGCCTTGGCGACCGCGCTCGAATCTCTTGGCGGAACGGGAGCCGAGGAGCTCTTGCGCTTGCTCGTCGAGACCGTGGCCGCCATCTCCATCACGGCCGATAAGGTCGCAGCAACTGAGCAGTTCGCCGCCGCTGCTCGAGACAGTGCTGAGGCTGCTGCGAGAGATAGTGCCGCCGCTGCATTTGCCATGAGCGAGTGCAAGAAGAGCGCCGCCACTGCCGCGCAGTGTGCTCAAAGTGTGCTCGCTACTGCAAATGGCAGCTCACCTCATTCAGCCGCAGCCGCCAGCTGCAGCAGCCAGCCACAGCCCAACACGGTGATGGACGGCAACAAGTTTATCGGGACAGATCCCGCGATGCCTGGCATGGACGACGAACAGGGCCAGCTGGGTGAGGCCGACACGGAAGCGGCTACGCGGATGGCAGAGCTCCTCGAGAGCGCACAGCGGATTGCCTTCGAGTTCGCTACAATGCTCGACGATCCGGATATCAGCCCAGATCCCGAAGCCGGCGCCGAGCAACTGCGGCGCGGCGTAGCCGCAAATCAGCAAGAGGACTTTGCGGCGGCGACCGCGTGGTTTGAGGATTCGTACCGAAGGCGGCCGCGCGTCTCCACGCTGCTGAGCGTCGCCAACATGCGCCTCAAGCTTGGCGATGGCCCGCTTGCCGCTAACTTGTACTCGGTCATCATGGAGCATCCGAGCGCGACAGTACGCCGCCGTCGCCCTCGTCGCATTCGGCACTCTTGTCGCCGTGCCTTGCCTGCCCTTCTCACCGACCGTCGCCTTGCTACCTCGGACAACTACCCACTGTCTGTCCTCGAGTCTCCTCACGGCTGCGCAGGAGGCAGAGCAGGAAATGGCGGGGCGCAAACTCCGCCTCGCCGAGTTCCAGCTGCAACAGCTCGGCGACGCCGACATCCACGCCACTAAGGCTCCCGCCGCGGCAGCTGTACCAGCCTCGGTTGGCCCACCGCGCCTCGTGCAGCAGACGAGTGCGAATCTGCTGACTGACGCTCCCGAGTGGCTCACGAGTGCCGCGGGCGCTCTACGCTTCGATCGGAACCCCAGCGCAACGAACACAGCTTCGGCAAGCGCGGTGCTTTCGAACGCGGCGCCGCGGCCGAGCGCAGGGTCGGCGAGTGGGGCGGCGAGCGGGGCGGCGACCAACGGCGCGACAGGCGAGCGCGAGGCGGAGCTGCAGCGGCGCTTGGCGGCGCTGCAGGCCAAGCTCGCACAGCAGCAGGCCGATTTCGAGGCGCTGCTCGCGTCGACGAGACACAAGGATGAGTCGCTCGAGGCGATGCTGCACGAGATGACGCAAACCATGCAGGCGGAGATGGGCCGTGCGAACCGCATGCAGGAGACGCACGAGCAGGAGATGCGCACGGCGCGCACAGCGGTCGCGAGACTCGAGAAGGAGGCGCAGGAGGCGCGCCGTGCGGCGAGCGCAGCAGCACCCACGCGTGCCGTAAGCGTGCACAATGAGCCGGGCGGCCTGGGTGACCAGATCGCCGAGCAGCTCTTCAAGCTGCCGCCAGCGCTCAAGGCGAAGCTGCACGCAGAAGATGTGATGCTTGAGCACGGCGGTGACTCGGTCGCCGCGGCGCCTCAGCTGCTGCTGCCGGCGCTCACCCATCTGCACCACCTGCACGAACAGAATGACCAGCTGGCCGCGGCGTCCGAGGCGGTCACGGCTGCGTACTCAGATGCTGTGCGGAAGCTCGCGGCCAGCAATGCTGCGAATAGCAGCAGCGCCGGCGCTGTGGTGGGCAGCGCTGCCTCGGCCGTCGTGGGGAGCGCCGTCAGCTACCTGCGCGGCGTTCGCGCAGCTGGTGCGGCGGCGACGCCCTCCGCGGGTGAGCCGTCGCGCAAGGACGCCGAGGCTGCGCGCTCACGCGCCCACACAGCGCCGCCGCCGCTGACGGGGCCGTCACCGCTGACGGGGCCGTCACCGGCAGCGACACACGCGGCTGTGGAGGAGGCCACTGCTGTGCTTCCGGCCGTGGTGGCTTCGAGTAGAGACGCCGCCGGCGCTAGCCCTGACGGTGGCGCCGGCTACGGCGGTGGCGATGGCGGCGCACAGGCGATGCCCGCGCCGACCCCCACCCAGCCACTGGCGACCCCGACGCAGCCGATGCCCAAAACTTCCAACGGCGCCGTGTCGGGCGGGCCGGCAGCCGGCGCTTTACCGCCGGGCACGCCATCAGATGGCGCCGCTTCGCAAGCGTTCCTCAGCAGCACAAACATGCCGCAGCAGGGCGCGTCGTCGGCACGCAACGCGAAGGCCGTCAAGTACGTGGACACGCTGCTTGGGCGTGCTAACCGCGACAAGATCCCTGAAGAGGACGCCCGTCAGGCCACCGAGTACTTTGAGGCAGCCAAGGCGGCCAACGCTACAGAGGACCACAAGACGGCATGCTCGTACTTTGAGACCTCGTTCCTACTCAACCCGAAGCTCACGACACTCATTTCGACAGCCAACATGCACCTCAAGCTGCGCAACCCGACGGTCGCCTCTGAGATCTACTCGCGGCTGTTGCAGAACCCGTCGGTGCCCCAACGCGAGCGCGAGGTCGCGCTGCGCAAGATGGCCATCTGCGAGACGATGCTCGGCGCAGCGTCGGACGCGCCCGCGAGTCACGATTAGGAGACGGCGTAGTGCTCCTGAGGCGTGCCGGGCAATGCATGTGGAGGCGCGCCTCTCCTTTGTGGGTGAGCTCGTCCTGTCACACGCGAGTGCAGGCTGTGAGGTGCACATCTCATCAGTCATCTCTTCAGTCCTGCGCGTGGGGCCGGGCCTACGCCAAGGGTGCCACCGTCTGGTGCTGTGCGCTGTGGGAGGCTTGTGGATCCGTGCCGCCGCGACCTACTGGTGCGGTATCGACGCGCTTATGAATAGTGTGGTATGCGATTTCTGACGATGACAAATGTCTAATTTGTCTAATGTGGCGACCGTCTTTCTTCTAGCCTTCGGGGCCTGCTCGTAAAACTTGTTGCAAGAGTTCGTGAACCGAACAGCTCTTCAGAAGTCAGTCCAAGTCAACAGAATGATCCCCCACAGGCCGTGACAGGCGATCGAGAGGGAAGACGAGCGGGCGCGGAGACCGCTGACACTAGCTTTTCCAACACAACCCAAAGAAGGGTAGTACACGACAGCCTAACCAAAGGTATACCAAGGGTAGTACACGACGACCTAACTAAAAATTCCGCAGCGCCAAGTGAATTCATGCATCTCCAGCACCCACGAATTACCGACGCAAAGCGCAAGGTCAACGATGACTTCAGCACCGAGCCCACAGCGCGCCAGAGGTGCGGCGAGGCTCTGCCAGCGTATTCAGGATTCATGTGTGAGACGAACACAGCCCTGCCATCACAAGGCTTACGATGGGGTCCGCCTGATATGGAGCCGCTAGCAGAGTCTGAGATGGAGCTGACTTCAGAGCCAGAGGCTGCGAGTGCCAACCACCAGGCGCACGTCGAACGCAAGCTGATGCACCACTGGGGATACGTCGCTGCGACGCAGCTGTGGGGCGAAAGTGTCAAGGACGCTGCCAGTAGAGCCACCGCAGTTCCGCACGTGGGTCGCCTCATGGTGCCGCGTTCGCTGCTAGTCGCACCGCGACCGCGTGACCCTGAGCGTGTCGTGGAGCCGATGCTGAGTCACTTCATTTGAGTATCGATACTGTATCGAAACGAAGACAAAGACACACATACAGAACCCACCCCGGCACAGGGCAGAGGGCTCACCAAGATTCGCAATTGGGGCTCACGTCAACTCACCCGCGGTCAGGTGGGCGTGGAGGGGGGCTCATACACTCGGCCCGAGTGACTCGCTGGACGCTGCATCCGAGCATGCATCCGAGTGGGATTGACTCAGTCACTGCAGGCTCACTGACTCTCACAGGGGAGGAAGTGGGCGGAACGCGACAACCGCACCGACGCGAGGCGTGCACAAACGTCAAACTGGAAGTGTGGAGCGGAGAGGCGAGAGCGCGCATCTGCATCTGAGGGAGCATCATGGTGCGAGCGAGAGCCGAGACGAGATCCGCGTGGGCGAGAGCGAGCAGCGCAGTGGAGTAAATGAAAACATTACAAAAACCAAGGCGTCGAAGATGGCGGTCTTAATACTCACATTACTCACACACAGATACAGTGCATGAGATAGAGAGTGCGAAGCGAACTCATGCGCGATTCAGGGTGTTAAACTCCTGAAGACCCTCCCTCTTTTGCGTCGCTGTGAAGGAGATCGCACTTCATTGTGTGTGCGTGGGCGACGTGCATTTTTTCATGTTGCCCGTCCCGCCACCGCCGCGCCTTCCCATCCTCAACAAATACTACCAAGACTGCGCCGACGCAAAAGCACAGGCGACGCTCACGGCGTCGCTCGCCGCAAAATCCACTCGCCTACTTTCCTTCCGCTCTGAGCTGTGCTATTACGTGCAGCTCTCGGACGGTGCGGCCGCACTCACTGATGAGGAGGAGAAGCGGTTGATGTGGCTGATCGCCGAGACGTTTGCGCCGCAGCAAACGGCATCGATAAGCTTCCTCGCCGTTGACGCTCCGGGCTGCGTGCTAGAGCTCGGTCCGAGGCTCACTTTCGCAACCGCCTTCTCTTCCAATGCGGTCGCCATCTGCACAGCTTGCGGCCTTTCGAGCGTCGTTCGCATGGAATGCACTCGACGCTTCCAGGTGCACACAGAGCCTCCGCTCTCTCTCGCGGATCTCGCGGATGGGTTCGCGGCGGGGCTGCACGATCGCATGACCGAATGCGTGTACGAGACGCCCCTCGCGTCATTTGCTCCTGGTGGCGGCGAAGTGCCGCTGCCCGAGCCGGTCAAGAAGATTGGCTTGCTCGCCGAAGGACGCGCGGCGCTCGAGCGCGCCTCGGCAGAGATGGGGTTAGGTTTCGACTCGGATGACCTTGACTTCTACACGAAGCTCTTCGTCGAGAGTCTCGGCCGCGACCCGACTGACGTCGAGTGCTTCGACATGGGCCAGTCCAACTCGGAGCACTCGCGCCACTGGTTTTTTAGCGGTGTCATCGAGATCGACGGCGTAGCGAAGCCGCAATCCCTCTTCCAGCTCGTCAAGTCGACCCTAAAGTCACCGAAGTGCAACGGCAACTCGATCATCGCGTTCCACGACAACTCGTCCGCCATCCGCGGCGTGAGTGTGACGGCCCTCAGTGCGGGCTCGCCCTCGGCGCCCGCGCCGTTCGCCGCAGTGACCGAGACGCGCCACCCGATCCTGACCGCCGAGACGCACAACTTTCCCACCGGCATCGCCCCCTTTCCAGGCGCGGAGACAGGCACGGGCGGTCGCATCCGCGACGTCCATGCGACCGGGCGCGGGGCATACGTGGTCGCCGGATGCTCCGCCTACTGCGTGGGCAGCCTGTGCATCCCAGGCTACGAGCTGCCGTGGGAGGACCCGAGCGCGCCGACCGCGTCCAACCTCGCCACCCCTCTGCAGATCCAGGTGCAGGCCTCCAACGGCGCCTCAGACTACGGGAACAAGTTTGGCGAGCCTGTGATCATCGGCTTCAATCGATCATTCGGAATGCGGCTGCCCGACGGCTCGCGACGCGAGTGGCTCAAGCCGATCATGTTCTCGGCGGGACTCGGCCAGATGCCCGGCTGCCTTGCGGCGAAGGGGAAACCCGAGGAGGGCATGTGGGTCGTCAAGATCGGGGGCCCTGCCTACCGCATCGGCCTCGGTGGCGGCGCTGCCTCGTCCAAGCCTAGCGGTGAAGGCAAGAGCGCGTCGGCCGCCGACTTCAACGCAGTGCAGCGTGGCGATGGCGAGATGGAGAACAAGATGAACCGCGTCATTCGCGCGTGCGCCGAGCTTGGCGACGCGTGCCCGATCGTCTCTATCCACGATCAGGGTGCCGGCGGCAACGGCAACGTCCTCAAGGAGATCGTCGAGCCGCTTGGCGCTCGGCTGCAGGTGCGCTCGATCCTGTCGGGCGATCCATCGCTCTCAGTCCTCGAGCTTTGGGGGGCCGAGTACCAGGAGAACTGCGCGCTGCTGCTGCGCCCCGAGTCGCTGCCCCTCTTCCGCTCCATTTGCGCGCGCGAGAACTGCCCCGCCTCCTACGTGGGCCAAGTGGCGGCCGACGGGCGCGTCGTGCTCGAAGATTCGCTCGACGGCTCGACGCCCGTCGACCTGCCGCTCGAGCTCGTGCTGGCCAAGATGCCGCAAAAGACATTCCGCTCGCGCCGGGAGCCCTTCGTAGCCAAGTCGCTCGAGCTCCCCGAAGGCACCGAAGTGCGAGGCGCACTTGATCGCGTGCTTCGCCTTCCCTCGGTCGGCTCGAAGCGCTTCCTGACCAACAAGGTCGACCGCTCGGTGACCGGCCTGATCGCGCAGCAGCAGTGCGTGGGGCCGTTGCACATACCGCTCGCCAACTGCGGCGTCATCGCTCTGTCGCATGCCGACACGGTCGGAGCCGCCACAGCGGTCGGCGAGCAGCCGATCAAGGGCCTCCTCTGCCCGGCGGCGATGGCACGGCTCTCTGTCGCCGAGGCTCTCACTAATCTGGTGTGGGCGCCGATCACCGCCCTCGGCGACGTCAAGGTGTCCGCCAACTGGATGTGGGCAGCCAAGCTTGCAGGCGAGGGCGCGGCCATGTGGGATGCGTGCGAGGCCATGTGCAACTTCATGGGCGAGCTCGGCGTCGCCGTCGACGGTGGCAAGGACTCGCTCTCGATGGCGGCCAAGGTGGGTGATGAGACTGTCAAAGCGCCTGGTGCCCTCGTCATCACGGCGTACGCGGTGTGCCCCGACATCACCAAGGTCATCACGCCCGATCTCAAGTCGGACGGCAGTAAGCTCTACCTCATCGACCTGGCGAATGGACACAAGCGCCTGGGCGGCACAGCCCTTGCCCACGTGTACGGGCAGTTGGGCGACACGCCGCCCGACGCCGACGCGGCTCTGCTCGAGCGCGGTTTCGTGGCGACGCAGGCCCTGGTACACAAGGGCCTCATCCTCTCGGGCCACGACGTCTCGGACGGCGGCCTTCTCATCACGCTGCTCGAGATGGCGTTTGCGGGCGATCGGGGTTTCGACGTTACGCTGCCGATGCCGCAGTACGCAGAAGAGGGCTGCAAGGAAGCTTTCCGGGCCGCCTTTGCCGAGGAGGTGGGCCTCGTAGTCGAAGTGAGCCTCGCCAACTCAGAGGCGCTGGAGGCGCAGATGAAAGCGGCCGAGGTGCCGTGCATACTCCTCGGGACTAGCCAAGCCCGAAAACATGTGACGGTGCACATGAGCGGGCTGGGAGCTGTCGTCGATGCTCCGATGACGGCCCTACGCGACGTGTGGGAGGCCACCTCCTTCGAGCTCGAGAAGCTGCAATGCAACCCGTCTTGTGTCGCGCAGGAGCAGGTGGGGCTTGCCAGCCGGCATGCCCCCGCATGGACTCTCAGCTTCACGCCAGAACCCGCGCGCCCGCTTGGGCCCGCTGGTGGCGCTGCGCCCAAGGTCGCAGTTGTGCGGCAGGAGGGCTCCAACGGTGATCGCGAGATGGCTGCCGCCCTGCACGCCGGTGGCCTCGAGCCCTGGGACGTGGCAATGGCCGACCTCGTGTGCGGCGCCGTGTCGCTCGAGCGCTTCCGCGGCATCGTCTTCGTTGGCGGCTTCTCGTACGCCGACGTGCTCGGCTCGGCCAAGGGATGGGCAGGCGTGCTCAAGTTCCACCCAAGCACGTGGGCGCAGCTCGAGACCTTCGGCGCACGCCCCGACACCTTCTCACTCGGCGTCTGCAATGGTTGCCAGTTGATGGCCTTGCTCGGCTGGGTGCCTCGGGCCGCCGACGGCGCTGTTTTGCCTGCCCTCGAGCAGCCACGCTTCGTGCACAACCAGTCGGGCCGCTTCGAGTCGCGCTTCTCTTCGGTGACCGTTCTGCCATCGCCATCGGTGCTGCTCAAGGGAATGGAGGGCTCAAGCCTCGGCGTGTGGGTAGCGCACGGCGAGGGCCAAGCGCACTTCCCACATGCGTCCGTCCTTGACAGCGCGATCGCCGACGGTCTCGCGCCCTTGCGCTACGTCAACGACGACAACCAGCCGACCGAAGCATATCCATTCAACCCGAACGGCTCCACGCAGGGCATCGCCGCGCTCTGCTCGGCAGACGGCCGCCACCTCGCGATGATGCCCCACCCGGAGCGATGCTTCCAGACGTGGCAATGGCCATGGATGCCCGAGGAATGGGCTGGGCTGCGCTCAGGGCCCTGGCTCAAGCTCTTCCAGAACGCAAGGCTTTTCTGCGAGCAGACGGGGCAGTGAGCCCAAGCGTTCCTCGCGCAAGTTGGCTTTCGAATGAATGAACGGCGAGGCACACTCGAGTATCGGGTCGCATGGGAAGCGAAGGGCGAGGGAGGCAAGGGGCGGGGCACATGGGCATTGATGATCATGTCGGTGTGGTTTCTGTGCTCGTTGTGCTGTGCACCAGATGCGAGGTCGCTGAGGCTGTTCGGCCACGAGTCGACGTTATTGAGTAGTTGGTGTCGCGTGTGGCATGCACGCCGCCGTGGCTTTGGGCTCCTGGGAGGAGGCATGCGGCGCTGTGTGGGGATCGCCCCACACGGCCAGACGATCGCATTATCATGTTACGAGCCACCTCGACTGTGGCACACATGTCGAACACCGCTCAACGGCCTACCGCGTCTAGATAAGAGCGAGGTTCCCGCTGCGCATGAGGCGTTGATTTCAAGTTATGAAAGATGCGTGAGCCGGGAACACTGCTCACTGGCGGTTTGTAGACCCTTTCGGTGCCGCCGACGTGAGAAATTCTTAAATTGTACCCGGGTTAACCCGAGGTTTAACGGCCCCCCTCTCGCCTCGATGCGACGTAATATCGGTATTGTGAGCCATTTATTGTGCTTGTTAGGTTCTACAACCTCTTTCTCGTGAGTCGCGTCTGTGGCTCTCTCCCACCGTTTCTGCTGGGAAGTGGGTCTGGCGGACCCAGGCGTCGTCAAGGACGCGGCGTAGTAGCTACGTCGTACGGAGTAAAAATGACAAGCCGGTACCATGGTATGCTGCGCAGCTCGACGTTTAGAAGCCCATTATGCCTGAGAACCAGCCGGTGCTCTTCACTTTCGCAGCCTTCCCTTCGGAGACCTCGTGAAAGCTCCAAGATGTGATCGCGTGCGCTGCCGCGCGCTTGCCAGTGCCCGCCGTGAAGCCGGCGATCATCGTGCCATCCCAGTCCTCGACCTGGCCGAAGAGGTCGCGGAGCTCAATCTCGATGTTGATCAGCGCGGCGTGCATGTTGTCGACGTACACGAGAAGCCGGTACGACGAGCCGCTACCCTTGGTTATGCCGGCCGCGTCGTCGTCATCCGCGGCATCATCCACACGCGGTAGACGCGGGTCATACAGCCGATCACGTTCGAGGACGATTCGCACGTGATGTGGACAGCCATCATCAAGCATCGGGAGTGTGGCACTGGCGAGTGATGCTTCAGGGCCCGATGAGTTGGCGTGTGCTCCCGCAGACTGCACAGAGAGCCGGTCGGTGTGGTGTGAGAGGTCAACGGGCTCGTACTCGAGCGTGGGCGCAGCAGGGAGTGAGTCGAAATCCGGCGCGATGAAGTGGGCTCCGGTGAAGGGGCAGATGCATTCCTTGCCCGCTAGCGCATGCGGCACGAGGAAGATGTGGTCGTGCGGCTCGGGAAGCGTGCACAGCACGCTTTCGTCTTCTGCTTCGCCCTCAGCCTTCGGCGACTTGCGCCGCTCGGCGCAAGACGGCTGCGTGGCGAATTGGACGGCGAGGGAGTGCGTGAGTCCGCCGAAACCAAGCTGGATGCCGGAGGTACCGAGCGCAGCCACGCTGCGCTCGTCCCTTTGAAGCACGAATGCAAAGCCGTCGGAGCCACGCTGTGCATTTGGTGGCTTTGTGATGCGGAATGTGAACTCGGTCTCGAAGCCGTTCGCGACGGTAAGCGGCCGATGGAACCACGCTCCGCCGGCAATGCCGATACCCTTGCGCGGCGGCGTGAGTTCAAGAGTGCCCCGCCAGACCTCCGCCTCGCCTGTGCACACCAGAGCCTGCGGCAGCTGGTCGCCACGTGGCTGCACAGCCTCCTCGAAACTGACCGCGGGGAGCGCCGCCGTCGGGTCGTCGGCCGCGTGGAGCAGCAGAAGGAGTTCCGCCGAAGAGCCCCTTCGACCGAGGCTCGGCCTATCCGCTTGCACACTCGGCTGCGGCATCGCCGACAGCGAGAAGTGGAACGCATGCATCACCTCGGTGGCGGCGGTGTTCACCGGCGGCACCTTGGGTCGTTTGATCTGCAAGCCACCCACTTCGCCCGCCTTGGTCACGCACAGAAAGCCTGAGGGCGAGGACGACTCGTCCGCAACCAGCGAGACCTGGTACCGTGCTGCTGTGGACCAGGGACCATCACCAAAGAGCGGGTGAATGCCAGCAGCACGCACGAGGTAACTGCCCGCTCGCAATCCAGTGCGCCCGTCCAAGCGAACGTGCGTCCGCAGCGGCACCTCGAGAGTGGGCTCGGAGAGCACGAGGCCGCCACGCCACTCCAGGGACGAGGTAGCACTCCAGCTGAGCGAGCGTGCATCGAATACGTCCAGGAATGCGGGCGGATCCGCTTCGCTCGCCTCGTCGACGCACTGCACTCGCCAGCTGAGCCCTACCATGGATGCAGCGCCACCGCCACCGGCGCTACACGTGATCACGAGCAGCTGCTGTGAGGAATCCGTAGGGTCCTCGCGAATCTCGAGTGTTGGTGGAGGAGGTGGTGGCGGCGGCAGGCCCAGGTGCAATGGCACGGAGTTGAGGACTTTGGTGCTCCGCGAGCCAGCAGACACGAAATTGCACGCCTCGTTCTCATCGAGCCACTCGTAGCACGGAAAGTGATAGAGCTCGTCAGAGTGCTGGCACCACAGCGTGAGCGAGTCCAGAAAGATGGGGCTGCCCTTACCTGTATGCGTAACCTCGACCGAGTGAATCCCATCGGGGCTCACAACATCGAGCAACGGCTGGCCTTCGCCGTCGCCGTCGCCATCGGCGTGCAGGATGAAGTGCCAGACGTGACTGCCCTTCTCTGGAGCGACGACTTGCTGGCGGTGGAGTGCAATCGGCTCGGACCTAACTCCGGCAGCGCCGATCAGAGTCAGAAACAGCTCGAGTGCCCCAGCCGTGCCGCCAACCTGCGACTCGACAAGCGATCCCGAATCGCACACCCGAGCCACAACATGCACCGTGGCTTGGGGCGGGAACTGTTGCCACCCCGTGCTAACGGCGAGCGCGCGCTCGCTTGCCGGTAGATGGCGCATGAAAGGCCATGATTGACCCGAACCGATGCGCCCTGCCCCCAGCATAGCCCCCGCCCACGAGATGTTGGCCACCGACGCGACCTTGGAGACGACCACTTTGTCCACGTACCACTTGCTCCGATCGTTTGCCAGGCCCGCTGTCTGCAGCTCAACTCCGAAGATTTCACCAAGGTCGCGATCGAATTCCACCCTGAAGATATCGACGCAGCCCTCTCGAAAGAGCCCGCCCTCATTCTTACTCTTGGCCTTGCTCCTGACCTTCTTTTTATGGCTCTTGGAGGCCAGCTCATCCGCCGTGAGGGTCTGCACGTGGTTGCGACTGCCGAGTGGCAGCTCCTGGCTGTATCCCGACCGGCCAGAATCGTGCGCAACCGGCGCGCCGAACCGATCCGCCATCGCACTGCGCGCCTCGGGCGAGCGGAATCGCAAGCGAGCCACGATGCCTGCCTGCGAGACACCCTGGGGCGCGGAGGTCTTTGAATGCACTTGTATGTGGTAGGCGACGATGGACACGGGTTCGATCGGCGGTGGCAAGCCTTCCTCATCATCCAAGGCGCGCTGGATCTTTGCGCGCAGCTCGCGCAGCCGGTGCAGGCACTTCTCGATCTCGCGGCAGCCGCCTGAGCTCTGATCTGCGAAGATGAGCTGACGCCCCTGAGCATTGAGATCGTTGGCGAGCGCGTGCCCGGCAGCCAGCGTAGCCGGGCCCTTGCGGGCGGCCTGGCTCGTGAACTCCGCGATCTTCCTCGCCGAGAGCCCGCTGAGAACAAGGGGCTCGGCGCGCATAGTGAGCCGTGCCTTCCCACCCGCACCACCTGCGGGCAGAAGCAGGTACTTGCCACCTCCATGCTGCCAGTCAGGTGGCACGAGGCGCCAACACCGAAACCAGAAGCCGATGCGTACTTTGTTCACGGCACGCGACATGCGGTACTCGAGCGGAAGCATCGCGTTCAGAGCCGCATCGAAGGCGGGCACCACCGCGAGCACGCTCGCATATCGACGTAGCATCGCATTGTACAGCCGCTCCATCTCGCGATAGGCGCTGAGCTCCATGTCGCGCATCCTCCAGCGGCCGCTTCGATAGTAGTCCCAGTGCGCACGCGTGCCCTGTCCGAGCGACGGCTGAATGCGATCCAGCTCATCGCGCAGGTGCGTGTAGTCGGGGTTGGCCGACAGGTCACCCGCCTGCAGCGCGGTTTTGAAGCCGTCGTCCCACAGCTGGACCATGTACTCTTGCCACTCGAGCAGCTGCTCAAGCTGGTCAGTGGCTGCCAGATCCTCAGGCGATGGCGACGCCTCCTGGTGTGCCGTCTGGAGCCGTGCGACGAGCTTATCGACCTCGGTAGCGAGCGCCTCTTCTCCTCGATCGACCGGCGTGAGCGACGGTTGTAGCGCGGAGAGCTGGTCATCATAGGTGTCCTTGATGGTTTCCGAGAGCCTATCGAGACTGCACAGCTCGCCCGCGCGCCGTTGCGCATGCTCTAGCTCGCATAGCCGCCCCTCGAGACGCTCGGAGATGGTGTCGGCTCGCTTCCTGAGGGTTGCACCAACGGCCTTCTCCCTTTCGTACACTGGGTGCAAGCCATCGACCTTGAGCAGGACCTCACGCGCCTCGCTCTCCTCCCACCGGAAGCGCATGAAAGAGCCCGGCTGCTTGAGCGCGTACGGGTTTTCTGCGGAAAGTGAGCGATTGCCATCGTCATCGTCCTTCTTGGCGCCGGAGACGACAGCTGCGCCGCCTCTCTTCTCGAGCGCAATCCGATCTTCCTCGGACGGCACCAGCTCGTGCGGCCGCCGTCCCTCGAGTGCACTGTCAGCCGACCAGCGTACCGAAGCAATCTTGAGCACAGCCTCGCCGACCGGCACCTTGAGGCGTCGAAGGCCGTCGGGAAGCAGCTGCATAATCTCGATAATCTCGTGCTGCGCGAGGCCTGAGTACTGGAGGGCTGAGCCGATGGGCTGTTCCAGAGGAACCCGCGTGCTGCGTGGCTTCGCGGAAGGTAAGAGGTCAATGCTGACATCAAGCGTGCCGCAGCCTATTTCAGGATCGGTAGGCGTGGGTGGTTTGCGCTCGTCGTGAGGGACCATCCCCACAGGGACCATCCCAATGGCCTCCTTCACCTCTCCCATGCCCCGGCGCACGAAGCTCATCAGGCCACCCACGAGGCCCGTTTGCGACTTGCGCCGCTCCCTACCCTCCTCCCCCTCCCAGGCGGTCTTGTCCTCCTGCACTTGATTGGCAAGAGCGAGCGCCACTCGTGCCTGAAGCTCAGCGCGAAGCTCCGAGGCGACGTGCGGTGGGCCACCCACGCTCGATAACTCCTTGTGCATCAGGGTCACGTTGAGATGAAGGGGCTGCTGGGCGGCAGAGACGAGCTCTGCCGCACCACCGTCGAGAAAGACGAGGAAGCGCTCGTTGGCGCCAAATTTGAGCTCGGACCGCTCGACGCCATCCTCGTTGCGGCCACGCACGGTGGTGCTCGCCGCGTCGAGGACAGGCTGCGTCATCAGCCGGTGGGCGTTGCCAGTAGCTGGGTCACCAATGGTGACCACGAGATATGGGTTGGCCGGCTGGTGCATGCAATTGAGATTGTAAAGGCCAGTGGCCTCGATGACGAGAAGGATCGTTTGTCGTTCCGTGTGTGTAGGAGGCAGCGGAGCCGCAATTCCTGGCTGAAGCATGGAGGCGATCGCAATGCTCGGCATGCACGCTGCGATCGCCGGGTAGATGAGACTTGCAGGGCGCCCCTTTTGCCAGAGCACGAAGCCACCTTGCACGTGTACCGCCGGTAGCTTCACCTCCGCCACCGCCCACTCGTCGAGCTTGTCTCGCTGCTCGGGCTTGAGGCTCACCCGAGCCTCGGCTGATTGTGCTTCAGTCAGCACGCGCTCTGCCTTCTTTATGGCCTGCCGAAGCGCCGTCTGCTCGTTCGTGCCCGAAGGCTGATCGAGCCACAACGGATCCACCTTGTCAGCCAAGTTGGTGAGCACCTCAACCCATTCCTTCTCCGTGAGGGACTCGCTCAGCACCTGCTCACGCTCGCTCGCATCCATCGAGTCTTGTAGCCGGGCGTGTTTGCGCTGCGTCACTGCGTCAATCAACTCGTAACGGCCTTGCCAGAGTTCGGGATGGCGCACCGAGAGCATCGCGCCGCTCGACTGGATCTCGGCAGGCACCGCAGCCTCGCCTGCGAGCACGAGCTCTTCTTCGCTGTACGGCTCGCCCACATTCTCTTTCTCGCGGTAAAAGGTCGAGCGCATGGCAAACGCCATGTGCCACTGGCCGTAGATGACATTGGATCGTTCATCCATGCAGCCCTCGAAATACACCTCTGGCGGGACGAGCTCGCCGCTGCCATCATCCGCCTCCTGCGCAAAGGTGGCATTGAGGGACGTGTACGTCTTTAGCCACTCGACCTGGGAAGGAGACGTCTGCGTGTACCGTCGGCCCGCGTGCAGCTCCCAATTGCCGATTTGATCCGAGCCCGAGCCACTGACCGTCTGATGCGGTGCGGGCAAGTCGCCACCGCTCGAGAAGATCATGTCCATCTCCATCATCTGGAACGTGGTCGATGCAGTCGCCGCCGAGTGCCAGCAGAAGCCCTGCCAGCCGCCGCTCAGCGTTAAAAAGTCGAGCTTGGACTGCTGCTCCACCTCCCCGAGCCCAGGCGTGCTCCCCCTTCGCCCACGGGCCGGGGCGTGCGACGTCTGTTGCGTCGCGCCGATGAGTTCCATCTGGAGCTCGAGGCAGATCTCTCCCGTCACCTTGGAGCCCTTGCTCAGCTCAAACCACTTGCTGTGCCGGGTCTTGTTGCCCTTGAGTTGGGCGAGGTCGACGACGGCCTTGCCTACAAGCGGGTCCAGCAGCGCTCCTAGCGGATGATCCTCGAGCACTCGTACCTCGAGTGTGCTGCGCTCCTCCACGTGGTGAAACGTGTACATCACGTCCTCCGCAAACGATGCTGTCGCACTGCTACCACGACTCTCCGCAACGCGCCAGACAGGCTGGCTCTTGTACGTGTAGGCGTTGCACTTGATTCGCGCATAGAGCGCATGGGGCCCTTGCTTGAGGCCGCGTGCGGAGAGCAGCGTCACCGAGAGCTGCCACACGAGATCCTCAGCGCCGCCATCCTTGGCCGCGCTCTTCTTGCCATGGTGTGCGGGCGCATTGGGCGCGCTCACTTTGGGCGCCTGGCGCACCGCGGTCACGGGCGACACGAGGAGCTCGCACGCGGGCCCGAGCAGCCGCGTCTTGATGGCATTGAGCTGCAGGTAGAGCTCCTCGAGCGAGGGGCAGCGCACGAGGCCGCGGGGCAGTAGGAGCATCTTCTGCTCCTGGATACTCTTCATCGGGAGCAGCTGCTGCAGCATATGGATCGAGAACAGCTCGAGGCGCTCGTGCTCGGCGCTGCTGAGGATGGTGCCCTCCCAGGGATCAGGGACGGGCTCGCCTTGCACGTTGGAGTAGAGCGACAGTAGCAAATTCACCTGCCGCTGCACCGTCTGCCGCACGATCGAAAGCTTCTCGAGGCGTTCGACCGCGTTCTCCGCCGACTCCGCTGCCTGAGGCTGTTCGGCGAAGCGCGGCACCAACGTCGCATCCCCCTTCTGCACCAAAGTCGCATCCCCCTTCCAGGCGCCAAGGAAGGTGGCATAGATCGCGGCGAGCGCGTGCACGTCCATCTGCGACATGGAGACGACGAGGGAGTGCGTGGGCGCCTCTCGGCGGCACAGGGCAGCCATCTCGTCGACCTGCTTCACGAAGCGCTCGCGCAACTCGGGCTCAGCGACGAGCGTCATCTCCATGAGTCCCTCGACTGTCTCGCGCGAGATGCCGCCCCGTGTCGTAGCCGAGCCGTCGGCCGGCGACGCGTCGGGCGGCGAGCGCACGTAGTGGCACAGCGCGAGCTGCAGCGCATCGGAGGCGATGAAGACGTGATGGAAAGGGAGCAGCGTGAGGCGCGCGGGCTCGAGGAAGACCTTGATCCCGTGCTCGCGCGAGGTATGCACCATCTCGCGCCACAGATTCATAAGCTGCGTCACGGCGCTCGGCCCGAGAGATGCGCTCAGATAAAACATGTCGGAGAGCAGGATGATCGCCTCCATCGAGTTGATCCTGTTCGTCTCGCGCCAATAGTCGAGCACGAAGGTCTTAACGATCTTCATCGCGTCGCCACGCTTGCCCGCCGCCTCAAAGCCAAACTCAGCGTGCAGCGCCATCTCCTTGACGTTCTCGAGCGTCACGTACAGGCCGCGGTTGTCCCCGTCGTTGAAGGCTAGCGGGATGTAGTGCTGTGGCTCGTGCTCGCGCACGTGCTCAAGCAGCTCGTCAGCCGTCGCCGCGTCTGGGTCAAATGAGCTGCTCCTCGCCTGGCGTTGCCGCGCCGAGCCACGATCAGAGGTGTCGCCGGCAAGCTTAGCGGCGGCTAGGCCCGCACGGGCGGAGATGGGCGTCTCCTTCTGCATCGAGAGCAACGTGCAGCCAGTGCGCAGGGCATTCGGTTCCTGCACAGAATAGCCTGGGATGAGCGCCGTCTTGACGAATCGGTCGGACCAGACCGTCGCCCGTTGCAAAAAGTCGCGGGGCAGCTCGGGGCGCCCGAGCAGCTCGTCGCCCATCGCTTTGCCACGTCGCTTGACGCGCCGGAGTGCCTGTGTGATCTGGGTCTTTGCCTTGAGCCGGCGCCACAGCTGAGCGCCAGTGCCACCTCCACCACCCCTGTTGGCGCCAGCACCAGTGAGCGCAGCAACGATGCCGGCTGGATCAGGCCGTTTGGTGCCTAGCCCCTGAAGCTGCTGCGCCGCAGCAGCAAACGATGGCGTGGGCTTGCCGAGTACACGACCTGGAGGCGGGCCTGCTCTCGGCGCGTCGCCGCCATCCGCGCGCGGCAAGTTCCGAGTTGGCGGCGGACCCATTCCGGGCGCCATGGGCGGTCCCATGTGGAGCGGCCTACCCCCAGGCGGCGGCGACGCCCCATTGGGCGCGCGAAGGCCAGGTGGAGGGGCGCGAGGGCCGCCAGGGGGAGGTGCGCGAGGGCCGCCAGGGGGAGGGGCGCGAGGGCCGCCAGGGGGAGGTGCGCGAGGGCCGCCAGGGGGAGGGGCGCGAGGGCCGCCAGGGGGAGGTGCGCGAGGGCCGCCAGGGGGAGGTGCGCGAGGGCCGCCAGGGGGAGGGGCACGAGGGGCACCAGGTGGCAGCGGCTGCATGCCGGGCGCGTAAGCGCGTTGTGGGCCAGGGCCGGGTGCCAATGGGCGCATTCCGGATGACGTCGGGCGCATTCCTGAAGACAGTATTTGGGGCTGCATCGGCACTATCGGTTGCCGAGGCATAGGCTTTGCGACCGTGTGCACGGCCACCCAGTCCGGTAGGCCGTCCGTCCACACGAGTGTGTCTGGATCCAGCGTCTGGAGCGTCTCCGCCGAGATCTCCACTGGCTCCGCCTGTTCGGCATCTGCGACAAACCAGGTCGCGGCTACCGTGGCTGTCGGCTGTGCCTGCGCTGTGGCCTTCTTACGATTGAAGCTGAGCGCACGAACAAGCATCAGATATGGCAGTGAACCAAGACGATGGTGGTGAAAGCGGCGATACCCACACCAGGCCCCAGGTGAGGCCGGCCATTGGGGACGGCACAGTTGACGGCACTGCGGAATTCCAAAGGCACCTGCGGAAGCCGCTCTACGTTTATTTGTGGTGCGGCTTGGGAAATGACCATGACCTCTGGGGGTTTGCATCTACAGAGTTTCGTCGCAAAAAACCTTCCCTCCACAATCATGGCGACGCTGACGGTATGGCCTATCGCCTGTTCGGCATACAAACGAGGCCCCAAAATCGGCGACTCGAACGGCGCAGCGTCAGGCGTATGGGCGGCCGAGTGCGATGGGCGAGGTCCGGTGGCACTCAAGATCTTTGATCTCGACTTGCTGCCGTCACTCGAGGATGTGCGGCGGGAGGTGCAGGCAATGGGGCAGCTCAGCCACCAGAACCTTGCGCAGCTGCACGCCGCCTTCGTCGTCAACCACACGCTCTGGCTCGTGATGCAGCAGCACGCTTGCGGTTCGTGCGCCGACATCATGAGCAGCACGCTTCCCGGCGGATTTGAGGAGACGCCGGCGCTGGTTGTGCTGCGTGAGGTCGGCCGCGGCCTCGCGTACATGCACAAGCACGGTACGCTGCACCGCAACCTCAAGTCGAGTAGCATCCTCATCGACGCCGAAGGTGACGTGCGCCTCGCCGACTTTGGCTTCTCGACCTCGCTCTACCGCGGGGGCGAGCTCCGCTCCAAGGCAACGACCTTTGTCGGCTCTCACGGCTGGATGGCGCCCGAGGTGCTTGAGCAGGCGAGCGGCTACGATGCCGCCGCGGACATCTGGTCGTTTGGGATCACCGCCATCGAGCTCACGCGCGGCGCCGCGCCGTACGCGGGCATGGCGCCGCTCAAGGTGATGCTGCGGGTGTTGCACTCGGACCCACCGATACCAGCGGAAGCGGCCTCGTCTGGGTTCAAAGAGCTCGTCGCAGCGTGCGTGCAGCACGAGCCCACAGGCCGCCCCACTGCCTCGCGGCTGTTGACGCGCGCCGTGCTGAGCGCCCTCGGCGACGCTCCGAGTGGCACGTGGCTGCGTCCGATCATTGCCCAACTGCCACCGCTGCACGAGCGATGCAAAGCCGCGCGCATGCAGCCCGTGGCAGCGGCGGCCGAGCCGTCTGCAGCGTCCCACACCGCATCGCCTCCCACGATCGCGGGCGAGCCGCGAGCCTCCGCGTCGGATGAGGCGGGGTGGGACTGGGAGCTGGGCGAGGGCACGGTGGCCGCCGTCTGCGCCACCGCGGGCGTCACAGAGGGCGCCGCCGCAAGCTCTGCAGGGGGCATCGCAGCGGGCGCCGCCACAGAGGGCGCTGCAGACGTCACCAAAGACGACGTCGCAGAGGGTGCTGTTGGGGGCACTGCTGAGGGAATCGCATCGGGTGCTGCCGACGGTGCTACCGTGGAAACCGCCCCAGACGAGGCAGATGCAGCAGCTGCATCGGAGACGCCCGTGGCGCTGGGCCTCGCCCTCGCATCCGAGGCCATCCGCGAGGCCCTCGCCGCCGCCTCCGAAGGCGCCCACGATGGCGCCCTCGAGTCCGCCCGCAGCGCAAGCATGGAGGTCGAGCCCGCGGCGCGTGAGGCTGCCGGACAGCCGACTGCGGATGCCTTCGCGCAGCGCCTCGCGAACCCCACGTCATCAGAGTCATCAGAGCCAGAGGTGCCCGGAGCGGCGGTGCCCTTGGCAGAAGGCCCCGCCGCTGTGGAGGCGGTGGACGTGGCTGAGGTTGTGGAGGAGCCGATGGCGGCGAAGCCAGAGGAAGCCAGGGAAGCTCCCAAGGGCGCTCCACTCCTGGCGGTGCCGTCGGCGTTAAAGGAGCCACTACACACGTCTAGCACAAGAACCGTGTCGGCCCCTTCCGCAGCCTCTCCGCTACAGACGCTGCAGACGCCGCCATGTGCTGCTGTTGAGTCGGCGCCAACGAGCCAAGCGCCACCGGCTGCTCTCAACACCGAAGCTCCCGCAGTGCCTGCACCTGCCGCAGTGCCATCTGTCGCACCCTTGGCTACGGCCGCCAAGTCGCCGCCGTCTTCTGCTCTCGTCACTCCACCAATACCACAGCTAGCACCACCGCCACCGCCGCACTCACTACCAGCACTGCCGCCGGTAACGCACTCAGAGCCAGCGTCGCCGCCATCGCAACCTCCCGTGCACGTGGATACGCCTCAGCTACGGGCCAAAGCGGCACCAGCGCCAGCGCCAGGACAGCCGCTCTCCCCCGCACAGCTGCCGCGAGCCGCAACGACCTTCTCTGCCTGCTCGTCACCGTCGCCAGCGCCCGCACCATCGCCGTCCTTCACGCCCCACACCTCCGCTCAGCTGCACGACCCGCACACCCTCAGGCTGAGCGTGGAGGCGCCCCCCCAAGGACAGCCACCGCCTACTGCGCCACAGCCAGTGGTGCCGTCTGCCGCCCTGCAGCCGCCTCCCGCGCACCCGCCGGCTGAGCAGCCTCGAAAGGCCCGGCGCAAGTTTGTGGTGCACGGCAGCAGCAGTAACGAGCAGCTGCGCGAGCTGTACGGCAAGCTTGACAAGGACCACGCGGCTGTGTGGAACGATGCGGCGCTTTACATTAGTAAGTCAGTCCCCCGCCCTTGGCCCCAAGCTGCAAAGCAGGAGGCACTCCTTCGGTACTACGTGCAGCTCCGCGACCACTTACGGGAACAGAACGAGCAGCTGCAAGTCCACAATCATCAACTGAGGTCGCTCATTAACGCCCCTGCTGTTTCGGCTGCGCCAGCGCCGCCGCCAGTGCCATCTCCAGCCGCCCTCGCCGCTCCCGCCGCTCCCGTCCCTCTCCAGTCTTCGGCTGCGCCCCGCACAGAGCTGCAGCCGCCAACGGCCAGCCTACCGCCGCGTATCGCAATTCCCGCCGAGGACCTCAGCCGCCCCATGTGGCCATCGCAGTGGCAGTCGACGGCGCCGACGCAGCCCCCAGTGCCAGCACCGGGACCCGTGCACGTGCCCGCACCCGTACCAGTGCCAGTGCCGGCGCCAGTTGCTGCGCCGGCCCCGGCATGGCAGGCGGCGCCTCCAGTGGCATATGCCTTTCCACAACCGCTCGCCGCACCCCCTTCCCAGCAGAAGAAGCCGGTGCTCCAGTCCACGTCGCATCAGATGGCACCGCCTCTGCCACCGCCGCCGCAGCAGCAGCAGCAGCACCAGCATCCGGCCAGCCCGTTGCAGCACGTTGCCACAGTAAGTGCTATCTCTGTTGGAGCACCGGTACCGGCTCCGTTGCCGACGACATCAATTCCGTCGCTGCCGTGGGGTGGCGTGCCTCCTCCACGGCAGTCTGCGGCGTGCGGCGGCTACGGGCAGACTCCTCCCGCTCATGGGCAGCCTCCTGCGGCGGCTACTGCGGCGGCTTCCATGGCACCCTTGCCGACATTGGTGCCGACCTTAGGGCAGGTGATGCCTCCGGTCCAGACTCCAATCACCCAACCGATGCCCGCGACGCGGGCGCCGCAGCCGGTTTGGCAGCCGCAAGCACAGCATCAGCATCCACTACCTGCGCAGCCACAACCTCAGCCGCTGATGCATCCGCAGCTCATGCTCGCCGCGGCGCAGCAGCAGCAGATTGTTGCGCCATGTGCGACGGCGACGATGCCGACGACGGCTTATGCGACGACACCGACGGCGCATGTGCCGCCGCAGCAGCAGATTACTACGACGGCGGCGCAGCAGCAATCGACGGTGCCATCGTCGCTATCGATGACGATGCTGCCAGTTGCAACTGCGGTGCCTTCCGTGCAGCAGCAGCTGGCGATACTGCCTCAGCAGCCCTCTGCGCCAGCTGCGGCCGCCCTGCCGATTCAGACCGCGGTGGTCCGGCAAGTTCCAGCACAAGGACAACAATGGACCGCGCTTCCACAGCGGCAGTCGTCGGCGCCGACGCCGGCACCTTTGTCGGCAACGTCGACAGCGCCAGGGCCCGTGCCGGTGCCCGCGCCAGTGATCAGAGAGAACAGGTTCTCAGGGGAGCCTGGGCCCGCGGTCACCCTGCCGATTGCGACTGCGACTGCGGTGGTGCGGCGACTTCCACCAAATGCGCAGTGGGGTGGACAGCGGCAGTCAACGGCGCCGGCGCGGGCACCTGTGCCAGCCCCTGTGCCCGCGCCAGCACCCGTGCACGTGCCCGCACCCGTACCAGTGCCAGTGCCGGCGCCAGTTGCTGCGCCGGCCCCGGCATGGCAGGCGGCGCCTCCAGTGGCATATGCCTTTCCACAACCGCTCGCCGCACCCCCTTCCCAGCAGCTTTGGCAGCCGCAAGCATTGCCCCCGCCACAGCTGCCGCCGCTTGCGCAGCCTGTGCTGACGCCTGTTTATGCCCCGACGGGAGCCTTTGACACGGCAGGAATGCCCGGGTCGTTCGAACATATGTCGACCCCTGTGCCAATTGTAACAGCCTCGGTACAGCTCGCTCCCCCTACGCAGCATCTCCCGCAATGAGAAATGTAGCGCATGTGCGCGCTGCGTGTCAAAGGCATCCCGCCGGGGCATTCATTATCCGCGACAGGCCCGTTCGTACATGGGTTGTCCGATGTGGTGCTATCGCACTGAACGGAAGCCGAGCCTGCACCTTGTTCCGCGCGTGGTTTGGTGTCTAATTAGGCACACGTGTGAGACGGGACGGTAAGTGTCTGGTCGGAGCCGAGCGCCCCGGCGCGACAGGGCCGCCGCGCGGAGCGTCCGACGTGATCGTGCGAAAATCTCGCGAGCCGCCCGGGGCCAGAGTCCGTGCGGGGTTGCGGGGTGTTCGTATTTGTAGAATCGATCCTGGCAGCGGCCGCGCCACCGACTAAAAACTCCCGCAATCCCGCTCGCCACCTCCCGCTCCGCGGGCGACCGCGGACCGGCCGGCGGCGGTGGGCCACACTACACGGACCCAGACACAGACCGCATTGCCAGCCACGTCTTCGCGTCAGGAATCTCAGCAGTTGGGCAGTTTAGTGTCGCGCCGATGTGGTCCAAGCAGTGTTGCAGCGCCGCTGCATCTACCTTCGGTGATGGTCGGCGTTTGTGAGCATGAGCTGCTGCATGAGCTGCTGCATGAGCTGCTGCATGGGCGAGCTGCGGGTCAGAAGGAGGATAGATAGATCTGCTGCCGGCTGCCGTCCGCGGAGGCTGAGGCGCTGGTCGCCATGGCGGCCGGCTCCGCCGGGACGCCGCAATAACACGGATTCCTCGCCCTGGGAGCAGGACGAGCTGCGGACCGAACACCCGCACATTTCCTGATGCACCCACCGTGGCGGTTGCGTGCGTGGCCGGCTGCACTCGACGAAGGAGCATGCCCTCCTGCCGCTCCTGCTCCTGCTGCTCCTGCTGCTGCTGCTCGTGCTCCTGCTGCTCCTGCTCCTGCTGCTGCTGCTGCTGCTGCTGCTGCTGCTGCTGCTGCTGCTGCTGC
>ENA-UOXG01000549-UOXG01000549.1-mixed-culture-metagenome-genome-assembly--contig:-NODE-549-length-25595-cov-58.813430_pt1 | contig 25595 bp, 15 predicted proteins | sample MGYA00238159_ERZ761634 | MGnify/ENA primary metagenome ERZ761634 (study PRJEB28908, sample SAMN08776845) | mixed culture metagenome | isolation source: Freshwater growth medium | place: USA... | reverse complement strand
GGGGGGGGGGGGGGGGTCCGGGGGGGAAGAGTGGGGGGGAGGGGTGGGGTGGACTCGGGAAGAGGAGGGGAGAGGAGGGAGTGGGGGGAGGAGGCGAGAGGCGAGAGGGGGAGAGGGGGAGAGGGGGAGAGGGGTAAGGGGGGGGCCGGAGGGGTACAGAACTGGGGATCAGCGTGAGCACGGAGGGCCGCAGCACGACGCAACGCAGGGCAGGAAGCGCGCGTTCGGTTCGTAGCCGCGCACATTGCCCATGCCGCCCATCGCCCCCATGCCGCCGCCCATCGCTCCCATGGCGCCGCCCATCGATGCCGCGCCGCCCATGGGACCATAGGGCATGAAGCCCGGGAACGGCGCGCCACCCCACCCGCCGTTGCCATACTGGCCATAGCCCATGCCGCCCATGCCGCCGTATCCATTCTGATAGCCCGAGTTGCCATAACCGCCCTGGAAGCCACGGCCTCCGCCGCCCTGGCCGCCGCCCTTCTTAGCCCCTGCATACAGGTGGGGAGGCAGCGTGCGGAGTTTAAAGATACCGATGCTGAGAGTGCGGTGAATTCAGGAGTTCGACGCGAGCAACGCACTGCTGCCTGGCGCGTCGGCATAGCGGACCACAAGCGGGTCCGTGCATCCCGGCATGACGTACTTGCCGTGTATCGCCTGCAACAGGTTCCGGGGTAATGAGCGTGTGTGTGCGAACAAGCTGCAACGCGGGATGCACTCACCTGAATGGCGGCGACAGCGCCCTCCGCGGTGGTGAACCGCACGAACGCACAAGCCTGGCCAGAGCGGCTGCCTCCACGCATCACGAAGACCTCCTCCACCTCGCCGTGCTCCGAAAAGATCTGCACGGAGAACCGCAATGTCAATTAATGTCAAATCCTTGCGGGTTGTGCAGAAGGCGCGGCTGCCTCACCGCTTGCAGAGTGGCCTCGTCGCAGCCGGGCGGCGCGCCCCCCACAAAGAGCTTGTTCTCGGCGAGATTCTGAGTGGGCCCGCTGTCGAGACGGCTCATTGCCGGCTGCGGCGCGCCTTGCATCGTCGTCCGATCCCACAGAGGCCTGATGGACAGATCCATCAGTGTCTGTCGAGTCTTCTCGTCTTCTCTCATGCACAGTGAAGACTCTAGCTATGATAAGCTGTTTCACATCACTCGACCATTTTTTCCCCCATACTTTTCACACGGACCCAGCTGGCCGCACGCCGGATGGGCAAGAGGGAGCTCGCGATGGGCTTTGAGAGCTGGGCCTCTGCTTACATCGAGCGCTCGCGGCGCAATCGGGTGCTGTGGCTCGCGGGTGCCAAGCTCACACAGCCCAAGCTGGTCGCGTGCTACGGCCACTGGCGTCCGCGATTGGACGGGTGAGAATGCGATGCTTGCTCGGCTCATCTTCACGGGACGTCTGCAGCATGAGAGTGCGATGCTCGCCGAGACGCGCGCGGAGGTCGCCCGCACGCGCACCGAGGCGGAGACGCTCGCGACGCGCCTGAGGTGCGCTCGATGGCGGCTCGGCGGCGCGCGAGGCGGCGTTGACGAAGCAGCTCGAGGCAGAGCGCGAGAGGCGAGTCGAGGGCCTCAAGGCAGTCGCCATCCGGCGGATGGTGCTCAAGGAGTTGGCGCGGGGCTGGAGCGGTTGGTTTGCAATGTACGAGGCCAAGGTCCATCAGTGCAACCTGCTCAAGAAGGCGGGCGCGCGTCTATGACGAAGCCCCAAATGAGCGCATGCTACCATCACTGGCGGCGCTCGTGGGAGGAGATTGAGGCGGCCAGCCTGCGGCGTGGCGCCCTCGCCGCGGAGCTGCGTGCGGTCGAGCTCGGCACGAGTCACGGCACTCTCGCGGCGGAATGCGAGAGGCTGCGGGCGGAGCTTGCGGCGGCGCGTGAGGCGATGCTTCGCGGCGAGGGGTATGAGGCCGAACGCGAGCGTCGGCAAGAGGAGCGTGAAGCGCGCACGCGAGAGAGGCGCGTCGAGCATCTGTCGGCCCTCGCCGCGCGCCGAATGGGCAGAAAGGAGCTCGCAATGGGCTGGCAAGCGTGGTCGGAGCTGTACTATGAGAAGGCTCATCAGAGGACTGTGCTCCGACAGGCGGCTATGCGCCTCCAACGGCCCAAGTTTGTATGGAGCTACGTGCGCTGGCGCGAGAGTTGGCGGCTTGCGCTCCTGGAGGAGTCCAAGCTGACGATACGTGAGCAGCTCGGCACCGAGCGCAAGCGGCGGGCGGACGCGGAGGCGGCGATCACGGAGCTACACTCGGAGTATGGCGTCAAGATGCGTGAGCTTGGCGTGACGGTGGGCGAGGCGCGAGAGGCGGCGCTCGAATACCTTCGACAGCTCAAGCTCGCCACGCGAGATGGCGCCGAGTGGGCCGACAAGTTTGAGCTCTTGCAGGCGAAGTGGGCCGAGATGACCGACGAAGATCGGATCGGGCGCGAGGCGCGGCGGCTGCTCGAGGCGCAGCAGAAGACCGAGTACGAGGCGACTGAGGCGCGGCTGGGTCGGCTGCTTGCCGAGCAGCGCAGCCAGCTGCTGTGCGAGGCGGTCGCCATGCGAGGCGATCTCGAGAAGCAGCTGCACGAGCTCCAGTTGGCGCTGCGCAGGCGAGCGCCTTGCCCGCACCCAAGCAGAAGGCTCCACCCAACGAGGCTCTGCTCGAGAAGGCCCCATTTAAGGAAGCTACATCCAAGGACGACCTCACGTCGAAGATGCGGGCCAGCTACGACGATTTTGCCGCGCAGGACGCGGACGGCACCAACGACCTCGGCTGGCAACGATGAGGGGCTCTCTACGGCGAGACGCTCGATGGCCTCGTGGTGGAGCTCCACTCTCGTCACGCTACCCCTCCTCTTGCCAACGCCCAACGAGTCGCAGACGAGCCAGGATGTCTTCGATCGATCGTTTGCAGCTGGATGCTCAACACGGCGCCGCGCACGCCCGAGATGATCTGGCAGCTGCAGGTCATGAGTGATCTCATCGGGCTGTGCTTGCACACTCGCATAACTCTTCCCTTCGAGCTCGCGGTCACCGTGTGAATAAAAATGTATAAGAGATTGACACGAAATGGGCATATATATCCAGTAAATTAACGAGAACCGGGAGATTCTCGTAAAACGGTAAAAACCGTAACAAAGTTAACCGGACCCTCCGACAATAGCTACCCTTGCTAATCAATACGGTATACTCCGCGTGATCTCTAATTGCCAAGCGCACTCCGTCTCCGAGTGGCCGCGACGGCGTGCATGCACGAGCTCCACATCTGACGATTTCTCGATCTGTCTGTCTGGCGCGAAAGCTAGAGAAACGGTATGCCTGTGAGAAAAACAAGTAGACACACCGCAGTACACAGTCCCCAGAGTTGGGAGAAATGCCCCACTACCCTACTGCCCTACTACACGTCATATGAGCACTCATGGGCACCAACTTTTTTCATGGCAACCTCGGCTGCATGGGCGGAACCGACAGCATGACTGTCAACGGCGGCTTGGGTGGCTCGGGCAGCTTGGCTGGCTTGGGCGAGTGCCTCGGCCTTTGCGAGCTGGACCGCAGCCATGAGCGCTGCCTTGGCTTGACATCAGCTGCGAGCGCCATAGCCAGCCGCCTCGGTCCCGGCCTGGCGTGCATGGATCTTGTAGAAGCAGTTCTTCGCCACCAGAGCTTCGAGCGCCGCCTCGGACACTTGAAGCTCCTCCGCCGGCTTCAGCTCACAGTTGCTGTACGTACCCTTTTTTCTCCTGCTTCTTGGTGTCCATTTCAAACACCTTGAGGGCCTGCTCCGGCTGCAGGTCCATGGCCACGATCTGGTAGAGGCCGCCCTTGCTTTCCTGCTCAAGGCGGCCATATGCAGCGGTCACTTTGCCATCCGCCCACAGCTGGATCTTGTAGAAGCAGTTCGCGTTGGCCCTGTCCTTGTGCTTGTGGCCGAGCGACGCATCGATGACCAGACGCCGCTCCTCGATGAGGACCACGTCATAGGGCAGGTCGGCGTGCGCCATGCGCTCCTTGATCGAGGCAACCTGCGGGCGGTCGTAGGGGCCCTCGGTGGTGTTCTTGACCCCCAAACGGATCTTGTTGCAGAGGGTCTGGATGGATGCACCGCTCTGGAGTCCAGCCCACTCAGGCTTGCGCCGTGTGAGTGGGCTGGCAGCCAGTGGCAGCTTGGTGACCGCCAGGAGCACGTAGGTGTAGTCCATGGAATGCGGGCCATCCAGGTTGCCGGGGTGCGTGTTCATGTAGAGTGGCCAGAACTGCGAGTTATCGGTGCCGCAGAATCGCCTTTGGAGCTCGCCCTCGAGGAGCCTCGTGTGCTCGTTGAAGATCGATTTGGAGACGGCAAAGACCTTGAACGTGGAGTCGAACTTCGTGTGGTGGAGGGACTCTCCAGTCTCCTTGTCCTGGAAGGACGGGTTGTTGTCAAAGCATAGCCACCGCTTTGCTTCGTCTCGAGCATGGCCACCATCGGGAAGGCCAGTGAGCTCGACTGGCTCGGGCAGCACACCTGTGGATGGCAGCTCCGTGATGCTGGTGAGGAGGCTGCCGCCGCCGTTGATCACGTTGGGCTTCGTGCGGTGCTCCGAGGCAGTGAGAATGTTGACGCCGTGGCCTGACGCCAAGAAGCTCTGGATGAAAGGCATGATTTTGGTGGCGGCGTTCTCCACCTCCTCCACAAGGTCCTCCATCTGCACCTCGGCCTCGCCCAGCAGCCGCGCACGCCGCGCACGTCCGTCGAGATCTCGCTGGAGGCGTTGCGCCTCCAGCGCGGCCCCTGTCTTGCCGCGCGAGGACTCGTCGTAGCCCTCCTCGCCTGCTTTGAGCCTCTCGGCGTTGTACTTGGCGAGGGCCGACTCCCTGTAGCCCTCGTCGCCTGCTTTCAGCCTCTTGGCGTTGTTCTTGGCGTTGTTCTTGGCACTGTACTTCCATATCGCCGACTCCTTGTAGTTCTCGTCGCACGCACGCGGCCTCCGCGCGTTACAGACCGCCTTTCGAAGCTGCATGAGACGCCGCATTTGCTCCGAGGTACGCCCGAGGCTGGTGAGGCCGGCGGGCAGCTCGATCGATACCAACGAGGAGCAGCCCTTGAAGGCTCCCTCACCAATGCTTGTGAGTCCGGCGGGCAGCTTGATTAACGTCATCGAGGAGCAGCTAGCAAAGGTGCTACGCCCGAGGCTGGTGAGGCCGGCGGGCAGCTCGATCGATACCAACGAGGAGCAGCCCTCGAAGGCTCTCTCACCGAGGCTCGTGAGGCCGGCGGGCAGCTCAATCGACGTCAACGAGGAGCAGCCATGGAAGGCGTACTCACCGATGCTCGTGAGGCCTGCGGGTAGCGCGATGGACGCCATCGAGGAGCAGCCATAGAAGGCGTCCTGGCCGAGGCGCGTGAGGCCGGCGGGCAGCTCGATTGACGTCATCGAGGAGCAGACAGCAAAGGCGGACCCATCGATGCTCGTGAGGCTGGCGGGCAGCGCGATCGACGTCAACGAGGAGCAGTTAATGAAGGCGCTCTCACCGATGCTCGTGAGGCCGGCGGGCAGCGCGATCGACGTCATCGAGGAGCAGCCGTAGAAGGCGAACTCACAAATGATCGTGAGGCCGGCGGGCAGCGCGCTCGACGCCAGCGAGGAGCAGCCCTCGAAGGCGCTCTCACCGATGCTCGTGAGGCCGGCCGGCAGCGCGATCGACGTCATCGACGTGTCGTCACGGAACGCGCCCGCTGGCACATGCGCCTTGCCGTCGCGCAGCACGCATGCGGCGAGCAGCACCTCCATCGGCACCTCCCCCTCGCCACGGATGCACGCGCGCACCCCTGCCATCGGATACGGTGGCGGACCATCAAAATATTCTTCTGATCCACTTGAAGACGCCACGCGCCTCGCCACGCGCCTCAGCCCAGCCACGTCCACCTCGAAGCCACCCAGTCCCGTCACCTTTGCCAGGTTGGGCAGCCAGCGCAACGCGTCGGCCGCGTCGGCAAAGAGGCGACCGGCGGCGCGGCTGTCTGAGAGGTCGAGCTTGGTCACCTTGACGAGGTTGCTCGTGAGTGGCAGGCCGACGCGTGCGCACAGCCGCGCGCACAGGACGCGCCGCGCCCGCGCGCGCCACGCGAGGCTCACGCCCTTGAGCGCGCGCAGCGTCGGCACGTCGGCGTCCGCGAGGGCGTCCTCGAGGGCGTCCTCGTTGACGAGCTGCGTCGAGAGCCAGCACACGGGCGCTGGCGGTGTGGGTGCGTCGGCCGCTCGCGGTGCAGTGGCGTCGTGCTGAGCGTCTTGCGTGTAGAGCGGCTCCTCCGTCGCCGCCTGCCGCTCCGCCTCGGTGGGGAAGTCGCTCACGACGCCCAGCAGCCGCCCGAGCTCCGGGCCACTCTTGCCGGCGAGGTGGCCGGTGCACAGGGAACGCGAGAGGAGGCGGAGAAGCTCGACGTCCACGTCGAGAAAGTGCGCGCCATGCAACAGCTGCGCGAGCTGCGCGAGCGAGCACCCCTCCAGCGCCCCGCCCTCCTCCGCACCGCCCTCGGCGACGCGCGAGAGCGTGCGGAGCGCAGCCGCAGGCACCAGAGTGGCGAACGCCCCCTCGGCGCCGCCCGTGTCGCTCACCCAGTTGGCGAGCGCCGCCGATCGCGCCGCGGCCGAACGGGACCACGCGACCACCTCGCCCTCGGCGCTTCGCACCCTCACACCGCCGTCGTCGCCGCCGCCACCGGTGACGTCGCCGCCGCCGACACGACGTCGCTTGCGGGGAGACGCCGGGATCTCGCGCCCGCCCTCGACGATGAGAAGCGCCGCCGCCTCCGCCGCGCAGGAAGAGCCGCTCGGATCGAGCGTCGACAGGCAGGTGCTCGCCATTTAGGCCTCCGTTTCACACCCAACCGTTGATGAATCGACGAAAGTGACTTTGGCACAGCGACTTTCCATGACTTTCGACTCCTTAACCGGTAGATTTACTCGGCGATGCAGGTCCCGACAGTACCACCATATAGCACCGTAAGCTATGTGCCCACTCGCAGCGCTGCTAGCCGTCTGCGCCGCTACCTCTCACATGGGCGGGACGTCCGCATGTGTGAACAGAACCCTCTCGGTTTTCAAGCCGCCGCGGCCGCGACGCGACGCCGCGACGCGAGTGCTGGACGTGTGTCAATTGTCCATTATGGACGAGTTGCCGAGCGCGCCGCACAGCAATGCCGACCAGGATCATGGATACAGAAGCCCGAACCTTAGCTTCCCTCGCGGAGCCGAGCGGCGGAGTAAGCTGAGCGGAGAGGAAATCAAAGTGCTGCGCTCACGTTACGGAGGAGAGGCCTTGTCACCCCAGGCATCGTGCAGCGAAGCAGCTCAGCGTTTCAGCCAGGTGCGGAACGACTTCAGGCGAATGATGGAAGAGGGCGGGCGCGCCGCCGAGCGGCGAGCGATCAACGCCTCTGCGGACGGCAGTTCATCATCCCCTCCTCGACCGCCTCTTCCACCTCCTGCGCGACCTCCTCCGCCGGCGCCGGCGTCTCCTGCAGGCGATAATTCGTCGGTGCCAGCTGCTGCTTTAATCTCTCCAGCGGCGCAGAGATCGCTTATGCGCGCGCGGCTCGCGGAGCTCCACATCGGGGAAGGTAACGGTTCAGCAGCGCCAGCGGCTGCCACACGCTCGCCAGCGGCGGCAGCGGCAACCGCATGCTCGCCAGCGGCGGCCGCAAGCTCGCCAGCGGCGGCCGCAAGCTCGCCAGCGGCGGCCGCAAGCTCGCAGGAAGCGAGGGCAAGGGTGGACAGCGGCGATGACAGTCCGAGGAGTGAAGGGTCCTCTCCACGAACGCCCGGCGCGGGCTGGGCCCTGTCGCGCTCGCGTCTTGCGAGCGCCGCCAGCACCACATGCCAAATGCTCCGACCCAATAGCATGAGCGACTTGATTTCGGAGGTGAAGCGCGCTGACGCCGACAAGCGGGCACGACGCCTTTTGGAAGAGCGAGAGATGATCGCGGCACGGCAGGCACTCAATAGGAAGCTCCGTGCGATCTCGACTCTGCAGACCGCCATGCGCAAGCGACGATGGCGCAAGATGATCTCCTCGAACAGTACGCATGGCCCCACCTGTGCCCCAGCCGCGCGCATGACCCCACCTGCGCGCTCGCGCGCCCTCGCCCTCACTGTCGCCCTCGCCGTCGCTCTCGGCGCTCTTGCGTGTGCGCAGTCCCCATCGTCAACGGCCCCTGCGGAGCCAAGGCCTTTCCCATCTTTTGGGGCCGGACGCGTCTGGGCACCGCGGGGCTCTCTGGTCGGCAGTACCGGTACTCTAGTTGTTTCGGATGCCTGCCCGTCGAGCATCCGGTACGGGAGGCACTCATCTTCGTCGTCGACAGCGTCTGGTTCGAGCGCATCACACTCGTCGCGGTCCTGATCAACTGCGTGCTCCTCGGTCTCCAAGGGCCGCCACAGCTGCCGTTGCCGCCGTCGTCGCCGCCGCCGTCGCTGCTCGAGGTGGCGTCCGGGGCTGCAGCGTCGCTGCCGCTGCCCCTTTCTTCGGTTTCGTCACGCGCGTACGAATTCTTCGAGCTTAGCTTCACACTCTTCTTCACATGCGAGATCCTCTGCCGGATCGGAGCCATGGGGCTGGCCGGCCACGAGTACTCCTACCTCGCGGACGGCTGGAATGCGATCGATTCCTTCGTGGTCGCCGCCGGCTGGTTCGCGCTGCTCTTTCCCCAGCTGGGCAACTTAACCGCCGTGCGCGCCATACGCGCGCTACGACCGCTCCGGACGATTACGCGCATTCCTGGGCTACGCCGGCAGGTGATTGCACTCAGTTGCACTTGATCGCACTTGATTGCCATTGAGTGCCCCTTACGGCTTCTGATGGCTACTGATGTCTACATCGGCAGGTCAACACGCTCGTGGACGCGGTGGCGGAGCTGGTCGACGTGGGCGCGCTCTTCGTTCTCCTGCTCACGTTCTTCGGGATCATTGGCATGCAAATCTTCAAGGGCGCACTCCGCTACCGCTGCTTCGACTTCTCAACGTTTGCGAGCGCTCCGCCTGGCGAGCTGCCCGAGCCCATCGCACCCATCGACGGCGTGTGCTCGCCTACCAGCGCGCCGCCGCCGCCGCCGCTGCCTCTCTGGTACTTAACGTCAGCGCGCCCCATGCCGCCGCAAGGCACGTGTGATGCGGGCGAGGTGTGCGCTGACTACGGCATCAACCCATTCTACGGCACGGTGTCGTTCGATAACATCCTGGCAGCGTGGATGACCATCTTTCAAGTGATCACTCTCGAGGGCTGGGTTGGCATCGTCGACATGGCCTCTCGCCAGGCAGGCCGCTTCATCGCAAGTGCCTATTTCATCACGGTCGTGCTGCTAGGCTCGATCTACCTTCTCAACCTCTTCCTCGCCGTCGTGTGGCAGGCATATCGTACGCAGGAAATCATGCACGAGAGCAAGAAGCCACAACTCTCTTCCAGTAGGAGCTTCCGCCGCCGCCGTCGCGCCATGTCCCTAGCCGGTGAGCTGCGGGCACCCGGAGCCGGGGTCTCGTTGCACGGGGGCTCCTTCGGGCGCCGGTCGCCTTCGGCAGTCTTCGGGCGCCGGTCGCCTCCTCTCACCGGCCGCCTCTCACCGCCGATCGCCACCGCCCGGACGACCACACCAACTGGGCTGATCCCCGACGAGTCGGACGAGTCGGGGACCCAGCGAGAACGACGCTCGTCGGGCGAGCTCGCGCTCACCACAGCGCTCGGACAGCGCCACTCGCCAGTGCCGATGAGCGGCGCGAAGGCGAGCCTGAGTGCTGTGGTGAGCGCTGTGGAGCCTCCCTCCCTGGTTACCTCAACGGTCCAACGCTCGGCTGCGCTCCCGCCGCCAGGTTGGGAGCCAGCGCCCGTCTTGGAGTCGGGCAAAGGCTCCCAGCTCTGGGAGCCAGCACCGGTCTCGCAGTCGGGCAAGGGTTCACAGCTCATCGTCGGCCGTCGTACGCTCGACATCGGGCACGCACCCTCCGTGCTTGAAGTGCTCGTCGAGTCGCCCCTCTTCGAGCGCTTCGTGGTCTCGGTCATCGTAGCCAATGCGGGCCTCGCGGCATGCGAGGCTTACCCGATGGACGCGCGCCTCGGCACCGTGATCGAGCTCGCGGACCGCGTCGTAGTGGGCATATTTGTGCTCGAGATGGGTCTCAAGCACCTCGCGTGGGGCGCGGGCCGCTACTGGAGCGACTCGCTGCATTGCTTCGACGGGCTGGTCACCCTCTTCGGGTTCGTCACCCTCGCGACCCCCTTTGACACCGGGCTGCACGGCGGCGCGCTCCGCAGCTTCCGCCTGCTGCGAGAGCTGCAGTGGCTCGCGGGTGGATCGCGTACCAAATCGGGTAGAACGCTCCGGCGAGTGATCTCCGCGACCGAGAGGTGCATGCAGAGCTTCGTGTATCCGATTGCGCTCCTGGTTCTGCTGCTTTACGTCTTCGCCATCGTTGGCATGCAATTCTTCGGCTACCGGCTCGCGCCACCGGCGCTCGAAGAACGCCCGCGCTTGCACTTCGACGATCTGGCGCACGCGATGCTCTCGGTGACCATTATTGCGGTGGGCGATGGCTGGGACCGGATCTGGCAGGACTCAGCGCGCACCGTCGGCAGGCAATCGGCCCTCTTCTTCATCGCGCTCATCGTGCTCGCGAACTACGTGCTGCTCAACCTCGTGTTCGCGCTGCTTCTCGGCTGCTTCGACGACGTGAAGAAAGAGGAGCGGAACGCCCAAGAAGCGAGTCCGAATGGGAGCCAGTCCGGGAGCTTTTCCCGCTCGCCCCTCCGCCGCTCTCCGCAAACCGTCCGTAGCGAGGACGGGGAGAGCGAGGACGAGACCGAGGACGAGGACGACGGCACGCCTCCCTACGAATGGGTTGCACACGCGGGCCTGCGCCAGTGGCTGATCGATGCGCACGAGAACGATATGGCGCTCGGGGTGTTCGGGCCCAAACATCCTGTGCGCCAATTCGCACGCGGGGTAGTCACTTGGAAAGTTGAGGGCTTAGGCGGACTGGTCAGCTTCAACAGCGTGATCCTCGTCGTGATCTTGCTCTCGTCCTTCACTCTCACGCTCGACGGTTGCCACCTGACTCCCGATCAGCCGCTTGCCCAGCAGCTCAGGTTCGTCAACGTCCTCATCATCTGATTGCCTCGGATGGCCTCTGACGGCCTCCCTCATCGGATGGCCTCCCTCATCAGGTTCGTCGACAACCTGGCGTCCGGGATCTTCTTGTGTGAGATGCTGCTCAAGGTCATTGCGCTCGGGCTCGCGTTCAGCCCCGAGTCATACCTCGCCTCGGGGTGGAATCGATTCGATTGCATCATCATCCTAGCGGTGCTCTTCGCCGAAGAGTTCCCAGCGGTGCGGGCGCTCCGCGTGCTGCGCGTGCTGCGCCCGCTCCGGATGGCCAGTCAGATAGAGGAGCTCCGCATCACGATCGATGTGCTTCTCAAGTCACTGCCGGGCGCGCGCGACGTGCTCTACGTGTACTTCTTCTTCCTCTCGATCTTCGCCATCCTCGCCGTGCAGCTGCTCGCGGGCGCGCTGCACGCATGCGAGCATGAGCCCGAGCGGCTCACGACACGCGCGCAGTGTGAGGCGCGCGGATATGCGTGGTCCAACCCCGTGTGGGGCTCTTTTGACAATGTCTTCGCGGCCGCGCTCGTGCTCATCGAGGTATCGTCATTCGAGGGATGGACGACTGTGCTCTTCGCGAGCATCGACGCGGTTGGCGCGGACGTGGCGCCGCAGCCCGAGCACTCGCTTGGGCGTGCCCTCTTCTTCCTCATTTGGATCTTCGTCGGGGCCTTCGTGCTGCTCAACCTCATCGCTGGCGTCCTCGTCTCCACCTTCAACGACATCAAGGCCAAGCAGGAGGGGGCGGGCGTGGTGCTCACCGAGCGGCAGCGCGACTGGGTCGAGACAATGGAGCAATGGCTCACGCTCTGCCCCCGCAAGCGGCTCGGCTGCCCCGAGAATGCATGCCGCGCCGCCGCGTTCCGCCTCGTGAGCCGCGACGCGTTCGAGCCATGCATCCTCGTGCTCATCTTGTTCAACACGCTTCTTATGGCCCTCGACGGGTACGGCTTGAGCGCGGCGCAGACGAGCACGCTGGCGCTGCTCAACTACGGCTGCTCCGGGCTCTTTGTGCTCGAGGCGGCGCTCAAGCTGCTCGCGTACGGCGCCCCCGGCTATTTCCGTGAGACGTGGAACGTCTTCGACTTTTCGATCGTGCTGCTCACGCTCGCGGAATGGGCCATCCTTCTCGCCGAGATCTCCGTGGGCGAGAGCGCCTTCAACCCGACCGTGATGCGCTTGCTACGCATCGTGCGAGTCGGCCGCGTGCTGCGCACTCTACGCGTGGTGCGCTCGGCGCGCGGGCTCGTGATCATGCTCTCCTTGCTGCTCCTCTCGCTGCCCGCGCTCGTGAACACTCTCGGAGTCTTCCTGCTCGTGTTGCTCGTCTACTCGTTGCTTGCCATGTCGCTCTTCGGCCAGCTCGCCCGTGGAGAGTTCATCACCGAGGACGCGCACTTCTGCGACTTTGGGCACGCGCTGTACACCATGTTCCGCTGCTCGACTGGCGAGGACTGGAACGGCATCATGCACGAGGCGATGCAGACCCCCGCAAATGGAGCATGCTCGTATGAGGCGGGCGACTGCGGCTCGTGGCTCGCTATACCCTTCTTCCTGAGCTACGTGGTCCTCACGACTTACGTCGTCCTCAAGATGCTCATCGCCCTCATCCTCGAGAACTACGTGATTGCGATGAAGCGCGACCACAACTCGCTGCAACCACACCATGCGGAGGCGTTCGTCAAGGCATGGGCCGAGTTTGACCCGGAGGCGACTGGCTTCATCTATGTAGGAGACCTGTCGGGGGTCATCAAGCTCTTGCCACCCCCCCTCGGTCTCGACCCGAGCCAGGGGCCTTTCAAATCGGCCAGCCTGGCAGAAGTGCAACGGTACGCTCTCGAGCTCGACCTGCACACGGACCTTGACCAAGCCACCCGCCGGCGCCGGGTCCGCTTCTCGGAGCTACTCGCCGTCCTCGTGCGCGACGCGTACTCGGACGTGCTCAAGGACTCGGACCTCATGGACTCGGACGCGCAGCCCACCGCGCTCAACGGAAGATCCACTCTCGGGCTCACGTGGGTAGATCTCGGCGACCAACAGCCGCCGTCGGGCCGAGAGATCGAGAACCCGGCGCTCGCGATGGCGCTGCTCCAGGGCACCCTCACATTCACACAGGAGGCCTTCGACGCCTTCGAAGTGACGGGGTTGCGCCAGGACAGCTGGATCGCGGCCAGGTGGGATCCGACGACTTTGGAAAGACGTTACTTCAAGCCGGACCCCGACCGTCCCCGCCCGTTGCGTAAGGCCCAAACATGGGGAAATGTGCTTCCACCGGCTAATTCGCGCGTGGGTCAGCGGCTGTACAGAAGACTCTCGGAGTCGAAGATCATCGTTTTCGAGGAGGATGACGCCTCATCGGGCATGCGCCGTGTCCGTTCGGCAGGCGCCGACGCCAACTCCCGAACTCTGATGCGTACGTCACTTGCGGATGAGGTCATTTGCAAGGCTTGGTCCAAGCGCAAAAGCTCAGTCGTGGCCCGCATCGATCGCCGAGGCAGCGCCTCGCCCGGTACGGCTCATAGCGGTGCCGCCACCGAGTTGCTGTGATATGCGTCCGCTGCGCACAGCCCGGTTCGAGTGCCGAACATCAAGCTATAAGATACGTTTTCGTGTATTCGGTTGGCCGCCTCTGGTGCTGGCGCACCGTCACGTATTACTACGGGGTCCTCATGTGAGCATGTCTCTGATGTGTTCGGATGTCGCATGTGCTGATGGATCGACTGAGTCAGAGCGGAGAAAGTGTATAGGAAGCGAAGCGCCTGACCCGCTGGCGCTGCGTTTGAGTGAGAGCGTTGCGTGAGTGCTTTTATATCGGTCCATGTCCAGCTGCACAATCCGATTGGTTGATGTGATCTCGGGGACCGGGGACGACGACTACTGGTACCAGTATAGAACACGGGCGAAATTCAGACTAGTTGACTCCATGAAAACCTTGTCTTCAACTGTCACCAAGTTGCACCACCTAAGCGGGGGCTCTAGGAGGTTCTCGCTGCTCAACGACGTCGAGCTTGGCGAGCAAGGCACTGAGATTCGACGCGTGCTCCCGCAACGCATCAGCCTTGCGCTCCATCTCAGCCATGTCGCGCAAGCACTCATCGAGGCCGCTGGACCAAACGGAGCTCATTTCCCCGGCTGACGAGTCAGGTGGATGCTCCTCGACCCGTTCCTGCTGCAGCATGGCCGCCTCTGCCAATGCGACCCGCTCAGCCGCCGTCGGGCGCGGCTCGGCTGGCTTGTGCGCGGGGCGCGCCGCCACCGTAGTCGCTGCCGTGGATCGCGATGGCACGCACGCATTCTCGTTCGGGCTCCCGATGCGACGCGCGCGCGACCGACAGCTTGGAGGTGAGTTCTTGGAAGCCTCGGTTTCAGCCGAGGGTGCCACAGGCAGCTCTGCCGAGGCTTGCCGGTGCATCTCCTCAAAACGCCGAGCCTGCTCCTCACGCCAGCGCTGTAGCCCGCCAATGGCATCGTCCAGTTCCCGCCCGAGCGTCGCCTCCTCGGTGCGCACGCTCTCGTCCAATGCCGTGAGCAACCAGTTGCGCGAGCGAGCGATGGCCACCGGACAGCGCGCCGAGCTCGTACCTGCCACTTCGGCGTCAGCGCCTGGCAAGGGCTCGGGATCGACATCCGAGGACGATTCCGTGGGCGCGTTAGGCTCCGGTTGATCGTCTGCCTCGTTGGTCGTCTGCCTCGTTGAGAACGCATCCATTGTAGTCGGGGCGCATACTGTGAATTTAGACAAACATAAAGTGTGAATAACAGCAGGCTTTTAGAAGCCCACCCCAAACGCCCCAGGTCCGCCGGACTTCGTCAGTGCCTGGGCTTTCTTACAATTTCTTACCTCAATGCGTTTCACCTCCGCAATGCGTTTCATGGGCTCCTCACTGGCTCCTCTACAGACGTCTCATCTGCTAGGTCGATATGTGTTGAGTGTCGTGTGTGTTCTGGGGTCTGTGTGGGGAGAGGGGTTTCGTTCCAAACTTAAAACCCAAATTCCGAAATACCGTCGGTGTTCAGCCCATCTCTCTAGCTCCTCGCCACACAAAAGCTCCTCGCCACACACGGGCACAGACGTCAATGGCTGCAAACGTGGACGACCTCGTATCAATCCCTCTGTCCATCCACCCTGACGTGATGTTGGAACTCTCCTCTGAACAATGGCAGCGCCGGCGCAGCATCGTCGGGGAAGAAGAAGACGATAATGATGAGTCCCTGCCCATCGAATTCGAAGTCGATGGGCCCTCCGAGGTCTCTGCGTTTCTTGAAAAGATCAAGAAAAAGGTGGCCATGCAAGAGGGCCAAACGGCGGCCTCCGTCAGCGTCTCTGGCTTCATGTCACCGCCTAGAAAAGTCACAATCAACGGCGCGAAAGAGCGCAAGGCGGCGGGCATCCCCCTCGAGTGCAAATACTTTGCGTTCGCCTACCCTCTCGACTGCCTCGCGGGCATGTTCGACGAGCTCGTCACTCGCGAGGGGCGCGATGAGCCCTGGCTCAACTTCCTGCTCTTCGGCGGATACGTCTACTTTGACGCATCCCGCCGGCTCGTGCGCTCCAATGCCATCGTCCTCACGCAGGCCATGGCGGCACTTGAGCTTGTGGGTCCCTTCATACCCTCGCAGGACGCCGTGGAATATCTGCGCTCCTTCGACCGGTTGCGAGACGTTACGCTCCAGCCCATGCTCGATGCGGGCTTCCAGCAATTCGGTTGGGTCAATCCAGGGGAGCGGCCGGGTGGCCATCCAGTATTGGCAGATGGGACTGATGCGCCGGGCGACGGCACGTTCGTGTATGTGGTCGAAAGCGGAGGTTCCATCTGCTACTCGCTCGTCAAGGTCGACGCGGTGCGCAAGCAGCGCCAGAAGCTCTTGGAAGACGCGGCGGCCGCGCGCGAAGCCGCCGTGCTCGTGGGTCAAGAGCCGGAACGGGGCTCACCCGAATATGTCACGGAAGTGCCTCAACGGGACGTCGGGTCGGTAAGGTTCGTCAGCGCTCCAGAGGCTCTATCGGGGGCGCCGCCGGAGGCGCTGTCGGGGGGGTCATCGGGGGCGCCGAGCTCAACGATGGTCAGGCCAGCCTTGCCCTCATCACCCGAGAAGACTGTGCCGGCCGCCGCCGCCGCACAGCACGCCAAATTCGGCGAGGCCATGGGCCAGCTCGCCATAGCGGCGAAGGCGACTGCCGAGGCGGCGAACAAGGTGCGTGTCGATCTTGACAAGTGGAGGCGCTCAAGCGTGGAGAAGTGGGTGCGCTCGCACGGGGCCAGCCTGGTCGCATACTACACGCTCGGCGTGCTCACTTACGGCGCCTTCGAGGGCTGGGATCCTCTCGATAGCGTCTACTATCTCACTGCGACCGCCACGACCAATGGCGATGAGATCTCCCCCCAATCTCCAGCGGGGCGGCTCTTCTCATGCTTCTACATCCTTCTCGGGATCACGATCATCTTCTCTGGGCTGGCTCCACTCGCCGAGTACGTGCTTGAGCGTGTGCAGCGCTCGCTGCTTGACCCACTGGCCACCTCACTCGCCGAGCGATCAGAGGATGTGCTGGAGGCCATTGAGCGTGCCGCCATTCGGCTGCAAGCAAGCACGCGCAAATGGCCCAGCTGGCTCGGCTGTATCTCCGGTCCCGTCTCGAGTGCGGCTAACGGGGTGCGCACCTGGGCCAATGGACACACGGGCGGCGCCGGTGCGCGCGGCTTCCAGATGCACAACAACTCGCTCCGTAAGATCGAGCTCAAGCTCCCCTCCTCTCCCCCAGCCTCTCCCCCTGCAGTGGATCCAGACCTCGGCGAGATCTCGATCAATCTCACCTCCTCTCCCCCGGCCTCTCCCCCAGCAGCGGACCCCCAACGTTCACCTGTTGCGCCGCCCGGCGGCCGCCCCCGCGTCGGCCCCGGCCCCGGCGCTCCTCTCATGCGTCAGAAATCGACACCCGGCGGTGCACTCTTGCAGTCTACGCAGCCGGCGCAGCTGGCGCTACAGTCGCCTCATGGGGCAGAGTTCTCCCACCCGCCCAGCGCACCCGAGGCGATGAAGGCGGCAGCCGGCATGCCAACCTCCGGGATCACCGCCGGGAAGAGCTCCGAGCCCGCCGGTGAAGCACTTGTGAAGAGCGTGATGCAGGGCGCGCTGCAGGGGACGATGAAGAGCTACGCCCTAGCACTCATGCTCGTGCTCGTGGTGGTGGCGCTCGGCATGGTGATCGCGATGGGCGTGCACAAGTATTCGACCATCGATGCTCTCTACTGGACGATTGGGTGCATGACCACCGCCGGCGGCGACCTGCACGCCGATACCAACACGCTCAAAATGGTCTACATCATCTACATGCCCCTCGGCGCTGTCACCATGCTCACTGCGGGTCGCACCGTTCTGATCTCATCACAGCGACGCGGCATCACCATGGACAACTTCTCACTGCAGCTGTACGACCTCCTTGGGCGTGAAGCGCGGCGCAAGACCGACAAGCACGCCAAGCTACGCGAGGCGGATTTCATCGTGTCCGTGCTGCAGGCTCGTAAGATGGTTGACTTACAGACCATCGAGGTGATCCGCAAGCAGTTCGCTGCGCTCGTGCCGCGCAACGACGACGCGACCAACGAGCCCGCCATCGACGTACAGCTTGTCTTCGACAACCTCGTGCGCCAGCGCCGCGTGCTCTCTGATGCCTTGCGGCCAAAGGGCGAAGAGAGCCGGCCGACGACGACGGCTTTCGACGACGAGGACGCCGACGCCGAGAAGACGGCGACAGCGTACGTTGACATGACATGTGAGGACAACGGCTTCGCGGAGTGGTTTGAGACGTATTGGACGCCCAGCGTCGAAGGCGCGACTGGATCCGGCGCCGAGAAAGGCCCGCAAGGTCATTGGACCCGCCTTCGACGGGGCTACACGAAGCTGATGGACGCTTGATTTGGGCGGGGCGGGCGGCGGTGCACACATGAGCGAAGCCGGCGCGGTCGCACGTGTGACGTCGTATACACGAAAGTAACGCGACGCGCGAGCCCACCCACACGCCGCGCACACGGCGCGAGCCGCCCTACTCCGCTCCGCGGTAGCAGCGCAGACTCCCTGGACGACCGGCGAGTCCGGACGGATTGTGCATATTGTATGAAGCACGGGCGGGGGGGCGAGCTTTTTTTTAATGGGGCCACGCGCGCCACACGCGTCTTCAAGACCGTAGTTCCGTTAAGCTATAGCAGTGCGTTCTGAATGATTTCGGCCGCTAATGATCGCTCACGCCGGAAGAAAAGCGCAAACGAGCGGACAAACGAGCGGGTCGAGCTCCCTCCGTGATCCGATCACGCATGCCATCAACCTGAGCGATCACCTGACGCCGTCTTCTTGGCGGCGGTATTCGCGCCGGCATCTTTGAAGGCCTCGACGGCAATGGCCAACAGGTCCTTGGGCGTGCGCTCCTCGCGCTCGCCCAGTCCCTGGATGACCTGCTTGCCAGCCTTTTGCAGGTTCTCTATCGCCTGCCCCATATCGTTGGGGTCACGCACGATGGACAAGAAGACGGGCGGCAGCTCACCGCCCGAGGCCGGAATGTTCTTGTCCATGTTGACGATCAGCTTGAGGCTGGCTGGGATCTTGATCGTCTTGACGTTTACCTGGTACGTGCCGTCGTTTTTGTCGATGACGTTCATCTCGTGGTTGTTGGGCATGAGTATCGTCTGGTCGTTCATACCCTGCTTGATCAGCTGCAGCCGCGGCTGCACCATGAGGCCGCCAAAGTTGCATCGGTTGCCAAACTTGTCGTTGGTCTCGAGTACGATCGTGTGCATCGCGTTGGCGTACAGCACCTTGTCCTTTGGCACGAGTAGCTTGCACTGGGACGGCTCCGCTTGGGAGCTCAGCACGACGAAGCTCACGGGCGAGCCCGAGACGGCGCTTCCGTTGAGCTCCACGTGCACCACGTGCTGGCCGCGCAGGGTGCACTCGAACCGCACCTCATGCCTCGGGGCGCCACCCCCGCCCACCGCCGCCTTCGTCGACTGCTCAGAGACCGGAATCCGGTTGCGCTGGCCGTTGGGCAAATCGACAAAGGCGACGATCGCGCCCTCGGGCGGAATGGTCGGGTTGCCGAACTCGTCCTGGATTTGCGGGCGCACGACGATCGTGTCGCCCGCGACGATCGAGTTCAGATCTGAACCTACTGCTGCTCTCTCCTGCTGCTTGCCCTGCTTGCCAGCCTCGACGGAGCGTGTCTCCTTCGACCAGCCAAGCCCATTCTGCTCCGGCGCGAGATGCGATCTCAATGCGGACGCCTTGCCGGTGCCGACACAGATCGCAAAGGGAGACCCCGGGAAGGGCAGCCGCTCGCCCTTGGACTGCGGGTCGCACCACACGTGCAGATCCCACGTGCCCGCCGTCTGCGCCACGTAGCTAAGCTCGTACACGCCCGCCGCCTTGTCGAACCATTCGCCTTTGTGCGGCCACACTCTCGAGTTGGCGGTGAACTTCTCCTTCTCCTTGAGCATCGAGATCCCAAGTTTGAACGAATCTTTAGGCACGGCCGAATTGCCGTACTTGTCAAAAAAGCCAATCCGCAAGCGCGCGTCGATGCCCGCGGTCGCGTCCTTGAGCCCGGCGCCGCTCATCGTCGACTTGCCCAGCTCGGGACTTGAGCTCGTGAGCTGCACCGCAAACGGCGAGCCGACGATGTCTTCGCCGTCGATGCGCACAAAGACCTCAAAGGTGCCGCTGAGCTTCGAGCGCCACCGCAGCTGATACGTGCCGTCGTGTCGGTCGACCACCGACGACTCGACTTCTGGGTTCGAGCATGAGGCGGTCACGTCGGCGCCTCCGCTCACGCACACGTTGCCCATCTTATCTGACGTTTGCAACACGTGGCGGCAGCCCGCGTCGCTCTCGGCGAGCCCGACCATGCCACGCAGCGGCGACGCCTTTGAGATGTCGGGCGGCAGCCGAGTTAAGGCCGCGTGTGGCTTCCCTGGCGTGACAGTCAGTGTGAAAGGCGAGCCCGGTACCGGTAGCGCCGCCTGTCGCAATCGCACGTGGAGCAGGTACCGTCCCACCACCCCAATCGAATACGAGACGCGGTGGACTGGATGCAGCTTGCCGCCTGAGTGCAGGAGGCCGGGCTCGAGACCCCCGAAGGCAAAGCCGATGCCCATCGGGTCCGTCGCGAGTTCGAGCGACACGTCCTTCGAGTTGACTTTATCGTTCTGCATGCGCCGCTGCCACTGGTTCATGTGCTGCTGCCGCTGGCCGGCGTGCAACCGTACACGCGAGGTGACGAGCCTGCGACCGTCCTTGATCAGCGTCACCCAGCCGCGCAGCGGTCCGGGCGCGTTCATCGTCGAGGCGGCTACCCTCGCCGCCGCCGCCACCGCCGGCGGAGTCGGTGGAGGCGGTGGAGGATGGCTGCTGCTGCTGCTGCTGCTGCTGCTGCTGCCGCCGCCGGCTTCGGCACCCGCCGCCGATCGCGGAGAGGCCTTGCCGGAGCGCGGCGTGCGGCGCGACTGCTCACCGCGCGCCGACTCCAAGGCATCGCCTGGGAGCACCTCGTCGATCGTGATGCACGCGCGCACGTCGCCGGAGTTCTTATCGATGCGCTCTTCGATGACGGTGGCGAGCTGCCCGGAGACGAGCTGACCGATAACGGGGCTATCTAGGGTGAAGTGCGCGCGCACCACGAGCGGCTTGTCGCCCACCTGAATGTTGATCGTGCGCTGCCGCTTGGTGATAGTATTGAAGAACGTGTCCTCGGGCTCACCCTCTCCTGTCGCCGCGTCATGGGCGGCCACCATCATGGGCATGCCCTTGGTTCCGAGTGGCACATCCTCGAGCGCGCGCCCGGGGTTCTGCACCTCGTCGAGGTGGAGACGGAGCGCGCCGTGGCCCATGCTCTTGGGCGTGGGCTGCGGGCCCACGTCATCGGGCGTCGCGCCCGGCTCGTGGTACGGCTGCACGAAGACGTCGAGGTCCACGGCCTGCGCCACGTTGCCCAACCGGTCGCGGAAGCGCATCTCAAAGGTCTGCGCCACGCGCGCGGTCGCGTGCCGCAGCGCCTCGCCGCGCGCCTCGCAGTTGGGCGCATACGGGAATGGCGAGTCCACCTCGAGCCGATACGGCGAGCCCGGCAGCGAGTTGCCGAAGAGCGAGACGGCGACATGGTATGACCCGGAGACGCTGGGCTTCCACTCGACCACGTAGGTGCCGTCGCGCATGTCGGTCACCTTGGCGCGCACGCGCGAGGCACCACGGATGGCGATGAAAAAGGCGTCGCCGCCCACCGTCTTGCGCTTCCCCTCCTCGTCGTACGCCTCGATGGTGAAGCACCCGTACTGCTTGACTGCCACCTTGCGCAGGCCGTCGCCGCTCACGCGGCACAGGTCGGGATGTGTCTTCGCAATGCTGCTGGGGCCCGCTGGTGAGGCCGGCGGTGGCGGCGTAGTGTCCGGCGCGGGAGGGAGCTCAGGCGCAGGAAGCTCCTTGGCCCCCTTGGCCTTCGCCTTGGGAGCCATCCGCCACCGCGTTTTCGGCAGGAAAAAAACTTGCGAAACTCGTCTGCGAAAGGAATCGCCCACTTGTCAAGACAAGACACTTGGACGTGGTTTCACGTCGAGGTTTCACGGCCAATGGTATAATCGTGACCGAAAACAACGGACCGGCGTACGTACGGATGCGGTTACCACTAGCTCGCTAAGATGTTGAAAAGAGTTTCGAAAGCCGCGCCTCGAGTAAGGTCTCCGCGCGTTCACGACACATCTCCTTTTCTGCATCCTAATTCGGGAGTGCTCGGCGCGATGAAGGACCCGATAGCGGATCCACGGGTCTGCTGATGCGGCTGTCGGCATACCCACCCACCGCGACGCCCGCGGAGGTTGCCACTCGGGTCGGCGACGAGCGCTTCGTCGTAGCCCTCGCTGCACTCGTGCAGTCGCTGGTGGTCGAGGTCGAGGTGGGCCGCTCGGAGCTCCTCGAAGCGCAGTCGGCGCTGACGAGTGTCCTCAAGCGCATGAAGCACCAACATGTCAACGCGACAACGGCCGCGACTTCGGCCAACATCATGGAGCGCGCGGTCAATGAGTTGGCCGAGGCCAATTCTCAGCTGCGCTGCAAGCTGATTCGCCGCGGGCGGCAGCCAAGCAAGCGCATGCTGCTGAACGAGGCGGACCGGCGTGCCGAACTCATAGGCGAACGTACGGCGGAGCGCACGGCGCTCGATGTCCCGCCTACCGATTGGCGCCTCCGTGAGAGGGGCGGAGCTGGCGCCGGGGCTGGCGGCGAGGCGGCCTGCAGCGAGCTCCTGCTCGTCGCCGAGCGAGATGGCGCGGCACAAGGGCGCGCGGCGGATGGGCTGGCCGTTTGCGGCGCGTCCGTGGCGCGACCCCCAGGCCCTCTTGCGCCTCGCGCGCTCATCGCGCAGCTGAGCGAAAACGAACGCATGCTCAAGCGCTGGGAGCAAGCGGGACCCGGCGAGCAGTCGTGTTCGCTCGCTCCCTCACCGACGACGGCGAGTTGCACCGCGGCGGCGGCGGCTGAGAGCGGTGAGCCGATCTCCCCGATCAATCAAGCCGAGATGAGACGAGATGGGCCAAGATCGGGCCGAGATGAGCCGATAGAGCCGAGCGCGCCGGCGCCGCCGCACGTCGCCCTGGGTGCGCACGCTGGCGTCCTCATGCCTTGGAGGGGCGATGTCGGCTACCAGAGCCACGCCGTCGCGGCGGCGGCCGTGGAAGCGGTGGTGCGTGCCCCGAGGCATTCCTCGCGCCCCTGGTCACAGCGCGTTGAAGAGCTGAGCGCGCTGCGCCCCGCCGGCCGCGAAGCCGCCACCGCCGCGGCCGCTGCCTCCGCCGCCGCCCTCGCTGTCACCGCTGGCCAGCACCGCTTTTTTGTGGCCGAGGCGCGTGCCTCTTTCGATCAGCGGGCCGGCATGTATGAGGCGCCTGGGGCGGCGACTGGGCACGCGCTATCGCCGGCATGGCGCGTCTCGGACAAGCCACGCCCCTTCTCGGCGGGCTTTGCGCGCTCCTGCTCGGTGGGCTCCTGCTTAGCAGAGCTGCGCTCCGCGGCCAGTCAGAATCACCAAGGGCACGCCGTCGGAGCTCATGGCCGTCTTGGTGGCCGGGTAGTCGCCTCTGGGTGCGGTAGCCTCGGCATGGCCGCCGGCACCGCGACGATTGCGGCGCCGACGCGCGCTCCGCAGGTGGCGGTGCTTTCGCGGACATCGAGTGCAGGCCCCCGGCCATCTACCGCAGCCGCACGGTATGGCGGGCGCGGCGGCTCGTCGAGCTCTGTCCATGGCTCTGTCCTTCATGTTGCCCAACCTGTCCACCCTGGCGGCGCCGTCAAGCAGCAGATCATTCCACCTCGTCCAGCGAGCGCGACGTCGACAAACAGCGTGGGACCGTGGTGATCCACTGCATTTTCTGACGAAGCGTACGAGCGTGTACGTCAAGCGTACGTGCGAACTGTGCGAAGGTATAAGTTGGGCACCGGCCCTGTGTGGAAGCAATTGCTTGCTTCCTTGCTTGCTTGCTTGGCCCTGTGGAACAGAATCGCCGCCTAGGAAGAAGCCGCCCGCTCACTCGAGTCTCGTCGGTCTCGCCGAGAGAGGGCCGCTGTGGGGGCCGACGGCGGACTCTCGTTCTAATAGTAAGGCACACCCCTCACAGCCATGCTGCCCCTCACCACGGCGCTGCTGCTCCTCGTGCAGGCGGGAGCGGCCCCTTCTCCCGCGACGCAGCTGCGCCTCACGTTCCACCCCGATCCGGATACGCTGGTCGCGGGCTTCACGTCCATGGGTGCTGCACCTCCGGGCGCGACGCTTGTGCAGAGCGGCCCGGCGCCCGATGCGCTGGGGGCGCCCAGCAGTGGCACATCGGTTGTGTTCGGCAACCAGTACTGCCCTAACAACTCGTCGCGCACGTCGCACGCGGCGCCCTTCCCCGCGCCCGCAGGCGCGGTCACATACTACCGCGTGTCTGCCGACGGCGGCGCGACGTGGAGCAACGTAACCGCAGCGCACAACCCGGCGCGCGGCTATCCGATGAGCATCGCGCTGTGGGGCGACATGGGCGTCGAGTGCGGCGGCGTGCTGCCGCCGCAGCCGGGCTTTGCGGGCGGCCCATGCACGGCCGTTCCGCAGATCGCCGCTGACAGCGCCGCTGGCGCGCACGCGTGGACGGCCCACTTCGGAGATGTTGCTTACAACATGGATGATCGATGTGGCGCAAAGGGCGACGCTTTCCTCGACGCGGCTGCCACCTACTCGGCTTCTCGCCCCGCCGTGTACGGCAACGGCAACCACGAGGGATCTGGGCCACTCAAGCCCTACACAGAGTTTGTCCAGCGCCTCGGCTTCCCGCAGGGCGCGCTGGCCAAGGCGAGCGGCTCCAGCAGCGTGCGCTGGATGTCGTGGGCCGTTGGGCCCGTGACATTCGTGAGCCTCGATGCCGACGCCTGGATCTACCCGCTTGTGTATCCGCTCCTGGACGAGCAGTACGCGTGGCTGCAGCGCGCGCTCACAGCCTTCAACCGCGCCGCCACGCCCTGGCTCATCGTGCTCAACCACCGTGCGAGCTACTGCACAAAATCAGAGGACGATGAGTGCAACTCGGAGGCCGAGGCGATCCGAAACGGCCAGCTGGGCGTGCGCGCGCCGCTGGAGCCGCTGCTGGCCAAGTTCGGCGCCGACCTGTACTTTGCGGGGCACACGCACCACTATGAGCGCACGTGGCCCGTCGTGCGCGGCGCTGCCACGCAAACCAATTACGTCGAGCCGCGCGGCACGGTGCACGTGCAGAGTGGCATCGCGGGCACGGGCCCGGGCGACGAGTTCACGGTGCCGCAGCAGCCGTGGGAGGCGTTCCGCGACACGGCCTACTGGCCCACGTACGGCCGCTTGACGCTGCTCAACGCCACACACGCACGGTACGAGCAGCTCTTCAACGCCAACGGCACGGTGTTTGACGCATTCGATCTCGTCAATACGCAGCCGGCGCACGGGGCGCCTTTCTAGGAGACCTGGTGCTGAGGAGATGTAGGGCTCAACCACGCTCCACGGAGTCGCCGCCCGCTGACACCGTTTTTTGTGTGTCATGAGTGCAATACTATCTTGGCTTCAATACGCGCGCTGTGGGTCCCTGGATACCGTGTTGTCCTCCACATGTGCCCGAGGGCTCTGCTGGGCCCTGTGTGTCCCAACGTGCGTCCTACATCGTACATGTGTCAATGCACTCGCTGGCCAGTGGCCTCGACACAGAGAAAGGCTCAGGCTAGGTGCCCTTCTTGCAGTTTGGGCTTGCGGGGGAGTGGCGGCTGCGGCAACCCGGCTCCCGCGTCCCGGGCCGCGTCCCGGGGCAACCCGCCCTGTGAAATCGAGTGACCCCTTTCCCCTACCAGCTTAATCGGGGTTAAGGCCATCTTCTCTTCATGGCGCCGTAATACAGCGCCTCAAAGGCCCGTTCCGATGCTTCCGTACTGTTCACCGGAACCATACA
>ENA-UOXG01000536-UOXG01000536.1-mixed-culture-metagenome-genome-assembly--contig:-NODE-536-length-25876-cov-39.787963_pt1 | contig 25876 bp, 12 predicted proteins | sample MGYA00238159_ERZ761634 | MGnify/ENA primary metagenome ERZ761634 (study PRJEB28908, sample SAMN08776845) | mixed culture metagenome | isolation source: Freshwater growth medium | place: USA... | reverse complement strand
AACCCTCGCGGTTGCGTGCTGGGCGCTCTGTCCGAGCGTCACGTCGCTCTCGTTCGCGAGTACGCGGCTGTCCGCAAATGGCGCCAACACAGTGGCCCTTGAGCGGCTCTGCGGGTTGCTGCAAAGCGGCCACGCGGCTAATGGCGCATTGACGTCCATCAATCTCAGGGGCAACAAGCTCGGGGGCTGGGGCTGGGGCGCCATCTTTGCCGCCATCTGCGGCAACAAGGACAGCAAGATCATGTCTATGGACGCGTCCTGCGAGAACATCGGCTCTGCTGGTGTCAAGCTGATCGCCGAGGCGCTCCGCACGAGCGTCACAGGCGGGCTGACGGCCCTGGATTTGTCGTCCAACGACCTCATGGATGAGGGCGTAAGCGCAGTCTGCGAGGCCATCCAGAGCAACAAGGAGACCAAGCTCTCATCGCTCAACATGCGCGCCAACAGCATCGGTCCAGTGGGAGCAAAGTCTGTGGCCGCCATGGTGGCCGTCACAGGCGGGCTGACGGCCCTGAATTTGTCGTTCAACAGCCTCAAGGATGAGGGCGTAAACGCAGTCTGCGAGGCCATCAAGAGCAACAAGGAGACCAAGCTCGCGTCGCTCAACTTCGAGGACAACGGCATTGGTCCAGTGGGAGCAAAGTCTGTGGCGGCCATGGTGGCCGTCACAGGCGCGCTGACGGTGACCAACCTCCTGGGCAATAAGCTTGATGAGAAGTCCGCCAAGATGCTCGCTGAGGTCGCCAAGCAGAAGGGGATCTCGCTCTGCGGCATCCGGCGCGACCAGACCACCGCTGACTTCCGCAACCAGGGCCTCAAGCCGCCCGATGCGATCCTGCTGGCGTCGGACCTGTCACAGGCTGTTGTCACAGGCGCGCTGACGGTGACCAACCTCCTGGGCAATCAGCTTGATGCAGAGTCCGCCAAGATGCTCGCTGAGGTCGCCAAGCAGAAGGGCATCTCGCTCTGCGGCATCCAGCGTGACCAGACCACCGCTGACTTCTCCAACCAGAACCTCAAGCCGCCCGATGCGATCCTGCTGGCGTCGGACCTGTTACAGGCCGATGTCACAGGCGCGCTGACGAAGCTGTCCCTGGCGTCGAACGATTTGAAGGAGGAGGGCACCAAGGCCATCTGCGAGGCTCTCAAACAGAACAAGACGCTCAAGGAGCTCGATCTGTCTGGTTACGGCAACATTGGACGAGGGGCAGCAGGCGCCAAGCATGTGGCAGACATGCTTGGCGTCAACGGCGGGCTGACCAAAATGAGGTACGTTTCGCCTCAAACTTGAGGGACTTGAGGGGCCAAAAACTCTGGACCAAAATCCCTGGCGACGTGCCAACACTTGCGCACGTCGCGTGCTCCGTCGCTCTTGTCCAAAGCAGTGCTCTGCCGCTGCCTGCTCTTGTGTGATGCAGCCCTGCGCCTCTACTCTGCGTTCCCGCATGCTGCATGTGGTTCAAAAGGAGCACTTCTTCCTTGCATCCTGCCATCGGATGCTCTCCACTGCTCTTTGCTCCTTCCTTGCATATCCTGCCATCTGACGCTCCGCATTGCTCCTTGCCACCTGATGATGCCCCTTCCCTCTCTCTGTGTGCGCAGCCTCTGCCACAATAAACTAGATGAGCAAGCCAAGCGCGCCCTCCGAAACGCTTGGCGAGGCGCCCCCTCCCACTTGGAGCTCTGAGTGGCTCAAGCGCACGCCAAGCTGCGCACCACCCGACTACCCAACGACGAACATGGAGCTCTGCGACCCGGTGGGCAAGCAGTTCAAGCGCAAGCACCCCGACAAGCATGAGGAGCGCGTGGTGTGCCGTCTTGATACAGTGTCCACAGTTCAGCATCAAGACCTCATCCTGTGTGCAGATATTTGGATGAGAGCCAGTAGTAGATGACAATTGACATACGGTTATGGGTTATAGTCTCCACTGAGGCCATAGACCCCGAGTAGAAGGGCACAGGCTTGTACCCTGGGCCCTGGACCCTGGACCCCTGGACCCGCTGGACCCCCCCCTGGACCCCCCTGGACCCCCTTTACCCCCTTTACCCCCTTTACCCCTTACTGTACCCCCTGCACCCTGCCTGTACCTCTTGTACCCCCTTAACCCCCGGATCCAGGGGTACAGGGGCGGGTACAGGGTACTTTGACCCACAAAGGGGTAGGGGGAGGTATTCTTTCAGGATTCACACGCACTATCCCCACCACCTGATTTTGAACTCAGTGATTGACCCAAAGGGGAGGGGAGGTTTTCTTTATGGATTCACACACTATCCCCACCACCTGATTTTGAACTCAGTGTCTGGTCGCACAAGCACAAATGCGTGTGAAACGAAAGGTAGCGACGTCGCGCAGGCCTCCCCGCGCCGATCCCCAGCACCCTCTTGTCCGCTTCCCCGCGCGCGCCGCACGAGCGGACACGCGCCCCCCATCCGCCCACCACAGCCGCTGCCGAGCCCTCAGATATTCAAATATTCGTCGCGGCCTTGATCGTGTTCTCATTGGTGTTGAGGGCGAACAGGTGCTCGTCGACGGTCATGGCGCCGGTGCCGTCCCGTTTCATGAGCAGACGATGGACGGTCACGTTCTTGGTCTGTCCGTACCGAAAGACACGCCCGATCGCCTGCTGCTCGTTGGCGACCGCTGCCACAGTGTCCTGCGCCCAGAGCGGCGCGTACAGCACGACGTGGTGGCACACGTACTGCAGGTTGAGGCCGGCTGCGTGCTCAAAGGAGAGGAGCAGAATGAGCGGGTCGGTCGGGTCGCGCGTCGCGACGCCCATCCGCAGCTGCGTGAAGCGGTGGAGCGTCGCCTGGTTGTGCGCGTCGTCACCCTCGAGCACGCACGCGGCGGGGACGCCCGCTCTCTCGAGGGCCGCACGCGCGGCGTCGAAGGCGGCGCCGCTCGGGCTGAAGACGACGAGCTTGCTGCCCGGCTCCTCGGCCTGCAGCAGGCCCACGAGCTGCTGCAGAGCTGCCTGGCGCGAGCGCGCCTTGGCCGCCGTCTCAGCTGCCTCCTCCAGCTTCGACTCCTCCAGTACCGCCCAGGACTTTCCCCACACGACGGGCGCCTCAGCAGCCCCCACCTCGACGGCGACGATCTCGGGCGTGCACTCGACCCCTACGAACTCATCGGCCTTGTTGCGCTGGATCGCGAGCTGGATGTACTGCTGCGCGGCCTGCACGCAGTGGCTCGTGTACAAGCGCGACGTGCATGCCTCGTGGTAGCGTAGGAAGACGTCGCGCAAGCTGGCACGCTCCATCGTGCGCCAGTGCGCGGACCCGCCGCACGTGTAGGCCGCCGCGCACATGGAGGCGAGCTCGGTGATGCGCGTGGCGCTCGTCAGGAGCGGCGTACCGGTCAGCCCCCAAACTGCCCGCCGCCAGCGCAGCGGCCGCTTGCTCACATCGGGCGTCGAGACGCCGAGGAGCTCGCGCACGGCGCACGAGGAGCGGTTGGAGGAGAGCGCCGCCTTTTCGAACTTGGACTCGCCGCCGGTCGAGATGCCGTTGACGTGGTCCTTGGCCGAGGAGGCGAGGCAGATGGGCACGTGGCACTCGTCGACGATGACGCGCTCGTACACAAAGTACTCGAGGGGCACGCCCTTGGCCGAGTCGGGGAATCGCTTCTGACGCAGCGCGTCCACCGCATCCTGGTACCGCTTCGTGAAGAGGGCTGCCGCGTGCCGGTCGCACTGGCGCCCATTGGTGCCCGCGTACGGGTTGGCGCCAAAGCCGGGCAGCCAGATGCCCTCGAAGACGTCGGGCTCGCCACCCGCCTGGCGCACGTTGTACCGGACCATATCGGGCAGCTCGGCGTCGAGGCCCACGACCGAGGCGAGGTGCGAGAGATAAAGCTCCTTGTCCTTCGGGTCGAGTGCCTCCTTCTTGTCCACGCCCAGCAGATCACTCACCACAAGGATCAAGTCGGCCTTGCGCATCTGCTCGAGGCTCACCTGCTTGAGCGCCGAGGGAGATCGGATCACGATACCAATCAGGCGCAATCAGACGCCATCAGTGGGGTTCGTCACCTGCTTGAGCGCCGAGGGAGATCGGATCACGATACCAATCAGGCGCAATCAGACGCCATCAGTGGGGTTCGTCACCTGCTTGAGCGCCGAGGGAGATCGGATCACGATGCTCCTCAGCTTGTCGCCGGTGAACTTCTTGCGCTCGTCATCCCACTGCTGGAGCAGGATGGGCGGCGCCACCACCAGCGTCGCCTTGAGCTGATGTGGCGAGCCCTTGGGTAGACCTTCGGCCGCGCGCTGGCGACCTGCCGCAATGAGCGCGAGCGCCGTTACCGTCTTGCCGCCGCCCATGACGTCAGCGAGGACGCCGCCGCCGAGCGGGCACCGGTACGTGGCCCGTGCCTCGAGTGTAAAGCCCACGTGCGGGAGAGTTTCGTCATGGAACTCCACCTCGTCCATGCAGACGCCCCCCGCCTCGATGGTACGCATCCGTGCGAGCGCGCGCGCCTGTCGGCCAAAGAGCGGGGCTCAGGATTAGGGTTCGGGTTAGGGATCGGGCTAGGGTGCAGGCTAGGGAAAGGGCTAGAGGTGCAGGCTAGGGTTCGGGTTAGGTAGGGATCGGGCTAGGGTGCAGGCTAGGGTTTGGGTGCGGGTGAGGGCGCGCCTGTCGGTCAAAGAGCGGCTTCGTCGCGTCCCACACGTCCCCTAGCAGGTCGCTCTGGCTCTCGGGCTCATAGTCCTTCGAGCTCGGGATGGTGAACTCACCCTGCAGGGAGCGCGGCGGCGGCTCGGCGTGCTCGAGGCAGCGCCATTCCACAGTGAGCGCGCCGCGCGTGTCTTGCGCACGGTGGCGCATGAGCTGCTCGGCCGCGCGGTGTGCGGCCACTGTGGGGTTCGCCGAGAGGCGCACCTCGCCCGAGGCGCGATGCACATGCGACTCCCAAAAGTGCGCGCGCTCGCGCAAGGCGCGTTCGAATTGGTTGGACTCGGCCACGTCATAACTTCGGAAGCCCTCGGCGCTCCAATTCTCGGCAGGGCGCGCCGGCGTGCTCTTCGGGCACGCGCCCCACGCAGGCTCACCCGCCGCGCGCCGTAGTGGGCGCCAGCTCACGAGCCGCTCGAGGCCTCCCCGGGCACTCCAGGCCAGCAGAGGGCGTGCGATGGCCTCAGCCAGCCGCCGCTCGATGACCGAGCTCGAGACGCGCATGAGGCTGATAGGAAGCCACACGACGCCCTCCACTCCCGCCGCCCTGCCGCCGCCGCCGCCGCCGCCGCCGCCGCTGCCGAGCTTGCCGGGCTCGTCCTGGAGCGCGTGAGAGATCATCATGCTCGCGGTCGCCGGACTCAACCCACCCACTGTGCACACGACGGTCGCCTCGTGACCATCCTTCACAGTCGTGGTCTCGGAGGGCACTGTGAAGCTGAGCGTCGTCGCCGTCCACACGCGCACGAACGCATCAACGTCGCACGCGCCGCCACCACTCTCAGCGCCGCCGCTCTCGCCGCTGCCCCCACCCGTCTTGCGCCGCTTCACCGCGGCGCCCACCTCGGCGCCCTCGGGGCCGAGCGCCGTGCCGAGCGCATGGTCCGGCAGCCAGTCGGGCGGCAGATCGAGCAGCGCATGCGAGGCGCCCTCGCCGTAGCTCGGCGAGAGGGAGATGGCCGGATGGCACGGACCATTATGGTTCGGCTCGGGCAGGTAGATGAGCCATGTGAGCGGATGCGACGCCGTCGGCGCCGGCTCAACGCGCCGATAGAGCGCGTCCCGGGCACACGAGCCCTTGCAGCCCTGGCGCTCATACGTGCCTTCGACGAGGCGCGCGGCCGTAGTAGGGCTGGCGCCGTCCTGGCGAGCGCCGCCCTGGCGAACGCCGCCCTGGCGGGCGCCGTCCTGGCGGGCGCCGTCCTGGCGAGCGCCGTCCTGGCGTCCCGCGCCGCTCGGGCCGCTCGGGACGGCGCCGCTCGCGCGCACCTCGAGGCGCCCGGGCCAGCGCTCGTGCTGCAGCTTCGTGAGCTCGAGCGCAGCTCGCCACGAGATCGTGGGCTCCGAGCCCGCGAGATGGAGCCGGAGCTCGGCTGCATCTGCCCGCCGCTCCCAAGCGCCCGCGACGGCGCCCTCGTACAGCACGAGGCGGGCGATGGGCTCCGCCTTGCCGCGCACTTTCCGACGCGCCTTGTCGAGCGAGTAGAGAAGCGCGCACGCGCCGCGTCTCGTCGAGATCGAACCGAGATTGATCCGCAGGTCCGCCAGCGAGCTGCCAGCGCCCTCCGAGTACGCGCAGTACCAGAGCTGCCACGCGCCGCGCGCGCGCACGAGGCGAGCCAATCGGAACTCGAGCCCGTCGGCGAGGCATGCGGCCACGTCAGCATCGAGCTCGCCCGCGAGATCGCCCAGCGAGAGGCGCAGCGCGGCGGGTAGGCGCGCGCGAAGCTCGCGCTCGCATTCAAACGGCAGCCGAGGGCGCTGCGCCGGGCACGCGGGACACAGCGCATGGGACGAGGCCTCAAACCGGATGGTGCACCCACAGCAGACCGAGCACATGCACTCGGAGCACTGGAGGATCGAATCGGCGGAGATGCGCCCGCTCGTCTCGCACGCGCACAGGATGCTTGAGGCGACCACGCGATCGAGGAGCGCCGTGTCGGCACAGAGCTCGCGCAGCACCTCGAGCAGGTTGCGGTCACTTGCTGTCGGCGCCGGCGCAAGCAGCGGCTTCATGGGCGCCTTCTGGGCCGCCACCGCCGCTGCCGAGCTCTTCGCGTTCGAGGCCGCCGCACCATCGGCCTGGTTGCTCTTGTTCGCCTTCTTGGCCTTGCCCGCGCCGTTTGGGGCGCCGTTTTGGGCGCCACTGTGGGCGCCGCTGCCGCCCGCCGCGGCCGTCGCGCTCGCAGCAGCGAGCACGCGCGCGAGCGCATCGTCGGCTGTCGGCTCGATCTCGAGCGCCTGGAGCTTGCGGCAGAAGGCGCCGACGCACAGGGCGGCCAGCACGGCGGCACTCACAACAGGCATGCTCATGGCATTGCCCGCGAGGTCGGAGAGCTGGACCTCCGTCTCTCGACCGAGGAGCAGCTTGTCGGGCGGGATGCCTTGCAGCAGCAGCTTCTCGTACCCAAACATCGGGCGGCCGAGGCTCGAGAGGTAATTCTTGCCGCCGGGCGTGATGCAGCACGAGGTGCCCGGCCGGTTGAGCGACGCCACCAGGTGGATGTTCTGCGAAATGTCCCAGATGACCATCTGGTGCAGCGCGTCTACATGCGCCTCGGCCACTTTGACGGAACACGCGTCGATCAGGTCGACGGCGCGCCGGCCGAGGCACCGAATGTACTCGGTCCACTCGTACGGCGAGCGCAGCGCCAGCACGCCATTGGGGCCCCAATGGGTAAAGGGGCGCGCAAACTTGGGGATCCCTGCCCCTTGCTTGAAGCCGAGATTGACCTCGAGATCGAACGAAGGCTGGTACGACTTGACACCCCTCTCCTCGCCCTTGACCTGCTTGAGTGTAGTGTCCGAGTAAAAGTCGCCCTTGCCCTTGTGCATGGCGAACTGCTCTCCCGGTCGCCCCTGCAGCATGTCGCGGTAGCGGCGCGCAATGTCGTGGTCGTCGCTCAGCAGGAAGTCGGAGACTGGATAGAGCAGAGGTGCCTTGAGCCCCTCAACGAGTCGGACCCAGCCCTCGCCAATGTCGCGATGGGGCACGCCCGGGAAGGCGTCGACGCGCCACGCAAACATGTAGTAGCGGCTGCGCGTCTGCGGCAGCCCAAACTCTTTCGTGTCCACCTTGACGCGCTGCGTGCGGTACTCGCACGGCATCTCAAAGACGAGCACGCTCGTATTCTCGTAGTACTGGTCCACCTGGTGACGACCGCTCGCCTTGACCTCGGCCAGCCGCTTGCCCGTGAGCTTCTTGCCGCTCATGTCGAGGCCTGCCGCCTTGGCGAGCTGCGAGAGCGTACACCGCTTCCCGAGCGCCTTGAGCACCTGCTTGCCAAACGGGCGCACCTTGGCGTCGATGTCGTCTGCCACGCCGAGGAGCCGCACACCCTCGCGCACGCCCACGTGCGCTGGCGACGAGTCGACGCTCAAGAAGGCACCCGAGCCGTCGAGCTTGAATGTGAGCTCCTCCGCCTTGGCGCCCTTTTTGGCGCCGCCCCTCGCGTCCTCGTCCTCCTCGTCGGCGTCGCCGCTCGTGGAGCACTTGCCTGAGCCGCGCAGCTTGTCGTTGATGGTGGCGAGGAGCACACGCCCGTTAATGTACTCTTCCATCTTGTGCCAGGGAGCGGACTCCACGTTCTCGAGGAGAACGAGCTTCGGTCCGTTGGCACCGTCCTTGAACATGTTCTCGACGATGCCGCGGAAGGTGGTGCCGGAGGTGCCCTCGTCCTCGATGCCGCCGACGTGGTACTTCATCTTGAGGTTCGAAAAGTCCTTGCACGAGCTGCCCCCCACGAGGAGGTCGCACGGCGGAACGATCGCCTCACCTCGGAACACAGTCGAGAAGCGCGCGCCCGTCGGCGTCTCCGCGAGCAGCGAGACATCTGGCGAGAGCAGCACGTCCGGGAAGTTGCGCGCCAGGTACGCCTGCTTAAACGGCTCATTCTCACACGAGAGCAGGTGCTTGGGCGCGAAATGGGGCAGCCCGCTCCGACGGGCCAGGCTCGCGCCCGCCGCGAGCGCGATCGCGATGCAGTCGGTGCCCGAGCAGTGCGTATGCAGCTTCAGGTCGGGCGGCACATCGCCCTCTCGCACGGCGGCCTCGAGCAGCGGCATCAGCCGCGACCACTGATCCGTCATGAGGACACGAGTGGCAATGAGTGGCACTCAGTGACAATCAGTGGGGCTCAGAGGTCATCCTTGGTCATCTGTGGTGGCAATCAGCGGCAATCAGTGGCCATCAGCGGCACTCGCCTGATCTGTGACGAGGCTCTCCACGCCCTCATCAAGCGCACCATGGCCGAGGGTGTCGACAAAGTCGTCGATCACGTGCCTAGTGAGTGCCTTCTCGCCTTGCTTGAAGCCCGCTGTGTCACTCAGGTCCTGCTCCCCCTTGGCCAACTCAACCACGCTCTGGGCCCGCGAACCACCTCCGCCGCCGCTACGCCCTCTGCCGCCGCCGCCGCCGCCGCCCCGCCCTTTGCGCTTCCTCTTGCCATCGTCGTCGTCCGAGTCGACGTATTCCTCAGCGTCGTCCGCATCCTCCTCGTCGCTGTCGGCCGGACGCGCCTTGCCGACATTGGCCTTGCCCTTGCCCTGGGGCGCTCGCGCTGGCACTCGTCGCTTCCGCTGGCTGCGTGCCGCGCCCTCCTCCTCCTCATCGCCATCGTTGCTGTCGTCGTCGTCGTCGTCGTCGTCGTCGTCGTCGTCGTCGTCGCCCATGGTTCCCATCCGTTTCTTGGCGACATCCGCACTCTTCCGACGTGGCCGTCCAGTGGCGACCACGCCGTCATCGGGGTGTGACTCAGCTGCTGAAGTCACAGCGACTTGGGCCACCTTGGGCTTCTTGGGCTGGGACGCCGCCTTCGACGACGAGGTCGCCTTAGACGACGAGGGCGCCTTGCGCTTGCTCGTGCGCTGCTCAAAGGCTTCCAGCGCCGCCTGCATCTCGGCCTCGTCGAGATCCTCCTCGTCGCCATCGTCGTGGAGCACATGCCACAGCGCAGGATCGGTGCCGTCGGCGGGAATCCACTTTGTCACCCGCGCGTCGAGCTCGATGCCATCTATCACCCTGGTGACGCGCCTGCCGATCCATTCATGTTCTGACGTCTGCCACTCATCGGCCTCGTCGAATGGCCATCGTTCTCTAGCTGCGATGGCCTGTGCCCTCTTCTCGTCGGATGGCCGCCAGTCCAGCGTGCCCGGACAACGCAGGCGAGCAATCAATTTCCCGCGTTCCTCCTCATCCTCGGAGAGTTCGAGCTCTTCCATCGCATTCTCGTTGACGTACCTGAGGAGAATCATTTTATCATTCGCAGAGAGCGGCGCCATGATGCATCGGTACCACTTGCTGGGGTTCCGCGTGTCCCACAGGAATTCGCAACGCCGCGCCAGCGTCGACGGCTCGAGCATTGTGGCGCGCGAACGCGACAAAAAATTAAACGAAACCCATCGGTTTCATGTAGTTACATGTACATGTACGACTGGTTACGTATTCTTTCGAATCACCATCGGTTTCATGTAGTTACATGTACTTGTTCTTTTTGCGAAACACCGACATGTACCGCGAACGCACTTTCGGAGGCACGTGCGCAAACCCGAGCGTCCCCGCGCCCGCCGCTCGCTAAGGATGTCCGTCTTACATCGCACAAGTTTGATCCGCATCCTGGAGGCTCAGCCCGTAGCCTCGTGCGATATCGAGGCGCATCAGATCATGCGCGCCTTTCACCAGCTGCTCCATTTCTCGGACGACCCGAAGCTGCATGAGCTTCGGTCACGCCCCGAAGTCGTCAAGGGGCTCGACAAGCGCATCACATCCATACGCAGTGCTGCGGCCGGCTCCGCGCTAGCAGCGCTTTCGGAGTTTGCGGCGTATGTCTACATTTACCTATTCAATATCATGTCCTCGCCGGATGATGAGACTATCGTGGAAGCGCAGCGTGCACTTTATGAAGCGGGAAACCGCGTGGCCAGCCATGCCGCTCGAGAACGCCGCTGTAAGATGGATGATCCAGCACTCGAGGCCCTGAAGAAAGATGCGGAGCGGTGCGATGAGCAGTACAAACAAGCGGTCGACTTTCATCTCAACCGGAGCGATGAGCAGCTCAAGGACCTTCTTGCTCTTCTCGCAGATCCGAAAGAGCCAAAGAAGCTCTCTCGGCTCGGCGAGCTCGTCCTCAGTGCTCCCAGGGGCCGTGGTCTCGAGCCTGCACTCCACCTCGCCGGGCGCGGCAATTGCCCGCTCTGGCTCCCCAGCAGGCTCCTTGACCTCGCGATAGACATGATGGCCGACGAGGAGCTCAGCCCTCAACATGTCGCCAGCTGGCTCAAGGCGGCGCTCCCGGCCCGGGGTCGATCCGTAGATGCAGTCGGCTCGAAGGCAGAGGTAGCGGCTAACTTATGCAAGAGCCACATAGCCGCCTGGGAGCTCGCATTGGGCGACGAGACTCGACGCGAGACCTTCGCCCATCTGTGCATGCGCCTGCCTTGCGAGCACATGGATTGCGCCGTCGACATTCTCGACGCTTCTATGCTCTTGCTGCGCATGTACTTCTGCTCGCAGTCGGTCGCCAGCGTGCGATGCATCGGGGAGACGCTGAACCTGCTGCTGAAGCGGAGCGTTGATCTGGCCTTTGCAATCCTCCGATCGGAGCAATTGCTGCCCGCCGCAGATGGGCTGCTCGCGCTCTGGTGCGAGGCTCTACACGAGCACGTCGGCTGCCCTGCGCCTACGCCCCCGCAGGCTGTGCGCACGCTCTCCGACTTCCCACAGCTTCTGTCGCAGCTTTTCCTCTACACCGCCCACGCCGGCACGAGCTCCACGTCCGTATGGTCGCATGTGACAAACCTGCTAGCCATCGGTGCGAAGATATTCGACTCGCAAGTGAAGCCAGCCATCGAGTGGCTCGCTGCGTCCGTCATCCAATGCCACTCCGAGCTCAAGCGCGCGCCCGTCTTCGTCGACTTAGTGGCGCGCCAGAGGAGCTCGAGTGCGAGCACGCCGCGTGCGGCTCTCTCTCTCACTGAGACTCCTGCTTGGAATGCGATGCTTAACGCGGCGATACCCCTCGTGCCTGACAAATGGTATGAGGAGGCGAGAGCGGCAGCGCCTGCCAAAGGCGGAGGCGGCGGCCTCTTCCTCAGCGACACCGATCTGACGTACCAGCGGCAGCTGCAGCTCGCCCACGCTCAACTCGAGGCGCAGGCAGCTGCAGAGGCGGAGGCGGAGCGGTTGGCGCGAGATGAGGCAGAGAAGCAAGAAGCACAGGCTGGGGCCGAGCGCCAGGCTGAAGCTACGCGGGCGTGGCTGGAGCAGATGGCTAAGCACGAAGCAGACCTTGTGGCCGCTCAGAAAGCGGCGGAGGACTCAGCTGCTGCGATTACCGCTGAACATCCGGCACTATCCGCTCACCTACGCACGACCGCGGAGGCTGCGCAGGCGGCGGATGATGACGATGACAACGAGGTGAGGGCGACGCAGGAGGAGAAGGAGGAGGAGGAGGAGGAGGAGGCGGCGGAGGAGGAGGAGGTGCAGGAGGAGAAGGAGGAGGAGGAGGCGGACGAGGAGGCGCAGGAGGAGGCGCAGGAGGAGGAGGAGGAGGAGGAGGCGGACGAGGAGGCGCAGGAGGAGGCGCAGGAGTGCCTGCTCATGCCCCTCGTCTGCTCCCAACTCGCCGCGCCCAACGCCAGCTCTTCCGAGCGAATCAGCTCCGCGCACCCGCACACGCCTTCCCTGCACCCCTGCCTAGGCAGCTTCCAACCGGATTTCGGGCCGCGCGCGCACACACCGCACGTCCCCGCCCGCGCGCGCAATGGGGAAGAGGAGGAGGAGGCGGACGAGGAGGCGCAGGAGGAGGAGGAGGAGGAGGGGGAGGAGGAGGAGGAGGCGGAGGAGGCGCAGGAGGAGGCGCAGGAGGAGGAGGAGGCGGAGGAGGCGGAGGAGGAGGCGCAGGAGGAGGAGGAGGAGGAGGAGGCGCAGGAGGAGGAGGAGGAGGAGTGTGCTCGCTTGACTCGATGCGCCGCCCGCGACGCCTCGTACGGGTTTTATAGCATGGTATAGCATGGTATACAGTGACTGTTAAAACATTTTTTGGCTCTGACAGCACACGTGACACGAGACAACGCCTCAAGCGGCGAGACCACTGCCATGGACGTTGCTTCGACCCCCCCTCGAGCTGCGCCCACAAAAGCCACATGCGCTTCCGACCACTGATGCTATCTCGTCGCCAATAAACTATGGCCTATCGCGGAACGGCGGTCTGTGGCTTGGGCGTGTGATCCTTGTCGAGACCAAGCAACTTGCAGATAGCATTGCAGCGGTGAGCCGCAAAGAAGTTCTGCATGCCTTTGTACCCGTGGTCTGAATTGCCAGGAATGCGCTTTAGACCAGGCTGCCGATCGTTGGTATGCAAGGCCGGATCCGTCAGAATGTACTGGCAGGTCTTGGGCCTCCAGCCCTGCACGTCTGTGAGCAGGTACACGTGCTTGCTCTCCGTAAATGAGAAGTGCGATAGCGCCTGCGGGTACGGGTCGACCTCGCCTTCCTCATCGAGGAACCAGTCGGCGTTGTTGTTCCATTTGACAAAGTCGCCATCGCTCTCATTGAAGTCGCGACCCAAACACTCCTCCGTGGAAAGGTACTCGCCGCTTGACAGCTCAAGCACGTCAGACGTGACGTACTTCATCTTGAGCGATGACTCAGGCTGCTTCTCCTTGACGCTCTTCTCGAAGCGCGATGCGAACTCCTTTGCGAGGCAATACTGCCGCGCGGTTGCCATCGCGTCCTGCCAGTCCATTTCTTTGCCGCGGGGCAGGATGAAGCTCTTAGCGACGCGGCGTTTGCTGGCCAGCTTGAGCAGGTAGACGACACGGAACGAGCCGAATTTCCAATGACGCTCGCGCCGCAAGCAGCTAATACCGGTCGCCTTGACTCTGCGCTCGAGCTTCTCGGTGCCAAACTTGCCGTCGGGAAAGGCGAGGTTGAAGGTGTAATGCTTGGCGATGCTAATTTCGATCCAGCCGGTCGATGAGTCCCACGCAGGCGGACAGACATCCTCGTCGAGCTCACGTAGTCGCTGCATTGCTTCGATTCTCTTGATATCCTCCATGGCGTTAAATTCCGCCAACTCGTTCTGCTCGAGCTTCGCCTTCTCAAGCTGGAGCTTGCGCTTCTCGAGGTCGAAGAACGCTTCCATCGTCGCCTCCGCCCTTTTCTTCGTTCTCTCAGCCTCGCGTATCTGCTGGCGATAATTCTTGACCTGCGACTCGGTCGCTGCCCGGAGCTGCTCCTTCTGGCGCTGCGCGATCCTTGCGATCGTCGTCTGCTGCTGCTGCCTCGCGTGCACCTGCTCGATCTGCTGCCTGTGCATGGCGAGCGCCTGATGATGACCCCATTGGGCACGCAAGTAGTGCTCCTGCTGCGCGGCCATTCGCAACCGCATCACATGCTGGCGCATCGAGCGCACTTCAGCGAGGCGCCGGTCGGCGATCTCTTGCCGCTTCTCGATAATGTCAATGAGCATCTGCTGACGCTCCAGGATCTCCTCAAATCTCTGCTGCGCTGCGCCCTGTGGGTCACCTTGGAGCTTCGGCGGCGCCGACTTGCCAAACACTTTTTTGTGCTGACGCTGCGGCAGAGCATTGCCGAAAGAGTGCACCTTTGCCAGTGCCTGCCGTCGCCGCTCGTCGCCTTCGAGGGTAATCGGTGGCTGTACGTCAAAGGCTCGAAGCAGCGAGCACACGCGCGCCGACTTAACGGCCACTGCGCGGTCATCTGTCAGATGCAGTTGCAGCTCACGTCGCACTCTTGGTTGAGACGGTGACGAATGTTGGTCCCCACGGCCATCGCGCTGCTTCCGCGCCACATCGGTCGCAGGCGTCTGCGCCGTCCTGGCTGAAGGCGTGGGCGTCTCGTTGCTAGTGGCGGCGTCGACAGCTGGTCGACGGTGCTCGGGGCGCTCCATGTTGGCGGGGGGGGATGCCGCGGCTAGCGCCTGCAAATGTGTTGTCAGCAGCGGAAGTGTACGGTTGATGCCCTCATGGTGAGGGAGAGAGCCGCCTTGAATCAAGCGAGTGACGAGTGCCATGGGGCGAGTGGCGAGGGCTCCGCCGCTGGCGACGTGGGAGAGGATCGCGTTAATGCGCAGTTCCTCCGTTTCGCAAATCTTGACCAGGTTGAGCAGGTCAAGCATGCTCTCTTCCTCCTCCGTGAGCCGCCCGCCAAGTGACGGCTGCAATTCGACCTTGTGCCCACCAGGTGGCTCATTGGGCGGTGTGTGTTGCATGCCATAAGCCCTGTTTTGGTGCACTTGGGCGACCTTTTGGGGTGAAAGCTCAGGTGGCAGCATCAGGTGCTGGTCGCCCGATTCGGCATAGGCTGCCGCCTCAGCTCTTGCATGCGTCACGGCCTCGCTGGAAGAAACCCATGCCAGATCTATCGGCTCAGCCGCCTCGCTTCCTATAGCAGCATCGTCAGCGCCTGGCACGGCACTGTCGATGCTCGGTTTGGTCGGCGTGCACTGCTTCGACGCGTCTGCTAGAGAGCCGACATCAGCAAGTGGCGCGCCTTCAATTGGGTCTTCAGCAAATGGGTCTTCAGCAAATGGGTCTTCAGCAAGTGGGTCTTCCGCAACTGGTTCGTCCATAAGTTCTTGTCTTTTTTCTTCTCCTACAAAATCAGTTTCTCTGTGGAACATCTCATCTGGGACGAGAATCTCCACTTGGTCGAGCTTGTCGAGCACATTTTCCGTCTCCATCTGTAAAGGCCCTGATACCTGAAGTTGCTGGCCCAGGGGCTCCTGCGCTGCCGCCCGAGACCATTTCTTCTCACTCCTGCCCTCCGCCATTTTCGAAGGAAGGAAGCCGCGCGCGCCTCGCGAGAAAGCGATCGCGCGCTTGGTCTTTGGTGTGAAATTGGCTGTGAAATTACATCATTACATGTGAAACACTTCGTTCGTTCGTTCGTTTCAGAGCCCTCCAGGCCAGACACACACCCAGCCCCGAAAAGGCGTGCGTGGGAGGCGCTCACACAGACCCACTTTACACACGTTAACGAGAGTTCCTGAAAAGGTGCGGGATGCAGATCAGTGGGCTCGGCCGTCGGGGGCCCCCTTTTGAGGCCCCCCCCTGGCATCGCCGGTCCCGGCGCTACGCCGGGGCGACTCTGTACTGCGAACCGCGCGCCGCGCGCGCTCGAGCGATTGGTGGTACTGAGTCGGAGACTCGCATCAATGTGCGTCATTAGGGGATGCGGCTCATGCGGCCGAAGAGGAGGAAAGAAATGACGCCAATGGCTAGAACCAGAGACCTCGCAACTTGGCAGTTAAACTTTGTGCCGCATCCCCTAATGACTGAATGACTCGAATGGCGGCGTTGCCACGCAGCTCCGCTGGTGGTGGAGTAGAAGGTGCAGACAGCGGCGGAGGAGGTGCCGACGGCGGAGGAGGTGCCGACGGCGGAGGAGGTGCCGACAGCGGTGGAGGCTGTTTAGCCGCTGGTGGACGAGTAGAAGGTGCAGACAGCGGTGGAGGTGCCGACAGCGGTGGAGGCCGTAGCGCCTTTGCCAGGCGCAAGATGGCTAAGGCGCGCTTGCTCGGGCCGTGTTTCTCACCTCGAGCTGGGTCTGTCCGCCTCTCTTCTAGCATCTGCACGCACTCGTGCCAATCGCGCTCTGAAAAGGTTGCGCATTGGGTGACCTCCTCCCTACTCCAAAGATAGCCTACAGAAGAAGAGAGCAATTCCGCAGCCTCGCAGGCCATCACGCCTCGGTCCGAGGTCGGCTCGGCTCCCAAGTCGACGAACTTAGTGCTATCCAAGGTGAGCTCAGAAAGTTGCATGAGCATCGCAGGCATCGTCGGCTGCGCATCGTCAGTTGCCCGCGACAGTTTTGAATCGTCGTATCGATTCTTGAGCAAATGGATCAGCCTTCGCATGCATTTGATCTCGACAGCGTCGTGTTCGCGAATTCGTTTTGCATCGATACAACCGAGGGAAATCAGCTTCTCGGCACGCTCGAAGACGATGCTTTCGATCTCTTTGAGTTGCCGGCGGCGGCACACCGAGGCTACCTCGCTCAGCACGGGCAATGGCATGAGTTCTGTGTCTGTGCGTTTGACCATCATAATGATCCTCTCGGTGACATGGCAATCTGGGAATGCTGAGCGGAGGCTGGACAGTTGCTTCTCCGCGGTCAGCCGGCAGAGGAGCTGCAGGTGCTCGAGTCGGAAGTAATCTTGTGCATTCGTTAGGTGAATGATAGCGTCGTGGAGGCTGAGTAAGAAACGCTTGACAGCCTCGTTCGTGGCGAGAGAGTCCATGCAGCATGCCTCGATCATGTTCCACACTTCGGGAAGATGTATGTGCTCTGAGCACAGCGACGCCAAGTAGTCCGCATTCGCAGGGGGGCCGAGGTACGAAACAAGACGAGTGGGGTCACGAACAGCTAGTTCTGCGCCCACGTAACCACAAAAGCGCGCGACGGTCTCACCGCGTGCATCTGTAGCGAGCGCCATGAGTACCTTCTCCATCACCATGTCGTCCTTGCAGATTTGTGAGAGTTGCGGATGGTGGTCGCAGCGCCGCAGGAGCTCCATTACCCGCCATGTTGCTGTCAAAGTCTCAGGTTCATCTTCTTGGCACGAATCTCCGAGCAGAAGAGAGTCGACCGTCGCATTTTCGCGATCCGACAGCATCAGCGCGTTACGGAATACGAGCTTGTAAAGGCTTTCATTGGTGCGCTCGGGTCTTCGTGTGACTCGTGTGTGAGAAATTCGAAAAAGTATTTCCCAAAAACGCCGCATGTGTGCGCGCACAGTACAGCTTGCTGCGCATGCTTGCACAGTGCGCGCGCGCGACTCCGGCCTTTTCGTGAGAAAAAAACGGGTTCACACGAGTCACAAGAGTGCTTGGGTCGCTCGGGTTTTGTAAGGCGGTGCGATGCCCACGAAGAGTCCCGAGGAGCTGCAGGCCATCATCGACGGCATGAACCAAAAAATCGCGTTGCTCGAGGCCAAGACGCAGCAGACCGAGGCGCAGTATAAGGTCGAGAAGAAAGAGCTCGAGCAGGAGATCCACACCCTCCGTGCCACCGCTGGAAATGGCATGGGCGCGATGGGCATGCCGATGATGGGGATGGGCGGCATGCCGATGGGGATGGGCGGGATGGGGGGGATGGGGATGGGCGTGCCGATGATGGGGATGGGCATGCCTCCGATGCCCGGTCAGGACCAAGCAGTGTCGCCACAGATGCAGCAAATGCAAATGTTGATGTGCATGGCCCAAGCCAACCCGGCAATGATGCCGCAGTGCATGCAAATGATGCAAATGATGATGGGCATGGGTCCGCAGCCTGCGACCGGCACGACACCCATGCCCTTCGCCTTCTCAGCCGTACCGGCAGCTCCCGTCAGCAGCGTCACATCATCCTCGAGGCCAGCCGCGTCGTTGTCCGTCAGCGCGCATGCGCCGGGCGCTACCCTGGAAGGCGGCTCGACCGTCGCGCAGCTACGTGCGCTGCAGGCGGAGAAGGACAAGCTTGCCAGCCGCTCTGTCAGCGCGAGCAACCGTGCAGATTCCGCGTCCAAGATCGCCTCGATCAAAGCGAATGCCCTTGCGAGGCAGGACACAGCGGTCGAGCTCTGTATCCTCATGGACTGCACGGGATCAATGGGTAGTTACATCGAGCAAGCCAAACAGACAGCAGCCTTAATTGTCAAGCAGGCTCGCGATAAGTACGCGGTCGACCTACGCGTTGCCTTTGTCGGGTATCGCGACTTCGATGATTCAGTGCGCTTCGAGGTGAAGGATTTCGTGGCTGGCGAAAACATCGACGAAGTCACCAAGCTTCTGATGCACTGTACCGCCACGGGTGGCGGTGATGCCCCCGAGGATGTTGCCGGCGGCTTGGAGAAGGCCCTGCACCTCTCGTGGTCGCAATCATCCTCCCGTATCAAGATGATCGTGCACGTCGCCGACGCGCCCGCGCACGGCTCAGAGTATCACGTTGGCCTCGTTGACAACCACGATGGCGTGCAAAACCCCGATCCGGCGGAGATGATGAGGCAGCTCGGCGACAAGAAGGTGGCCTATTACTTCTTTAAGATCAACAACTCAACCGACAAGATGATTGCCAAGCTCAAAGAGGCGCACAAGAACAGCCGCCGCGAGTTCAAGGTGCACGAGCTGGGGAAGGGGAACGAGTTCAAGTTTGCCGACATAGTGCTCGGATCCATCGCCAGCTCCGTACGCGCCGCCGGCATCACGCTGCCGACACCCTCTGCACCTGCATCCCCCGCCACACCCGCCTCCGCCTCCGCCTCTTTCTCTCGCTCGTCCGCCTCCTCCGTGCCAAGCATGGCCGCCGGCGGTGGCGGCGCCTCGGCTACATTCACGCCTAGCCACTATTGAGACATGGCAGCGATGTGTGTGCATGCGATGGCCGGTCCCGATGCGCATGATCTCGCCCCGGATCCCGCGCGAAGTCGGACGGTGTACGTGCAGCTGATACGAAACGCAACTCCATTGCATGCTCCATTGGCATAATCTCATTTACGACGCTCTCCGCAGTGTGGGTTTTGTGCGACCCCTGACCCCCTGCGCCCTGGCAGCCTCATGCCCTGCAGACTCATCTCTTCAGGTTTGTGTGGGGTTTTGGTAACGAGATTCGTATTGGTGCGAACTTTGCGGTACACGGTTAAGTAACGCTGAGCGTGTGACAAGATTACTCAGGGTTAAAGGGTTAGGCTTAGGGTTCGCGCACGCGCGTGAGATTGCAGATTCCCTGACGCGTGACGGTTAAGTCTCAACGGAAAGTGCACGAAGTCGGGCTCTAACAATTGGCTGTGAATGGGGGCTCTCACGCTCACAATGAGGGAGGCGGGGCTGATTTTTCCCCATGGGCTGTGAATGGGGGCTCTCACGCTCACAATGAGCGGGAGGCGGGGCTGACTTTTTTCCGACGTCGTACCAGTGTCCGACACCCACTGCACACCCACTGCACTTCCGAAAAAAGTTGGCAGGACGGCACTGCCCACTCAGTCACTGCGGGAGCTGCCATGGGGAGCTGCGTGCGCAGGTGGGCTGTATCTCTTGAACCAGATCACGCCTATCAATGGTCATGTGCCGGCTGTGGAACCAAGAACATTCGGTTGGATCATTCTTTGGCGTTGAGCTGAGCGGGTCGACGTTCATGGACGAGGCGCGAGCTGCGAGGAGCAGGCAGAACCATGCCTTTCTGAGCCAAATACATGTAGCGGCGAGGTACTCGAAAGATGGCCACAGCGCCAGACAGGTGTGAGCGGCTTGCTTATGCTGTGATGGGTGCGCCGGGCCTTTTGGATCGGTGCATAGCGCAATTGCATAGCACAGAAAAAGCGCGATGATTTGCGCCCTCGAACTCTACAAGTACTTTGGCGCTCAGGACCCGCTCCGCTTTGGTTCACGAATGCATAAGGCAGAGCACGTACTACCTAGGATTCGCCCTTGCTGGACTCGCCGGGGCTTGCCATTCTGAGGCCGACCGCGGGCGGACGCAGCCGACAGCCCAAAGCTGTCGCGGCACGTGCGCGTGCTGTGGCACCGCTTGGACCCGTGCGGCTACTGCATGCTGCTAGGCACTGCCGATAACGCCGAGATGGAGGCCAGCTTATGCAACACCTGCTCAGCCCCACGAGTGCCCCCGGATCCCACGTGGAAATGTGCGCACTGCAAGTGCGAGAATAGGAACATGCTGGCCAACGTCTGCGAAGTGTGCCAGGAAGCGCGTAACAAAGCTGTCGCGGCACGTGCGCGTGCTGTGGCACCGCTTGGACCCATGCGGCTACCGCATGCTGCTGGCCATGGAGAAGAAGCAGTCACAGGAGATTGCAAGCGTGCACGACAAGGCGTCACGCTTGCTGCAGGTGGCGCGCAGCGCGCACCGGCTACCAATTGGTAGTCAAGGTGTGCCGACCGAGCTCCTGCGATGCGCGCTTAAGCCGGTGGAGAGAGGCAACATGGCCATCCAAATCGCGGCGTCGGAGCAACGGCGGCAGTGGCGGCGGCCGATGCTCTGGCGGCATCCGCTCGCGGGATTGCCGCGTTCATCAAGAAGAATGACACGACAGAGCAACTGGGCACGGTCTTCCAGCACGGCCCTGCCCGGCACACGGAGAGATCCATTATGTTTGGGGTGTGCTCCGTCCAAAAATCTCAGCTGCCCTTTAGTGCCTCGACAGGTAACTACGGCGTGCCCGCAAAGGAATCCAACCGGGAATCCAACGCGGGCAATGGACAAGGGGATACCATCGCGCCCATGCGTAGCATGATCCCGCTTGCCATCGAGACGCGTGCGGTGGAATGGCTAGTGGTGGGATTCCAATTCGTGGCCCAAAGGGAGTCGGCCGTACGCGAACCCTGCCCGAGATGACATTGGTCCGCCGGTCAAACACGCGACCAAGTTTACTGCCCCTCAACAAGAAGCAGCAAGTTTACTGCCCCAACAAGAAGCAGTGCCGCAAGGGAGCGCAAGTGAGCGCTAGAGTGGGCGTGGGAATGTATGTGCGCCAGACACCTGCTCTGATAGGCTACTACTATGAGCCCGGGCGCGGGGCGGTCTGGCACGTTATGGCTGAAAGTGCGGAATACATGCTGATCCCGGTCATCCCCGAGAGCTTGCTAACATGCTGATCCCGGTCATCCCCGAGAGCTTGCTACTCCCTCGCGTCGCGCTCGACAGCTTCCCCCCCCTTCTCCCCCTACCCCCCCCCTTCCCCCTTACCGGTACTATATGTGAGAGGAAACTTGCCTTTTGTCCGAGATCGCGGCAGACAGACGCGATCTGCGTCGGCGCCCTCGTGCTCGCGTGCGTGGGTCCACACCCCCTCGAGGAGCAATGCTGGCCCACACGTGTTGCACGCACGGCGATCCAAACGTTGCAAGGCGCACCGCCGTGCTCTTACATGGCATGTTCGGCGACCGCCGTGACTTCGAGCAGCTTCGCCATGCTCTCAGTTCACTCATGGACTGCGTAAGCCTCGATCTTCCGGGCCATGGCGACAGCGCCCATCTCGGCGTGACGTCTGTCGCTGCTCTTGACGCCGTGATTGCGACGATCGAAGTGGCTACTCCAGACCGTGAGGTTGTTCTGATTGGCTACTCGATGGGCGGCCGCCTGGCAATTCAGCTCGCCGCCGCGCGTTTGCAGGCGCAGGGCTGGCTGATTTCTGGCCTCATCATCCTGAGCGGCAACCCGGGCATGGACGACGAGGCCGAGCGACGGGAAAGGCTTGCGCACGACGCTCGCCTGGCCAAGCGCCTGCGCTCGATGCCGCCGCTGACATTTGCCGCGTGGCTTCGCGACGAGTGGTATGCACTACCTCTGTGGGGCCGCCACCTGCGCGCTCATCCCGCCTTTGACGAGATGCTCAGCCGACGCTGCGACGGAGCGCGTGCTGCGGACCGCGCCGCCGTCCTTGAGCGTGAGAGCGTGGGCTGCCAGCCGAGCTACTGGGACTGGCTCAGCGCGCCTCCGCTCCCGGTGCTCTTCGTAGCTGGTGGAGAGGACGCGACTTACACCAAGGTGGCCCGTGAGCTCTCGAGGAGGAGATCCGAGATTCGTCGAGATTCGTTGGATCCAGACGGCTCGGGGGCACGAGGAGATCCTGCCCACTTGCAAGTGGCCATCGTGCCGCACGTGGGCCATGCGCTGCTCACCGAGGATGCGCAATCGACCATCGACCTTTGCCTCACCTTCCTGCAGCAGCTGCCAGAGTCGGCGGTTCCGACGGCCCAGCCCAAGGCCGCAGAGGGGCAGCTGCCGCCGCCGCCGCCGCCGCCGCCGTCACAGCTCCAAAGGACGACGATGCACGCAGTCCGGCTGACCTCGCATGCACGCATGCTCCCGTTCCGGCTGCCACTGACAGCCCCTCTGCCGCTCGCGAGAGGTCCACCGCTCACACAGCGTGAGGGCTACCTGCTGTTGCTCAGCGGGTCTACCGAGGACGGCCGGAGCGTGTGCGGCATAGGAGAGCTGTGCCCTCTGCCAGGTTTCCACACCGAAGGCCTCGAGGCGGCTACTGAGCAGATGCGCACGATCGCACCGCGGCTTGCAGGCCGCAGCCTCCCTCTCTCGCTCGCGCAGCTCGATGGCACCTTAGCCGCCTGGCTCACCGCTCTTCTCCCCCAAACGTCGACACCCCTCCTCCCCAGCGTCCGGTGCGCTCTGGAGATGGCGATCTTGCATGTGCTCGCGCGTGCGACACAGGCGACGAGCATCGCACAACTCTATGCGCACCATCGGCAGGCCGCGTGGCACTCGCACGTACGCATCAACGGGTTGCTCGGCCGAGGCGAATCGAGCGAGCTCGAGGCAGTGGCGGAGGCAAGTGCTGCGGCGAAGCTCTCGGTTGCTTTTGTGGCATCTCCCGAAGAGTGGCATGAGCCCGAAGAGCTCCCGGTTGCTTTCGTGGCATCTCCCAAAGAGGCTCAGTGGCATGAGCCCGAAGAGCTACCGGTTGCTTTTGTGGCATCTCCCGAAGAGGCTCAGTGGCATGAGCCCGAAGAGCTACCGGTTGCTTTTGTGGTATCTCCTGAAGAGGCTCAGTGGCATGAGCCCGAAGAGCTCCCGGTTGCTTTCGTGGCATCTCCCGAAGAGGCTCAGTGGCATGAGCCGCATGAGCTCCCGGTTGCTGCTGTGGCATCTCCCGAAGGAAGCGCCTCGGCCTATCGCATGCGCACGTGGAAGGTGAAGGTGGGGGGCACTGACCCCGTCGAGGATGCCAAGCGCATCTGCCGGCTGCTCATCGGATGTACATCGCTCGGGCTACGCCTTCGACTCGATGCGAATCAGGCGTGGAACGTGGCCCAGGCCGGCGTCTTCTGCGTACACTTGAGGCAGCAGTGGCTCGCGAGTTGCGCCACCGATCGTGCGGCCGATTGTGAGGCCGATCGTGAGGCGGACTGGCCGCCAGACGCCCTTGAATTCTGCGAAGAGCCGCTGGGGCCGTCGCTCGAGGCGTCGCTGCCTGGGTTGCATGCGGCCTACGGGCTGCGCCACGCACTGGATGAGAGTGTGCTGCCCGCGGCTGTGCAGTTGGAGTCGCCTACGAGGCCGCGGGCAGCGTCGCAGGGTGCGAGCGAGGAGGACCACGAGGAGGACGCTCGAGACGACGCTCGTGGAGGAGGAGGAGGAGGAGCCCTCGAGGCGCTTCGGTCGCGCCTGAGTCACGTGAGCTGTGCAGCGATCGTGCTCAAGCCGACAATCCTCGGCGGGATGGAGGTGAGTGCCCGCTTGGCTGCCGAGGCTAGCGCACTTGGCAAGGGCGTGGTCTTGACCTCAGCTTTCGAATCGGGCGTCGCACTCGCACACGTCGCCATGCTGGCGGCTGTTGTGGGGGGAGCCAGCACTGCTCACGGGCTCTCCACCTTTGAGCGGCTGCAAAGTGACGTGCTGCATCCGAGCTTTGCGGCGGCCGTCATCGGTGACCTGGTCGATGTGTCCAAGCTCCAAGCTGCGCTCGATGCTACAGCCGATGCGCTGCACTCGAGGACGGACTTGGAGGCTCTGGACGAGGGGTCACACGCAAGTCGTAATGTTTGAACACTTTTGTCAAGAAGTTCAGTCTCAAAAGCGCCCCCAATCGCGCCGACCCGCACACGTACGATACGCCACGCCACAGCGGACGGCCCGCGCGCGTCTGCTGCCTTGAGATGAGGGTCTCGACCACGCCGAGCTAATATCTCTAAAATAACTAAGGCTCCGCAGCCAGAGCAGCTCCGTGGCCACTGTCTTCATCTCCGGACATGCGAGCCTCGTCGGCGCCCTTGACGCTCTCTTGACGAGCACTCGCGCGACGGAGGCGTGAGAGCCAGCTTCGCGTTGCTTCCGGTGCCACCTCGAGCATCATTTGACCACGCCCAGCCTTTGCGATGCACTCGGCTGCCACTTTCGCATCCAGCACAGGGAACCCGTTGACACTGACAATGGCCATGCCGGCGACTAGCGGCGGCACACTGCGTGCGGCCGGCGTGTCGGGCTTCACGCGGACGATGCTGATGCGGTGGCCACTGGACTGTTGCAAGTCAAGCCCGATGGAGCCTTGATCCTCCTTGACAATGATGCACGTTTGGATGCAAGTCTCGACGACGACGCTTGAGCGTATCTTCTGCCGCAGGCTCCGCTGCCGTCGGTATGCCGTTGGCTTCGCTAGCACCGGCTCCGCTCCGCCAGTCGCGGCCTTCTCTGCCGCGGCCTTCTCAGCTGCTGACTCCTCTGCCGCTTCCGCCTCTGCCGCTGCCTTCTCGGCCTTAGGCCTCGTCCGTAAGAAATTCTGCTGCATATGCTGCATCGCGTTGATGGCGACGACGGTGCGTACGTTGTCGAAGCAGCCCTGCGCAAACTGACAGAGCTGAGGGTCGGCCAAGCCGACAATGTGCTGCAGCCGCTCCATGCCCCCTGCAGCCTTGAGCTTATCGACGTATTCGATCTCCACGCACACGTTCTGGATCGCGCAGAGTGCGAGCAGTAGCGTCGCCTTGTCGGTCGAAAAGAGGTGGCGGAGGAGGAGATCAAACGCGCCAGCTTGCTTGAGCTCGCGCTTGCTTAGGTCTACCAGTGGATCAACAGCGCCTGCGGCCAGATTGCCCACAATATAAATGGCCAGCTGATGGACTTGCGCGGTCTCGTGCGCTAGCAGGTTGCAGATGACCGGCACCGCACCGATTGCACGAAGCTCCGCACACAACGCAACGGCAGAGTCCCCCTCTGCGTCGTCCCATCGCGCAGACAAATCACGCAGCAGCTTCAATAACCCTTCGCCGTCTGCTCCCTTAAGCTCATCGACGAGGGTCTCAACCGCGCTAGCTATCTTTGGCTCCGCAGCCACCGCGTCGGCTGCTGCAGTCTCGGCCGATGCCGCCTCGGCCGCCGCATTCTTGACCGGCGCTGCCTCAGCCGCCGCCGCCTCAGCCGCCGCCGCCTCAGCCGCCGCCGCCTCGGCCGCCGCCGCCTCGGCCGCCGCCTTCCCTGCTGCTGCCTTCTCTGCCGCCTCTGCCGCCTCAGCCGCTGTGGCCTCAGCCGCCGCCGCCTCAGCTGCCGCCGCCTCGGCCGCCGCCTTCTCTGCCACAGCCTTCTCTGCCGCAGCCTTCTCTGCCGCAGCCACCTCGCCCGCGGCCGCCTCGCCTGCAGCCGCCCCTGTTGCCTCCGCCTCGGCCGCCGCCTTCTCGGCCTCCGCCTTCTCGGCCGCCGCCTTCTCGGCCGCCGCCTTCTCGGCCGCCGCCTTCT
>ENA-UOXG01000535-UOXG01000535.1-mixed-culture-metagenome-genome-assembly--contig:-NODE-535-length-25878-cov-39.148472_pt1 | contig 25878 bp, 12 predicted proteins | sample MGYA00238159_ERZ761634 | MGnify/ENA primary metagenome ERZ761634 (study PRJEB28908, sample SAMN08776845) | mixed culture metagenome | isolation source: Freshwater growth medium | place: USA... | reverse complement strand
ACAAGCAAGCGCGCGCGCCCCAGGGTGCGGCACCCACCATGGTCTCGAGGATGAGCGTGGCGGTCTTCTCGCGAAGGCGGTGTGAATAGTGGCGGGAGAAGCTTTGAGGTAATTTCACACTGAAGCCTTCACACATTTTATGAAAATAAGCACGTCGAGGGAGAGAGAGTGGAGAGAGTGACCATCAACGCGAGCAACTAGCTTGCGAGGCGAGGCCCTGCCACCATGGCGTCGGGCCCGTGGATCCGCACGGACGCGACCCGCGGATCCCTTTCGCTGCCGGGCGTGGTGACGGAGCCCGGCGGCTCGGCGGTCGGGGAGCTGACGGTCACGTCATGTTGCGAATGGCCGCTGGTCGTGTACATGGAGACGTCTGATCCCGGCGTTGTCTTCCAGCTGCAGAATGAGAACTTGCGCAACGGGGACCCGGACGACGATCCCGCCGACTGGAACCAGCTCTTCAACGAGATCGATCAGATCGATCGTATTGAGCTTGCGCCGGGCGCCTCAACCACCGTCGTCATCTCCTTCCGGGTACCAGAGATACGCGCAAGTCCCACACCGAATTCGACGCAGCTGAGCTCTTCCAGGCGAGGCCAAGATTTACAGAGTGGCGCGTCCAAGAGTGCGCTCAGCGAACGCCACGCCATCACCACGGCAACTGCCACCATAGAGCTGCGCGCGGTGCATACCGCGGTGGTGTCGCAGCAGAGTGGTGGCGGAGGCGCCGGTGCAGCAGACGGCGACAGGACGAGCGAGGCGGCGGCGACGGCATCGAACGAGACGACGGCGGGGCAGATGGCGGATGGGCTGGGAGCCGCCGCCACGGCGGCAGCAGTAGCATCGGGAGCAGAGGCGGCAGCCGCCGCAGCAGCAGCAGCATCGCTCGCGATGCCGCCGGCGCCGCCGCCGCCTCCACCACCGCCGCCGCCGCCGCTCCAGCTGACCGTGGTCGCGAGGCAGTGCGTGTCGGTGCTGCGCACGGACACCCACGAGCTGAGCTTCGACGCGTGTGTGATCGGTGCGAGCGCCGTTCGCGACTTCACGGTGTGGAACTGCTCTGAGGTGCCGCTGCGCTTCCGGCTGTCGGAGCTGCCACGTGGGCCGACGCAGCCGACGACGGGCTGGCCGCAGATCGAATTCTTGGACGCGGATGCGGACCTGCGACTGCCCGAGTCGGGCCAACTCGTGCTCGGCTACTCGCACGCGCGTGTTCGGGCCTACCTGCTCGCCGGGGCGGTGGGACAATACACGATCGAGCTCGAGGTCTCGAATTTGAATGACGTCCGCAATCACGAGCTGCTGCGCGTGCACGTGCTCGTGACGGCGCAGCCGCAGGCGGAGGGACTTCGTCTTTCGGGCGATGGCACCCTCGACTTCGGCTCGTGCTACGCGGGCATGCCCACCCGCACACTGCTTTCGGTCCGTAACACGTCGGGCGAGGCGCTCGACGTGCACTTTGCGAGCGAGCTGCCTGATGAGGTCTCGTTCACGCTCGCGGGCGCGCACCCAAGTGGCGTGGACGAGGAGGAGGGCGTACGGGCCGTGCGCGACGACGCTCCGGGCGCGGCCGCGCTCGGCGGGCCGTCGGTCAAGGGAGACGACGACGACGACCGGGACTGGTCGGGTCTCACCGAGCTCGGCGAGGAGGCGTCCATCGTCTCGGGGCGGGAGCGGCGACGCAGCGGGCTGGGCGCACGGCGTATCGAGGAGCTCGCTCTGCTCCCGGGGCGCGAGCGCGCCGTGTACGTGGTGTACACGCCCAAGCTCGTGCTTGAGCCGGTGCCAGCCGAAGGAGCCCCCAAGGAAGCCAAGGAAGCGGCTCAACAGCGTCGGCTGGAACAGTGCGCACTGGAGCGCAAGGCCTTCCGCATCGACATCAAGGGGCACAGCAGCGGCGCGGGCGAGCTCGAGGTGCACACGCGCTCCGTGCAGTGCCGCGCGCGCGTATGCGCCTCGTTCGTCTCGGTCCACCCGACGGTCTATCAGCTCGGCGATTGCGACATACAGACCCATAAAGCGGCCACCGTGCTCGTGCGTAACCACTCTGAGCTCCCGGCCGAGCTGCAGGTCTCCATCATCTCCAAGGTCCTCACGTGCGCGGACACCAACGTGCGCATCGGGCCCAAGCAAGCACATGAGCTGCGCTTCGACTTTGTGCCACGCCGGCTCAACCCATACTACCGAAAGCAGGTGACCATCACCAACGTACACAACGCGCACGACGAGCACGTAATCGAGTTCGTCGCCAACAACGTCGACCGGCACAACATCTCGTTCCACAGCCTCTTCTACTCCCTCGCGCTCATGCGCCCACCCACGGCCAAGCAGCCCGCGCTCGCGGCGCCGCTCATCGCACCCGAGCTCGGAGGATCCATATTAGGCGTGCTCTCCGGCGGTGGGCTCGGCCTCCTGGGCAGCAGCGTGCACAGCCTCGGCAGCTTGCACGGGAGCAGCAGTAACAGCAGCGGCGGCGGCCGTGGCGTCGGCGGCTTCGACGCCGAGGGCCTCGCGGGAGGCGCCGTCGCGGGCGGTGCGGCGGCGCTTCAGCCGCTCTTCGCCGACGCGCGCGAGCTGGGGGTCATGCCTCCAGACAAGTGCCGCATCGACTTCGAAGATGTAGTCGCGGGCTGCCTTTCACTGCGCGCTGTGTGCGTGCACAACACCTCAGCGAGTGCGCTGCGGCTGCGGCTCAGGGCCCGTTCCGACGCTGGCAGCCTCGCGATGTACGTCGCCGCGGACAGCTCAACCGTCATCCAAGACGCGTCACGGATCGACAAGCACGCGCTGGTCAAGCTCTTTGCCGATCAAGACGAGCAGTCGGCGAAGCGCGAGCAACTCCTCGACCGTTTCGAGGAGCGCGCCGTCTCGGGCGGTGCGCGCGCGGCCGGCGCGTCGGGAGCGCGCACCGAAGGGGATGTGTTGCGCAGCCAGCCAGGGGGTGGCAGCGGTTGGCTCGCGCTGCGCGACTGGTCGAGCACGTCGCGAGGAAGGCTCTCTGCCTCGATTTCGGAGCCGCCCACAGCCGGACAGTCCCGTGTGCCGGAGCTCGGCGGCGCGGCAGGCGCAGTCCCAGACCCGCTCAGCCACGGCCACACGGGACACGCGGGCAGGCGATCCAAGTCGATCGAAGTCGCGGACGTGCTTCCCGGCAGGATCCGGCGCCCGTTTGGGCTCTCTCCGATCAAGGGCGGGCAACAGGGGAGTATCGGTAGCACGTCGATTGACATGCTGCCGAGCTTTCCCCACAAGGGTGGCTCTTCTTCGACAGATTCGCTGCCGCGCCTCCCGCTGCACGTTGCAGGCACGGCCGGTGCCAGCAGCGAGGCCCAGAGCAACGCGCCGCTGCCGCCGCTGCCGCCGCCGCCACCGCCGCCGCCGCCACCGCCGCCGCCGCCGCCGCCGCCCGTGCGGTCAAAGACTTCAGAGGTTGATCCCGCGCCCCGAAGCACGGCGCGCGGCGGGAGCAGCACCGGCACGCTCCAGCCAACAGATCTCCTCATGCTGGCCTCCTCCTTTCGGCACTTGCCATCGGCGCCGCAGTACGCAGCCGTGGTCGCTGCGGCCATTGACGGCCACCCGGCGACTACCGCCACGCTGCGGCTGGCCGCCGCGGCGCTGATGCGCTCCGTGAGCGAGTCGGCGGACAGCTCGATGCCACTGGCCGCGTTCACTGCGCTCGAGATGGACGAGGCGGTGGTACACGTGCACTCCTGGTTGCGCGCGCTGTTCACGGGTTGGGTGCACTCGGCAGAGGTGGTGCCGCTCTCGGCTATGAATGACGAAATCTCCCTCGCCGCGGATGAGCAGCGCGTCGTCCTGGTCGAGTTCGTCCCCGCGCCGCCCGCGCCCGAGACGGCGCCCGCGCCTACGGCTGGGCGCGCGGGCTCGAAGGGCGGCGCGGCGGCGGCAGCGGCGGCGGTGGCGAAGGAGGCGAAGGAGGCGGCGGCGAAGGAGGCGGCGAGCGCCGCGAGCGCGCCCGTCGCAGCCGCCGCGTTGGTGGTAGGCGCCGCACCGCCGGCGGACGCACCGCCAGTGCCCACTGGCGGCGAACGGCGCTCGCCGCCGCAGGCCGGATCTCCCGAGGGAGCGACAGCAGCAGCGGCGGCAGCAGCGGCGCCAGCAGCGGCGGCAGCAGCGGCGGCAGCAGCGGCGGCGGCAGCGGCAGCAGCAGCAGTGGTGGCGGCGCCGGCGCCGGGTGGGAGCGGAGCTGCGCCGTTGAGCAACCACAGCCTAAGCGCCGCCCTCGAGGTGTCCGGCGGCGGCGCATCGCCTGCCAAAGGCAGCATCAGCAGCGTCGGTGTCGTCGTCGGTGCGACCACCAGCGGCGCCGGCATCCCCAGCGGGGGCAGCCTCGGTCTAGAGCATCGCAAGAGCAAGTTCGAGGCGGCAATCTCGATTGAGCTCGTCGAGTACGACGTGGCGGTGCAGGGAGCGTATGAGCGCCGTCAGGCCAAGCTGCTCAGCGACGCCAACATGAAGCAGAGCAAACTGCTCGGCGACAGCCCTCGCGGCGCCAGCACCCGCGACGCCACTCGCAATGCCGAGGGTGAGTCGGTGGTCGGGGCACTCGTGCCCCAGACCGTGCGCACGCTGCCGGTGACAGGCGCCGTGTGCGTCTCGCGAATGGAGATAGCGCAGCGCTCGATCAACTTTGGGGAGTGTGAGGCGTACGACACCCCCGCCGAAAAGTCGATCTTATTGATCAACCGATCGGCCGTGCCGCTGCTGTACAAGGTCGCCAAGACGGGCCGGCACGCCTCCTTCGACGTGCAGATTCGGCGCGAAGATCGCAAGGGCTCGGTGCGCCCGTATGGCTCGCGTCGTGTGCGCTTCCTCTTCCGGCCGTCTCTCGCGGGCGCGTTCCGCGAGACCCTGACCATCCACAACATGCAGGACCGCTCCGATGTGCAGCAAGTCACGCTCAAGGCCGAGGTGAAGCGCATCGATACGTTCCAGGTGCGCGCGCCGCCGCTCGACTTTGCACCCTGCGCGTGCAACAAGCCGACGTACGACCAGCGCCGGTTCGTGCTCGTGAACACCTCGCGCGGCGCGCGCTCGTATGTCGTCGAGGGGCTGAGCCAGCTCCGTCTGCTCGATGGGCGCGAGGCGCCGTGGTGGCGCGCGGCCGTTGGGCTGCGGCTCGAGCAAGCGACCGCCGACGGTGCCGAGGAGCTCAAGAAGCAGGAGCGGCAGCGCGAGGATGTGCTCGAGAAGCTCGAGCGCAAGCTCAAAATTGCGGTGCGCAAGCGCAAGCTCGAAAAGGTCGAGAAGCTGAAGCGCAAGATCGCGGGGCTCAAGGCGGGCGAGCGGCTCGAGGATGAGTCGGACGCGGAGGAGTCCGACTGGTACAACTCAGAGTCGGACTCGGAGGAGCCCGTCGCGCTCAATCTGGCGCTCCGAGGCGACTCGCAGTTTGGGGGCGGCGTGGCGGTGCGCCGCGCCTCGACCGAAGCGGCGCGACAGCAGCCCGCGGAGAAATTGAGCTTTCGACTCGGGCGTGGCGGCACGCAGACGATGGCGATCACCTTGCGTGTGCATGCCGTCGAGGGTATGGCGCAGCCGCACGGGATGGTGATGGTGACTGGCCAGGTGCGTGTGATGGACGCACGCGATGACCAGTGCGCCCAGATACTCTCCTTCACCATCTGCGTGTGCGCGGGCGTGGCGGAGCTCCGTGATGCACAGCACCTCGTGCGGTCCGTGGGGCCCTCGGCCCTTGCAGCGCTGCCCGCGCCGCTTTGGCCGCCCGACCAGCTCGGCGACAAGGTGGCCGACGGAGTGGGTGACACCGTCTCGGTGCGCCGCGGCGACACCTTCTCGGCGATGTGCGTCACCGAGAGCGTCATCGAAGGCCCCAAGGACGATGAAGATGAGGAGGGGGTGGAGATCGGTGAGGCGAGCGTCAGTCAGGGCAACGAGGGCGAGCGCCAATTCCGACGCTCTCCTCAGGCAGATGCGCCCCTGACGCCCTCGCGTCCGCCCTCGTCCCTCGTCTTGATCGCGTCGCCCGCCGCCGTCGGTGGCGCGTCACCATCGTCGCCCTCGACGCCTTTGCTCTCGAGGGCACCCTCCCGCGCCAGGGACGATGCGGCTGCTTCTGGGATGGCAGACGGCGCCGTCCCGAGCGGCAGGGTGCCACCCGAGGAGGCGCTCGGGACGGCGCCGACGCGTGCCGACCCCTTGAGCCGACAAAGCCCACTGGTGGCGCGCTTCAACGCCGCTAGCCCACTAGCCGCCCCGGAGCATCTGGGCGCCCCAAGCCCGAGCCCAGAGGCGCACTGGCCGCCGCCACCCTCGACGATCCACGCGCACGTGCCGAACACACCGCTCGAGGTGCTCGGGACGGCGCCGAAGCTTGCGGCGCCCACCGCCGTGCGCCCCACGCACATGGTACCGCAGCCCCCGCTGCCGGCGGAGCACGCCGACGCACTCGAGCGACTGGGAGTGCCTGGGAGGCCCGAGTCGCGCAACGCCTCCGACCGTTACCCCGACCGTTACTCCGACCGTTTTCCCGACCGGATCGGAAGCTCGTCGAGCTGCACAGGCTCGACTCCGGAGGCGTCCCCGATCAAGCCGCGCCGGGGAAGCGCGCTCGTGGAGGAGGCGCGCGAAGGCGGCGCCAAGTTGGGCGAGCCTGCCGAGGCCAAATACGTGGTCGAGGCCGATTGGTTTCAGCCGTTGAGCGCGAGTGCGGCTGTGGAAGGACCCAGAGATGGTTTCGTCAAAGCGGAAGCCAGCGCGAAAGACGAGGAGGCGGGTGGCGCTGGCGGAGGCGGGATCGAGCCGCAGGCGCCCCCGCCTCCCCCGCCTCCGCCGCCGCCGTCGACGGCGGGCACGGTGGCGATTCAATCCAAGTTGCCCTCGCAGATGACGCTGCGCTCGCGCTGTGATGAGCCACTCTCGCTACGGCTCTTCTGGTCGGCGCCCAAGACGGCGCCCAAGTCGCAGGGAGGGGCTTCCTCGTCCTCGTCGACCGTCGAAGGCCACCATGTGGTCCTTTCGACGCTCGAGCACCAGCAGCCCAGCCCGTCCACCACCCTGCAGGCGGTGCAGGCGCTGCACGTGGTGCTGCCGCCACGTGGCGCCGTGGTGGTGCTTGTGCAGGCGGTCCAGGCCGAGAAGCAGTTTGAGAAGAGCAGCGCGCGCGAGATCCGCGAGATCCCGCTGATCGACCTGCCTAAAAAGGGCGCGGGCTCGGCGAGCGCCAAGATGGGCGCGGGGGCGCTCGAGCGCGTCGGGGGCGCGGGGCTCGACAAGGGCGAGGGCGAGAGCCCGCCACCGTCCTCTCGCGAGATCCCCTTTGGCCACGTCGCCATCATCGAGGGCGTGGGCGGCGGCGGCAGCGGCGGCGGCAGCGGCGTGGGCGGCGGCGGCGGCGGCGGCGGCTTCACCGACACGGCGCTCGCGTCCAAGGTGAAACTCATGTGGTTACGTCCGCAGTTGGTGCAGGCGGCCCTGCGCCTCGAGCCGAGCGAGCTCACGTTCGCCGAGGTGATCGTGGGCGCTGAGGGCGAGCCGCCGTGCCAGACGTTTGAAATCATCAACCTCGCGGAGGGGGAGATGAACTTTATGCTCATACTGCGCCGGGACGACGCTGAGAGCGCCGAGCATCGCGCGCGCCGTGACGAGCGCACCGGAGCGGCGGGCGCCGCCGTCGGCGGAGAGATTGCCTCGATCACCAAGGGCAACGAGCGGCGGGACGTGATGCGGGAGCGTGAGTCGTTGCGGAGCGAAGCGCTGCGGGGGGAGGGCGGCAGCAGCACGTTGGCGGCGGTCAAGGCGACGGCCGAGGGCCTCTCTCACACCGTCGAGGCCGTTCACACCCAAAAGGTGCGCACCCAGCAGCCCGTGCTGCTGCACCCACGCAACGGCTTCATCGCCCCTGGCGCCAAATGTACCATCGAGGCGCGCTGCGTCGCGCCGCTGCCCGGCTGGCAACGATACACGGTGGTGGTGCGCAACCTGTCGCCGACGGCGGGCATGGTCCAGGACCACGCCATGTCCATCCGCGTGCGAGGCGTGCACCCCAACTACCTTGACTTCCCCGACCTGCGCGACGGGGGCGCGCCAGGCGCCGTGCTGGGCGCCGTGCCACCGGCCGAGGGTCTCGCACGTAAGGGGCCCGAGGCCGAGCCGGTGCTCGCCTTTGGCCTGTGCCACATCTACCAGACGCCACCACCCAGGGGGGCCACGCTCGCCGTTCACACCTCCGTTCACACCACGCTCTCCGCCGCCGCACTGCTCGCGCCCGCGCCCGCCGCGCTCGCGCCCGCCGCGCCCGCTTCCTCGAGCACTGCCGTGGTCGGCGCGCTCGCCGTGATGGGCGCCGTGGTGGGCGGTGCCAAGCGTGCCGCCCTCGGCCCATTCAAACGGCCGCTGCGCGTGACGAACCTGCAGGCGCGCGAGCACCTGCTCTCTGCCACGTCGAACCTTGCCAAGCAGGCGGCCGTCTTCGTGGACGAGGAGTGCACACAGCCGGCGACGGGCCAGCTGGCCCTCGGCGCACACGAGACGGCGACGCTCTGGGTGAGTTTGAGTCCCACCCTCGGCCCCGATGTGCTCTCGGGCGCCGTGTGCCGGCAGCTGCTCGGCACGCTGCGCGTCGCGCTGCACAATGCGGACGGCGCCCTCATCGAGGAGAAGATTGTCAAGTTCTCGGTGCGCTGATGGTCACTGAGTGCCACTGATTACCACTGATTGGCCACTGATTGGCCACTGATTGGCCACTGATTGGCCACTGATTGGCCACTGATGACCACTGATTACCGCTGCTTACCACTGATCGTACTACCTGCAGGCCATATTTGGGCGCTCGAAGATGCGCGTGACGCCTCTCGGAGTCCGATTGGGCCGGCTGCTTGCGCCCGCGGAGGGCGCGGGCTGCCTGGTCGCCCGCACGATGCTGCGCATTGCGAATGTGTCCGAGCAGATGCCGTTGCAGTGGAGCGCCCTCGCACCTGTCGGCGTGGACCTCGATCGAACGCATGGTGAGCTGCCGGGCTACGGCGCCGGCGGCAGCAGTGGCGGCGGCGCCGGCGGAAGCAGCGGCGGCGGCGGCGGCGGAATCGGCGGCGGCGGCGGCGGCGGCGGCGGCGGCGGCGGCGGCGGCGGCGGCGGCGGCAGCCATGGTAGCGGCGAGGGCCCCCTTGGAGGTCTCCATGGAGGCGGCGGCGGCACCAGCGATGTGGCAAGGCCGACGACTCCGAGCGCCGCCGTGGGCGTTGAGGCGAAGGGCGCCGTGACGGGCGCGGCCAAGCCTTTGGGCGCTCTGGTGGGCGCGCCCGCTCGGGGCGACCGCAACGGTTTCGTCAATGAGGTCCGATGGCTCGCCGACGAGCGCCGTGACGAGCGCATCGAATTCAAGCTGGAGGGTGGCGGCGGCGGCGCTGCCGAGGGCGTCAAGGCGCGTGAGGTGGTGACTGACGTGCGGCTCGCGCTACGCTACTTGTCGGCTGGCTTCTACCGGAGTCGCGTGAGCGTCCACGATCTCAACGTGCCTAGCGACAGCCGGCACGTGACGATCGAGGCCCTCGTCGATGGTGGCCATCTGCGCACCGATCTGGCGCATGAGGACGAGGATTGCATGCAAGTGTGCGATCTAGGGGCTCTGCATGCGTCGCCGACACGCGCACCCTCCTCGCGCAACGAGGCCCTCCGCGCGCGCTCGATGTCCGCGGTCGAGCCGCCGACTGGCGGCGCAATCGGTGCCGTGGCGCCGGCCGGTGACTGTTCGATGCCACCCCCCGCGTCGCCCGCTGCAGGCCACTCCCGCGACTCCGACTCCGCGGCCGAGCGCGCCTCCAATGGCGAGCGCGCCTCGAATGGCGAGCGCGCCTCCAGCACGGATGCGCCCGACACGGCGCCCTCCCCGTCGAGCAGCAGCGCGCACTCGCCCGCCGCCGAGCGCACCCTCGCTGGCGCCGTGTCGGGCGCACCCCCCGACTCACCCCTCGCGCCCAGTCTCGATTTAGTGCTCGTCGCGGGCTCAGACGCAAAGCCGGCAAGGGAGCTCAAGGGAGATCAAGGGAGATCCGGGGAGCTCGGCGCCCGACACGACGCCTCGACGTCCTTGTCAGAGCCGCCCGACACGGCGCCCTTTCGCCGACCGAATCGGCACGCGTCCGCGCCCAACCTGCTCCGGCAGCCGAACCTCATGGCGGCGGCGCCCGGGGCGGCGGCGCCCGGGGCGGCGCCCTCGGCGGAGGCGAGCCTGAGCGACGCGGCGTTCGCGCCCGACACGGCGCCCGTGCGCTCCATCAGCACGATTCGGGAGCGGCCTTCAAATAGCGAAACGTCCAGCGTCGGGCGTGAAGGTGGCGGCGCCGTCTCGGTCAGCTCGCGGTCGACCTCGCCCCTCACGTCGCGCGCCTCCACCGTGGTCGACGAGCCCATCACGAGGGGCGCCTCCTCGATGGCCTCGTCGATGGTCTTCTCGATGAATGAGCTCGACGCAGCGCTTGCGAGCAAAGGCGATCCAAAGGAGGAGCTCGCCCTCTCGCACTTGCTGCTCCTCCCCTCCGACAAGACCCTCGACGGCGCCCATGCCCACGACGGCGCCCACGCCGCCTTCGTCGTCACCAACACGACGGCGCACGCGTTGCGCCTCACCCCCACCTCCGACCTGCCGCTGCTCGTGACCGCGTACAGTGTCGTGCACCCTGGGGCGGAGGGCGGCGCCGTGGTGGGCAAGCCGCGCGCCCTGGCTGAGCGGCTCTCCGACGGCTCCGACGACGGGCACCACCAGCCGTTGGCGGAGCGTCACCACCAGCCGTTGGCGGAGCGTAACCACCAGCCGTTGGCGGAGCGTAACCACCAGCCGTTGGCGGAGCGTAACCACCAGCCGTTGGCGGAGCGTGATCCCTTTCTGGGCGCGCGGGGCGGGCGCGCCGTGGCGGGCGCCGTGGCGGGCGCCTCGACAGAGGGGAGTATGCGCAGGCCGCGCGACTTCGAGCTCGCTGCGGATCTCGCTGCGGAGATTCCCTTTGCTCCTTGCGGTGAGGGCTGGTCCCTCGCGCCAGGCGCGTCATGCGAGCTGCGTCTTCGGATGCAGGTGAGTGTCGTTAATTGCCTCCGATTGCCTCCGATTGCCACCGATTGCCACTGATTGCCAATGATTGCCACTGATTGCCACTCGTCTTCGGATGCAGGCGGTGCCGCCGCGGCTGCGGCCAGAGGGCGCTCCGCCCGGCGCAGCAGAGCAACACCGCTCAAGCGTGCCGCTCCAGCAGGCCGTCCAGCAGAGCTTCGTGTTCAACGGCCTGCTGCTGCTCGAAACGTCCCAGGAGATGCATGCGCTGCTCTCACCGAGCACTGATCCGAGCGCCGAGACGAGCACTGATCCGAGCGCCGCGACGAGCGCCTCGGCCGCGCCGCCCGCGATCTGCAGCGTGCCCGCGCTTCTGGGCGTTCGAGTGCGCGGCTCGGTCGCTGTGTCGCAGGTGCGCCTACCGACGTCCCTCACTGCCTGCCTGCCTGCGCCTCAGCATGCAAGTGCTCACCACGACGCGCCGCCCCTCCGTCCCCACAGGTGCGCCTGCAGGAGGCGCTTGTGCGCCTGGGGCGGGTGGGCTACGTGACAGGCTGGCAGCCGGCGCCGTTCACATTCACCGTCATCAACCAGTCCACCGTGCGCACGTGCGTGCGACTCATGCGCGTGCCGGCCATCTTCGAGATGCGAGCACCGACGGCGGCAGAGGAGCCCGCCGCCGAGATCGCGGGAGATCGATCGCTGCTGCTCTGGCTCGCTCCCTTCCAGACACGGTCCGTTGAGTGCTCGCTTACGGCGGCGATGCTTCTGACCGGCACGGCGCACGAGATGCGGCAGACGCGCGCGTGGCACCTGGAGGTGAGCAACGTGTACAACCCGGCCAATGTGGGCACGCTGCGCATCACAGCCAAGGTGACGTTGCTGCGGCTGCGCTATGCGGGGCTGCGCTGGCACGAGCGGCACCGATCGACCGACGACCCCCGCAGCGCCTCGGGCAGCGTCGCGCTCACGACGGCGCTCGGCGTCGTCTCGGCCGCTGACGTGCCCGAGGCGCCCGACACGACGCCCGCGCCCGCCACGGCGTCCGTCATGGCGCCCGCCACGGCGTCCGCCGCTCCATCTGCGGTGGGGGCAGCACCGGCGGAGGCGGACGCGAGCGTCGTGTCGAGCGCAGGTGCCCTCGCGCTCGTGCCCTCGGCGGCGGCGCGAGCGGCCGAGGGCAGCGCCGTGTCGGGCGCCTCAGCCGCGCAAGAGGCGGAGGACGGCGCCGTGGACGCGGCGGCCGCGGCGGCGGCAGCGCTAGAGGCGGAGGACAGCGCCTTGGATGCGATCCTGAGCGAGGCGCGCCGTGCCGGGCTTGTCCTGCCCGATGGCGGCGGCGTGCTGGCGGCGCTGCTGCTCTCGCCCCTCGTGTGCCCTGTCATGCCCACCTCGCCGCCGTGCTGCGCAACCTTCGAGCTGCACAACTGCTCTCGCGAAGACTTGCCGCTCCTCCTCTCCGTCACCTCCGAGCTCGAGCCAGCGCCCATGCCCGAGAGGGTGGATGAGGATGAGGCGAGCTCGAGCGCCGCCGCGGGCACCAATGGCAGCAGCGGCGGAGGGGGCGGAGGGGCGAGCGTCGGCGGCGGCGGCGCCAGTGGAGGCGGCGGCGGCGGCGCCAGTGGTGGCGGCGGCGGCGGCGGCGCGACGCGCTCGCCCTACGTCTCGCCGAATGGCATCTCGGCGGAGGCGCTCGAAGAGCTTCGGCGAGGCATCAGCTTCGAGCTGCTCATTACGGGCTCGTCGACGCCCGTGAGCGAAGTGACCCTCGCGCCCGACGAGCGGCTCGAGCTCACGCTGCTGGTCCACCCGTCGGCATCGGCCGCCTTTGGGGAGGTGCCGCTGCAGACGCCGCTGCTCGCCGGGCTGCTCCACGTGCAGACGGACGAAACCCGGCTGACGAAATCTGTGGGCACCACCGCCGCCGCCGCCGCCGCCGCCGCCGGGCTGGGCGCCGTGATGGGCGCCCCGGACGACTACAAGCAGGTGCCCGGCGCGACGCGCATCGGGCGTGATGGCCGAATCTCGCGTGATGAAAGAATCTCGCGCGACGAGCTCGCGAGCGGCGCCGTCGCGAGCGGCGCCGTCGCGGGCGCGCTGCCCACGTCGAGCCTCGCGCTCAACGGCGTCAGGCTGGGCGTCCAGGACACGTTGTGCGTCGTCTTGTCGGTGCAACGAGGCTCCTCATTCGCCCTCAATGTCTCGCAGCTCAACTTCCACGGCACGCCGCGGCTGATCTCACCCGCTTTCGGGCCGTCGTCGCCCCCTCCACTGCTCGCGCCCATATCACCGCTCGACACCACGCGCTCGCGCTCGCCGCCGTGGACGATGCAGTCGCCGCCGCTCTCGCCCGCACTCAAGCCCTCGGCGATGCCGGCGCAGGTCGAGTCCCTATGGGTGCGCAACCCGTCCGTCGAGCGCGCCCTCTGTGTGCGCATCGAGGTTGAGGTACCTTCAGAGCTCGGCCTGCTCCACGTCGAGCCTGAGCGCGCCCGTGTCCTGCCGGGGGAGGAGTTGCAGGTGCTTGTGCGCCTCACGCCACGTGGGATCGCGAGCCCCCCGGGCAGCTTGGCGCGCCTGCGCGTGATCGACGAGGCCGCGCCCGAGTGCACGCAGGACGTGCGCGTCGTGCTGATCGAGCGCCGTGTTGGGCGCCGCGAGCTCCTCGACGAGACGAGCGCCGTGCTGGGCGATGGGCCCTCGGCCGACTCGCTCGGCGCGCTGCCCGGCGCCCAACACGGCGCCCTCCGGCGCCACGACCTGCTCGGCGACTCCTTGCTCGCCCCGCCGGGCAGCGGGCCGCTCATGCCCGGGGCGCCCGAGGAGCCCAGCACGGCGCTCGGCCTCCGTGGCGTCACCCCGATTGGCGGCTCGACCCACCGGTATGAAGTCAATCTGGGCCATCAGAGCTACGGCTCGGGGCGCGTGCAGTGGGAGCTCTGGGTTGAGAATCTGGGCGTGACGCCGCTGCGATACCGCGTCTTCCCGCTGACGACCGAGGAGGGCGACTGGGTGAGTCTCTCGCGCCTGATGGCCTCGGATGGCCTCCCTGATGACCTCTGATGGCCTCCCTGATGGCCTCCCTGATGGCCTCTGATGGCCTCCCTGATGGCCTCCCTCGATTGCATGCAGGTGAGCATCTCGCGCTCGAGCGGTACGCTCTCCGACCGGCACGAGACGCACATGATCACGCTCGACTGCTCGACGCAGCGGCTGGATATTTACTCGACGTACGTGGTCGTCGAGAACGTGGACAACCCTCACGATCTCAAGACAATCCACGTGACGATGCGCATGATCGTCTCCGCCGACGTGCCCATCTCGCACTACTTTTCGGTCATCGTGGACACCAAGGTCAAATATGACCAATCCAAATTTGGAACCTCCGAGCTCGCCCCGGGCGCGCTGCGCGGGCCCGCGGGCACCGCCGGCGCGGGCGCCGCCGAGGACGCCGCCAAAAAGGAGCTGTGGAAGGAGCTGCGGATCGACATGGGCGACGTGTACTACGGCATGACGTACTTCAACCGCTCCTTCGTCGTCCAAAACCAGTCGTCGATGCCGCTCGACTTTGTGATCTCGCACAATCTGCAGAGCGGCCCCTTGGCGACCGAGGTCCACTTTTCGCTCTCCAACACGGCGCTCAAAGTCTTCTCGTCGCTGCTCGTGCCACCCAACGCATCGAAGCGCGTCTTCCTCCACTTCTGCACCTCGGCGCCGCGCGAGCCGCCCACGCCGAACAGCTCGTCCCTCTCAACCCCCGGGCTTGCGACGCGGCTGCGTGTGATGAAGCGCGAGCTCCAGATGGAGATTTCGATCTCGTGCCGCCTCGTCAAGGACCACCGAAAGGTCATCCACCTGAGCGCCGTGTGCCACCCGCCGCAGCTCGCGCTCTCGCACACCGAACTCTCCTTTACGATGCCTCCCCTCAACGCGAAGCGCCTCCCAAGCGGCAAGGGGCTGGGGCACGGGGGGCTCGGGGGGCTCATCACCCCCGCACCTTCCCTCAAAGTCGAGCCTCGCGCGGGGACCGTGCAGCTCGCGAGCGTGGGCGGGGGCAGTCCGCTACCGGTACCGCTACGCTACGCAGTCCGCTCGTCGTGCACCTTCTTCGTGGTGAGCGCCGGCGTGGGCGCCAACGGCGAGCCCGACGACGCCGTCGTGGGCGCGAATACGCCTCATACGATCACGGTGACGCCCAACGAGCGCGCGATCCACGCCAACCTCTCGTTCCTTGCCAAGGCGCGCTACATCGAGGAGCACTTCACCGTGTACAACCTGGCGGACCTATCCGAGCACAAGTGCGTGCTGCTCCGCCTCTCGTGCGGCCAGCTGCAGGTGGGCCCCACCTTCTCATTCACACCGTCTGAGTCGACCCTCGGCTACTCCGCGCTCGAGGAAGACATCCTCCGGTTCCAGTGCGCCTTCTCGGCCTTCTGGGACCGCCAGTTGGGCGCCGTGCTGGGCGCCGCGCTGCACGCGGCGAGGGCGCGCCCGCTCACGCTCACGACGACGCTCACGCCGCCCGCCGCCGCGGACGGCACCGTCTTCGAGGGCGTCGCCGCCGCCGCCGCCGCGACACCTCATCTCGTAGGGGAGGTGACGTTTGGCGTCGGCGGCGACGGCGCGGCGGCCGCCGCCAAGGCCGCGGACGCCGCCTTGGGCGCGGGCGCGGGCGCGGGTGCGGGTGGTGTGGACGCGAGCGCCGTCACGGACGGCGACGATGGCGAGGCGGCGGGTTCGAGTCGCGATGCGACACGGACAGCGACGCAGATGGAGGCGGCTCGTCAGCATGCGGCCCTCCTCGTGATGCTCGAGGAGGTGCAGCACAACCCCGCGTACCAGAAGCTCTGGTTCGACTTTCGGCACATCACGGACGAGCTCGTCTTTTACGGGATGGGCGCGCAGTCGCCGCAGCTCATCGCGCCGCACTCGAACCTCTTCTACAAGCTCCTCTTCCGGCACGAGATCTTTGAGACCTTCGCGGGCGCTCGCGACGGCGCGACGCCAGGCGGCTCGCAGCCCAAGCAGCAGCGCCGGCTGCTCCCCCTCGGCGTCGAGCTGCGCGCGCCGCTGCCGCCCAAGCTCGTCCTATGGGTGCGGCAGCTCTCCTACTTTCTCATGCACTTTCCCGACGTCGAGGGGGGTATCTCGCCCTTACGCCGGCTGCACCGGGCGCTCCTGGCACGGCGCCGTGCTGATGCTGAGCCACGTCCCAAGGCAGGGAGCGAATTACACGACCTCACCGCGCGCGGCGACTCGATGGTCGATCGGTGATGCTTGTATAGAGCTCGCGGCGACCGGACCGACGAGGACGATTCTCCAAGGAGCCATTACGACGTGGCGCACTTGACCAAAGCGTTGCGAGTCCAACGCAAGTAAAGTACAACTGTCGCATGATGTCACTGTTCTTATATTACACATTGAGTGAAAGGTGTCAAGAATGTTTGAAAAAGAAAGGTGGGCGAGGTTGTCTGCGGGCCGAGCCGCATGCGTCGCACGGCGCCTGTGAACTCGTAAGTTAAACGACGTGCGAAGCACGGCTCGACTCGTTCATTTTCCGCCCCGCAATGCGCAATTTTGCAAGCACCACTCAGCATCGCCATGCTCCATTCAGCTCTCCTCACCTACACATCGCCGTATCGACCACCCTTTCGGTCAAGCTTTGATGTCGGTCGCCGAGAATGATCTGATGACACTTGCTGAAGTGGGCAAACGCTTTCCGTCCTTGAGCGAGCTTGTTGAGCTGCCAGCTGAAGAGCGCTTGCCAGTCATGGAGATTCACTTGAAGACCCGACTCACGGGACTGCAGCTGTCTCGCGTGCATGTTGCTACGTCGAACATTAAGGGTGCCAGCATGGGGCTTTTCGCCACGCGCAACATCAGCGCCGGTGAGCTGGTAACAATGTACCCGTGTGATACTATTGCCACGACAAGCCCTGCCCAAGGGGACGCGGAAGACGAGATTCTATTTGACGTGAACGCACCGACCGACTCCGAATGGTACGAAGGCTGGAAGATGCAGAGTTCGGCGTTCATCCAGAGTGCATGGTCATACAGCGTCCGCATGAGCCCAAGACGGGTCATCATCGGCAATCCCGCTGCCACGGACGATGCCGCTTATCTCGCACATATGGCGAATGACTTTGCCATATGCCTCGACTCAGACCAGACTACCATTCAGGCCTACGTGGCCTCTTCCGAGGGCGCCGCCAACGTGGGGCTCGACTCGGCCACTGCGAATGGCTGCCATGTGGCCATGGTCACGACGAAGGACATCCGAGAAGGGAATGAGATCTTCCTCTCATATGGAAGCGGCTACTGGCTCGAACCTGGACGCAAGATGGCCATGAGCCTTTTGCATGATTGAACTACTGATGGCGGGAGCATCAATCCATGAACAAAAGACGCGACGAGAGCTCTGCTCCTCTCAGAACAATGTGGTCAAGTAAAGAACTCACATGATGAAGTACTTACAGACTCACCACACACACATGATGAAGATCTTGTTCTTTGGATAGTACTGTTTCAATACACAACAGTCTTCTATTGTTCACCCTTGTGGTGCAGCTCCTGCAGCTCCTGCAGCTCCTGCAGCTCCTGCAGCTCCTGCAGCTTAACCGCCGCATCCCAAAGCGCCTGCAAATCAGGAGGAAAGGCCATCGCGGTCTCCGCCTCCCTCGCCGCCGCAGTGGCTGCCGGCGCCGGCTCCTTTGCTGCCGCCTCCTTTGGAGATGCGGCCTCCCACAGCAACCGCAGCTCGGTGGGGACCGGTGGGCCAGCAGTCTGCACTGCCTCCCAAAGCGCTTGCAATTCAGAATGGCCCTTCAAAGGAGTCTTGGGTGCGATTTTAGATTTAGTCAGGGTTGCTGCCGCATCGTCTTGCAGACGATATGTGCTGGCGCTGAGCGGTGGCGCCGAAGAGGGCGGTGGCGGCCCAGGGGTGCCCGTTGAGGTTACCGTTGAGGTGAGAGGGATGCGTGTGCCGAAGAGTTCGGTCCTCTTGGCATCAGAGATCTCGATGGGGACGAGTATGGGTGTCACACGCTGGGTGCGAGAAAAGGTGTGGAGGGCGAGGGAGGGCTGGCCGTCTGGAGGTGGTGGAGGTGGTGGAGGTGGTGGAGGTGGTGGAGGTGGTGGAGGTGGTGGAGGTGGTGGTTGGATTTTGAGGGCAAGGGAGGGCTGGCCGTCAGGAGGTGGAGGAGGTGGTGGGTGCAGATGGGCATGGCCGGCGGCAAGGGCACTCGCAGGAATACGAGAGTGGCCAGACTCCTCTCTTTGGGTTATTTGGGTTTGTCGAGTGGCCGGTTCCCTCCACATCTCAGGCGACGCACTGTCTGGAGCGCCCACGTCCGCAGCGATGCGCCTCGACCGCTTTGGCTCTCGATTGCGCGGCATCGACTTCGCGGCGGCTCGGGCAGTAGCCATGCTCGCACTCGTCGCGGCTCGACTGGTGACAGCGGCCAGGCCAAAAGTCGCTCGAGCAGCAGCCATGCTCGCACATTTCGCACGCCGCTTGAGATCAGCTCGCATCCGCTTGTCCATCGCTGCGACGAATCCCGCCTCGTCGGCGTTGTAGCCGGGGTCTCCGGGTGAACGCCCCATCCAGTCCGTCGTCTTCGGAGGGCGGCAGTACCGGTAGTAAAGGAGACCCACGAGGCTGAGGAGCCCCAGGGTGAGGACTGTAGGGCCACCGCCGTGACGAGCTGTCCAGAACGTCGGCGGGGGCGCGGGCGGCGGGGGTGCAGGCGGCGGGGGCGCGGGCGGCGGGGGCGCGGGCGGCGCGGGCGGAGAGGGCGGCGGCGGCAACGGCGAGGGCGGAGGGCAGGGTGGCGGCAGCATCGGCGGCGGTGGCGAGGGCGCGTTGAAGGCGACCGTTCGGCGCGATGACTGGACAGACAGCACTTGAACGCCCAAGCTGATTGAGAGGTTTGCTAGCGTGCCGTCGCACGAGGCGCCAACGGAGGTGCAGTTGCGCACCATGGCGGCGGTCATGGCGGCGGCATTGGGCGTTGCGCTCGGCAGCACGATGGTTGCCTCGACGGCCACGCTGCCGGCTTGTACAACAAGCGAGATGCACTCGGGATACGCACCCGCCTGCTCGTCTACCCAAAGCGCCAGCTGGTTTGCGAACGTCCGACGACTAGCGTCATCGTCGTATTCGGTGACCATGCTGGCGAGGGTGAGGCGCATAGACACCACCGTCTTGAACTCGGCACCGGGGCTGAGTGGGAGGGGGGGGCTTGGCGGCGGTGGCGCGGGGGGTGGTCTTGGTGATGGTGAGGGCGGAGGAGAGGGCGGAGGTGGTGAGGGTGGTGGCGGCGAGGGCGGGGGAGGCAACGGCAGCGGCGGCGACGGAGGTGGAGGCGATGGCGGCGGAGGCGAGGGTGGTGGCGAGGGCGGTGGCGAGGGTGGTGAACGTGGTGGAGGTGGAGGCGAGCGGGGCGGTGGAGGTGATGGTGGAGGTGGGGATGGAGGGGGTGTCGGTGGTGGTGATGGAGGTGGAGGCGACGGGGGTGGGGGTGAAGGCGGTGTCGATGGCGCTGGTCGGTGAGGAGGAGGCGGCGATGGAGGTGGTGGTGATGGAGGGGGGGAGGGCGGCGGTGGTGGCGATGGAGGCGGCGGAGAGGGAGGTGGCGGCGATGGCGGTGGTGGGGATGTGGGTGGAGGCGATGGTGGGGGGGGCGTTGGTGGAGGCGGTGATGGAGGTGGAGGTGAGGGTGGCGGTGGTGATGGCGGTGGTGATGGCGGTGGTGGGTATGGTGGTGGCGGTGATGGCGGCGGCGACGGTGAAGACGGTGATGGAGGTGGGGGTGAGGGCGGCGGTGGTGAAGGCGGCGGTGCTGGCGGCGGTGAAGGCGGCGGTGATGGCGGTGGTGGGGATGGTGGTGGCGGCTTGGGCGGCGGCGAAGGCGGCGGCGGAGACAGGGGCGAGGGCTCGGGGGGCAAAGGCACAGGGGGCGGCGGGGGCAATGGTTCTGGCGATGGCGGTGGAGAAGGGGGACGCGACGGCACAGATGGTGGAGCATAAGGAAGCCATGGTTCGGCCGGGGGGTCGAGGGGTGATCTAGGGGGGGAGGGCCAGGGTGACCTTGGCAGCGGTGGTGGCGGCGGAGACGGTTCGGGGGGCGGCGATGGCGGTCGGCTCGGTGGCGGCAAAGGAGGCGGCGAGGGCTCCGGCGGATCCGGACTCGGCGGCGGCAGTGAGGAGGGCGCTATCTGAGCACCCTGAAGATGCCGACGTTGTCCAGTCGTCCAAGCCTGCACTCGAGCTTGCACCTCCTCCGGGGTTGTCCGCAGCATGCTATCTATGTCCGCGGGCTCGAATCTAACCTGCAAGGTGCGGCGGTCGACACGCTCCGAGACGTCAGCAGCGACCATTGCTGCATCCAACCTGCGGAGCAGGTGCGAGTCGGCGCCACACGAGGGCACATCTGGCGGTGCTGGCGGTGGTGATGAGGGCGGAGGCAAGTGCGGTGGTGGAGGCGAGGGCGAGGGTGGAGGTGGTGACTGTGGAGGCGAAGGCGGCGAAGGCGGCGGCGATGGTCGTGGCGGAGAAGATGGTGGCGGCGAGGCCCGTGGTGGAGGAGATACATGGGGAGGTGGTTGTGACGGCGGTGATGGCGGCGATGACGAGGGTTGTGGCGAGGGCGGAGGCGACGGTGGTGGTGGCGAGGGCGGCGGCGAGGGCGCGGGCGAAGTTGGAAACGGAGAGAGCGGCTGTGCGGTGCTGTTAGTGGCAGAGGCAGCAGACAGCAGAAAGACAGCTATCAGTAGACTACAGACAGGACGTCCGGTCCACATGCCGTCTCGCCGTGCACCGCGTCCTGTGCCGCTCCTGCCGGCGTATGGCCACAGGTATGGCTCTTCAAATTTGAAACGGGGGACTTTGTCATAAGCAAATTTGCATGCAAATGCCCGTCCTGATGCGAAAGCGATGCACAACCTGAAGAACTCGCGAGAATGCAACACCGATACATGTAAGTGAGTCGTTTATGAGCTGACCTTTTCATGTTTCTCAATAGTTGCGCCCTCATGTCATCAACTGGGCTTCCTACTAGAAGTTGCATGCAAGCAAGCAAGCAGCAAAGGGTATTCGGTTGCGCTTGTTTAGGTACTTGTGTTGTTTCGACTAATTAGCTTGCTTGCTCTGCTTGAAGTTGCATGCAAATGCACCGACCTAAAGCGAAAGCGATTTAGAAAGCGATGCACCGTCCTACATGTACCATCGATGCACCCGCACACCGCACCAGATCGCACGACCGATGCGATGTATCGTATGGTATGTTGACTGTTGGACTTGGAGCAGTACTTTAGGACCGAGCGACTCTGGGCGAGGGTTCCTCGTCGGTACAGTGAGGTTTCAGGTTAGCGGTCGGCGGGGTTAGCCTAGGGTTAGCCGCGGACCCCGCCGCCCGCCCTAAGTATGCCGGATCCCAGATATTTACTTCGTACATGATCGGCGTGCACGTGCGGAGTCAACCACTAGCAACCGCCGCTCACTTCTCGGCTCGATCCCCCTTACGAATTGTACGCCCAAGAGCCAAGTCCACCCCTGCACTCCACCCCTGCACTCACTTCCCGAACCGCGAAGCTTGAACGCGAAGTTCTCGCACGCGACCAGTACCACGGAGTCATCGGCCCAAGAGACCTCAAAGTGAATTGTACCTCGGTGCTAGGAAGGACCATCGTCGTAGTCGGAAGGACCATAGTCCTACCACGGTGCACGCTAGGTGCACGCGCCCATGACATGCCACGCTGTATGGCCATCCTCGCTGCTTGACAATAGCAGTCACGGCGCGCGCACGCTATGCCTTGAGCGACGCTGATTTCGTATCGACTAGGTGCATCAGTTCTCCAAAGCCGCTTGCCAGTGACGTGAGCTCCTGCGACATACGATTAATCGCCGAGGCTTGCTGGGCGGCTATCTCGGTCAGTTTGTCGAGGCGGTCCTCCTGAGTCAGGGCCCGCTGCCCGCCCGATGTCGCGCTGCTTTTGGCGCAACTCGATCGGGTCAACGGTAAGGCGGCCACCGAGCTGCGGCAATACGGCAACTTCGTGGCACTTTGGAGTGCAGAATGTGACGACGCCGAGGCGCCGCTCGGCGCATTGGTGTCCTCATCGTCGAATGAGTCACACGCACCGCGAGGCGAGTTGATTTCCTGAGACGGCCGTCGCGACGCACGAAGCTCGGCCGCCCCAGCCCGTCGCCTCCTCGGCATTGCACGCACGCGCGCTGGGCGGCATGGGAGATTCGGAGACGTTCACGGCGTTCACTCCCAACGAGGCCGCTTTATTCTGCCGACCGTTCATAAGCTGCGCCTGCAGCATGACTTTCGAGAAACTCGCCTCCGTCGAACGGCCGAGAGCCATACGCAACGACTTCCCCTTCTGAAACGAAGATGATTTGCTGCGCTTGGCGAGTACGTCCTCCACGCTCTTGAACGACAGATCGAGCGCGCTGTCCAACTGCAGGAGCTTGATGGCCTTCGCAGCACGGACAAGCTGGCGGCGCATCGCGAGGCGAAGGGCGCAGCTGCGCATGTGCTCTTGAGACGTGGGAAAGCCCTCGGCCGCCGCGCGAAATTGATCCCAGGTGATAATATGAACCTCACAGTAGTTGATCGCCTTGGCATTGAGCCTGCGGACAAGGCCGGGCGCCACGTCCGTGAGGAGAATGTCCTCGCCCCAGATCGAGTTCTTCGTGAGGATCTGGCCTTCGAGCACCGCCACGCCGCGCGAGAGGATGTACAGGAAGCCAGAGGGGGCGAGCTCGCCGGGGGAGAGCACCATGGGTGCGAGTGAGAGCGTCAGCTTGACGAGGAACTCCGACTCGATCACCGGGTTGGCCAGAAACCACACTTTGCGCAGCCACTTGGCGCTCACTTCGAGCACGACCTCCGACTGGAGCATGGGCGACATGAGCGTCAGCAGTCTGCTCGCGTCCGTCGATTCGTAAAGATGGCGTGTCTGGTGAAAGTACTCGCGCAGCCGTAAGCGCATCTTGGGGTTCATACCGTGCCGTGCCATCCAAGAGTTGAGGTCGTCCATGTTGCGACGGAACTCCCGGGTCGCAGGACCCATGTTGGCGATGACGCTGACGAAGGTGCCGATCACAAACCCCCAGATCCCCCCGCCTAAGAGCATGAGCGTCGTGCACACCCACATCTCGCCCGCATTATACGGCGTCGCCGGGAGATCGCCGTAGCCGATCGAGGTGATCGTCATCGCAGCCCAGTAGACGGCCGCTGCCCAAATAGTAGCGCCAGGGTAGCAAGCGACTCCAGGAAAGTCGACGCGGCACTCGCGGTCCACAGGGCAATCCAGAACCGCATAGACGTCGTTGGCGGAGGCGTGTGACAAGGCGCCGGATGCCCTTTCGCCGCCTGCCGATTCGAACGCCTCACAGTAGCCACGCTCGCCCAGCCACGAGTCGAGAACGCTATCCGTCATTAGGGATGCCTGGAGCGTCCAAATGCACCCAAACCAGTGCGAGGAGAGGAGGAGGAGCAAGATGCACTTACTCATCTCGAGCGTCGAGTAATCGATCGCGATGCGCGTCTCCCACCGCTTGAGGATGCGCGAAGCGCGCAGCAGCCGAACGAGCTTGAGGAGGCGAAAGGCCCGGAGGATGCGCAACACTTTAAGGCCGGAGAGGTTCGATCCCTGCTCCATGACGCCAACGATGTCGAGCCCGCTAATGGCAATGGACACAAAGTCGAGTAGAAACCAGCCCTTGAGGTAGTGAACTGCGATGCGCATTGGGTCGGCGATCCACAGTGTGGCATCCTCGCCATCCCCTGCCGTGTACATAATGCGGAAGGTGATGAGCATGTCAACGATGAAGATGATGTCTATGACTCGATTGATGATGAAGAGGGGGTTGGTCGCGCTCGTCGCCATCGGCAGGTAAGCGATCTCGTACGGAGTGACTAAGGCCGTGAACAAGATGGCCAGCATCGTCACGGTGTCCCAGTATGCCATATACTTCGACATGCGCGGGTCAATGATACATGTGCGCGAGTGCATCTTGAGTTGGTCCTTAATGCGCTGCTTGCTCTTGGCGCGTTCCTTCCTAATGGATGTCGAGCTACGCTCGCGCTCCGCGGCCATGGAGAGCACGTCCTGGACTGTTGGCGAACGAGCAACCATTCTCCTGGGCACGGTGTGTGCACCGAGGACACCGTAAGGCTTTGAGAAAGATTCATCTGCCGAAGTCAAGTGAGATGGCGACCCCTTGTCCTTCGGCTTGGTGTAGGGGTCAAATCTGGTCGCCAATTGGCGATCTTGGCGTTTCTTATTACGTTCCTGCTCTTGCTGCGTGCGCAGGATGCTCGCGGAAGCCGCCATGAGGGGGCTTTTTGGATGGTCTTCGTTCGATGTGGCCGCTAGCTTGGCGGCGGCGGTCAAGAGGCGGAACACGCTGCGTGTTCTCAAAACACTCTCAAAACATCTCTCCAACGGCGTTTTTGAGGCGTTTTTGAGGATTTCTCCAAAGTGATCTCCAATGAGGCCGAGGGACACCTCTCCGGTGAGATCTCCAATCTCAAAACACTCTCCAAATCGCAAGGAAGATCCCCAACCCACACAGGTTTCGGGAATCTTCCGCTATGCACGAGTGCACACACACATAGTTCAGCTTCCCACAACAGAAAGAATTCCTACCTACGTCACTCAATCTTCCGTTTTTGAAACAACAACCTCGTTGAATTTGCATGCAAATGCTCCGTCCTAAAGCGAAAGCGATGCACCGTCCTAAAGCGAATGCTACGCAAAGAAATCGTTTCGGCGCTGACCTTTTCTCAAAAGTTGCGACCTCGGCGCGGCAAGCTCTCGACGTGGACGTCGAGCCTACTACCCTGTGCAATCGCCACCTCGCCGGCAAACGTGGCCCAGAGCTCGGTCGGCTGCTGCACGTCGCGAGCGACTTCCCCTTATGTGATGCTCATGAACTGGGCTTCCCATGTCCTCCTGCTCGCCCTCACGCCGCAACAACCGCTGCGCATACGCGACCTGGCGCGGCACGACATCCTACCGGTCGCCAAGCTGCTGCAGTCGTCCTTCGCTGGCAAAACCAATCCGCTGAGTGCTGCGCTGATCATCGCTGAAAATGCCCTTGGCCTAACTGAGCGCATGTCCGACAATGTGCTGCTCGTGGCGGTGCGCACAATCTACGATGAGCGTGGTGCCGGTGGGAACCAAACGCAGATCTACAATGAGCAACTGGTGGGGTTCGTGGAGCTCCTAACGCCCGAGTGGCTGGCGTCGGACGAAGCGCTTGGGTATCCGGACCGGGTGCGAGACCTCAAGCAGCCGTTCATCTTCTCGCTTGCCATTGACGTCGACGCGCGGAAGACGGGCATCGGTTCCGCACTCATGCGTGCTGTTGAGAGACGGGCAGCTACTTTAGGGTCCACTTGTGTCAATCTTGAGGTAGAAGAGGCGAACAAACCTGCGCTGGATCTCTACAGTAAGCTGGGCTACAAAGAGGTAGGCCGAGACGAGAAAGGGCGCAAACTCGTGGGCGACATTTTATTCGGGCGCAGCGAACGCGTCACCAAGCTGTCGCTCGAGAAGCGGCTGGATCAGGACAGCGTTGCTGAGGAGGAAGGCCAGTTCTCAGACGTGAGCTCGAGAAGGGACTGAAGGTTTAGAATGGCCACGGACGCTCGAGCCATGGCTCGATGGCCAGGTGGTTGCGCTGGGCCGAGCCGCCGAGCTGGAGGTGGAGCTCGGCCGCGCCACGATCGCCGACAACCCCAACCATACGAAATAAAGCTTTTAGGCAGCGTCTAAACTTGCGAGCGGTAGGGGGGTCATTCCCCCGGTGGGGGTCCGTTAACCTGCTTACG
>ENA-UOXG01000528-UOXG01000528.1-mixed-culture-metagenome-genome-assembly--contig:-NODE-528-length-26077-cov-49.553916_pt1 | contig 26077 bp, 21 predicted proteins | sample MGYA00238159_ERZ761634 | MGnify/ENA primary metagenome ERZ761634 (study PRJEB28908, sample SAMN08776845) | mixed culture metagenome | isolation source: Freshwater growth medium | place: USA... | reverse complement strand
TGTTCGTTAACACTATACATCCCAACCGAGCCCAACGAACTGTGAGGCTGAGCTCGAAAATAGGACTTCTAATGAGTCCTAAGTTTCATTATTTCGAAGAAACGGAACAGAAACGGAGAGATCCACGATGCATGCTCGATTCTCACTTGTAATACAACGCGGAAAAATTAGTGAAAGCAATCTGGATAATCCCTGAAAAATGGGAGAGACGGGTACGTTTTCCACCAGCATCAAGTGCGTGTCCCGGGTCAGGTGCCTAGCTAGTGGGTGTGTTGACCCGGGTGGGCCGGGACCCGGGTGACCCGAGCCGACCCGGGATAACCCGAGCAACCCAGGATAACCCGTTGCCTTTCGGGATGAACCGCTCAACCCGGGACAACCGCGGAAAAACCCGGCCCGTCCCATTTTCCGCGGTTACGCGAAGTTGTCAAACTCGCGTGTCGCGACGGCGCGGCGGGAGTTCGTCATGGAGTTCGTGCAGCGGAACGAGCTTCCCGAGCGATAAGTCTGCTTAAGATTATTCGATGTTCACGGCCCACGGAGCGCAGAGGAAACAACGGGACGTCAAAAGATACGGGCCTTCGCTGAGCCTAAAAGTCCTATCAACTGAGAGGTAGCCCATTCCCTCTCAAATCTCGTCCGTCTCCCACGGCGCTGGATTTCGGGCCTCCACGGTGCGCACCGCCGACTTGAGCGAGGCCGCCACCGCCTTGGCCTTGGCAGCGGCGGCCTCGTTGGCGGCAGCGCGCGCCTGCGCGGCCACGAGGGTCGCGGCGGCGGAGCGCGGGCGGCCGGGTAGCTGCTTTCGTAACGGCGTGGCCGCCTCTCTCGCTGCCGCACCGTCCAATGGGGCATCGCAACCGGCATCACCCTCGGGGCCCATCCCCAAGGCATGCGCCATGCTGAATCGCCGATCGCCGCCGCCGCCCGCAGTCGCCGGTCGTACTTGGCTGGGGCGCCGCCCGGCGGCACGTGCCGTCGTCTCTGTGGCGGCCGAAGGCGGCCTTTGGGCAGCCGGCGCGCGCGATTCACACATGACGGCGCCCGCCGAGGAAGGGGGCTGCCGCGTCGCTTCGGTCGCGGCGGTCGCGGCGGACAAGGCGGCGTTCGCGGCGGACAAGGCCAGGGCCAGGGTCGCGGCGCCGGGCGCCGAGGACGGCACCAAGGCCGCCGCGAACGAGTCGGTCACGGAGACGGTCGGACGGCGAGGCGTGGGCTGTGCGTAATGCGCATCCGTGGGGGCGAGGGGGCGGGTGGCGAGGGGGGGGGCATCCGAGGGGGGCACGGCGCCCATCTGACGGCCGTCGGTGGAGGGGCGCGGCGGCGGCGCCGAGGGGGGGCGGACAGGCGGCGAGGGAGCGCGCTCAGGGAGGCGTTCCACGGGCCGAGCGGGCGGGCGCAGCGGCACGTGCGGACCATCTGAAAGCCGCCAGGGTGGCGAGGGCTGCAAGGGTGGCGAGGGCGGGCGCAGCGGTGCTGACAGCGGCGCTGACAGCGGCGCAGGCACCGCGACCGTTTCTCTCGTCGGCTCTGACGGCCGGCGATCGTGGGCGTCCTCGTGGGCGTCCCCAGACCGATGGTCAGATGTCGAGGGAGGGTTTGAGACCTCCTTGGAGACCTGAGGTGGCAGCGGTGGCTCCACATAAAGAATGCCGCTGGCGCGCCGCCGGCGGGAGATTTCTGCCGCGAGATCTCCGCGAGATTGGCGGGAGATCTCTGCCGCGCGATGGGCCGAAAGCATACGCTCAAGCGTCTCCACCTCACTCCGATCTGTATCCGCGCGCAGCCCGGCAGCTTGCCGCCTGCGCAGCTCGGCCAGCCGCGCCTCTGCTGCGTCGAGCTCCGCCTTACTGAGCAGCTCCGAGGCCGCCTTGCGCGCACCGTCCGCGTGACCGCGTCCGCCGCTTCCGCCACCGCCGCTTCCGCCGCCGCCGCTGCCGCTGCCTCCGCCTCCGCCTCCGCCTCCGCCTCCGCTGCCGCCGCCTCCGCCTCCGCCTCCGCCGCCGCCTCCGCCTCCGCCTCCGCCGCCAAATCGAGCTTCCAACAAGGCTTGAGTGGCCGGCGGCCGCGGAGGGCGCTTGTACGCCGTCGCCGAGCCGTACCCATGCCCGTAGGTGCGCGCACCGTCGCGAGCGCCGTACGTGCGGATCGTCTTCTCATCAGGCTCCACAGGAAGCGGCGGCTCCCATGCTTTCGCAAGCAGAGCTTGGGCATGGGTCCCACGCGCCGCGTCGAGCGCCGCGTCCGACGGCGACGGCCCATCTCGGCGCGAGCCCGTGCTGGCAGGCCGAGGCGCACCGGCCGGCGTCGTATTGGGCGGGCTTCGATGGCCGGCCAGCTGGTTGGCTGCCGATGAGTGCCCCACCTTTGCGAGCTCGTGCTCTCTCAACCACACCAGCTCGTCGGCGTACTCGGCGGCGAGGGCCATCGCGGCGGCGCGCCAGTCGGTCGCCGTCTTGAGCGCCGTCCTGAGCGCTTCCTTGGCGGAGATGAGCTCCCCAATCTCCACCTGCGGCTGACGAAACCGGACGGCTCGAGCCTCGAGGTCCGCCACGCGCATGTTGGCCTTGGCCACGCGTGTCTCGGCTCGGAGGGCTTGGACCTCGGCCGCTTCCACACGCCCCTTGTACAGCATGCAGGCATCGACTGAGTAGGCCACCGCGCTCTGTCGGCGCTCCTCGCTCGCTGCCTCGACTGCCTCGACGGGCACGGCCTGCATGCGCGCGATGGCACTCGCCGCCGAGTACCCCGACGAATTGATGTGCCCGACGGGATCCCCGTTCGACGGCGGCTGCCCTCCCTTACCTGGCTCGCTCAAGCCGAGCACGTCCCATGCTTGCGCCATCTGACGCCCAGCTTCGTCAAGCACGCCCTTATGCGCGTCAGCGACCCGGCGGCGCGCGAAACCGTCGACCCGGCGGCGCAGCGCAAGCGACGCGCTGCCGTGGAAGCCCCGCCGCCCAAAGTTGCCCAGCCTCTCCGCATGGCTCGCCACGTGCTCCGCATGCCGTTGGCGCTTCTGACGCTCATGCTCAAGCAGCTCCGGCACCGTCGGCTTGAACTTGGCTCCCGCGTCCTCGAGCGCCTCCGCCCGGTCGATGATGGCCTGCAGCTTGTTGCTCTCCGCGAGCACCAGCTCGATCTCGCTCAGAGCCACGTCCGGTAGGCGCACCACATGCTCCGCACGCTCGGCGTGATGGCTGGCTTTGGCCGTCTCGGCCAGCAGGGCACGCCAATACGCCACGAGCTCTTCGCGCGTGGCCCTCGGGCCCGGCGTGCGTGCCAGGTCGTTCTCGTGCGCGGTGATGGCCGCGTACGCTGCCAGGCCCTCGGCCGTCACCTCCGAATCAGGCGCGAGCGGCTCGGCGACTGCGGCCTCGCACAGCTTCTGATGCGGCTTGGACGTCTGCACCAGCATCGTCTTGAAGGTGCTCGCGATGGCCTCTCGCTGGGCTCGCGTGTACGTCGGTGCAAAGGCGGGATATGCCGTCAGCAGCTGCGGTGCGTGCCTCTGCGCGTGGCCGTGTCTGTCCGGCTCGAGCAGCCATTGCTGCGGAGGCACGATGTTCACTCCGAGCGCCCCCGCAAGCGGAACGTTGGCGCTTGTCCGCGTCGCCGTCCGTGCGCTGGTTTGGCGCATCGCGTTTACATCGAGAGACATGCCTGTCATCGCATTCCGACGCCGTTCGCGGGCCGTGTGAGGGCGCAGCATGACCTGGGCCAAGGCAAAGGGCTTCCAAACAGTTCCGAGTGAACTCGTTGCGGAAAGTTGAAAAGGGAAGAGTGGGGTCCGCACTGCCGAGAGAGGAGTGTTGTACAGATTCAGTTTCACGAATTTGCCAAGAGAAACAGTTTTCTTGAATGGCACGAGTCTGCGCCCACCTCCTGCACAAGCACTCGCGAGCGGAACGGAAGACCACATTTGCGTGTTAGGCACCAGCAGTAGCATGCCTGCGCCTGCGCGATACTCGCACGGCGCTCCGGCGGCCTCCCGCCCACCCCGATTCATCCTTTCCGGCCGGGCCGGACTTGACGAGTCCAGCATGAGCCAAGAGGCCATCCGCCAGACGCAAGCCGAGTTCACGGCCTTCCTGTCGGCGCTCGATACCGTTGAAAGCGCAGGCCACGGCGGCCTCGTCGCATTGCCGCGGGAGCGGCTCATCGAGATCCAGCGCATCCTCAGGGCAGGCGGTGGCGTCTTGCAGCCACTGCCGCCTGTGCCCGCACCCGGCAGCACTTCAACCACCACCTTTGTCCCCGTTGCGAGCGTGCCAGCGCCGAGCCAAAGTGGTTTGACCGAGGCCGAGCTGGCTCAGATTCAGACGCGCGTGCTGCAGCCACGGCCGACCGAGGAGCTTCAGGCTTGCGCCGTGTGCCTCAGCGACATGCAACCTGGCGAGCGGTGCACGGCGCTCGCATGCGGGCATCAGTATCATCACGATTGCGTCTTGCGCTGGCTGCACCTCTCTCGCACGTGCCCCCTGTGCAAGGCGCACGCGCTGGGGGCGGGGCCTCCGGGCGAGCACCAGGACAAGAGCGCAAGCCCGAGCCGCAACGAGGCCGAGGCGCAGCTGCTGACGGCTGCGGCCAACGCCATCATGGCCTCGAGGGCAGCGTCGACGCAGCATCGTGCAGACCTTTCCGAATTGACCCTGGCCGCCGCGTTGGGAGAGCAGCACCAGCACCAGCACCAGAACCAGCCATCCTTGGCAGGCTCCGCCCGCACGCCACAGCAGCCGAGCGCCGTGGCGAGCACCATATCCTTTGGGGAGAGCCTACTACGTCCACAGCCGCCGAGCGCCGTGGCGAGCACCATGCTTCTGGGGGGGAGGGAAAGTCTACTACGTCGCATCCACATCTCAGCCGCCCGAGCCGGTGGTGCGCGCGCCATCGGAGGCGCCCTCATCTGATTGCCTTTGATGACCACTGATGGCCTCCCTCATCAGGTGCGCGCGCCATCGGAGGCGCCCTGGCGGCGCCTCCTAACGAGGTGCGCACGACGCGATTGGTGGTGCGTCAAATGGGTACGCAACCCACGCGAACGCTCGCCGAACAGGCGCCCAATACGACGCGAACGCTCGCCGGGCATGCGCCCAATACGACGCGAACGCTCGCCGGGCAGGCGCCAGTAACTCTGGGCGTCGTATTGGGCGTCGTAGGCCATGCGGCTGCAGGCGCCGCAAGCGGCTCGTGGTCGTCCTCCAGTGGCGCACAGCCGAGAGCAGGTGCCCGATGAGAGAGGAGATGAGGTCTGAGAACTCTGAGGTCGATAGCGCGGACATCCGCATCGTCAGACCGGCCGTTAATGGCTGAAACACTGCGTATAGCTCTATGCATTTGAAACGTGTTTTTGTTTCTCTCAGCTGTCGCGTATCGGACGGTTGATGGCATCGGGGGGTGGGTAAGTGGGAACTTTGGAATTGCCTGATTTGGGTCTTTCCGTTTCCGTCACGCCAACATCGACCTCTAATACCATTCTGAGCCCCGCGGGTGAGTTCTCGGTGGTGCGAGTGGCAGCATTGCACATGACGACTCGGGCGGGAAACTCGACGGTTGTCACCTCTCAGCATCAATCACGCTTCAGGAAACGGCCCGCCTCACGTCTAGAGTTGGCAATCACCGCGAGGCTCAATGAGCAGCCTGTGCGAGAGCGACAGCGCACCTTCAACCCCCATCTCCATCTGAGTGAGCGCCCAAGTACAGCGCCCGGCCTAGGAGCCTCGGCCAGCCTCCCCTCATTGCGCCCGGCCACGAGCAACCTCAATCGCACGACAAGGTACAGCCCCGATAAAGTCACGGCAGCTTTGATTCATCCACAGGGCCGCAGTGGGCAGCCGTTGTCGCTGTCTTTCGAGCGTCATCGGCCACTCAGCGGCCCCGCCTCGACTCCACCTCTGGCAGGCGAAGATGGCGACGCGCAAGGCGACGCGCAAGGCGACGCCCCCATAGTGCCAATTCGCAATCAACATTCTGATTGGACGGTACTTGCACAGGCAGTCTGCGACTCGACTCCGGCTTCGGCGGCGCAGCCCTTGCGCTCGACACCCTCGCCTCGCCTCGCCTCGCTTGCGCCACTGGGCTACGCGATGCCACGCGCCATCGAGCGTGCGTGCGACAGCTTCGACCAGAAGTCGCAGGGCATCATGCAGCGACTCTCCACTCTCAAGAACCGCCTCGAAGAGGACGTCACAAGCGAGCGAGTGCAGCTCAAGTTTGATCGTGCGCTCGCCGAGCTACGCCTCCAGCGGCTCCAATTCCAGCCGCACCGCTGGCGCGACGGCTATCTTCAAGACAACCCGCTCAGCCATGGCGGCTTCTTGGGCAGCCGCCACCCCCGCGCGCCGCCCCGAAACCGGCCGGTACGGAGCTCGGCTGCTCTGGGCATGCTGATTGCCTCCCTCATCAGGCTGATTGCCTCCCTCATAAGTCTGATTGCCTCCCTCATCAGGTACGAAGCTCGGGTGCTCTAGGCACTGCCTCGGAGGTGCTCAGCACGGCGGAGCTCGACGCAGCAGAGGCGCAGCTGGCCGAGCTGCGCAGGCGGCAAGCGGCCGGCCTCCTGACAGAGGAGGAGAGGCGGGAGATGGAAGCGCTCGAGCGCAAACTCGTGGCACATAACGCGGCAAAGGCCAAAGGTATCATGAGCGCCGACGAAGTGGACGTGGCAGAGGCGCGGCTGGCTGACCTTAAGCGACGTGCGGCGGCGGGCGAGCTGACAGAGGAGGAGAGGCGGGAGATGGTGGCACTCGAGCGCCAGCTCGCGACCCATCGCACTGCGAAGGCGGCGAGCGCAGCGGCTAAGGGCATGATGAGCTCTGATGAGCTCGACGCTGCCGAAGCGCGCCTGGCGGATCTGCGTAGTCGGAAGGCGGCTGGGCTGCTCACTGAAGAGGAGAGACGCGAACTCACCGCGCTCGAGCGCAAGCTTTCGGCTCACCGCACGGCCGTGGCCAATGCGCTCATGGGGGCCGACGAGATGGCTGAGGCGGAGGCACGGCTGGCTGATCTTAAGCGACGTGCGGCGGCGGGCGAGCTGACAGAGGAGGAGAGGGCGGAATTCGAGACCTTGGAACGACGGCTTGCGGCGCATGTTGCGGCGTTGGAGGCAAAGGGTGTGATGAGCACCGCAGATGTGGTCGCTGCAGAGGCGCGGCTGGCTGACCTTAAGCGACGTGCGGCGGCGGGCGAGCTGACAGAGGAGGAGAGGCGGGAGATGGTGGCACTGGAGCGCAAACTCGTGGCACATAACGCGGCAAAGGCCAAAGGTATCATGAGCGCCGACGAAGTGGACGTGGCAGAGGCGCGGCTGGCTGACCTTAAGCGACGTGCGGCGGCGGGCGAGCTGACAGAGGAGGAGAGGCGGGAGATGGTGGCACTGGAGCGCAAACTCGTGGCACATAACGCGGCAAAGGCCAAAGGTATCATGAGCGCCGACGAAGTGGACGTGGCAGAGGCGCGGCTGGCTGACCTTAAGCGACGTGCGGCGGCGGGCGAGCTGACAGAGGAGGAGAGGCGGGAGATGGTGGCACTGGAGCGCAAACTCGTGGCACATAACGCGGCAAAGGCCAAAGGTATCATGAGCGCCGACGAAGTGGACGTGGCAGAGGCGCGGCTGGCTGACCTTAAGCGACGTGCGGCGGCGGGCGAGCTGACAGAGGAGGAGAGGCGGGAGATGGTGGCACTGGAGCGCAAACTCGTGGCACATAACGCGGCAAAGGCCAAAGGTATCATGAGCGCCGACGAAGTGGACGTGGCAGAGGCGCGGCTGGCTGACCTTAAGCGACGTGCGGCGGCGGGCGAGCTGACAGAGGAGGAGAGGCGGGAGATGGTGGCACTCGAGCGCCAGCTGGCGACACACAATGCGGCCTCAGGAGGCTCTGGTGTGGGCGGCAAACGCATAGACAAAAGCGGCGGCGTCGGCGGCAGTGGTGGCGGCGGCAGTGGTGGCAGCGGCAAGGGCGCCAAGCTCGTCGTCGAGGCCCGTGAGGACCCCAATGCTTGGCTCAAGCAATCCAAGATCTTCGGCCCCCGGCTGGCAGCGGGTGGCCATGGCCTCTTCGACACGGACGAGACTCTGGTCGATGGGCTCGAGGCCGACTGGCGCTGGGCCAAGCAGAACAACCTCGAGGTCTTCATCGCCAAGAACGACGCGTCGGGCAAGGTGGACCCCGAAGGCGCGGTCGCACGTGTCAAGGGGGTGATGCGCGAATTCTATGGGCTCATCCTGTCCGTGTTCTACTATTACGCGTCGGCGACGTCAGATTTGGATGTGTACAGCATAGGAATCAACGAGTTCAACACGTTTATCATCGAGTGCGAATTAGCGGTTCCCGACTCGACTGACTGCGCCAAGCCTCATCTCGAGCAAATCTTCATTGCGGTGGACTCGGGCCAAAAGATCAAGGAGAGCTTCAACAGCAAGCACGCGCTTTCTCGACAGGAGTTCTTGCAGGTCCTCGTGCGCATTGCAGCGGCGCGCTACATCAAGCCGCGCAAGCGCGGCCTGCCGCCGCTGCACTCCGACCTCTCGTTGGCCATTCGTGAGCTGGTCACCAACGTCATCGCGCCGCGCGTCGATCCGGCAGCCCTGCAAGTCTCCAATGACTTCCGCTCACAGATGGTCTACATTCGCGAGACGGACGAAGTGCTCTCCGCCTTCATGGAGACGCTCGAGCTGCTCTACGCAATCTACTCCGACGGCAAGCACGATCTGAAAGACGTAACCGCCGACAGCAAAAAGCTCGGCATCGAAGAGTGGCTGAGCTTGTGTGATGACCTGGAGCTCATCGATGACGAGTTTACGCTGCGTGAGGCGCGGCTGTGCTTCCTCTGGTCGCGCATGCGGGTGGCGGACGAGTCGGACGCGGCACAGCGGCGCGCCATGTGCAACTTGCGCATCGAGGACTTTTACGAATGCCTCGTGCGCCTGGCCACGATGAAGCGCCCCTCATCTGATTGCCTTTGATGACCACTGATGGCCTCCCTCATCAGGTGCGCCTGGCCACAATGAAGCGCGTGCCGACGGACGTCGAGGTCGGGGCGGCCGGCGTAGCCGATGGCGGTGAGCTGGTGCTCGCGCTTCGGCGCTCCGGTGAGTACCGCTCGTGGTGCATGGAGCGGCAGCAAGCGTGGAACACGACGCTTGAGCAGCCCATCTGGCAGGCGGTGCACCATCTGATCACGATCATGATCCGGACGGTTGAGGACGACGTGCTCGCGGCCGGCGCGCCTTCCACAGGCAAGAGGCTCTCGAGGAGACAAATAGAAGTCTTTAGATCCCGACGGTCGGCGAGGTTCGCATGAAAGCAGAAGAGTTTCTCCTAGAAAGGTTCACAGTTTGTTCACAGAGCGGCGTTACCGGTACGAGCTTCTCTTGCGGGGTCTTACTTTCTGGCGCGGGAATGGCCTCGACGGTGCGAATGCCCAAGGTCGAGCTGCACGTGCACCTCGACGGTGCCTTTGATGCCGGCGTGCTGCACCGCGCCGCCAAGGCTTGCCTCGCTGATGGTAAGTTGTCCGAGGACATTGCGGCCAAGGTGTCCGAGTGCGGTGATGACGTTGAGGCCTTCACGAAGCTTGTGAGCTGCCATCCCGAGGACCAGTCGCTCAAGTCGATGATCGATCGTTTCGTCTTCTTCCTCACCTTCGTACAGGGCAACCTTCCCATCATCGAGGAACTCGCGTGCGCCTTCGTGAGCCGCCAGGCAGCGCAGAATGTTCTCTACACCGAGGTTCGCTATTCGCCACACATCATGACGAGCGTGGGCACGTACGACGGCGATGCGGGTGCGAATGCAAGCGGGAGCGACGACATGCACGCGCAGGCGCAGGCGGTGGTCGAGGCGGTCACGCGCGGCCTTCGCCGCGGCTGTGAGAAACACCCGGGCACCGAGATCACCCAGATCTTATGCTTTCTCGACGGGAAGGTAGAGTGGATTGACTCGCTCATGCAGATCGCGAGCACGGGGCGCGCCGCGAGCGCCGCTGCGAGCGCCCTGCCCTTTGGCGCACAGCCGCTCGAGACTTGCCCGATCGTCGGGGTGGACATTGCTGCCGGCGAGGACCATTTTGTGCCTGCGGCTTCTACTACTGTGAATGGAGTCTGGTGTGAAACCGGCGCTTCTCAGAGCGAGAACAGCGCCAAGCACCGCCAGGCGCTTCGGAAGTGCCGCGAGATGGGCCTCGGCATCACGAACCATGCGGGCGAGACGGGCATCGCCGCCAACGTCAGCGCCGCCGTCAGCGATGCGTACGGCCGAGCCACCCGCATCGGCCACGGGTCCGCTGATCGCCACGGATTGCCACGGATTGCATCTCTCATCAGAGAGCTACCCGCATCGGCCACGGGTCCGCTGATTGCCACTGATTGCCATGGATTGCATCTCTCATCAGGTACGCTGCAGTGGCCGCTGCGCTCGAGATGGCGTCCGCGTCCGCGGCAGACGGTGCACCTCCGAGGCCGGCGGAGGTGGCGGCGGCGTTCGACTCGCTCGGACTGAAGGCGCCTCTCACCTTCGAGTGCTGCCCGACCTCGTCGCGCAGCACGCGCGGCTGGACTGGCGCCACGTGGTCAGAGCATCCTCTGGCTCAACTCTACCGTTTACGCATGGTCGCCGAGGCAAGTGGCGACGCCGCGTCCGCCGCCGCGCTGCCACGGGTGACGGTCAACTCGGACGACCCCGCCGTCTTCGGCAGCTCGCTCACGGATGAGTGTGAGCTCGTGGCCACCGGCATGGGGCTCGGCGCGCCCGCACTGCGCCTGCTCGCCGCCGACGCCGTCGAGGCGTGCTTCCTCGACGCACCCGGGAAGCAACGGTTACGCGAGCGCCTACAGGCCGCTTGGAATCACTATGAGGCCACGAGCTTTTGAAGGTTGAGATTCAAAAGCTATTTTTACAATGTCTTCTACCGTACTCACCTATACAATTTGTTCGTTGAACACGGCGATGAGTTCTTCCAAGGGCCAGGATACTTCCCCCTCCTCCTTGACTCGTGCCAGATCCAACTCCCTTGTGGCTGTGCAGGTGTGCCCCTTTTTTATCTGGCCACATGCAGTACACTTATTAGGAGGACGTCCACATTCGTCTATGAGCGTTGGTTCAGGCGCTGCCATGATTCGTGCCCAACGGTTGCGGCACATGGCGTACGATCGCCCCGGAACCTCGGCGCTAATGGGGCCCCACATTGGTCGTCCACGTTGGTCACGGTATAGGTCAATCGCTCGACGCAGCCGTTCGTCTTCGTGTGGTTCCCAGGGGGCCGCCATTCGGGATTCGAACGAGGATTTGTGTGCCGAACGACAGGAACTCTGAACCACTGTCTTGATTTGGTGGGTTCCACGGTGCTAGGTACAAAAACCGAGCACAAATATCTTCCGCCTCGAGTGCTCGAAAAATGCTTCCGCCTCTCTGCGTGTGCTCGACGCTGGCTGCCTCCCCGGCGAAAACATTTACTCCTTGGTGCATCGCATCAATCAGAGCTGTCTGCACAAGTAGTCGAGGTAGCAATTGAGCATCTGAGGCCGGACGCGGTCGTCGTTGAGCTCTGTCAGTCACGTCCGGCGCTTCTGAACTCTGATGAGGCCGACGGTGACGGCATCCGCGCTCAAAACACCTTCTCGCTGTCGGGAGAGGGTGGCTTGCTGCAAACAGTGCACAGAGGAGCATCGCCAAGCTCGGCAGCTGGGCACACGCTGCTATTGCGAGTCTTCCTTGCTCGTGCAACTGCTGTGGCGCCGGCAGGTGCGTGACACCGGGTGCCGACTTTCGTGCTGCGCGGCGCGCAGCCGAGCGCGTGGGCGCCACGCTTGTCTTGGGCGATCGCCCGATTGAGATCATCCTCGAACGCGCCGCGTCGCTGGCGCAGGGCCTCGTCTCCCAGCTCGACGCCTCGCAAAAGTCGTCATCGGTTATGGCCTTTTGTTAGAGACTAAGGACCACGTGCAGACAGTAAGTTGGATTTGTGTTGCATGGGTGTGTTGGGGCCTCTTATCTGTCGCGTCTCACCCCGCCCCCGGTTCCGTTTGCGTAATTTCGAGAGATGTCGAGTCAGATTCGCGACGAGAAAATGGGACCGTCAAAATTGGGGACCGTCGCGGCCGGGCCCCCGGTGCGGTGCGGTGCCGTGCGACCTTGGCTTGTGCGCGTCGCGACGAGACGGTTGTAAACGCACGAGACTGGCCGAGACGGCGTCGTGTACGTCGTCACGTGCAATCGACGGGCGCGGGTACGACAAACCCAGCGGCGGGCGCGTGACGCCCGCGCCCACCGCGGCGCTCCCAGATGGTACAGTCGTCGGCATTGAAGGGCCATGTGGGCGTCTTGACGGTGCGTACGAGCTCGAAATGGGCCGCGAGGAGCTGTTGGAAGGCGCGACTCGACGAGGAGCCACTCTCGGGCGGCGAGCCTGCGGTGAGGCGCAGCTCTGACTCGCGCTCGCCCACGTACACCACCGTCGCGCCGCCCGCGGCGATGAACGCACCGAGCGAGCGCGCATCCCAAAGCGGCTGTAGCTGGCTTTCGCCCGGCCGGAGCAGGTGCGGGTTATCGACTGGGTCGGGGTTATTGGGCCACACGAGTAGGAGCGTGCGCTGCGCGAGCTCCGCCCTGGCCGCGAACAGCTCGCCGCCATCGCCCTGCTTCACCTCGGTGTATGTCGCATCGAAGAATCCGTTGTTGAAGGACGGTGTCGGCGGCTGCGAGTCGTACGCGAGGCAGTCGACGCCGCGGCTTTGTAGCAGCGCGGACCAGTAGCCTGTGCCCGCACCGCACTCGATGAGCGGTGCGACGCTCGCTATCGCCTCGAGCGCCGCGTCGTTTGGGATCGCAAACGACGCGACGTGGTTGAGCGGCCGGACGACCAGCCGCGCGAGAAAGGATGCCGTCATGGGCAGCATGCCCCTGTCGCGGTGGCGCTGCCACACGCGTGGCTGCGGAGCCTCGGCAGGCTGGCCGCCGCGGGCTCCAACGAGCGCAAGCAGCGTTGCGCCCTCGAGCTCCGTGGGCTCCACCTCGCAGTAGAGCCGCCACGCTGCGGCCGGCACCACGGTGCACAGCCGCTCGCTCACGATCTCGAGCCAGTTCTTGTCGCCGACGGCCGGCAGCGAGTCGAGCAGGCCGCAATCCATGTCAAAGGCCCTCAGCAATGCACGCAGCACGCGGCGGTGCTGCTCCGCCTTGCGCGCCATGCCGAGAGCGACGGTAGGAGTTCGTGCGCCGCCCACCGCATCCTTTTGGGGTTTGTTGTCTCGCACCTCCTCGTCGTGCATCTCTCGTTGAAGCCGCTCTGACTCATCAGCATCGAAGTCATTGTGAGCCGGTAGCAAAACGTCTTGGACAAGTGCGCGCAGGGCGATGACTTGTGCATGGGCAATTTGGTCCATGATGTCCAATGTTATTAGTCCCCCTCGAGCCCTCCGTGACGCCCTCGGCCCTCTTTTCGCGGCGACTCGCGAAAGACGCAAAATTGTCCGAAATTCTCAATAAGAACAAGTTGAATCAGAACTACCAAAGAATGCATGAGAATGCGGTTTGTAGGACCTGTACAAGTACGACCAAGCTGTTCACACAGCTTTACTGTACGAGGTTCGCGAACAGTGTTCGTGACGAAATGACATGCGAGCCGGCCTCCCTCTTGATGAGAACCCTGAGCGGCAAAGCCGCGGCCTTGCGTCTACGTGCGGCGCTTCGAAGTTCAGACACCATATGTGGCATGGATGATTCAGGACGCTTTTACAGCAATCTCGCAGAGCTCCACTCTGTCCAGACAGCCGAGCGAGCCCAGTACAAGCTGGCAAATGAGATTTGGTGGGCGGACGGCGGCTACGGTGGATGCTCGACGGAGAGCGCCATGATTGGCGACGAGGGAAGCGCCGCGGACGTGCTTGAGTCCGTCAAGTACCTTGATGACATGCATGCAAGGCTTAGCCTGCCGAGCCTCGGTTTGGCGGTCGACGCAGGGGCTGGGGCCGGCCGTGTGACCAAGCACGTTCTCCTTCCACGGTGTCGCGACGTCGTCCTTGTAGAGGCAGATCCGTGCTGGTCTGCACTCTCGCAGACATACGTTGGTGCCGCCGCCGAACGATGTCGCTTCGTGCAGGCGAGGCTGGAGGAGCTCACGATTGGTGACCTTGGCCTCACCGACGACAGTGCGGGTGGCACGGTCGACCTGGTCTGGGTGCAGTGGTGTCTGCAGTACCTGACCGACGCGGACGCAATCAAAAGCCTGTGCACGCTCGCGCAAGTGCTGCGCGCCCCGCATGGCGTGATGCTCGTCAAGGAGAACCGACCATTCCATGCAGGCCCCGATCCACGCCTCTTTCGCATGAGCACGCCCTCCGGGCCGAAGAGGCGCTATAACATCACGCGGCCCGACGCTCACCATCGGTACCTGTTTCAGGTGGCCGGCCTTGAGGTCCTCGACGCGATGCCGGCCGGTGAGACGTGCTTTTGGACGCTCCGGAAGATTTTGCCGGCGAGCGGCCCGCCCGCGTCATAAGTGATAAGAGCGGCCGGTACGAGGTCGCGACAGGCCAGTGAGTGCAGTATATTCAGTCAGACCAGGGGAGGAGAATATAAATATTACAAATCTGTTGCGGTGAATATTCACTGTGAATGAAGCCGCGATAACTTACAGTGCACTGTACCCAACGAGAGCGCCTGTATTCACAGACAGAGCGCGCCACACCGAACGCGAGGCGTGAACCGTCGCGTTTGATGTGTTCTGTGAGCGCGCGCCGGGCTCCCCCGTGAGCGGTGCACGCGGCGCGGCGAGGCAAACTTTTTTACCGGTAAGTTGCATGGAGATGCGCGCCAACATTTCATGTGCACTGCTACTCGGTCCGAACGGCACCCACGACATACCGCCCGTGCGAGCATCGTTTGCAGTCATGGACCACGTCGCTCGCCTGGCTGCCGGTAGATCCTTTGTTGAGATTGGCTCAAGACATGGCGACCTAATCGATTGTGTGAGCCATGTCACATCTTCAGCAGTGACGATTGAACGTGATCATTCCTACTGTCCGACCCTCGCGCAACGTGCAACAGCGAGCCAAGGGCGGTTCCGGTCCATCTGCGCAGCATTCTCATCGACGCTTGACCCGATGCCTGCTGCTGATCTATACTTCACATGGATCCAGCACTACCTCAACGTCTGGTTCCTGGCTTGGCTCCGGATGCAGCAGCTTCGAGGTGCCGTGCCACGTGGAGCCAAGCTCGCCATGGGCTTCTCGGACGAGGGTTATATGGCAGAACATCTCTGCTGGCTGTCCCTAAAACGCTTCGCAGATTCCTGGCAAAACATCTACTATGATGAACGCAAGCCATTCGAAACCGGCACGTCGCCATGTAACAATCATTGCCGGCGGCGCCGTGGGTACACCACGGTCGCTTTATTTGCGCCTGCAACGCTCAACATAAGTGCTGTCCATTTAGCCTCACGCCGTGCGTGTCAAACGAAGGGTGACACGCGCAGCCTGGCACAATAATGTGTTCCACGCGCGCGGTGGACCGGTGGCGCGGATGCATTTTTGGCAAACCTCCGTAAACAATGATATAATTTTCCCATGAATTTTCCCAGCACGGCGTGGACTTCGGATTATGCTCAGGCTCGAGAATACAAACAAAATAGGTTTTCATTCATGTTTGATGCACCCTGCCAGGAGGATCCTCGTTTTATGCACCCCAGGCGGCCGGCTGGCGCACGTTTGGCACGTACGCCCGGCGCGCGGGCTACCCCTACCGCGACGCAAATGAAACGCAAACGTACGACGATCGCCGTGAAACAGGTGTGTGCTGCCCTCACGAATCGCAATATCCAATGGCCGCGGCGTCAATTATCAACCCAGGCCATCTGTGCTGTTTGAACCAACGGGGTGCGTGCGAGACGGGAGACCAACGCTCACGTCGTCCTCGCTGTAGATGGCCGCGGCCACGCACGCGGTCGCAAAAGCGGCGAGCGTGCCCGCCACAAGCGCGCGCGGCACTTCCCGTGAGAGGACGTCGCGCTTGTGCGGCGCTAAGGTCGAGAGGCCGCCGACCATGATGCCCATCGAGCCCACATTAGCGAAACCGCACAAAGCATAGCTTGCGATCACTACAGCGCGTGGGCTCACGCTGCCGTCTCGGATGGCGTCCGAGAGACGCGCAAATGCGACGAACTCGTTGGTGGCCGTCTTGATACCGATGAGCTGGCCGACGAAGGCGCAGTCCGCCGTTGGTACGCCCATGAGCCGCGCGATCGGAAAGCCGAGCCATCCGAGGGCGCGTGTGAAAGAGACCCCCTCGATGCCAACGAGCGAGAAGAGGAAGCCAGCGAGCGTATCGAGCATGGCGACGAGAGCCAAAAAGGCGATCAGCGTGGCCGCAATGCAAGCGACGAGCGGTACTGCGTTGATGGCGCCCTCGGCCGCCGCTTGCACCACATTGTCCGTCTCGGCAGCGGGCAGCTCGACCACGTCATCGAACTCGTCGTCGTCGTCGTCGCCTCCGCCGCCTCCGCCGCCTCCGCCGCCGCCGCCGCCGCCGCCGCCGCCGCCGCCACTACCGCCGTCGTCCGCAAGTTCCACAACTTCGGGCGCTTCAGACCCGGCAGCCGTGCGAGTCCGCACAGGCGACCACGCATCCTCGAGGTCGTCCTTTTCATCGCGGCCCGAAGCCGGGGCCGTAACCGTCTCAGGGGCTTGTGGGTGGGCGTGACTCGAGCGCGCTCGCAAGGTCGATGCCGCCGCCGCCGCCGCCGCCGCCGCCGCCGCCGCCGCCGCCGCCGCCACAGCCGCCGCAGAGGAAGCCGCCGCGAATAGGGCGCTCAGGGGGGCGTCTGGCACGGTGATCGAGAACTTGAGGAGGCTTTGCGACGTGACGGCCTTGCCAACCTCCGCCTCGGCCGCCTCGACCGCCTCGGCCGGCCCGGCTGCCTCGGCCGCCCCGAGGAGTTTGCGACGGAGCCCGATAGGGACTCTAAGTTCTTTGAGGTCGTTCTCGGTGAGTAGGCGCACATCCTGAACGGTCTCGATGCCATTCTCGACGAAGATGCTGATGAGCTTCTCGAGGCCGTTGCGGCGAAGGAGGCTGTGAAGATCCTCATCCGAGGCAGCTGGCTCAGCCGACGCAGCCGGCTCAGCCGGCCCAGCCTGTTCGGTCTTCACAGCCTCCTTCACAGCCGGCCCAGCCTGTTCGGCCGGTTCGGCCGCTGCTCCCTCGCCTGGCAGCGAGGGAGGCGAGGGCGGCGAAGGCGGCAGCGAGGGCGAAGACGGCGGCCGGTTCCCGCCGCTGAGCAGCCCCGGGCCGTGGTCGTAGAGGTTCTCAGGCCGCAGCGCGATTTTGGTGCCTTCCACATCGACCATGACGTGCCAGAGGCCCGTGGTCGCATCGTACCCTACCACGCGAACCTTCTTGCCGTTCAGGTCGCCGCGCCTCGCCAGACCGGTGACGGTGCGAATGGCACCCACGTCGATCTCACGAGAAGAGAACTCACGAGAAGAGATCTCACGGGAAGAGGAAGCGTGCGCGCTGCTGCTGACGCTGCTGCCCGCGTCCGTCTCCTCACCGAGAGGCGCGCTGCCCACTTTGACCTCAGCGAGCTCCGTCGCTTTCGCGCTGCCGTGAAGACTCCACCCGTCGGCTCTGGGTGAGCGACGCGCTCCTCGCGGCTTGTCAGGGTGAAGCATCTTGGCGATCGCGAGCGAGGCGGGCGCCGACGTGACCGACGCCGCGAGCAGGTGCGTCGCAGGTGCGCCCATAAGGATGTATGCGCCGAGCGTTGAGCCAGCCACCGAGGCAAAGCCGCCCGCCATCACACAGTGCAGCTGCGAGTCATTCAGGCGGCCGAGGATCGGGCGGACGAGCAAGGGCGCCTCCGTCTGCCCGAGAAAGATGTTGGCCACGGCACAGATGGCCTCGGCGCGCGAGACGCCCAGCAACGCGCTCAGCGCGCCACCCAGCCGTCCAAAGACGACCTGCAGCACGCCCACATGGAGAAGGACTGAGCACAGAGACGCAAAGAAGATGGTGACCGAGAGCACTATGAAGGCCCAGAAGGAGGAGAGGGGCATCGCACAGCCTACGAAGCCGGTGGATGAGCCGCACAGCACGAAGGCGGCGCCGATGCCTGCGAAGCCGAGTAGCGCACTCACTTGTGAGGCGGTCCATCGAACGGCCGCGAGGCCAAAAGAGGTGCGCAGAAGCAGCACACTGAGCCAGAATTGAAGCGCGAGGCCGGCGGCAACCGGGCGCCAGCGTATCGCGCCGCGGTCTTTGGAACCCGCGTAGCAGCCGAGCACGATCAGCGCCATGCCCAAGACGGGCCACCAGCGCTCGGCAGCGAAGCCGCTGAGGGCAGCGATGACGCAGAGGTGGCATGCGACCGCGAGTGCGGCGAGGGCACGAGGTCGGCGTGAGGCGGCGTTGCGAAGGGTACGGTCCCTCTCGTCACCGTTGAGTATAGCCCGCGCGAGTGGTGAGGAGGAGGAGGAGGCGCGTTTCAAGAGCGCTCCGCCAGCCACGAGGGCCAGCGCGAGCAGCTCAAGGACCGCAAGCGGCAATGCGCGGTCGAAATTCATGGCAAGAGCGATGATCGTGTACAAGGCCAGCATAAGCAGTAGCACCCTGTTGCGAAGCATCTCCTCTTGCTAGCGTCAGCAGCACGACGCAATATCGGATACCCGAAGACCAGTTCCGACTTCACACGCGGGGGTTTCGCGGGCGAGGTGTGAGCAGCTCTGAAGTTTTCCTTACGGGTGGATGGTTGTGAGGCTCGTCTGTGCGGTCCGTGTGCCTTTGTGCGTCCGCGTGTCCGGTGTGTGTCCCGGCTCCCCCCGGTGTCTTTTTCATGGTCTTTTTACCGGGGGAGGGGTCGGCCGCCCACAACATTGCAGCCAGTCTCGCTCACCCGGGCCCACACACCCACTAAGCACGCGCTGGGGCCCTAAGTATACCTAAGGGGGCATGAAACGCATGACGATGGGGACCGTCTTTCGAAAGACGCAGAAGCACGCCAAATGGGGCTACGGGCGAAGTGCTCGCTCACCCCGGCGGCCATCCAATCCAGGTCGCAGATCGGCGTTCGGGAAGGTAACTTGAACTTGAACTTCGGGAGGGACGTCCCAAACTTAGTAGTTTTGAGAACTTCGAGACTTTCGGGCGACGATTTCGTGCGAGCCGCGACAAGGGCCTTGAGAGCCGAAGATGCCGGCCTTTGGGTTCTTTTCGCGCTCGGGCAGTCAGAAGCCGTCGAGGGAGCCGATCAGCGTCGAGGACCAAGCTGCGCTCCTCGATGACCGGCAGCAGCGCTCGAGTTCTTCCAGCCCCAGATGGGCGACTGGCGCCAACGTGCCCAACAGGGCTGCTCAGGCCTGCACGAGCGTGCAGGTTGATATCGATCTGTACAAGGGCATGGCACAGTCGCCGTACGACCGGACGGATACATCATACAGCACACCCGTGGGTACCTCCTATTACACGAAGGCGGCCCGGTCACCCCCACAGGCGGCGGGCGCGTCTTCGCAGTGGATCTCACATCCCAGGTCGTTGACCGCTGCGGAGACCCCGGCGTTTATGCGGTGTCCAACCATGTGCTACGCCACGTGCGTCGTAATTCTGCTCCTGTTCGTGCTCATGATCGTCAGCAATCTCGCGGTTTTCCCCTTCACCCATCACGCGACGCCTTTTCTGTCCTCGTTGATGGAGCTGCTGTCCTCGGCGGAGCATCTGATGTTGTCTACGAAGCCACCGTGGACGGTGACCGGTGGAAAGCCACCGCCGCCGCCGCCGCCACATCATTTTGGCTGACGGATGAGAAAACCATCCTGAACAGCCACAACTTGGTCTCAGGGGGCCCTCGGCCGCCTCGGAGTGTTCACGGCGCCGAGGCATTCACGATTCAGGCATTCAGCTCTTCAGCGAATAGATGTCAGCATGATGTAGATACATTTAGAGGGTATTGTGTATCAATGAAAAGACATGCAGCGCGATGGGCCCGGGGCGTTGGCGGACGGCGGAAAAACGACAAACCTGTCCGCGCTCCCATGCCGCGCTCCGCATCTTCCACAAAACACGCATAAGACAAAAGTTTGAAGTGGCGCAGCCGCCTCACGAACCGAACCGTACGCGAACAAGGTACGTTTTTAGACACGATTTCTTCATGGGATCTTCTAATGCGACGGCGGCTACAACCTATAAGGCGGATTCGCGTCGCGTTCGGGGAGCTTCCCAGTTTGGAATGTTTGGAATTAGGCTCTTTTCGGTCGCTTTATCATGCTGCACTGGGGCACATCGCACATTCCGGGAAACTTGCGCCGGCAGCAGCCGCCGAGAACGCCGGTCAGCACCGAGGACGAAGCTGCGCTCCTCGATCAGCGGCAGCAGTGCGCGAATTCTGCGAGCCTGTCATGGGCTGCTGGCGCTAACGTGCCTTATGCGGCTGCTCAGGATTGCACTGCCGAACAACTTTCTGGCATGGCGCAGTCGCCGTACAAGCGGTGTTGCAGCATGATCTCGCCCAACAGCTCGCCCTCGGCCACCAATTCACGAGCGGTGCAGGCGCCCAAGATTGCCGCGGCCTCGCCTTCGCAGCCCAGGCCGTCGGCTGCCAGCCCGATCCGTCAGCCGTCGTCGGTCGCCAAGGCAGCGTCGCCGTCGGGCGCATCTCAGGCGCCGGGCACCGTCAAGCTTGCGAGCCAGAGCGCGGACGAGACACCGTCGGCGCCGGAGACGCGCTCGATATCCACGTTGCGCTCCGTGTGCTGCGGCCTGCTGCTGCTCGTGCTCGGGATGCTCTTTGGTGTGCTCGTCAACGAGATACAGTGGGTCGACCTAGTTGAGATGGACCCGGTGCTTGAGCATCTCGAGCAGTGGCTCAACGATCCACACGCCGGCTCGGAGGGTGGCAGTGCGTACTGCGCCGACGGCCTGCTGATCGAGGGGCCCGCGCGCACCGGGCGCAACACGCTCATCTTCCTGGCTCTGCTCTCCTGGACCTTCCTGGGTGTGGCGATCGTGGCGGACGTCTTCATGGCCGGCATCGAGCAAATTACGTCCACGGAGACGACGAAGACGGTCGTGCTGCCCTCAGGCGAGATGCGAAGGTACACCGTAAGCGTGTGGAACCCAACCGTCGCTAGCCTCACTCTGATGGCGCTCGGCTCCTCCTCGCCCGAGATTCTGCTCTCGATCATCGAGATCGTGGGCTCTGGTTTCTACGCGGGTGAGCTTGGCCCGTCGACGATCGTGGGCTCGGCCGCATACAACCTCATGATCATCTCGGCGGTGAGCATCACGGCTGTCTCCGACGGCGGCAAGCGCTATATCAAGGAGCTCCCCGTCTTCTACATCACCGGGGTCGCCTCGCTCCTGGCGTACGTGTGGCTTATCGTCATCCTCGTCTACAACACACCCGACATAGTCGACGTGTGGGAAGGCGTCGCCACGTTCGTCATGTTTCCCATCCTCGTGTACGTGTCGTACCGTGCAGACGTGGGCGACGGCAAGCCGCCCGTCTTTGCCGACGACGACCCAGAGGGTGCCGAGGCGGCCGCGGCCATCGGCTACGACAAGAATGGGCGCGAGATCTCGAAGAATGACGTCTCGCGCGTGCTCGCGCTCAAGACGATCGAGAAGCTCTCGGGCGAAGAACAGCTTGCCGCCGTTGCCTCGATGCTGCTTCCGCCGCAGTCGCAAGCCTACTACCGAAAGGCTGGCATGAAGGCCGCTCTCGGAAGGAACGCCCTTGACTCGGCCGGCCAGCTGCGCGCTGATATCATGAAGCAAGAGAGCAGCGCGGTGGACGCACGCGGTGAGTGCCGCGTGCAATGGGCGCAGTCGTGGTGCGTGTGCCGCGAGGCACAAGGGAGGGTGACGCTCACGATCGTGCGTCACGGTGACGCGTCCCAGGCGTGCTCCGTCTACTACGACACCAAGGACGGCAGCGCCACCGAGGGCGTCGATTTCCAGAAGGCGGCGGGCCTCGTGAGCTTCGCGCCGGGCGTGACGCTCCAGACGGTGAGCGTCAAGATCTTCGGCGATGTCGCGGAAGAAAGGGACGAAGCTTTCACGGTCGTGCTCTCGAAGCCACAAGCGTGCCAGCTCGGTGAGGCGACCGTGTGCGACGTGACCATCCAGGACGACTATGGGCCGGGCGAGCTGCACTTCGACTCACGCGAGATCGAGGTCTTGGAGAGCGCGCAGCGCGCATCTTTCAAAGTGGTACGCACGCACGGCTGCGAAGGGACGGTTGCGTGTCTGTGGGAAACGCGCGATGGCAGCTCGGTCACGGGCTTGGGCTACGTAGCCGCTTCGGGCAAGCTCGTGTTCGAGGAGGGCGTTGTCGAGAAGATGATTGAGGTGGAGCTCATCGACACAGGCATGTACCACCGCTCCGACGAGTTCCAGGTTATGCTCACGTCGGCCACGGGGCGCGTGGGCGAGAAGGCGGTTCGCTTCGTCGATGATAGTGTCAGCCGCAAGCGCCGCGCCTCGATCTTCGCCGTCGCGCACGTGCATGCCGACTCGGAGCGCGTCGCGAAAGTCGACGAGACGGTGCACCTGCTCGACTTCAGCTTGCAGCAAAAGCCGGTGCCCGAGCTGAGCGCAAGCTCGTACCGCGCGCAGCTCGAGGAGGCCGTGCAGCTGCCCGATGACGGTACGGTGGGCTCGACGGTGGTATGGCTGCTCGCGCTGCCCTGGAAGCTCGTCGGCGCAAGCGTGCCGCCGCCCGACTACGCGGGAGGCTGGGCTTGCTTCCTCGTGGCGCTCGCGCTGATCGGTGCGCTCACGGCGATCATCGGCGACCTCGCGAGCCACATGGGCTGTTGCATGGGGCTCTCCAAATTTGTGACGGCCATCACCTTTGTCGCGATGGGCACCTCACTGCCCGACACATTCGCCTCGCGCATCGCCGCCGAAACCGAACCGTACGCCGACGCGTCCATCGTCAACATCACCGGCTCGAACAGCGTCAACGTCTTCTTCGGCCTCGGGCTGCCCTGGATGGCCGCCGCCATCTACTGGGCCTCTCTTGGGCAGGAGCACGATGACACGTGGCGTGATCGATACAGTGGCGAGCCGTGGTACTCTCCCGGCATCGACATCGGCTTCGCGGTGCCTGCGGGCGACCTCGCCTACTCAGTGCAGGTCTTCTTGGGCGTGGCGGTCCTAGGCTTCGCCACGCTCATCGGGCGCCGCCTTTTGCTCGGTGCCGAGCTCGGCGGGCCGCCGGTCGCCAAATGGCTGAGCGCCGTCTTCCTCGTGGCGCTCTGGGGCGTGTACATCGCGCTCTCGATCGCCCATGAGGGCGAGTGATTTTACCGAGACTCGGTACATGTAGTCGGTTCGTAGTCACCACACGCTCACAATCATCATATCTTTGAAAAGCAACTATTCACAGTGCAAGCGTCCAGACTTCACACTTTGAAAGTAACCAGCATGAGCCATGAGCACAGAGCACTGGACTCGAGCGTTCTCATGCAGGGACCGAGCGTTCTCATGGTGCGAGTGCAGGGACCGGCAGGGAACTACACCGTGAGCGTGCCACGGGACGCGCCCATGTCCGTGCTCCGTGAACAGATCACCATCGTCACTGGCATCGCAGCCAATGCGCAAGAATTACTGGTGGGCTTCCCGCCGCAGGCACTTGATGCTGCCGATGCCGCACAAGCAAGCACGGTGCTAGGTGGTGACGGTGCTCGTGTGCTGGTTCGGGCGGCAGCGGCAGCCGCAGCGGCAGGCGGAGGCGGCGGCCGCAAGAAGCCGCAGGTGGTGCGTCGCATTGTCGATGGTGTGGTGCCACGGGATCTTCCAGCACCAGCACCAGTGGCAGCACCGGCAGCAGTGGCAGCGTCGGTGGCGGGTCCATCAGGCGTCGGAGCTGCGGCTGACGACGTTGCCGACGACGACGACGCCGACGACGACGACGAGCCGCGCGCAGGAGTGGCAGCAGCAGCTTCTGCCGGCCGTAGTCGCAAGCGCAAGAAGGCTGACCCGCTCGCACTCACGCTGGCCAGGGAGAAGGCTAGCCAGGTCGGCGGTGCCGGTAGTGCCGCTGGTGCCGCTGGTGGCGGCGGTGCCGGCGGCGGAGGCGGCGGTGCCGGCACTGCGGCCGCTCCTCCCAAGGTGAAGGCACTGACCGCCGAGCAGTTGGCCACGGATTACTATTCCTCATCAGGCTCTGCCATGGGCGCGGCGGCACGCGGCGGCGGCAGAACGACCGATTTCCTCTCGGAGCACGGCATGATCGAGCACCGTACGGCCGCGCTTGCCAGCGTCTCTTTCGTGCTCACACCCATCCCACCAAAAGGCAAAGGTTGCCCTGTGCTCTCGGCCACCTTCAAGGCAGTGCGCAAGTCTGTGTGCGAGCACGTGCAGCTACTGAGCCGTGACGAGCTCAAGGGTTTCCTTCGCGTGCTCTCCACGAAGGGGTCCTCACGCCGCGGCACCCAGCTGGGCCACCTGCTCACCCCCGCCGCGATGGCCGCTCGCTCACCAGCTGTCTTTTGGTCGATGGCCTTCGCCTTCGACGGCGACGTCGAAGGCGGCGTCAAGGCTCTCCTCGCCGAGCTGTGAAGGGCCGAGCTGTGAAGGCCTGAGCGCGCAGCGGACGCGACCGCGACGTGTGCGCTCGCCGTGTGAGGGATCCGCGAGTGTGAGTTCTCTCGAGAGAATGCTCCGAGTGTGAATGCAAGTGTGAATGCTCCGCTTTACTCTTCGGCTCGTGTTCTGCTCGTGTTCTGCACACGTAGCGCTAGGCGGCGCCGGCACCGGCGGTTCCCGCATCGGGGCGGGGCCGACGCGGCCGAGCGCCGTCGACGCGGCCCGCGGGCCTATAGGCGGCCCCATCGCGGCTCGGCCGGCTGATACGTCTCTGCCCTCATTCATATGACAAGCCCATACATGTCCAGCTGCCGTAAATACGCACCATGCTACCGTAAGCACCCTCTCTCCTTAATCGCCCTCCAATCAGCCGGGAAGGGGTCATCCGGTCATTAGCGTTAGCTATACATGCAAGCATGCATGAGCTCCCAAGATCTCGGGAGCTCTTCACGGACACAGGTCCCCACGTGGTTAGAGCGAGACAGTCACTGTCCCTTCGCTTCTTGAACCTCTGCGCGTTGCCTAGTGCCTGGACGATAATAAAGATGATTCACGATAAAAGAGCGTTGGCCAAGCTCAACATTGGTAAGCCCGGACGAGATGCTAAGCTGGTCACCAAGCCCAGCTCATCTTCCAAGACCCAGAATGACCCGACGAGATCGCCCCCCTCAAAGCCATCCGATGACTCACCCGTGACCATGACCAAGCGCACCAATACAATGTGCTCGACCATCTCGACGTCAACGAACACCACCTCGATCAAAATGTGCAGCCAGATCGAACCGATCGCCAACAAGGCCACGCCATCGTCTGAAAAGGCCGCGTCCTTCAAGCCAGCATCTTCCACCGTCGGAACTACGGACCTATGGGTGAACAAGAACTTCAAGCCTCGTGAGCAAGCCAAGTACGACACGCAGGGTATCGCCCTCATCGCCACGACCGACGCGCAACCGCCGTCGCCGCCACTCAAGCGCGCGCCGTCGTCTGAGAAGGCCGCGTCAAACAAGCCCGCGTCCTTCACCGCCAAGACGGAGCCAACCCTGCGCACGCACTCAACGACAGCGAACGACGACACGACCATCGTCATCAAGGACGGACGCGCAGCGACCATCGTCAAAGCAACCTCCGCACTGCCAACCAATGTCGCCTCCATCGCGAAGGTCAAGCCGAATGCTGCCACGAGCCGCCGCATCACGTTCGCTGGACCAACTACGCGCTCGAAGGACACGACGTCGAACAAGTGGACCGCCAAGCCGACGACCTCGACCAACGTCACCACCACCAAGAACGTAAGCGTAATCCAGCACGAGCGCACGACGAGCGACGACGCTACCGCCCAGAGGACGACCACTGACAGGACGACGTCCCTAGGCGCACTCGACCAACCACTAAGTTCTGATGACCATAATCCGCCGAGCACTTCCCCACAGAAGAAGTGCGAGCACTCCGACGGTTACACGCCCCCGGTCACCCCTCCCGCGCGCATGCACAAATACGAT